>Ga0074198_1000110_pt1 | contig 122840 bp, 123 predicted proteins | sample EPASupsiteSAE323_FD_64527 | JGI IMG/M metagenome (GOLD analysis project Ga0074198, IMG submission 64527) | Bioremediated contaminated groundwater from EPA Superfund site, New Mexico - Sample SAE3-23 | ecosystem: Environmental > Aquatic > Deep subsurface > Groundwater > Contaminated ... | reverse complement strand
CCATGCAATCGAGGCTACAATGCTTCCAAGAACCTTCTCTTCGCAGGGATGGAACAGCCCGTAGCGCCCATAGAACCAAAACCTCTACATCACACATCCGTGATGCAAGTTTTGGCGATGACGTGGGAAGCCGCGCCCTTAAGGACGCGGTAGTTCACGCAGACCCCCTGTCCTTTATCAACCGCGTTATGTAGAGCTTGGCCCACAGGTAGGCAAGAAGGCTCCCGCTGATGTTGCCAAAGACGATTCCCCACCAGATGCCCTCCTGGCCCAGCCCCAGGACCATGCCGAGAACAAAAGCCATCATGGTTATGAGAACCACATCTCGAAGCATGTTGATGAACAGAGAGGTGAGCCCTTTGCCTGCTCCCTGGAAGAGGCAAGCAGACATGATGCCAGGGGACACGAAAGGATAAAACAGGCACATCACATGCATGAATGCCACCATCGTTGGTGCCAGATGCAAGCTCTCTGATGAATAGGTGAAGAACATTGATATCTGAGAGGCAAAAATCCAGGCGATGACTGCAGTCAGAACTCCTATGATCAATCCCAGTTTGGTCGAATAATCGTGAATCACAGGCAGGTTTCCAAATTTTCTGGCTCCAAAGGCCGCTCCGGCTACTGATATCTCCGCTGTGGCGATGGCAATCAATGGAACGATCGCAATGAATATCACCCTCCAGCCAGCGGTATAAACTGCGACAGCATCTGTTCCAGCAACTCGGACAAGCATTGCATTGATGATGATGGCATCTATCGAATAGAGCAGAAACTCAAAGCTTGCTGGAATTCCCACCTGCAAGATGTCCTTCATCACCCCACGGCTGAAAGAGAAGGCCTTCTTGGAGATGGAGACATATGTATCTCTCTTGATGATCAGCCAGTAGACCTGAACTGCTGAGACCAGAAACATTGAGATGACTGTCCCCCATGCTGCCCCGGCTATGCCAAGGCCCATCCAGTATATCAAGATGGGATCAAGGACGACGTTGATCAGAGACCCTGCGCACATGACATACATGGTCCGCCTTGTGTCTCCTTCACCCCTCAAAATGGCATAAGCTATGTTGCTGAAGATCATGAAGACGCTTCCAGCAAAGATGATATTTCCGAACTCAAGGGCCAGGCCTAAAGATGCTCCTGCGCCCATGATCACGAGCAGTGGCTCGGAGAAAACGAGGAGGAGGGCGGTCATGATTATGGATACTACTATCACCAGAAGCAGACCGTGCATAGTGGTATTGTCTGCACCGGGCTTATCTTTGGCTCCGATTCTCCTGGAGATCGAGGAGGAGACGCCGGCTCCAAGGCCATTGGAGAGACCGACCACTACCATGAATACCGGTGTCACGAATCCCACGGCAGCCAGAGCGTCCGAACCGAGCCCGGCCACCCAGATTGCGTTAACCAGATTGTAGGCTGCCTGGATGAGCATGGCTACGATCATCGGGCCGGAGAGCTTCAAGATGGCCTTTTTCGGGTCTCCAATCAGTAAAGAGACGCCTCTGGTCGGCTTTTTTTGATTCAGATCGACGCTTGATGATTCGTTGCCGTCCATTCATGCCTCTCGCCATTTTCTGTGGGTAGCAGGGCAAACCATTATATCAACTCCTACTTGAAAATATGGCTTCTCGCTGAATTGTTTGGGTTGGACTGCATTGAGGGATATGACATAAATCTTTCTTTGTGTATTTGTGGTAATCCGTCGCACGCTGATCACCACAAAGGCCTCATTGCCCGGGTCTCAGGTCGGGAAATTCAGAGTCGCCACTTCAACAGCTAAGATGCATATCTATATACATCAAAAGAACATTGCCCAAAAATGTTGAAGGGACTGCGCCCATGATCAGAGTTGACTTCGGAATTGATGACGGACACATCATTGTGAATGAGGATTAGCGAGGTTGCTGCACAGCATTCGATAGCAGATAGCAAAATTTTTTTTGTTAAGGTTATACAGGGAGGCACTTGCATATTATGATTAATATTAAGATTATAGAAAGGTATCGTCATCCAGTCCTCTTCTTCGGCTTGTCGACATTGATCCCGTGGTCGCTCTGGTTCGTAGCTGCTTACTTAAGCCATATCACGCCCACGAACCAGCATCTCGCCGCTGCGGTTGGCATTTTGGGCGTTATCGGGCTATTGGCCCCGATGTTGATAGCATTCTGGCTGATATGGCCGGACGCCGAAATGCGTGATGATCTCAAAAGGAGAATCATTGGCCTAAAAGGCGCAAAGCCGATTTACATATTTCTCACATGTTTTCTGATGCTTGCCAGCATTCTTCTGGCCCAGGCGATCTCCCTGCTGTTCGGCTACAGCGCTGATCAGTTCAATCTCTCGGGCATGTCATCGTTCTCAGTCGGAATCTTTCCCGGGTGGTTCCTGCTCTTTCTTGCACCCATGGTGGAGGAACTGGCCTGGCACTCCTACGGCACCGACTCTCTGCGACAACGGATGAACCTGCTCAAGGCATCCCTGCTGTTCAGCGTGTTCTGGGCGATCTGGCACATGCCACTGTCTTTCATAAAAGACTGCTACCAGAGCAACGTGGCTGAGATGGGGATGCTGTACAGTCTCAACTTCGCTGTCAGCGTGATTCCCTATGTGATACTGGCGAACTGGCTCTACTACAGGACGAACCGCAGCATACTTGTCGCCGTCGTCTTTCACATCACTGCAGGGTGTTTCAACGAAGCATTCTCGACCCATCCCGACAGCAAGATCATCCAGACAGTACTCTTGCTGGTGCTGGCAGTCGTTTTAATCATCAAGGAGAGAGACTTCTTCCTGCTGCGAGACTACAAGGAGGATTCATTAACAATTGGAAAATTGATATGATAATAGTATCCAGATCATTTATCCTTTCAGAGTCTCAAGAGCGCTGGAGACATGCTCTGCAGGAGGCCGAAAAATCCGGGATTTGCGGCCTCGCCCTTTCCACAACCGGTCCAGACCCCCTGTGCCACGAGATCAGACTTGTGTGCCTGGCATTGCCCGGCGATTGCATCTGCATCGCCGATCGTCTGGCCCTGGGCGATGGCATCATCAGCGACCTGGCCGGGCTGATCGAGAACGCCAAAATCAAAAAGGTCCTCTACGATGCCAAAACTGCCCTTTCTTTCTTGTGCGCCTCAGAGAAGCGAACGCTGGAGGCCAGCAATCTCTTCGACCTCATGCTTGCTTCAGAGATCTGCTGGGGCGGCTACTATGATTTGACTCTCTCTCTTTCCCCAAAGAATCCCTGGAAGAAGAAGCCTGCCGATCACAGCCTTTCAGCTCTCGCAGAAAGGCATCTTGGAATCATGATCTGGGATGAAAAAGAAGAGGATGCCGTCGAATGCTTCGCTCAAAAGGCAGCGGTGCTGCTGCCAATCTACTGCATCTTAAACGAGCTGCTGGCCAGAAACGATCTTCGGAGGATAGCCGATCTGGAGTTCAGGGCCATTGCCTCCCTTGCTGAGATGGAGGTCACCGGCATCAGGCTGAATGCAACTGAAGCCAGAGGCCTGGTTCGGGATCTGGAGGGCGAGGTCTGCAATCTGGTCTGGACAATGCAGGACGAGGCAATAAAGAAGGGCTTTGTCACAGTCACCCACGACGGCAAAAGGCTCTCCTACTATCTCAATCCCGACCGCCAGGAGGATGTCATGGCATTCTTGCGAAAGAGAGGCTATGCAGTGGCAAGCACAAGAGCCGAGGTGATGAAGGGGCTAGCTGCTGCAGGGTGCGCCTTTGCTGAGGCGCTCGTCCGCTACCGGCATGACTGTTATCTTCTTGCGGTCCTCGATCACTGGATAAAACGCATCCATCCCAAAGACGGCAGGGTCCACCCCCACTACTTCCAGATACCTTCGACCACAGGCAGAATCAGTTGCAGAGATCCCAATGCCCAGCAGATCCCCCGCACCGGGGAGGATGCTCCGCTGGTGCGAAGGCTCTTTTTGCCTGCTTTCGGCAAGAGGTTTATCAAGGCAGATTTCTCCACAATTGAACTGCGAATCATGGCCTGTCTTTCCCAGGATCGGGCCATGCTGGATGCGTTAGCTGGCGGCCTTGACATGCACCGGCTGACGGCCTCCCGGGTCAGCGGGAAAACGCCAGATGAGGTGACAGCCAAAGAGAGGCAGGCTGCCAAGATAATGAACTTCCTTTTGATCTACGGCGGGTCCGCAAAGACGCTGCAGTATCGGGTGCAGTCTGATTACGGGATTTGGATGTCGGCAGATGAGGCTGAGGAGGCCAAAGAGAGATTCTTTCAGGTCTATTCTGGTGTAAGAGAATGGCAGGAGAGGCAGGTCATGGCCATGAGCTGCACGGTGCCGCATGCCTTTCACAACTGCGTGCAGGGATTCTTTACTCTGCCTTTGTCCTGCACCAGGACCGTTTCGGGCCGGAGGAGGGTCTGGCCCCGTTTCGGCACTGGCCTTACTGCGTCGCGATTTCAGATGTTCAACACACCCTGCCAGGGGACGGGAGCCGATCTCATCAAGCTGGTGATGGCGGAGGTTTACGAGAAGATCTCCTGTCAGGATGACAATGCAAAGATCATAGGCTCGATTCATGATGAGATTCTCTTGGAGGTTGCCGAAGAGCGCGCAGAGGAGTATGCACGGCGGTTGAAGGAGATCATGGAGCGGGTGGGATCAGAGCTTTTGCACCCAGTGCCGGTGAAGGCAGAGGTCAAGATTCTTGAGACTCTCGACGAGTAGCCAGGATGCGGAATGAATGATAATAATATCTGTCTAAAAAATTTTGTCATCATTTGCAAAATAGATTCATCAGAAAGTTTTATAAGTATCTTAGGTCCTTATCACATTACTATGGGACGGAAGCGATTCAAGGATCAGATCTTAAGCAATATTTTGCAAGTGTGCGGGGAGGGGGGCAAATAAGACGCAGATTGTATATTCCTGCAATTTAAATTTCCGAACTGTTGTGCCTTATTTGGATCTCATCATCAAAAACGGGCTAGCCGAGAGAGTGGAGGGAGAAATTCCCAGATATCGGACCACCAGCAAGGGTTTTGAGGCACTTCGTCATTTCCAGGAGATCGAGAAGCTGATCCCTGAGATGATGACGCAGGTGATAGAGTCAGAAGCATAAGCTCTATTATTATCATTATTTTTTGAAGCTAATGCCGTCCTAGACTGGCATACTTTGAAAAGATATTCAGGCATCAATCGAACTACGACTTTGCAGTCATGGATAGCAGAACTTGAATATTTCGCGAAGAGCTATAACCCAGGGTTTCAATCGAGCCACGACTTTGCAGTCATGGATAGAGGGGCTTGCGGTTGCTCCTGTGACGGTGGAGTTTCAATCGAGCCACGACTTTGCAGTCATGGATAGCTGTCAAAATTCTTTGATCATATCGAGAGAATGCCGTTTCAATCGAGCCACGACTTTGCAGTCATGGATAGAGGAATTCAAACGAAAAAGAGAGAACTTCAACTATTTGGGTTTCAATCGAGCCACGACTTTGCAGTCATGGATAGATCTTGCGAAGGAATATCGGCGTTGATTTGCCAACCCGGGTTTCAATCGAGCCACGACTTTGCAGTCATGGATAGGCCGCCAGAGAAATCGGCGAAGGATGAAGAAGTGGTGTTTCAATCGAGCCACGACTTTGCAGTCATGGATAGGATACCAAGTTCACATGCATCTGCCTGATAGTATTCGTTTCAATCGAGCCACGACTTTGCAGTCATGGATAGTCTCGCGAAGGTCGTAGCACCAAACGGCGAAGCATTGGTTTCAATCGAGCCACGACTTTGCAGTCATGGATAGAAAATATTAGCATCAATGGTATTGATTGCAATGACAGGTTTCAATCGAGCCACGACTTTGCAGTCATGGATAGGGCATACTGCGTGGCACTCAGTGGGACAGAAACACAGGTTTCAATCGAGCCACGACTTTGCAGTCATGGATAGAACGGCCATAGGGCCGATGATGCAAGTCCTGGATGCTGTTTCAATCGAGCCACGACTTTGCAGTCATGGATAGACGGTATCAAGGTAGATAGCGGCGATTACCGCCTGTGGGTTTCAATCGAGCCACGACTTTGCAGTCATGGATAGACGGTATCAAGGTAGATAGCGGCGATTACCGCCTGTGGGTTTCAATCGAGCCACGACTTTGCAGTCATGGATAGGGCACAAGCTTTTTGGCCTTTACCGCTATTGGCAAAGTGATGTTTTGCGCAAGGTTTGTTAACAGAATGAAAACTGATACAAAGTGAGCCCCACATTTACTACTTAATCGCAATGCAGAAGTCTAGCGCAGGGTTCGTCAACTATACGAAAGTATTTTAGAAGTGCGTATGTCGTCTCAGGAGTTTTCGTAATACTGGGCCGCTTCATAGCCCATCTACCTCCCGGACCCACTGACATCCTTTTGTCGCTTCAAACTATAATAACTTTTCCTTCATGTTCTGTCTTTTTGGTCATGCACTCCCAAAAATATAATCCGCTCCATCACACGTCCGTCTGATGGCCCCATATCGATTATCATTATTCTGTCTGCATCAGCCTCTATCAGATCGGTGAGAGCTGCAACCATCTCAACTCTTCCGAGAGGTGCAAGATGGCAGATGAATACTGAATAATGCACAGGCTCGCCAAACCCCAGCATCGCTTTATGGACCCTGCACAATCGTTTTTGCTCGCGAATATCATAGCTGACCACATAACAATTCAGATCGCTCATTATCATCACCTCGAGACGAATGCAGGATACTCCTTCAGCTCTCCGGAAAGAACCCTTGACAAGAGACGGGACTGCAGCTCAAGCACCCTCCGATAGCTCACCCTGTATCCAAAGATAGGATGATTGATCTCTGTTTTCATCCTCTGCTCATATGCGGCAATTACCTTTTTCTTGGCCTCTGGCAATATGGAAATGCCTATCCCAGTCCTGATGAAGTCCTTTGCCGTCAGCTCTTCATTGTTGAAGAGCGAGAGCATTGCTGCATCGGCGATGACGGGCCGGAACTCTTCCATCATATCCAGGGCTAATGCCGGTCGGCCATACCGGGGCCTGTGATAGAATCCGAGATAGGGATCAAAGCCTGCTGCAAGAACCGTCACAGTAAGCTCTTTTGTGAGAACGCCGTAAAGATAGGACAAAACCGAATTTACCGGATCGCGCGGCGGCCTTTTATTCCGACCCTCAAAGGAAAAATTCTCTTTATCAACAGTGAGCATAGAGCTGAACCTGGAAAAATAAACCTGGGCTGCAGCACCTTCGATTCCCAGCAGTCTCTCCGGGCTTGCAGCATTCTTTGCCTCAAGGACGAGATCTGCCAGAGAGTCAAGCACTTCGGAAGATGCCTCACGATCATGTCTGCGCAATCGCACCCGGCAGTTCTCAATCTTCCCGGCCACAAACTCGCGAGCGAGCGAGAGCGATCTCGATTCATCCTCAGCCCACAGAAACTGCCTCCTCCGCAGCTCTACGTTCTTGTGGCTGTTTCCCTGGCAGATGCCAAAGAACCATCCGCCGTGCGAGAAATGCAGCACAGGAATGTTCCTCTGCATCAGCTCGAGCATTGCGGGAGTTGTGATCTCCACTCCTCCGAAAAGGCAGAGCTGCGAGACCTCCCTGATCCTGGCCTCGCCTGCCTTCCCGCCGTCGTAAGACCAGATCTCCAGCCTCTCGCCCCGCTTTCTGACGACATGGCCCTGGCCGATCACATAAAACCGGATTGGCATCATCTCTTTTCGCAAGAAGCAGCCTGATCTTCTCCTCCTCAGGCTTTGCAACGAGCGATCGCCCATCCATCGATCAGGCCATAGCTTTGCAGTCATGAACAGGCAGGGAGAGTAAGATCGCACCAGCAGGGACAGGTTTATTTTTTTAGAGTTCTCTTTGCATTCAGGTGCTTTTTTCATTCCCCATTATCCATTAGATTCCCATCTTCCAAAAGAGTCTATTGCGAATTTGCCACATCTCTTTAGCTTACCTCCTGGCATAAAATATATTCCACCAAAACACACATTTTGTCCAGCAAAAGAACTCCATTCTCGCCCTACAATTGGCTCTACAGGTCCAACAACATCATTGGTAACACCTCTTGCATCGGTACTGACATGATATGCAGTATTGCCACAGCATTTAGAATAATGTGACCCTACAGCGTGGGCTTCATTAAAGGCAGCTAGAGCATGAGCAGTTATCCTTTCATTCTCGCTGAGAGAGATGACGACCTCATCACGTTCCTCTCCCCAGAGATGGCCCGCAGATGTCTTACCGCTTCCCCTGCTGCAATCCATCCAATTTGATCTGAGAGCGAGACGTCCCCAGCCGTATGTACGCTCGCCACCTAATTGGAGGTACTCCATTGATTTTTGCCAGGCCGCTGAATCGATCTTGCCATCCTTTGCCCATAAATCGCCCAGGAGGAAAACGGGCTTTCCAGTTCTTCCAGTTCTTGCCACAGGAGCTATGAACTCAGTCTCATGTAGGCTGCCCTCCTCTGTCGAATAGGCGGAGTAATCGAGAGCAGCACTCGCGTAGCTGTCGAGGAAGAGATAGTCGAAGTCAAAATAATCTCGTTCATCCTTTTTCCAGAAGTAGCATGGTGTCGTTTCATCGATACTGGGCCATAAATAGCCAAATCGGAATTGTGCTGCCACACATTCTCCAACTCTCTTGTATCCCAGGTTCCATTTTGCATCCGAAAAATCCCTGGTTAGGCGAGCGGTCAGGGCAGCCCAGAGGTTCTTTCCAGGCACATACTTGCGGGTTTGCATCAAGTTGCCAACCTTGCGGTAGCCGATATGCATGGGACTTTGCAGCCGGAACTTAAGGTGGTAATTAGTCCAGACCATCCTAGCCTCCCTTTTGTTCAGCCTTGGCGGCATATCGGGCATAGATCAGAGTCTGCTCATAGAGATCGCGGACGAGGAGGAGGGTGTCAAGATCTTTAGGGACCACATCGGCATAGAATTTTAGTGCATTCTCGGCAGTAGCATCCTCTCTTGCACTTTCAGGAGCCAAAACAGTCTTGCCATTCTTGTCCTCCCATAAAATTTTATATTCATCTTTTAGCATTTTAAGAATGGCACAAAGTTGCTCTCGAATAATTCTTGCCTTTGATCTTTCTGTATCCGATCGAGAATAAAGAAAGAGCATGCAAGCATATACGCCTTGCTCCTGTAGTACTCCAAGAACTTTAGTGATAAAAGAATCCAATCGTTCTTGTTGTTTTGTTTCTTTGGCCTCTTTGACGATTAGCTGTGCATATTGAGAAGCTTTCTGATCTAGTGTCGGTAGTGTCATAATAGCTACTCCTTGGCACTGACTTTTGCAGACTGGCAATTTATAATTCGATTTTGCGGATCTATCTTACATTCTGCTATAGCTCTAATACGACCAAACCCACGCGTACCCATGCCTCCAATGCCCAGGTGCTCGGCCCATTCAAGAGCCGCAGAGATCAGATGCTGAGGGTCATCTTGATCATCTTTTTGCATATTCTTCTTCCAACCCTCATTTGGAGTGGGAATTGTACTCTTTTCGTAGTGTTTAAGATCACCTTTTATCCATTCAAGCGCCTTTCCCACTGAGTCCGCTTTTTTTTCATCGCTATCGCCCTTTTTCCAGAGATGCCACCTGCTGACAAGTCCCTCTCGAGATTGTTTCTCGTTTCCCTCAAGCGTTTTCTCCCAGTTTTCTAATTGTTTCTTTGAGGGAAAGGCTTCTCGGAAATCGTCTATCACCACATCCATCCAAAGGAATGCTGCTCTTGGAATGGCCTCGTATGTGAAAAGCGCCCCATCTTCCGCAGCACCAGTCTTAGGATTTATGGCTACTGATGTGCGAACCTCGAGATTACTGTTGACCACTTGCGAGTAGAGCTTATCGGATATCAGGACAATACGATTAGAAGCCTGATCTGGCAGATTCTTATTCTTTAGCTCTTCAGGTACTGTCCAGTCTGCACCATCTTTTTCTACCATCAGCCAACCAAGGTTAAGATGATTTTGTGATGTTATTTCTCGGTTCCATTTTGCTTTATTTTCATTAACTTTCTCTCCCGAGACGCCAAAATCCGCCAGCGCCGAAGGACTTGTGACCCACACAGGCCCGGCCATCGAGTAGACTGGAAACAGCAGAAGACGAGCATCTCCAATAGAAACGACCCCGGAATGAGACTCCCCGGACCCTTCTCCCTTTACCGATCCAAAAGTGTAGCAGATCGGACAGGTGGGCTTGCCGCAGTGTCCGCCTTGCCCGGCACAGATGCGCTTTCCATATCGATAAGCCGCATATGATCTAATCGCCCCGCTCAAAGATGTTCCGGGGATCTTGGGCAGGCGGGTTCCCGGTTCCCGCACGATGCTGTTGTCCACCCGCCCTAGACGCATCCCACCAGTGCCGATATGCACCGGATCTGTGGTCATTAGCAGGTAACGATATGCTTCGAAACTCATCCTAAATCTCCTCCTTCATGATCTGTAAATGCAATTCAATAGCATCAGCAAGCCAGCCGCGGAACGCATAATCTGCCCATTTGTCAAGCCAGACATTGAGATCATCGCCATCTGATTCCCAGGGCAGCCTGTCTTTGCGATCATCTTTTTTGCCCCATTTCCATTCGGCATTGGCAAGAGCATCCCGGCAGAACTGCCTGAAAACCTCATTCTTGGCTGAGTGGTCCTTTTCCACTAGCCAGTCTTCCCGCTTCGACTCGATCAGATCACGCAAAATATAGATCTGGTTCTTTTTAAGATGGCTCTTCAATGTCATCCAGATCTCTTCCAATATCTCCATCTCTTCGAGCAGATACGGGCGTCGGGGCATGCTGCGACGTTGTCTTTGCTCGTCGTACGATATCTCGAACCGCCGTCCTGCGCTGTCAAGCCACTGAAAGTCCAGGGTGGCGGGAGTGAAGTAGACCACATCAGCCACATCATCTGTCTTCATGTCTTTCAGGTCTTCTGCATGCACAAGCCAGCCATCGGCCCCAGTCCATGGGTTAGGTGCTCTAAACCGGCGATCTCTATCAACTGGCTCATTTGAATTATCCAGGAACACAAATGGATACCACTGATCAATGGTCTGGCCATCTCCCATCACAGCCGGGACAAACCAGTTAATTCTATGGCCTTCTCTCTCCAAAAGGATCTCAAGCCATTCCTTGAACTGTCCTTCGCTATTCGCGCTAAATCTTTCCGGCAGACGGTCAGATCTATCTTTAAATTTCCGAGGTGCATCGACTACCTTCCAGCCCCCTGGCTTGGCACTTTGTTCAAGCATCCTTCTTCCAGCATCCAGGATAGCTCGCAAGGGTGTGCGCCTGTGGGCGTAGACAATTCCAAGGTGCAGAGGAAGGCGGTTTCTCACCTTGCCCATCTCCCGCTCGTACTTGGCTTTTATTTCTTTGATGACTTCCAGTGCTTTATCGGCAGGGACGAGAGCCATGAAGGTACGAGGCTCGGCGAGGATGGGGATGGCGGGGGTGTACTGGCTATCTCGGATAACCTCGACATCTTCAATTTCTATCACTCCCCATTCCTTGGCTTTTCCACCGTAACCTGTAGATTCTTCGATTTGGATGGTCCCTCGGGCTCTTTCCTGAAGTATGAGTTCTCTAATCGTCTCAGCTGCCCATCGGTTCAATCGCGAAGCATAATTGCTTTCATTCTCTTCTTTTGAGGGAGGTTTCAAATTTGCAAGCAATGCAAAATAGGTTAAATTATCAATGGAGACTAAGCGACCTTTGGAACCATCGCTTCTTCCATCTTCTGGATCCCAGGCAATGCTAAGCTTAGTGACGTTGGTCAGGACTAAGTCGTAAGCGTGATAGGGACTAGGAGTGTCAGCTCCGTCTTTTTGCCTAAGCTTGCCTCTTATCTCCAAACGAGGCCCGACCAATCCAACTACTTGAGAAACACACGATTCAGTCAGGACTTCGGTTTCATCGGTGGGGCCGATTTCTTGCCAGAACCCTCGCGTTGTCTCCCAGATGCGTCGCAGGCGAGCGAAGGATGGATTCTTCAGAATTACTTTCGTTTTATTTTGAGCTTCAGCAGGATTGCAGATTGTCATTGTCCTAACCAGATCACCTCTGAGCCAAGATGTGAGGTCAAATAGACCTACAATAAGTGCCAGCCTAGCATTGCAATCAGCAACCTCGTCAATCCAAATGGTTGTACTTAGCTTCTCTGTAGCCCATTCTTCAGAACGATCGTCCCGGCGTTGCTCGCAGATGGTGCAGACATCACGCGAAATGGCTTTACAGGTGGGACAATTTTTTGGGCACTTTATATTATGCGCTTTGCGGTAATAATGATCTAATCTTGATTGTGCAGCACTATATCCCTGAGGACGCAAGCTGCAAACAGTGCAAATCTCTTCAGTGAATTCATGCATCGTCTCTCCAATCTCTACTTTTATAGGTATCCAAGTTTTATTAACAGATTCTGGATCTGTGTATAGACTCTCCTCAGAAAATGCCATTCCCATTGATGGAATCTTGGTAATTCCACCCCATGGCTCGCTGAGTGGGCCTATAGCAGGAATAACTTCGCCACCTATACTAAGCAATGTGTTATTATTTATATTTCCTTGAATAAACTTTTCAAGGATATGATCACGCAATTTTCTTCCATCATATGTATCATTGAGCAAATTTGGAATGGCAGGCACGACAAATATGCTACCATTCTCATCCCGATAGACTTCTATGCCTAATGGGGTTTCGTCCTCCAAAAACACTTGAATACGATTTAAAGAATCTTCAAGCAATAATTTGCGAGCCAAAAGGTCAGGAATGCCCGAAACACCTAGAAGATACGGTAATCCATCTGTGCGAATTTTCAGAAAACACCATGAATCAGATGCCCATTCTGAATTTGATAAGAAATTCGAGCGGGTGGGAAAACCGTTGTTCTCAAGAATAATCCTTGCTAAAAGCGTTCTATAAAGGGCTCCGACTGAATATGAATGATCCCACAGAGTGACATCGTTTGCTGGTCTTCTCGTTTCTCCCAGGGCTGAAACGAAATTGCTCATAATAACATTCTTTCTTTGGCTCCGTGTTCCCGTGGGAACCGTGAGAAGTTTCTCTGAAGTAGCTAAGGCTTGACGTGCTTGATCGATATACAATATCTTTTTAGATTCAAAACCAAATGCATTAGCAATAAATGTATCTGTCCCTTGTTTAGATCCTCTTGTGCAGTTCTTCAAATTGCCTTTATCTAAAGCAGAATCTATCGCATCGCATCCAGGAGGCTTAAATATTTTAACCAATTCTGTTTTAGGCTCTACTGGGCTCCCATGCTGTTCTATGATATCGGCAATCGCAGCTTTTTCACCAAAGATCTTAAAGCAATTTGTTTCTGCAAAAGTGACAAAATCATTAGGAAGAAATTCATTAGAAATTTGCATTTCATTGATGAACTTCCCAAGAAATATCTCGAGAGATTCAATTAGATTTTTAACATTAACATCTGATACGGATCTATTTGCGTTGTTTTTTTGTCTCAAATATCTAGAGAGTTTATCGAGGAAATCGGACTTGAACGGATTTGGAAAGTTTTTTGGATTGCAAATAATAATATTTAACTCATTTTCCACTAAATTCCTGAAATCATCTTTTGTTGCTTCTGACAAGTTCTTTCCTAGCTGCGATTCTATCCTCCGCGTCGCCCGTTTCAGAACCAGTTCATGATCCCATTTAATATTTTCGTTAGACGTAGATTGTTTATTGATAAATTCACTGCTAAGTTTTCCGATATCATGCAACCACGCAGCCAACTCAGCCAGCAATAATGCCTCACGGTTTTTTGGATCAGCTAGTTTGCTCAAGTCACTCATTTTCTACCTCATGAATTTTCCAGCTCGATCACGTCTCTTACTGTCATCAGCCCTACGACTCCCAGGCCCTCCTGCAGGAATTGGACCGCCGATGTCAACTGAATATTGATTTTGTCCTCTTGGAATTAACAGCAAGGACATACTTGATCATCCTTCAGTCTTCCAGCCATCAAGCCAAGCTTGTTTAAAATCCAATGGTTCAACATTGGCTTTATCTGGTTCAACCTTTGCTACTCCAAATCCCGAGGAGGTCTTCGCCCCAAATCCATAGTGGGTCATCATTGCTCCGATCCCTCTGGCCACAGCCTCCAGGTCTTTTTTAGCCCCCTCTTCGCTAACCTCTGGTCCGACGATGGGCACATAGAGCAATGTGAACGTCCCTCCAGTATGGACTTCTTTGCCATCCTTATCTCTTGTTATTGCTGGCACGCACTCGAAGTAAATAGGATTCATTCCAGCACCACCCTCTCGATCGTGTGGATTTATCACTTCTAGCCCCATCCTGTCAAAGTACGTAGGGTAGAAATGAAGACTTCCCTGGAAGCCCTCGATGTCGCCTTTACGATAGCATTCACCCTTGATACGTTTCTCAAAATCCTTTTCAACTTCTTTGGTCTTGAATATGAAATTCTTTTCCCAATCTTGTTTGCCCTGCTCGTCTTCAGGTATTTCTCCCATGAGATATCGAGCAAGGGAACGGCTCAGGAATTCTGATGTGCCATCCTTTTCGTTTCCAAAGAGCCGCCAGAGTCGAAGTCTCTCTTTGTCGAACTCTTTGGCGATCCTATCTTTATCGACCTGTCCGTCACTTAGCTTAGCTATCAGCTCCTTCACCATAGTTGATCGCAATGCGCCTTTCCACTGGCTGGGCGCGATGTAAGGAACTTTGAACACCCATTCCTTCTTAACTGGATTGTCAATGATGTAGAAGTCGGTGTCATCACGGCTGATGTAGGGCTTCAGGAGGGTGAAGGAAAGGTGGATGGACCAGGAGCCATGTGGAAAGGAGGAAATTGATGGAATGATAGGGGACGAGATAATAAGATCCATAGATTTCATTTCCTTCAGTCGCTTTTGGAGAAATGCGGGAGATCGATTCTTGAGCCAGTAGCTGTATCCACCTGGATCACGCCGCATGCCTACCCGTGCCTGATCTTTATTTGACGTGGCGATGGCCTGAGACAGAATCATCACGCGCATCCATTCATCTTTTATATCCGTCAGTTCTGTCCATCGAGTAGGGGGCTCAGGATGCTTGTAAACCAGGAAATCAATGGCGAAAGCCTGAGCAATACCGTCCTTGACGGCGAAAGGATATTTGGAATAGAATTCGCGGATCATCGAGTGGGACCTCCTGCTTCAGTCATGGCTTCGATCCAGGTGGCAAAGATATCCCTAAAATATTTTGGATTATATTTCCAGGAACGACTCATAATGACTTGAGTCAAATTTCTTGCATTTTCAGTTCGATGCTGCACCCAAAAGCGAGAAGCGCACAAATATGCAGCTAAAAAATCCTTATCCTGTTCAAAAATAATTCCCGCATTAGAAAAACAGCTTGAAATACATTCAGTTATCAGATCACGAAGTTTGTCTTCAGTCGTTTTAGCATCCTTCAAAGCAAACTTGTTCAACACGATCTTATCAAGTCCTGCAGCAAGAACATATCCGTCTGTTGTGTTATTCGATTTTTTGATCTTTTCTGGCAACTCAAAACCACTAATATCTGCCAAATGCAATACAAGCCTTAAACCAGGCCTCTCTTCACAGGATGCATGCTCAAAGAGATAGATGTTTCCAAAAGCAGTGTGCTTCATGGGTTTGCCGTCCCATTCTGGCATAAGCTTTTTAAAAATTGTATAAAATTTATTAACAACATCCTCTTGCTTGCAACCCTTATCTATATCACAGAATACAAGAATGCATATATCATCCGCTTTCGAATCAAGATCCGTCTTCACTATTATCTTTATTTTATTATAGAATCTATCTTTGCCATTAACGTAGTAAAAATCCTCAAACCGAACATCTGGAGGACATTTTTCAAGCAAAAAATCAAAAATATCTTTGTCCGTTCTGCCTTCACCAAATGGGAATATCTTCATTGGAGATCCTCCTCAGGGCAGTTATTTAGAGACTTAAACCTATAATAAAACGGCAAATTCGCTTTTCTCCAGGAGCGAGGATCCCTTCCCTGTTCAAGCCATGCAAGAATATATTCGTAATAGTATGTCGCTGCGTACGTCCGCCCGCCATCAAGTTTCATTCTGATCACGCGGAACTCTGACTGCATTTCAGGTGAAGACCCTCGAAAATGATGAGTAAGCAGCATAACAGTCTCTAGGCTTTGAGTAGACAGGAATACTTGAATGGGTTTATCTTGGACTAAACGCATAATTTCGTTTAGCATTAGCATTAGAGCCTCTGGATGCATGAAAAGCTCAGGATCTTCCCACAAGAACAGCCCAGGACGTTTTTCATCCACCATATCAGCCAGTGCAATTAGAGATGCCAAGACTTTAAACGAGTGGCGAGTTCCATCACCGAAATGGTCAACCGCGAGTGGTTCCTCTCCTTTAAAACTAATGTAACCGGTCTTTCCATCTTGTCCGTCCGGTGCATCAAAAATTTTTATGGTTGCATCTTTTAATGACGGAAAGACATGTCCTAGACTTTCGGCGATCTTCTCTGGCCAATCAGGAATCCTAAAGGCCATTCTTGCAAATTGATCCTTGAAATGAGAATTAGACGCATGAAAATCAAAGAATAGCACATGAGAATATTCAGAAAATCTTCCAGTCTCAGCCCACATGGCCAGTTGATCAATGCCTTTATCGCTTCTTCCCCATTTGTATACCCATTCAGGTTGCCAGAGAATATTCCAGGTAGAGTCCTCGGGGCGGATTCCTTGCTTTTCAAATAGCCTCGGAATCAGATCAGATGGAACGCTAATAGGGTTTTCACTTTTTCCTCTGATGCTAAATAGAGCAATCTTCTTCAGGTCATCTTCCAAAAATTTTGGCTCATCTAGAGGTATTCCTAGACGGAAATGATACATAGAAAAATTCTCAGGCATGTCCCGCAAGGCGATCTCCAATCCCCCTTCTTGATTAAGTGAAGCAGGAGAACCCTCCCATCGCTCCTTTTGCCCATGTCGTTGTCGCAGACGTGATAATGGTTCATATCCCAGGAAATCCTGCGCTGTCGTCGTAGTAACCTCAAGGACATCGGATTCAGATCTGGTGCCTTCAAGAATAAGATTGCAATGTCGCCCGCTCAGGCCTCCAAGATATAGCATTTCTAAAATGGCTGTCTTGCCGCTATTATTTGGACCTATGAGCAAGTTAAACTTGCCCAAGTCTTCCAGCATTCCCTCTCGAATGCCTCTAAACCGGTGCACGTACAATTTCGTTACCATTTAGTCCCATCCAGGAATTCTGCAACACCATTTGTTGTCCATTCGTTCCATGCACCACTTGGATATAACGTCATCTGGCCAGGGACTTTTATAGCAGCCTGCCAACCACTTTCATCCCTCAACAAGTCCCAAACCTTGGATGCAACTCTTTGATCATGCAACCACGCCCAACCACGCATCTCCCAGCCATCAACCACCGGATATGCCCAGCTCACCGCCGCCTTACTGCGCACCCGTTTCGTTTCACCTTTCCATCGCAATTGCGGGGCGCCAAACATCAACATTTGATCGATTGGGCCTCCATGCCATCGTTGCCATCGCCTGAATCTCCACTCATTCTTAAGCGGCGGGGCCAGAGGAGCCGTCCTGAAGTTTTTCACAATAGGTTGCACATTTGTAGCCACTCGCTCCAAACCTGGTGCATGCGTCCACCAGGTTCCTTTTTCAGGATGGAAATTGTAGCGAAGGAAGCCAAAACGCCGCAAGTTTGGAAGATCTATGCTGGACTTTTGATCTATATCTGCCCTCTCCTTGTAGATATCCATATCATCATGCCAGGAGTGCTGTGCAAAGTTTTGTACGAAGCTCCGATTCGTGATCTCGAATATCCCATAACCCAACTGAGGCTTGGCCCCAATATTGCCCCATTTTTCCAGGAATAAAAATAGTGTTGCAAGTAGGCTCAGAGTCTGCCCGTCACCTGAGAAATTCAAGATAAACTCGCCCATCCGCCCGGGCGGCAAATACCATCCCCTGCTGCGGTCAGGAGGCCGGATGTTGAGCATGCGGTCTTCTTGAGTCCATATAGGTTTGGTCTTATCCTCAACATCAACTCGGAACCTCCGCTTCCACCCAGTGCCCCCAAATACCTGGCAAACGTCGCACAAGCCTGCATCTCGAAGACGCTGACGCTCATCGATACATGAAGATTCTCGGTAGTTTTTAGCATTAAAATTGAATTTATTATTGATCGGATCACATGCGCTCCCGCCCAGGCCCCGCACAATGGCCTCGTACCACCAGCGCATGCTTCCGATGATCCCTGTCTCATGGATGCGGTCCATGCTGCCATTTGCGCCGCCGGTCCATAGAGGCGTTAGAGTCTGAATTTTAACCTGCATGATTGAATCCTACCCGTAGCTGGAGTTCATTTGCAGAGTCATATGCTAACAATTCCCCCAAATTCATTTGCCGCAAGCTTCCTTCCATTGCCCCTCTTTCATCCGACCTTCGCAGCACGATCGTCCCGTCATCATCTCACTGCGCAATTCCTAATCCCCACATCCAGCTACTCTTGGAGCGCCACTCGTTTAACTAAGTAAAACGACCGACCAAATGGCAGCAATCGCTCACCGTCCATCCCTGCAATCATCCTCACTTTACTCTCACTGCTTCCCTAAAAGTATTTGCAGCCGACACCTGCACCTATATCACGAGTGGCCCTGAAGAGCCAAAGGCTTTCGCACTTATCTTTGCAGCTTACAGCCTCATTTTCCATCTCATCATTATCGGTTAATTTCCTGCCAATGGCCTACCGGGGAGCCACGATCCTCCCGGAAATCAAAAGAACTTTCTAGGATATAAGGCTGTCCACATTTTAAATTGCTAATTAAAAGAAATTGCCATTAATTGCGCTAAAACGGAGATTATGGTCAAATGTAGAGGAAATAGGAGATTAACCTTTGGAAATTTCAGGTATTTCGATTATTATCTCTTCAGAAGGTTGCTGGCAAGATTAATCAAGACATTGAGTTCTCCTCAATAGTTCCTTCCTGGATTTGGATAATTGGCGGCTTAGCCCTAAGTATCAGCTCGCCAATGAGTGTAGCGCTCCCAAGGCTTAAAAGATACGCTACAAAGGATTCTGCTATTTCAAAACAAGTCAATGGCGGCATTTTTAGCCGATCAAATGGTTGGTTCATCAATACAGCATAACAGAATAATAAAAGCAATATCATAATGGCAGAAATGATGAATGCATATATAAAAGATAGAATCCGTTCCTTATGGAGGGCAACAGCATCCAGCTTATCTATCCTTTCAGAATAGTATTGGCAATGGCTGGGCTTCAGGCTCATCGAGGGATTTGCGAGTATCCTTACTATCATTAACAACGATGCAGTTATGGGCAAAGAAAGGAAGAAACCAGATCTAGCATCCGGATTCGAAAGTGTTGTCTGCAAAAGCAGGTTGAGGGAAAAAACAAGCGGGAGAGACAATACGCCATTGCATTTGCCAGTTTTCCACAGCTTCTGGTAGATATTTTCAGCGCTCAATGGGTGATATACACCAATTAGAGAAATTATTTGAGAGAAGGAATGAAGAGCTGCAAAAGAAAATATAATCCAGACAATAGATATGATAATCAAGGGAAAAAGCATTGTGCCCTCGTGCCTATCTTGCGGATTCAGCTCCTACTAGATTTATTCGTTACAATGAATTTAAACGAGATGAATACAAATAGTATGAACATGAGCAATAACCCTACTTCTATAGCATTAACGAGCAATGAATATATGCTCGCAGACCCAAGTATAATCTGAAACAAAGTAAGCACTCCATTTGCTAGATCCATCATTTATAGATTCACCTCAGCAACACCCGAATTCTATATGCATCAATATAAATTGCTTAGATACTATCATATCATTCAAGTATATAAGGTTTTAGAAAATGAATTTAAATCATTTTTATTATTTATATATTATTTATAATTTTCTTAGTTTCAAAAGCCACCATCCCAAAGTCGCTTGCATTCCCCACCGCAACTGTCCCTTCGTACCTACTCTGAAACTCTATCCAGAAGCCACATCCTCTAGCCGAAGACCATTTCCCGATTGCCTAAATTGGTGCCAGATACGGCTTCAATCGAGCCACGACTTTGCAGTCATGGATAGGATGCGTCTTGCAAAGTTTCCATTGCGGACAAATAAGGTTTCAATCGAGCCACGACTTTGCAGTCATGGACAGCTGCACTCTTGTGTAGCAGCAAGAGAGAGCGTAACTGAAAAAGTTTCAATGGGGCCACGACTTTGCAGTCATGGACAGACTTTGGAGATTTCCTGATCAACAAGGACTCCCAGTGTTTCAATGGGGCCACGACTTTGCAGTCATGGACAGCCCAGATGTGCAAGTCTGCGGCATGAGAGGAGAGTTGGGTTTCAATGGGGCCACGACTTTGCAGTCATGGACAGCCGAATGAAATTGTAGATTCGTGGATCGGAGTATATGGTTTCAATGGGGCCACGACTTTGCAGTCATGGACAGTTTGGTCGTAGAGGCGGCCATCCAGGACTACCTGAAAAAGTTTCAATGGGGCCACGACTTTGCAGTCATGGACAGGTTTTCATCTTCCCGATGTCTGCCTATGCAGATGGTGTTTCAATGGGGCCACGACTTTGCAGTCATGGACAGGGCGCTCTATAATGCGGCTACAGATATCTATAGTCACCAGGTTTCAATGGGGCCACGACTTTGCAGTCATGGACAGGCAGCGCGGACAGGTTGGGGTGGAATAGACAATTATTGTTTCAATGGGGCCACGACTTTGCAGTCATGGACAGGGCGGCCATTTCTTAGCCTTTGAAGATATCGGAAAAAAGCCGATTTGCGAGCGGGTCCGTAACCGCTATTATTATTTTCAAATGTGGCACATTAGAACCACTCATTTTCGAGATGGAGAGGCTTTGCGAGCGCCTCGCCAACAGATAGAAAAATTTATAATTGTGCGTATGTCGTCTCAGAAGTTTTCGTAATACGAGGCCTCTTCTTAGCCTCTAAACCTTCCGGACCCACTGCAAACCAAAACTGCATCATACTATAATAATCTTCTCCCCTTTTTCCTGATGGTGCACCCCCAGGAATTCTATTCTTTCTTCGACTCTTCCATCAACCGGCCCCAAATCGATGATCATAACTCTATCCTCATCAGTATCAATGAGATCGATAAGAGCCTCAACTATCTCCACCCGCCCCTTTGGCGTAAGATCACAGCGAAATACTGAGTAGTGGAGAGGATCGCCAAACCCCATCATCGCCCTGTGAACCCGACAAAGCCTCTTCTGTTCCCTGATATCGTAACTGACGATATAACAGCTTAAACTGCTCATAGCATACTACCTCGTGACAAATGCCGGATACTCTGAGATCTCTCCAGAGATCAGCCTGGCAAGCAACCTGGCCTGGATCTCAAGAATTCGTCGATAGCTCACCGAGTACGAGAAGATCGGATGACGGACCTCAATATGCATCCTCGTCTCATATCCTCTGACTACCTTTTTCTTGGCTTCTGGACTAATCGAGATACCAATACCGGTTCTGATGAAGTCCTCCGGCACAAGCTCACGATTGTTGAACAGGGTAATGGCAACCGAGTCTGCAATGATGGGCCGAAACTCCTCCATCATGTCAAGAGCTAGAGCCGGACGGCCATAGCGGGGCTGATGATAGAAGCCAAGATATGGGTCAAAGCCTGCCGCTAAAACAGTCACAAAGAGTTCCTTGGCCAGGATGCCGTAAAGGTAAGAGAGAACAGAGTTCACCGGATCTTTGGGAGGCCTTTTGTTCCGATTTTGAAAGGAAAAATTCAAAGAGCCGTTGAGAAGAGAACCAAATTGGCCGAAATAGATCTCGGCAGCAGCGCCCTCGAATCCAAGCAAAGATGACATTTTCTCTGCATTATCCGCCTGTTCTGCCAGGCGCTCCAGGGACTCCAAAGCGCTCTCGGGAACATCTGGACTGTTTCTTCGCAGAAGCACTCTGCAGTTTCTGATCTTGCCTGAGACGATTGCCCTGGATACAGAAAGAGATCTATTCTGATCTTCCGCCCACAGAAACTGCCTCCTCCGCAGCTCTACGTTCTTGTGGCTGTTTCCCTGGCAGATGCCAAAGAACCATCCGCCGTGCGAGAAATGCAGCACAGGAATGTTCCTCTGCATCAGCTCAAGCATTGCCGGAGTTGTGATCTCGACCCCTCCGTAGAGACAGAGTTGCGAAACCTCCCTGATCCTGGCCTCGCCTGCCTTCCCGCCGTCGTAAGACCAGATCTCCAGCCTCTCGCCCCGCTTTCTGACGACATGGCCCTGGCCGATCACATAAACCGGATTGGCATCATCTCTTTTCGCAAGAAGCAGCCTGATCTTCTCCTCCTCAGGCCGTTCTGCCTGTGCTCGCTCCTCTTTATCCGCACGGAGCAGGTTAACCTCGTCCGGCAGGCAGACTCCCGCCAGCGAGCAGTGGTCGCAGCGCGCGCTCGCGTGCAGGGGCGGGGGGATCTCGCCCTTCTGAACCATCATCCTCAGCTTCTCTATCAGTTCTCTTGTCTTTCCCATCAGAGCCGGATCAAATGAGACGAAGACCCGCTCCTTCGAGAGGATGTAGTAGATCACTCCGTGCTCACAGGAAAAGCCGTTCTCTCGCAGAGCCAGGCCCTGGGCGGCAAGCTGGATCATCTGCGGGTCATACCAGCCAGCAGGGCTCTCGTGGGCTTTGCCTCGCTTGTACTCGATCGGCGTCACGCTCTTGCCGTCGCCCTCAAGGAGATCGATGCGGCAGCACACGCCCTCTTTCGGAGCCGAGAGCGAGACCGAGCGGGCGTGAAAGGGCACGAAGTCCTCAGGGACGGGATCCTGTTCAGCGTCCACCCAGCGGTGCAGGAATCTGCCATCGGCAAGCTCAGCGCTGTCCTGCTGCTCGCCCTGCAAGAATGCGAGATAGCAGAGCCTGGGGCAGTAGGCAAAGGCGCCAAGCATGCTGGCGGGGATGAGATCTGAAAACTGATCATCGGCCATTTGTTCACCCCGAATCAGAAATCTATCTTGCTGCGTAGCGGCTGATGAATACGGCTTCCTGAGTGCCGTTCACGCATTTGTTCTTCTCATCGTACTGTCTGCAAAAGATGTACTGACTGTCCACATTTCTCTCTTCAGTCATTGAAAAGACGCCAACCGACATCGGAGTCGTCCCGCCGGTAATATCAGCAGCGATATCCTGCGTCTTCAGGCCCTTCGAGGCCATCCAATCGATGACAAGCCCCGTTTCAGCTCGAACGTCCTTGAGGTCATTGGAGTTGACGAGCTTTTTGATGCTGTTTTTATCATTGCAGCCCAAAATCTCCATTAGCTCGTCTGTCAAGGCCTCAGACCTGGCTGTGCAGATGAAACCGAAGTACTGAGGCTTTTGATGCTTGACAGCCAGGAGGACTGTATCTTTCTGCAGGCCTACAGTGAATATGATGCCCTTTCTTGGAACCTGAAAGGCGATGTTTTCGCCGTGCATCGGTGGCTGCCTTCTCGTGATAAGCCATCTCACTGTGAAGATGACAGCCAGTAGGGCCAGGCCGCCCAAAGACACCAGCAGCACCTTTGTAACATCCCAGGTGAATATAGAGGCAACGAAGGCATTGAGATAGACGCAGGTGATAAGTATCTCGTCCCAACGATTGCGGAGAAAAGACTTCAGTTGGGTCATAGTGATAGTAGTAATCTTTTGCAATATTTATGAACTGCGCTCGTCATGAGGGGATTTCGATTGAGCCACGATTCGTTAATCATGGATAGGGCTGAAGCGGTGCAGAGAGCGGCGGTTATAAAGTTGTTTCAATTGGGCCACGATTCGTTAATCATGGATAGCAAAAAGGTTGGATTCTACGCAACGTTGAAGAACAACGTTTCAATTGGGCCACGATTCGTTAATCATGGATAGGCTATTCTTGTCCTGTTGGCAATAATAGCAATTACTATGGTGTTTCAATTGGGCCACGATTCGTTAATCATGGATAGGTTGCCGAGGATTTGGTAGACGGGTCCAACAAGCGGGCGTTTCAATTGGGCCACGATTCGTTAATCATGGATAGTTGTTTGCCGGTGCGGCGGCGGCTATTGAATTCCGGGTTTCAATTGGGCCACGATTCGTTAATCATGGATAGATCGGTAGCAATAAGCGGCTTTGTCTCCCATTAAAGAGGTTTCAATTGGGCCACGATTCGTTAATCATGGATAGGCCGATTGTCACCGACGTCGCCAACGGCATTGCAGAGTTTCAATTGGGCCACGATTCGTTAATCATGGATAGGGCCCCAAGCCAGTGTATGGGAACGGGGTCTGGGCAATGGTGTTTCAATTGGGCCACGATTCGTTAATCATGGATAGTGTGACTATACCGGCAAGTGGCCGGTTAGGGAAAATGGTGTTTCAATTGGGCCACGATTCGTTAATCATGGATAGGCGAGATATTGGCCTGCCATACACGGCCCGATCACTGGTTTCAATTGGGCCACGATTCGTTAATCATGGATAGGGCACAAGCTTTTTGGCCTTTACCGCTATTGGCAAAGTGATGTTTTGCGCAAGGTTTGTTAACAGAATGAAAACTGACACAAAGTGAGCCCCGCATTTACTACTTAATCGCAATGCAGAAGTCTAGCGCAGGGTTCGTCAACTATACGAAAGTATTTTAGAAGTGCGTATGTCGTCTCAGGAGTTTTCGTAATACTGGGCCGCTTCATAGCCCATCTACCTCCCGGACCCACTGGCACCCTTTTGATACCTCAAACTATAATAATCTTTCTGCGATGTTCCATATTTTCTCCATGCACTCCCAAAAATATAACCCGTTTTTCCTCGCAACCGTCCAGAGCCCCATATCGATCCTCATCATCTTATCGCCTCATCGCTTTTTTTAATGGCTGACCTTTGGTTATTATGAGCACCCCTCTTTGCAGTGCCCGGCCTCGCTCACCCCATCTTCATCTGCTGCTCCAGCTTTCTCGCCGTATCTCGCAGCTCTATCGCCCTCTCAAACTCCAGCCGCTCGGCAGCAGCCCTCATCTCGGCCTCAAGCTCGATGATCACATTTGGCAGATCCGACTTCGGAATATGTCTCGTATCTGTGATCTCCACGACCTTCTCACGGATCGGCTTCTTGATGGTGCGAGCAATTATGCCGTGCTCCTCGTTGTAGGCCTTCTGCAGAGCCCTGCGCTGCTCGGTCTTTCCTACCGCCGCCCGGATGGAGCCGGTCATGCGATCAGCATAAAGAACGACGCGGGAGTTCGCATTTCGAGAGGCCCGGCCAATGGTCTGGATGAGGCTCTTCTCGTCTCTCAAAAAGCCCTCTTTGTCCGCATCGAGAATCCCGATAAAACCCACCTCCGGGATATCCAGCCCTTCCCTCAAAAGGTTGATTCCCACAAGCACATCGAACTTCCCAAGCCGCAGCTCCCGGATGATCTCTGTCCTCTCAAGGGTGTCTATGTCGGAGTGCAGGTACCGGGCGCGGATGTCATTGCTGGCCAGAAAGTCGGTCAGCTCCTCAGCCAAACGTTTGGTTAAGGTCGTCACAAGAGCCCGATCGCCTGCGCTGACAACCTTTGCAATCTCATCCATGACATCTCTCACCTGCCCGTCGACCGGTCGAATCTCGACCAGCGGGTCCAATAGACCAGTTGGCCGTATGATCTGCTCCACAACCTGAGCCGAATGCTCGAGCTCGTAACCGCCTGGCGTTGCCGAGACGAAGATCGCATCACCCATGTGCCTCTCGAACTCCTCGAACCGAAGAGGCCGGTTATCGTAGGCGCTCGGCAGCCTGAATCCGTAGTCCACAAGGCTCTTCTTTCGAGACCGATCTCCATTGTACATGCCCCGAATCTGAGGCAGAGTCTGATGGCTCTCATCTATCACCAGCAAAAAGTCCTCTGGGAAGTAATCAAGCAGACAGAAAGGCGGCTCGCCTGCGCTTCGCCTGTCGAAATGCCTGGAGTAGTTCTCGATTCCTTTGCAGCTTCCGGTCTCAGAGATCATCTCCATGTCATACAAAGTGCGTTGACGGAGCCGGTGAGCCTCGATCATCCCCAGCTCCGGCAGCCTCTCTTCAAGCTCGGCTAAAATGGAGTCTATGGCCGCCTTCTGCTCCTCTGCCGGTATCACATAATGCCTGGCCGGATAGACGAAGAAGTAGCTCATCTCCTCCAGGACCCGGCCAGTCTGACGGTCAACCTCACAGATCCTGTCTATCTCGTCGCCAAACAGCTCAACTCTGATGATGTTGTTGAAGTAGCCGGGAACCAGATCAATGGTGTCTCCCTTAGCCCGAAAACGGCCCGGCGAGAGCTCCAGATCATTTCTCTCGAAGAGAATGTCCACAAGCCTTCCTAAAATCTCTTTTCTGCTGATCTTGTCCCCCACATTCAGATCAAAACCCATCTTCTGAAAGTTCTCAGGGTTGCCGAGACCATAGATGCATGAGACTGAGGCCACGACGATCACATCCCTTCGAGACAGGAGCGATGCAGTGGCCGCAAGCCTCATCATCTCGATCTTGGGATTGATGAGTGAGTCCTTCTCGATATACTGGTCTTTTGACGGGATGTAGGACTCTGGCTGGTAGTAATCATAATAAGAGACGAAGTACTCCACCCGATTCTCAGGAAAGAACTCCTTGAACTCGTTGTAGAGCTGAGCGGCAAGAGTCTTGTTGTGGGCTATGACCAACGTGGGCTTTTGCAGCTTGTCTATGACATTGGCTACGGTATAGGTCTTGCCAGATCCAGTCACGCCGAGAAGGGTATGAAAGTTTCGGGTCTCCTCTGTTTTGGCCTCCAATCCTGATATCAGCTTTCCAATGGCCTCTGGCTGCGAGCCCGTGGGGGAAAAGGCCGATACCAGATGAAACCTTTCGTCAGATGATGCACACGATACACACGAGCGAGAGATATCTCTACTCATATTAGCTACTGGAATTGGGAATGCTAATGAAGCTATCTGTCCGGCCATGCTTGAGGCAACATTCCTTATAAAGACCCGATCTTATATCGTAAAAAATTTATACATCCTGAACTTCAGAGAGGCCAGATGGACTCATCCCAAGAGAGCGCAAAGCTCACCGTTGAGGATTTGATGCAGATCTATATCCCCATCAAGCCTAAAATTGAGGCCAGGCTTCAGGACTTCTCGCGCATCTGGGAGACGGCCAGCGATGAAGAGCTATTCAGAGAGCTGGTCTTCTGCCTTCTAACCCCCCAGTCCAAGGCCAAGACCTGCTGGCGAGCGGTAGAGCGACTGGAACGAAAATGCATGATAAACGAGGCCGGGCCTGCCCAGATATCCGAAGAGCTGGTAGGCGTCAGATTCAACAAGCGAAAAGGGGAGTACATTTGCCTTGCAAGGGAGAAATTTCTCTCCGGATCTCTGAGAAGAAGCCTTGCCGGATTTGCTGACCCGGCAGCTGCCAGGGAATGGCTGGTGGAAAACGTCAAGGGAATGGGATACAAGGAAGCCAGCCATTTCTTGAGAAACATTGGTCTCGGCGAGAGTCTGGCCATTTTGGATCGTCATATTCTCAAGAACCTGGCCCTTTTGGGCGTGATAAAGGAGCCACCCAGCACGCTCTCGAGAAGGCTGTACCTGGAGACCGAAAAGAAGATGACCGCATTTTCCAGGGAAGCTATGATTCCTATGGGGCATCTTGACCTCTTGCTCTGGTATAAGGAAGCCGGAGAGGTCTTTAAATGATCCTTGTACACATGGTGTGGGTGAAGTCGTCTATTAATATCCCTGAGGACTATTGTACATAATATGCATCTACGGATTCGTTCTCTAAAATCAATATGGAGTCATGTCACGTGATGGCAATACCAAATAGCAGCGGAGTAGGCAACAGCGGAGCTGGCAATGACGCCTTTAAAAAGGCTTTGCGTTTATTATCGACAGAAGGACTCGATGGCGCCATAATGGTAGTTGAAAGGGAACTGGAGTCCGATCCGAAGAACTGGGAAGCATGGTCCGCTAAGGCAGACATCCACTACTTCCAAGGAAATTATGATGCCAGCATGAAGTGCTGTGAGAGGTCAATTAGCCTGAATTCCAGGAACGCTCTCGCATTTAATATCAAGGGCAATATTCTTTATAAATTGGGACGATACGAAGAAGCCATTGAATGCTACAATAGGGCTATAGAAATTGAACCCTTGTTCGTTAAGGCATGGTACAACAAGAAAAATGCATCAGAGCTTCAGCTCAAAAAATCCCGAGTCAGGATCCACTATCTAGTTCCTCGAGAATCCCGCAAAAAGGAGCAATAGGGCAAACGCAGATCTAATAAATTGGACCGAGAATGCTGATCCCATTCTCGTCCACTGTTATCTGGTGCTTTTCCATAGCATGTTTAGCGGCCCTCATCTTCTGGATTTGGATATATCTTTTTACGCCGCCTTTGCCCTCAATCATGCCCAGCTCAATTATTCCGTCTGCGAGGAAATGCTCGGTTTGATGGTACAGAGAGATCTGCCCAATCATCCTTGAATGGTGTGATTCCATAATGATAAATGAGGTTAGACCTTCGGCTCTTAGATCCGAAAAAAAGTGATAAACCTTGCTCCTAATATTATCTGGCTCAGTTATCGAATAAAGGGCATTGAGTGAATCAAGTGCAAACAGCGTCAGGTTATCATATCTTTCCTTGTAGGAACGTATGACATCTTCCGTGACAGATATGAGGTCCAATTCGCCATCCCACCATTCCCTCCGCATATCTTGATAATCAAATATATGCAAACCAGGATTTTGTTTTATCCCCAGACTTAGCATATTTCGAAGATGACTCTCCTTGCTCTGCTCCAAAGTAACATAAAGGCAATGCTCATCATTTGCTGCCACATGATTGGAGATCATGCTAAACACGAGGCCAGACTTTAAAGTGCCCTCTGCGCCCGTAACGAGGATGATTGAACCATCCGGTATCTCAACAAAAAGAAGCTTATCCAGGCCATTGATGGTGTTTATAATCATCGAACTCATCTCATAATTAATTCTGATAATATTTTAATAGCTTTAATAAAGTTTCCAATATCATTTTCGGCAACTTCTTTGCCTCGGGGAGTAAGACTGTACATTTTAGACCTCATGTCCCCTTTGCTGTATTCAGCCTGAAGAAATCCTTCTTCTTCTAGCGAATACAAAATGGGATAAACTGTCCCTTGGCTTAGAAATACATCACATCTTGAGAATATCTCTTTTATAAGGTCATAGCCGCACATGGGCTTATCAAGAAGAGAATGCATGATGAAGACATCTCGATTTGACCTGACAATCCGCTCGATAATTTTTTTGCAATTTTCGTCATTTATATCGCAGGGCTCAGGGATATCCTCAAATGGTCTTTTCATGGATAAAAATCTTCCCTCCGAATTATAGTTAATTCCTTACTATATGAATTCTTTCATCCACTTTGCCACAACAATACCATATCTTCGTTTTGATAATATGCTAACATATCACAAGCAGTTGCACCAAAGAGAATTCATAGAGCAATAGTGCTAATGGAAAACAAGATGATGCGAACGCTCAAAACAAAACCAGATGGCTGGGAAACGGAATATTAAACAGAACGTGCTATGCACGCGAAGAAAAGCACCTTTATATGATATCTGGACCCAGCTCTACCATGTTTCGTTCTATTAATGCCAATTCCTTTTGTTCTATGGCTACTGGGTTCACAGGAACGATTAGAATGGCCTTTTGAAGTATTACCCACTCCTCAATATCTCTTAAAAGCCTTAATACTGGTGCCGGGCCGTTTTCGAATATCAAATGCTCTATCCCATCAAGAAGCACTACAGGATTCTTGCTCTGTTTTAGAAATTTTGTAGTTATATCTGCAATCACTTCCAAATCGATGGGATTGATGCTCTGGGAACCATGCTTGCTTATCCAGAAGATCGGAGTAGTTTGAAGAGCGTACTTCAGCCTGATCTCCTGAGGCGAATACATCGTAAAGCACAATCCTTGTGCCCGAAAATGCTTGCATCCTTTGCATGAACAGGATATCTTACATCTCTCACAACCTATGCTCTCGCAAGGGAACGAATCAGAATATTCGCAGTTGCTGCATCTCCCTTTTACCAGAGATTCAAAGAGATCGAAGCTGAACTCTGCCTTGGGCTCCTTGATCAGATAGCTTGAGCCTTTTGCTAAATCGCGACCAATTCCACTGTTTAAGGGCTCAGTTGCCGGGACGACCGCAGGCCGAATCCTAAGCTTTCGGAGAATATCAATTGTCATGACTTATCGGAAGAGTAAACACGAATGTACTCCCACATCCAACCTCACTCGTTACCCAGATCCGACCATTATGGGCCTCGATTATGCCTTTAGCAATAGCAAGGCCTAGACCCATTCGACCGGATTCCTTTGTCAGCGAGCTGCCGTTTCCTGTATAAAATTTTTCAAAAATTCTGATCTGATCCTTCTTGGCAATTCCAATACCATTATCGATTATTGATACTCGAACGTCCTCAGAATCATAATTTATTATTACCTGTATCTTTCCTTTGTCTGGAGTATATTTAATTGCATTTGTAAGAAGGTTATTAAATACCTGTTTGATTCTTCTATTGTCTCCATCTATCTCGGAGATCGAGCCTTCAATGGAAAGGGATACAGTCTGCTCTTTTAATCCTGCGAGCCTTGACAGTTCATCTAACGCTTTTCTGGCTATATTTTCTACTCGAATGGGGGCCTTGGTGATGGGAAGGGCTCGCGACTCCAATCTTGATGTATCGAGCATATCCTCGACCAGGCGGATCATATGCTCTATCTGCGAGCTTATGATGTCTATCTTTTCTCGTTGAATTGCAGAAAGCTCTCCTAGTATTCCCTCCTCAAACATCTCAATGTAGCTGTTTATCACTGTAATTGGGGTTCTTAGCTCATGAGAAGCCGTCGAGATGAACTCGGACTTGATCCGGTCATTCTCTTTCAATTCCTCATAAGCATTCTCCAGCTTGACATAAGAGTCCCTCAGTTCTTCTTCAAGACGGGTCAGCTCGGTGATATTCTCCATGAAAATCACAACCTTGCTTATGCTCTCTTCATCCTCCTTTAATGGATAAATTTTATAAAAATAGAACATCCCCCCAGGATATCGGATCTGATCTCCATCAAACGGGACTCCCGTAAAGAAGACCTCACGAATTTTGTCGATTATCCCCGTCTTTTCAATTAGCATGGATGGAATGATCCTGGATAGTCTCTCTCCTGCTACATCTCTCTCTCTCTTCGGGAATGATTTTGCATAGTAATTTCGATTAGCATAGAGTACCTCAAGGCTCCTGTTAACAACGATAATAGTACTTGGAATAGCTTCTATTATCTCCTCCTGATACCCCCTTACCGATTCAATTCCTTTCATTCTAATACCAGCGAATTTATCGAGCTTAAAAGTTCCTTTATCTTGAAAGGCTTCACAATGAACTTCTTGGCCCCGGCAAGAAGGCATTCATTATCCAGTCCACTCTTTCCCACCGCAGAGATGACAATTATCTTCGCGGATGGATCAATCTCCAATATCTTTTTAGTGGCGCTGATTCCGTCAAGCTTTGGCATTAATATATCCATTAAAACGATATCCGGCTTAACCTCAGAATATTTTATCAAGCCTTCATGGCCATTTTCAGCTTCATACACCTCGCATCCATAGGCTTCTAATATGTCCCTGAAGGCCCTAAGCATTTCCGGAGCATCATCAATTATTAGTAGCTTCATAATTTCCTCAGAGTTCTAACAGATATCGACGTTTCAAGCCACCGTTACTGATAGTTATTCTTTCATTTTCTATGTATAAAATTTGTCAACTCTCAAGTTTTGAAACAAATTTAGAGCAATTGCCAGAACATATATGGAACAAACATCGGAAATAAATTCGAAAAATGAAAGACTATTTAGGCCTAACGGTGCTCTATAGAATTGTACGAATGACTCAGGTGATACTTCGTACCATAGCTCAGCCAAAGACGCATGTCAGACAAAAAAAATCCGATGGTGATTTGGGAATGGCCTCTACCAAATCACCATCTATTGGGTCCCATAAATCCGGGAGAGAAATATGATTAAAAATAATTGAATAATATTAATCTGGAAATAAAAAATATGAAAATATTAGCTGGAATCATTTGCCTCAACTGATTATAATCCTTGAGATTGCTCAGGATAAATGAGACTGGAGGAAAAGAATATGGTAACCGCAACACCAGACGCATCAAGTCTTGCCGAGGTTTTGGACAGAATCCTCGACAAGGGAATCGTTGTCGATGTTTGGGCCAGGGTTAGCCTGGTGGGAATTGAGATTTTGACAGTCGAGTCCAGAGTTGTCGTGGCTTCAGTAGACACGTTCCTGCACTACTCTGAGGAGATGGCCAAGATCGAGCAGGCCGCTATTGGAGCCGCTCCTGCAGTTCCGGCTTGAGAATGCAAATTAGATAACTAAAGGTGGGGAAAGAAAATGGTAACCGCTACACCAGACGCATCAAGTCTTGCTGAGGTATTGGACAGAATCCTCGACAAAGGAATCGTCGTCGATGTTTGGGCCAGGGTTAGCCTGGTGGGAATCGAGATTTTGACAGTCGAGTCCAGAGTTGTCGTGGCTTCAGTAGACACATTCCTGCACTACTCTGAGGAGATGGCCAAGATCGAGCAGGCTGCTATCGGCGCAACTCCTGCAGTTCCCGCTTAGGTGAATTCTCCTAATTTATTTTTGGAGGAAGAGCCATGGAAGAATTAGCAAGCACCAAGACAGAGACGTTCGATGAGCTTGTAACCAAGCACACTCGACGAGAACTCGAAGAACTGGCTCTGAAATATGGCATAGAGAATTTGGGTGGAACAAAGTCCCAGTTAGCGGACTTCATTCTGGATGCTATGAAAAAGCAGAAAGATCAACCCAAATCCCAACCGCAGACGAGTTCCAAAGAGGCTCCATTGATCGAAAAAATAAAGAGCCCTGCAAAGATGGAGAGCTTTGGCAAGAAGGGCGTATTAGCCAAGGCCAATGCAATCAACAACAAATCTGCAGACCTCAAGCGGGCGGGCAAGGAGATCCGAGATGAAGGCATCCGAGAGATGAATCAATCGGTGAAAGAGTTCCAGGCAGCAGGCAGCATGCTGTCTAGAAATATGCACTCCGAAGCTCGAAAGATGATTGAAGACGGCCAGAAGAGATTCAATCAGGGCCAATTGCAGTTCAAACAGTCAATTGATGCCCAAATGAAAGAAAATCATGAGGCAGTCTCCAGAATGCATACGGCAACTCATGATATCATGGTCGCTCAGGGAAAGATGGCACGCGAGTTTCAGAAAGCTGGAAAGAATATCCGAGATGAAGGCTGTAGAAATCTCCAAAACGGCCTCGCAAAGTACCAGAGCAACCTGAATGCGCAGATCAAAGAGAACCGTGAAGCCGTCTCCAAGCTATATACCGGCGCAAGAGAGATGCAGGGAAGAGCCGTGTCCTTCCAAAATGAGATCCATCGATACCAAGAGCAGGATCTCAAAAATTATGTCAAAGACTTCTACTATGGGTAAAAACCTTAGTAGAACTTTTTATTATTTATTCTCCATGAAGGTGCTAATCCATGTACGTTGAAACACATCCCAGAAAGGTGAGAGGGGAAGCGGTACACATGACCTCTTCCGAAAAAAAGGCTATCGAGCATGCTCATAACTCTCAGGCCAGCAGCAATCCCAGCATTCAGGTCAGCATTAGGTCCCCTGCTAACATGGATTGCAGCTATGAGCTAATAACCGAAGAAGCCAGACACAAGGCCATCGAGGAAGCTTTCCTCACACCGGAGTCCAATCACTTCATCAGCACCTCAGAAGTGAAGGAGATGGAGAAGAGACTGGTTCTCTGGCTCAAATCTGGCTACCCAGTGCATCTGATTGGACCTACCGGCTGCGGCAAGACGAGCTTGGCTGTACATGTGGCTCAGGTTTTGGGAAGACCTGTGGTCTGGATTAACGGAGACGAGTCCGTAACCACTTCGGATCTGATAGGTGGCTATTCTCAAATGCAAAGCGAAAGCGTGCGAGATAATTATGTTCACAATGTCTTCAAGACCAAAGACACTATGAAGATCGAATGGGTGGACAATCCTCTCTCCTTAGCTTGCAAATATGGCTACACCCTCATATACAATGAATTCTCCAGAACAAAGCCAGCATCAAATAACGTTCTCCTGTCCGTATTTGAGGAAGGAATCCTGGAACTTCCAACGAAATTCGGAGAGGACAGATATATAAAGGTTCATCCTGATTTCAAGGCAATTCTCACCAGCAACTCCATTGAATATGCGGGAATTCACAGGCCGCAAGATGCTCTGCTCGATCGTATGGTAGGAATATATGCAGACTACTATGGTTATGATACTGAAGTCAAGATCGTGATGGAGCATACTGGAATTCCCAAGGAAAAGGCCGAAAGAATCGTAACGGTAGTCAGATCAATAAGAGATAAGCTGCCGGATGGGCAAAAGCCTGGCACAAGAGCTTGCATAATGATTGCCAAAGGATGGCAGACCTCAGCTACCGGAGAGGATCTGACAATAGACTTCAGGCAAATGTGCATAGACGTCCTTGCCAGCAAAACCAGCTCACCCAGGGACATGGAGGAGAAGAAAAAACTGGTTATGGAGTCTGCGGAGTTTTCTGCATAGGATCTATATGCAATCAATTACTGCGGTAGTCGAAGAGGCTGAAGTACGTAAAATAAGCGACATATTTAACAAGAAGCCACCTGGGCTCGGCTTCAATGAGACCGATGCGCTTGTCATCAAGGCCAGGATTCCAGATGGAAGGCAGGTAGGAGCCACATTTTATTTTTCTCTCAAACCTGATGGTACATTCGAGGAAGAAGCTTTGGGCAGAGATGCTGTTAAAGCCAGGAGACATAAGCTTGCCGCATTTATCCGTTATTATGGATTAGCTGACGAGATGGATAAATATAAATTGAAAGAGGGAATTAAGAAATTAAAGGGAAGGGTGGTAGAGGTAATCCCCATTAACGGTGAACTCACTATCCGCACTTCATAGGAGATCTCGCATGACCGGTAAGCCCAAAATCAAGGAAATCCTTGAAAGAGTAAACCAAGCGGCAGAAACCATGTTGAGTAAGAAGCTTGACAGCATCGTAAGCCTCAACAAGGACGAAGAAAACTGGATAGCAGAGGTAGAAGTGTTGGAGAGGAAATCCGTTCCCGACACCCAGGACATCATGGGAAGATACGAGATGAAGTTTGACCTGGATGGTGAGCTTCTCGGATATAAGAGAATAATGCTGCGAAGAAGATCGGATATGGAGATCCTCGAAGAAGAGGTGTAGTCCCTTGGTAAGGAGGATTGTCAAGGCTGAGAAAAAGACTCCTGAATCACTCGGGAAGTATGTTTACTGTGTCATCACTTATCCGAATGAGAAGGAGAGCTTCGGCAATCTCGGCTTTAATGGTGAAGAAGTCTATACCATGGACTACAGAGAACTGGCCCCTGTAGTCAGCGATGTGGCTTACAGAGATTATGCTGTGGACGAGAAAGAGGTAGAGGTTCACCGAAATGTAGTGGAGCAGGTGATGAAAGAGCATAGCGTGATTCCTGTGGCCTATGGCATGGCATTCAAGAGCAAAAAGCTGCTCCAGATTGCCATGAGCGCCGGCTACCAGGCTATGCAAAAGGCAGAGCAGGTTGTGGACGGCAAGGTCGAGCTTGGCATCAAGGTCTTTCTTCCCAGGGATCTGGAAAATATGGACAGCACGATGCGTGAGGATATCAGTGTAGATTTCCAAAATAGCCTAAAGGCTGCCTCAATAGACTCCAAGAAATTAAAACTCTTTTCGGAGCGACTGGTCATGAACAATGCTTTTTTGGTGGACAAAGGCAGCATCGATGAGTTCTCGGATCAGGTTGGTCTGCTGAAGGAAAAATACAGCAATCTGATGGTGCAGTACTCCGGTCCCTGGCCTACCTACAACTTCGTGGACATCCATATTCTGGGAGGAAAGAGAAGGGGTTTTCGTTAGATGTTCTTCATTGATGACCTTGTTCTGCGCTCTCTCGGCATATCTCTGCCAGGGCTCGATATGATCTGGACGCTTGAGCAGATCCACAAGTTTGCCCTCAAAGGATATTATAATCCAGATAAGATCAAGAATCAGATCAAAGAAACTCGGCTGCTCTATGAGTTCGGTGAGCTTAATCGCCAGGAATACGAACAAAAGAACTCTGAACTGATGCATAAGCTGGATCTGGCCCAGAAAGTTATGGAGATGGATATAGGCTCAAAGATGGATATCCTGGGATGAGAATGGCAAAAAAAATTAAAGTCAATGAAAATCACCAGATGGAAATCCCGGAAAAGCTGCGCCGCATCCTGATAGAGATGGAAGAAAACGATGAGCGGGCTCGACCGTTTTCGGGTTCAATTGCATATTCAGGGTTTATTAGAGCTGACTATCGCATCAGATTGCAGATGGGATTTGGGGACAAAAAAAACAGTATGAATAGTCCGAAGGAGATATGAAACTATGGCCATTCTAAGCCAAAAAATCCTGGACAACAGGAGGCGGCAGCATGCCGTGGTGACAGCTCATAAGAGGAAGATTCGAGATGAGATTCGCCCATCGCTCATGCAGACGAAGAGACGCTGGTATGAGGCCTCCCGTCGAAGCAATCAGATGATCAGAGAGAGATGGCATGCTCAAAAGGCAAAGGTAAGTGCTGCACAGCGCGAGCAGAAGCTGCTCCACAAAGCAAAGATTCTGGCCCACAGAAGAAAGATCCGGGCAGAGATGGCTAACCGAAGGTAAACGGGGATTATAATGAATTCTTTGGCACCAACAAGAAGCCAGAATCTTGCCGATGTTGTGGAGAGGATCCTTGACAAGGGACTGGTGATCAATGCGGACATAGCTGTATCTGTGGCAGGCACAGAGCTTCTGGGCATCAAGATCCGGGCTGTTTTGGCCTCATTTGAGACCGCAGCCAAATACGGCCTGGAGCTTCCAGCTGGGACCAACCTCAATGCTCCTGGCTGGAAGAACCTGGATCGGCCCAAAGCCTGTTGTCCGGAATGCGGCAACCGCAGGGATGAGGAGAGCCTCATGCATGAGGGCTGTCCCATCTGCGGCTGGTCCAGCCCGACCAGCCTGCCTTTGATCCGTCCTGAGTCGGAAAAGTATGATTGAATTTGAGGGAGGGATGGCATTATGGCTGATGACACAAAGGACGCAGAAAAGAAGAAAGAACAAAATGATGAAGAGAAAATAAAAGCTCTGGAAAAGAGGATCGCCGAGCTAGAGAATGCTGCAAAAACATCGAAGACCAGCCAGCCCGCGTCAAGTAAAGATAGCAACATTCACGTTGAGGGAATCGTTGAGAGCGTGGTGGGCCAGTTCATTCCAGGACTCGGAGGGATAATAAAGGCACTGGAGGATTCCAGCCCGGAGTTTCGGAAGAAGATAACAGATACAGACGCAGAGATCAAGCACAGAATTGATGTCGGCTGGTCCAGCAAGCCGGTGGTTGATTATCATGTGTCCACGCGGCCCATCAGACGCGGTCCTGGCAGGGCGACGCCTCAGGTCGAGAGCGTGCGTATGCCGACTCAAGGTCCAGTCAGAGAGCCCATTGTTGATGTTCTTGAAGGAAAAGACGGCATCACAGTCATAGCCGAGCTTCCAGGAGTCTCTGAAGAAGAGCTGCAGATAAATCTCGAAGGATCCGAGCTGCATATATCTGCAGGCAAATTTAGCAAAACGATTGCTCTGCCTCGTGTTGTCAAAGAGATCAAGGAGAAAAGCTACAAGAACGGCATTCTTCAGATCAAGCTGAATTAGATTTGGAAAAAGCATAATGGCCATCAATCTGGACGAAACAAACCTGAAAAACGGCCTTCTAGGGTTAGTAGTTGCGCTGGTTGAGATCATTCAGGAGCTTTTGGAGCGTCAGGCTCTGAGGAGAATTGAGGGCGGAAGCCTCTCCGATGAAGAGGTTGAGAGGCTAGGCCAGTCTCTATGCGAGCTGACCGAATCTCTGGAAAAAATCAAAAGAGATAACGATATCGAAGATGCTGTGCTCTCGGTTCGAGACGGCCTGGACGAGGCGGCTGACGAGCTATTGGAGAAGTTTATAAATCCTGAGACATGGCTGGATAACAGTGAAAAGGAGTCCTAGATGATGGCAGAAGAGGCAAGATATCTGTACTCTGTCGTCAGGACAGCGATCCAAGAGGATCTAGGCAAGATTGGAATTGAAAAGAAAGATGTCTTCATCATACCTTACAAGGACATAGCTGCAGTTGTCCACTCCTGTCTTGCAGAGCCTTACGATACTAAAGACCGTGCACGTGCCGAGGAATGGATCCTGGAGCATAGCTATGTGATAGACCAGGCCATGAAAAGATTTGGGTCTGTATTGCCATTCTCCTTTGATGTGATACTCAAAGGTGACAACTCTGCAATATCGGGGTGGCTGGAAAAGAATTACGAGGTGCTGGATCGAGATCTAGAAAAGGTAGAGGGAAAGGCAGAGTTCGGAATTCAGATATATTATGATTACAATGACCTGGCCAGCAAAATTCTAGAGGATGATCTTGAGCTGAAGGACATGAAGAGCCGCATAGAAAAGCAGAGCAAAGGAATGGCCTATCTGCTGCAAAAAAAAATGGATCAGAAGCTCAAGAGCCTGACTGCCCAAAAAGCTTCCGAGATGGCCAATCAGACTTTAGGAAAGATCAAAACTCTGGCAGCCGAGCTAAAGATGGATGAGAAAAAAAGAAAAGTTGATGGCTTCAAAGGCCTATCGCTCCTGGCATCCTATAATTGTTTGGTCAGCAATGAGAATGTAAGGCAACTTGGGGAGACGCTGGACGGGATCAACTGCCAGGAGGGTTTTCGGGTTCGGTTTACTGGACCCTGGGCGCCATTCAGCTTTGTTGACTACCGGGATCTATCGTGATTGCAAAGATGCGGGATTTGTCAATGACTGCAAGGAGGACCGGGCTATGAATCCAGAAAGAGATAGCAGCCTTGTGGAGATTTTGGATCGGCTCCTCAATAAAGGAGCTATTATCAATGCCGATCTGATCATAACCGTAGCAGGAATCCCGTTGATCGGCCTGAACCTGAGAGCTGCGCTAGCCAGCATGGAGACAATGCTGGAATACGGAATCATGGAAGACTGGGACAGGAGCAGCCGGGAGCAGTATGCCAGCCAGGAGACGCACCTATCTCTTTTTCCTGATGAGCAGATCATCTATAAAGCCTTCGGATACATTTGGCAGGATGAGGGAATTGTCAAATCCTGGGTGCCGGGCATCTGGAATATCACCAGTAAGAGGCTCATCTTATGGGTCAAGACACCAGGCAGAGCCATCTTTGAGACGCCTCTGGCAAGCCTTCAGGCGTTCAGGGTTCCTGCATCTCATGAGACAAGAAAAGATCTGGAGCTGGTTTATCCGGAAGGCAGAGCGCGAATATCGCTCTCGGAAAGAGATGAGTTCGAAGCAGCCCTGGCAAAGGCCGAGACAATGGTCATCTCCATCTGAGACCTATTTTTCAGTCCAGGCATTTGACATCAATATCTCTGGCGATTTTTGGCAGCACGTTATGCGAGGCCCCGATGAAGAGCAGCCCGGTCTCGCCGTCTTTTAAAGTGGCATCAATAGCCCCGGCTATGAATTGATCCCTCTCAGCCAGGAGTCTATCCTTAACGTGGTTGTACTGCTCCTCCGCCGCCCGCCTTTCGGCGTCCGTTCTTGCCTCCAGGAGGGACTTGATGAAACCATACTCCCGTCTGAGAAGATCGACGCTTTCAGTGGCCTCAATCCTGCTCCCCCTGTCCATGAGCTTTTGTATTATCTGGTAGTTTCTGCTGCCTTTCGCAGCCGTTTCCCGGACGATTCTCTCTCCGAGTTCTCCTGCGCAGGGCAGCCCATCCTGGTAGATATGCAGCTTAGACATGTCCAGGCCGAGTCCATCGACCTCCTCCTCCAGCTCCTGCCAGAATTGCTCAATCTTCTTCTGGTTCTCCTGCCAGCGGGCTTCACCAAGAGCCGATTTGCCCGCCCTCTCCAGGCCAGCACTCGCCGATCCCATGTCGGAAGGCGCATGCACTATTCTGACTACTATGAGCTTTCTCATTTCAAACCCCTTCTCTGATGCTTCGATCTCCCTTTTGCCCAAACCACATGCGCATCTCGTAAACCCCCTCCTCGCTTCTCTTCTCTGTATCAAATCCCATCTTCTCAAAAAGACGCACCATGGAACGATTTGCAACCAGCACCTCTCCAGTAAACCCAAGCAGCCCCTGCCTTCTCGCCAGGTAAATCAAATAGTAGAGAAGCTCTCTGCCAACGCCTCTGCCCTGAAACTGGTCCTTTACGACCAGCGCAACCTCTGCCAAATGCATGTCTGAGTTCAGCTCATACTGGCCGAGGCCGATAATAGTCTCCTTTTCCTTCTCAACAATTGTAGCCAGGATCTCCATCTTCCGGCTGTAGTCCACAGCCACGAAGTCCTGAAGCCTCTTGTGGGGCATATCTTTTCTGGCTGAGAAAAAGCGCTTGTAGAGGCTATCCTCAGATAGATCGTAAAAGAAGTCTTTTAATAGCGACTCGTCAGTGATCTTGGCTGGCCGCAATAGGAGATTGAGGCCTTTGCTTGTCGTCCTGTAGGTCTCCAGTTCCTCAGGATATATGCCCTTCTCTCCTGGAATGAAGACCTGATCTTTGTAGATGATAGCCCGCTTTCTGGCTGACTCCATGAGCCAAGGCCGGAACTTGGGATGGGCGATGGAGATGAGGTCCATAGCCCTCTCTCTGATGTTCTTGCCGTGCAGATAGGCAATCCCATATTCAGTTACCACATATCGGACATCTCCCCGGTTCATGGTAACGCCTGCTCCCTCCTGGAGCACGGGGACTATGCGGGAGACGCTCTCGTTCAAGGCCGTGGAGGGCAGAGCTAAGATCGTTTTTCCTCCAGGAGCCAGCACAGCTCCCCGCATGAAATCGGCCTGGCCTCCGATGCCGCTGTAAAAAGTCCCGCCGAGAGACTCAGCCGTCGCCTGGCCTGTCAAATCCAGCTCCATAGCGCTATTGATCGCGGTCATCAGCCTGTGTCTTGCGATTGTCAGTGGATGGTTTGTGTAATCGATTCTCTTGAATTCAATTGCAGGGTTCTCATCCAGAAAATCGTAGGTGTTTCTGCTCCCCATGCAAAAGGAGGCAACGGTCTTGCCAGGGTTATGGGTCTTCTTCTTATTTGTGACTACACCCTTCTTCATGAGATCCACGATGCCATCGCTGAGAAGCTCAGTATGAACTCCGAGATCCTTTTTTTCCACCAGATTGGGGACAACTGCATCGGGAATCAGGCCGTAGCCCACCTGGATGGTCGAGCTGTTCTCTATAATGCTTGCTACATATCGTCCAATCCTCTGGACTATGTCGTTTGGCGCTTTGACAGAGTACTCCAAAAGTGATTCATCGTGGGGCAGAATGTAATCTATGTCCTTAATATTAATGAAGCCGTCACCTTGGGTGCGGGGCATGTTCATGTTGACCTGGGCCACCACCAGCTCGGCCATCTCCACAGCAGACTTGACCACATCCACGCTGATCCCGAGGCTCAGGTAGCCGTGTTTGTCCGGCAGAGATGTCTGAATGAGGGCTACGTCTACGGGTATCAGCTCGGAACGAAAGAGCTCTGGCACTGAGGAGAGGAAGACAGGAGTATAATCAGCTCCGCCCCGATTTACCGAATTCCTGGTGCTGTCTCCTACAAAAAATGAGTCCAGCCGGAAGTTTTCCTGGAGTTTCTCATCGGTGTAGGGAGCGACTCCCAGGGTCCAGACGTGGATCAGCTCGGCATCGAAGAACGCTTTTGGGTGGTTTTTAACGTAATTTACCAGGGCTGACACAAGGTACTGGGGCTCGCCGCAACCTGTTCCGATGAAGATTCTGTCCCCTGCATGGATATGGGAGAATATGCACTCCTCAGGCACAAACTTCTCTGGATAGATCTTCCTGAAATCTTCGAGCAACCGAGTGTCTTTCATTTTCACTTACCTCTGGGCGAAATCCTGGGATATTTAAGTTTTAATGCATAATCAGCCTGACGCTCTGAAGAGATTTTTATAGAAAGGCAGGCAGAAGACCTGCTCTCTTGAGCCGAAATCTATATCTAGTTATGGGTCCAAAAATATCTTGATGGAGAAAACAAGATACGCACACTACAATATCAACTACAATCTTGTATGGATACCTAAATATCGCAGGAAGATACTAGTTGGTACAATCAAGGCGGATCTTGAAACTTTCATCCATGAAATAGCGGAAAAGCTTGAGGTCAAGATTGAATCATTGGAAGTTCAACCAGATCACATAAATCTCTTTGTTTCCGCCCCTCCGAGGTATTCACCAGCGAACCTGATCAATGCCTTCAAAGGAGCTACATCTAAGCGCCTGAGAAACAAATATCCGTATCTTAAATCTCTACCCTCGATGTGGACTAAAACGTACTACGTGGGGACTGCTGGTAATGTTTCGGCTGAAGTAATCAAACGATACATCGAGGAGTGCCAGGGGTGAAGACCGCCTACAAGTTCAGGATGTATCCTAACAAACAACAGGAAGTGCCTATCAAGATCCGACCCCTGCTTTGAGCAAACTATCAAAGCAATTTGGAAAAAAGCGAAGTGACGAACCGAAGTGAGTGTAGAAATGGCAGACGTCTTGATTTACGGGGCTGGGGCAATTGGCTCATTCACTGGGTATATTCTCGCAGAGGTAGATGGCAAGAAAGGCGGACAGATTGAAAATGTGGCGCTTTTAGGAAGAAAAGGCCACATGAAGGCGATTAAAGAGCGCGGCCTTCATATCGATTCTATGTGTCCAGCCCAGGAGAATGAGGCCATCAGCTTCAAGCATTGTTTTGCCAGCTTGGAGGATCTATCGAGTTCTGATTTTCATCCTGAAATCGTAGTAGTATGCGTCAAGACTCATTCTCTGCCTGCTGTATGCCAGGAGTTGAGGAAGTCTGCATTGCTTGAAGGAAAGCTGAAGAGCGCCAGGTTCATTCTGCTCATGAATGGCATGGGCAATAGTGAGGTCTTCACGCCGCTTGATCTTCCAGAATACCGTGTGCTGGAGGGCATCACATCTATGGGAGTCCGGTTTGCACAAGATGGCAGAGTTGAGCTGAAGGGAATGGGCAAGACCATCTTCCAGGACCGAATGAATGAAGTGGAGAAGAACTTCCTGAAGGAGAGGTTTTCCGAGAAGGGCTTTGAGGTCGAATTCGCAGGGAACTTCAAGGAATATCAATACAACAAGCTCTTCGTTAACGCCGTCATCAATCCCATCACTGCATTGACCCGGCAGAAGAATTCCATAGTTCTCTCAGAGGCCCTTAAAAGCACAGTGCAGGCAGTGGTTTCTGAGGCAGTCAAAGTGGCAGCTTTTGAGGGCATAGAGAGGACAGAAAAAGAGGTAATAGACGTTGTTTATTCCGTAGCACTCAAGACTGCTGTCAATACATCAAGCATGCTCCAGGATGTGGAGAAAGCAAGCAGGACGGAGATCGAGGCAATAAACGGCTACATCATTCGACGGGCCTTGGAGCATAACATCGATGTGCCGATGAACGGGGCGCTTTACGGACTGGTGAAATCGGCCACAGAAAAACCTTGATTTGCGTTGAAAAAAGAGATGAAGCCGAGGATCCCGGCCGTCTGCCTTACTCGCCCTGGGCGCTCACCCCTTCTTTATCGCTTTGACCCGCTCGAATATCTGCTTCATCGTATCAACGTTGCTCTCTGTGAAGCTGAATGGCGAGCTGGTGAAAGGCTGGAAGTAGATTGGTACATCATCCAATCGATAGAATGTTCCATCGCACTCCATTGCATCAATCACTCCTGGCAATACGACGTCCGAGAGCATTGTAGTTGGACAGGGAGCAATATCGATGCAGGCCACCGGAATCTCTGACAGATACTCGGCACAGGTGGCAGGGAAATGGGATACGAGATCAGCACAGAGAATCAGTGCTGCATCCACATCACGGTCTCTAAGAACGTCCACTGCCGTGTACTCTCCGGGATTGTAACGTGGAATTCCGCGGGAGAAGTCCAGGCCGAACGGGAAGCCGTAAAGGTATCCTGCGATCTGATTGAATCCGGCGACATTGCAGTGCCCTCGCAGGGCTCCGATGATGAACTTCGTGTGGGCGTTCAGCTCCTTGACCAGGTTGAATGCAACCTCTGCATTCCTGTGCTTTCCGAAAGAGGAGGCTATCCCGAGCCCCACATAAATGGCCCCGAACTTGCAGCTCTTCATTATGTCCAGCAATTCTTCCATCTGGGAAATCGAGACGCCAGTTACTTCTTCGACTGACGGATGAGGCCTCTTGCCGTGCAAAAGCGTGAGCAAGGCAGTCATCAGCTCATAATCTGTGTTGGGTCGAAGCTGGATATGGATGTCTGAGTTCTCAGCAGTTATGCTCTTTCGCGGATCTACCGTTACCATAGTCCTGTCAAACCGGCCTCTTCTCGTCCAGTGGCCCCGCGGATAAACGGCATACCGAGACATGTGCCTCGGCATGGACTCAAGTGGATTCGTCCCCCAATAAATCGTGAGATCCGCCCTGGACTTGCTCTGGCCGGCAGTCGCACCAACCCGTCCAGCCTCCTGTATCCCCATGGCTGTGGGCCCGTGGCAGACAGTAGAGTTCGAGTCAACGATCGCACCCAAAAATTCTCCAAGATGAAGCCCAACCTCCATTGCCTCGCAGGATGTCTCGCTGCCCATGAAGATCAGCGGACGTCGGGCCTTTGCCAGGATCTGTGCGGTTCTCTCGATGGCCTCATCCCAGCCAGCAGGCCGGACAGCTCCTGCTTCCCTGATTGTAGGCTCCCGGATCCTGTGGCTGCTCACAACCTCCTGGAACTTGGCGTTGCCCATCTTGCAGGCATTTCTGACTGCAATTTTATCTCCGGAAAGCTCCACCTGAATGTCATCGCAGGAGGCTCCGCAGACAGGACAGATGATGTTCTTAGCAGACATCATTTCCCCCTCCGATAGAGCTTATTTACCAGATCGCCGGCATTGAGCACCTCGTCACTCGCAGCCTGCACCCGAACAGGAGAGCCTTTGTAAAGCGGCGATCCAGTTGAAAACGTCTCAGGGTCAACCACTACATTGGCCCAGATCGCCCGGGGCATGAAAATATGACCCGGATTTAAGGAATTGGCAGCACTTGCAAAGACCGTCACCTTGCGTCTGCCATCCATGCTCATGATCGTTACCTTTTGCGGAGAGCCGAGAGCCTGAAAATCCGCAGGATTCATATTGCAGACGGCGCATTCCTGGGTATAGTCCTCGGTGAGTTTGTTTCCACCTTTGGCAAGCCTCCCCTCATCAATTGTGCTACCAGTATTCAGCAGAAACTCCATCATACCTTCAGACCTCCCTGCAGTAAAGAGCGCCTTTGGGATTCTTGCCGAGAGCATAGTCTCCTGTGAACTTGAGATACTTCCCCTCAAGCTGAATCTCTCCAATCTTCGGATTCTCTTCCCGTCCAACTTCTACAAAGCCTGGTGAGAACTGCTTGATATCCTTGCAGACGGCGATCATGCCTCCGTTCATCTCTGCACCAACTCCCCGAATCGCAGATCCCTTGACAACTATGGCTCCTCCGTTTGCACGAATGCCGCAGAAGTTCTCGACATTTCCGCCGACCACAATCTGGCCTCCAACTAGCCCTCCACCGAGCTGACTTCTCGCGTTGCCGTCGATCTTGATCTGCCCGCCGGTCATGCCCCGCCAGCTTCCTCGGTATGAGCAGCCCACGTGATCTCCGCAGTTGCCGCCTATGTGCAGAAGGCCGCCCTTCATCTCCCGGCCAGACCAGGATCCAGCATCCCCATGCACAAAGATGCTTCCTCCAGTCATCTCGGCTCCAAGGTGCATGCCAGCCGATTCAGAGATCTCAATGCTTCCGGCCTTCATGGCCTGACCTATCCGCTTGACTCTGGAGACATCGCCTTTTATGATGATCTTTGTCTCCTCCGGCGGAGCCGATCCTGCCAATCCGTTCACATCCACATCGAAAAACTCTGAAAGAGGAATCTGGGCCGCACCCTGCCAGATCATAAGCCCCTCGATCTCCTCCTTCTTCTTTCCTGCAAAAGCTTCCGGCTTTATGACCTCAGCCTCAATCATGATTCCGATCTTGCCCTTGGTCAACAGATAAATCTCGGCCACAGCCATCAGCTCCTCACAATTGCCTCAAGAGGCCTGTTAATCGGTATGGCCACAGGATTTTTCAGATACTTGTCAGGCACAGGATAGTTGGCAAACCCGATTGTGTAGTACTTGAACCAGTCCTTGACATCTCTAAGCATATCCTTCTCCAGCTCCTCTTCGACATAAGGCTGGCAGTAGAATCTCCTGCCCTCCGGCACAGAGACTATCTCTCCCTTTCTGGCTACAATCCGTCCATCCTTGATCGTGTAGTCCGGACGGGATAGCTTTGCAGTCAGGGCAGCGGTCTCGTTGAGGTTGAGCTTTGTCGGGTCTATGTCATAGATGGTCACATCACCATCAGCTCCAGCTCCCAGGTGCCCCTTTCTGTAGGCCATTCCTATGGTTCTCGCTGGGTTGGCGCGGGTGATTATTGCCATCTCGTAGAGGGACAGCTCACGGTCAACGCCGCCTAAAGTCGATTTATCGTAGGCCCACTTGTGGCATTCCCTGGCAGTGTCGTCCCTGGCCTTCTTGGACATGAGCCATGTTAACACCTGCGGATACTGGGTGAATATGCCTCCGTTGGGGTGATCGGTAGTCATAATCGTCTTCCAGGGATCTTCAATCAGAAGCATGATCTCAAGGCCCACTGCCCACTGGACGCTATGAACCGGGCTGCTCTTCATGTAGACCAATGAAAGAACGCCTGATCCGCATTCCAGCTCGACATCGGTGTTGGACCATTTCTGTCCTGTGAGCATGTAGAGATCATGCTGAGCCGGAGCGTCGCCTGTCATCGTAGTGGCCGGGCCGAAGGGCACACATCCGCTGTCTATAACCACATCATCGACCTGATTGATGTACTTGGCCAGGTCGGATGCACCCGAACAGAAGTCCCTCCAGGACGAGCCTCCGTAGGCGCTGAACTGGGCATGAGCCAGATAGACGGTCTGCTTTCTTTTGGCATTCTCTTTTGTCTCAGCCCACAACAAATTAGACTTGTTCTTGGCCCCGATGCCGGATGGAATCATGAGCGAGTCCCTGGTGATCTCCCAGTTTCCGGGATGACCCAGGTTGTTGGCATGCAGGTGAAGAGACATTGGCAGTCCAAGCATCTCATTGACCTCAGCCAGGCCCGAAATCAGCTCACGGGGCGTGACCTCGAAATGGATGTTGGGCTGATCGAGTCCGCTTATATTCTTGGCCCAGCCCCAGTTCTCGACTCCAGCAGGGTTCACGCATTTTATGCCGTAGGCTTTGTGGGTTCTCAGCATCCAGGCGACATAAGCTGCAGCTCGATCGATATCTCCGTCTTTGAGGTATCGCATGACGAACCAGTTGTTGCCGAATACCATGTAAGCGCCCATATCCAGGATCGGAGTAGAGCGCATCTCCTCATGGGTGTGGCGAGCTTCGAGAGCCGGCATTGCCGCCTCGAAGACAGTCGTGTAGCCCATAGCTGCATAGTCGTATCCCTGCTTGTAAACGGATGGGACAGTATATCCGCTGCCGCAGTGGGTGATGGCAGTCTTAGCTTGCGTCGATTTGTAGTGATCTTCGGGGCGCATGAGACGACCGGCATTGACCTTTGCGCCGGCTACGTGGGAATGCGAGTCCACGCCACCTGGCATCACAGTCTTTCCAGTAGCATCTATAATCAAAGCATCTCTCTCTTCGGAGCCGGTGAGACGAGTGACCACCTTTCCGTCTCGAATGAATATGTCCAGGACATCGCCGTTAATTCCGTTGAGAGGATCGAAAACATAACCGTTTCTGATAATCGTAGTACCATTAGTATTACCAGCAGCAGCCATTCTAGGCCACCTCCCTTCGTTCGAGCCATATGGCCTCTACAGGGCAGATCATGCTGCACGTGGCGCATGAGCCGCAGACCTCCTGGTTGACTACTCTGACGGTCCCGTTTAGGACTTCAAGCAGCGGCTTTTCGTCCAGCTCATTCAGGTGACCTGCTGCCAGATATGGATCGAAATGAGCATTGACAGGACAGGCTATTACGCAGTTGCCGCAGCCGAGGCATGCCTCTTCGTCAGTCTTGAGGACCGAGGTCAGCGTTGGTCTGGCAACAGGGGCCGCCAGTTTCTTCTCAAGAGCCTTTTTGGCCTTTATTTCAGGAACTATCGCCTTCTTTGAGACGGTGATTGCTGCCACCGGACAGGCCAGCTCGCATGCTCCGCAGTAGATGCAGGCATCCTTTCTGTGAGTCACCTTTTCAACAATTTCACCGGGCTTGCTTTCTTTATTGAACAGCGCATTGGCAGGACATGTGTGAATACAGGTCCGGCAGGCCTGGCAGATTTTGTCATCAAAAGAGAACTCGCCGACAAACGGCTTTTGAAATGTTATGGCTCCAGCCGGACAGATCTGTGCGCACCAACCGCAATGGACGCATCGGTTCAGGTCTATTATGGTCTTTCCTTCAACCCGGAGGCTTGCGTCTTCCGCTAAATGAAGATCCTTAATCTCAATGCAGGACTGAGGGCAAACCTCCGCACACAGCCCGCAATGAACGCATTTATCGTTCACTGAAGTAGCCTGCAAGGCAACGCTCAGATAGGATTCATCCTTCTCCGGCTTGCCGCCTGTTCGAAGCTCCAGGGCCCCGGTTGGGCAGATTCGAGCGCATAGCGCACATAAAACGCAAGCTCCGCTTTTCTTCTTCTCAATGAAGTCCTTGTCAATCAGCCCTCGGGCCACGGCTCCTACAGAGCCTATAATCAATTCACCTTTGGGGCAGATTGCAACGCATGATCCACAGCCGATGCATTTGTCCGGCAGATAGACATGTTGTTTGTCTTCTCGGGATTCCAGCAATACCTCTCTCATCAGACACCCTGCCTGAAGCTGTGAGTTGGAGGGAATGAGATAAAGAGGTTTTGCATGGGTGCGGCGGGTGGCTATGACTGTGTTCCATTCAAGAGAATCGGCTGAGATCCATCTCAGGATAAAAAAAAAGCTGATGTTACTGTCAGGCGTTGGTTCTTTGCTATTTCATGTGTTAATCTCATCTCTGTGGTTTTGTTCAGCAGCAAAATAGCGGAGAGCCGAAAATTTGACATTTTCCTGAATCGTATGCCTGATTTTTTGCGCCCGATATCAAGTTCAGGCATAAGCTGAGAACGTTTCTACACATAATATAAATAATTGTGCTTATATATATAATTATCATTTCTGTATAATTCAAACGCAACCCATAAATACAATTGTTATGGATTTCCATTGCCTAAGAGGCCATTTTAATGAAAATCGCTCTTGTGGGTGGAACTGGAGATATCGGAACGGGTTTTGCCGTTCGCTGGGCAGCAAATCACGAAATCATCATAGGTTCAAGAAAGGCCGATCGTGCAGAAGAGGGCGCTAATGCCGTCCTGCAGATCCTTGGTCAGAACGGCAAAGTCTGGGGGACAGACAACGGCAGCGCCATTGCCGCTTCAGACGTAGTAGTGCTCTGTGTGCCCTACGAGCATCTTGCCTCAGTGACAGGCGATCTATTGGAATGCTACAGCAACCAGTTGATTGTGTCGCCAGTTGTGCCCATGAACTACAATGGAAAGTTCTTCCAGTACAGCCCACCGGCTGAGGGAAGCGCGGCCCTGTGTGTTAAGTCCATGCTTGCCGATGGAATTAGGATTGTCTCTGCTTTTCATACAATCTGCGCGGCTGCTTTGCAGGCCAAAGATAGGGAGCTTAAGGCCGATACGCTTCTGTGCGGCGACGAGCAGGCTGCTCTGGAAACTGTTGCAGGGCTTGCCCAGGAGATCAAGAGCCTGCGGCCATTAAGAATCGGGCCTCTGGCGGCATCATCCCTGGTGGAGAGCCTGACTCCAATGCTTCTCAATGCCGCCAGAAAGAACAAGATCAAGGACGCGGGCATTCGTATTGTCTCTGAGAAAGGAGATGCCTAGGTTATTATAATCAAGGCAAAAAAGTAGCATGCAGCTCACATCCCGATTTTGTGGGACGGGAGCTTTTCTTATATTTTATCCTACAGTCCGCTTCCGCCCATGCCGGGTGGAATTCCGCTCAGATCTCCGCCAGGTCCGATTTTATCCTTGTACTGGCGAACATCGACAAACCTTGAGGCCGTCTGCTGAGTTTCTGTCGTGCTCTCTGTTGTTGTCTGTGAAGCGTCTGTTGTGGTATTAGTAACTGCAGGAGCTGGCGTCTCAGCTTTGGGCTCTTCAATTACGGCTGGAGTGTAGCTGGATGTATCCGGATTGATCCACATGGCGCTGAAGGGGCCAGAGCCCATCTTCTTACCACCGCTAATGGTTGTGAAGTTGCCATTGATGGCATCATTGGCATATGTGCCTGTCATCTTTATTGTGACCATGCCCTCTTCTTTCTGAGCTGTCATAGTCAGCTCAACTTCATCCCCTCTGACGGAACCCACGACGTCGGCATTCCAGGCCTTTCCGCCTTCTGGCTCATACTTAGCCTGGCCGAAGAGATCGCTTCCTTCCTGGTTGATAGCTATGGTGATTGGATCGCTCTCAATTCCGGTAAAAGACCAGATGAAGTTCAGGCTTGGAGCCGCCTGATTCGGCGAGGAAGCTGTATCTGCCAGAAGGCTTTCATTCGCGGAAACCGTGTCAGTATCGCTAGTATTGTTGTCTGTCTGCCCGAAAGACAGGCCGACAAAGGAAAATACAAGCAGTAATGTGAGAATCATGCCGTTTTTATTCAATAATATGCCCCCAGTTTGTCTCAACTTTTTAGCGATAGGCTTTTCGTCATTTGCCTACAACAAAACTCAGTCGTATCTTCTCCTTTATAAGCTTTTCACAATTCATTTTTATAACTTATGCTTGTCTTTACAACGTTGGGATAAAGGGGTAGAGAAGACTCATCTCATTCAGGGGCATGGGAGGAAGTCACACTATCAATTCATATCCCAGGAATGCAAATGGTAAAGAGGTGAATTGCTTGGAGTTCGGCAGGATTCTTGTCAAGATAAACCGGTTCTCAGGCTGGATGCTTCTGATCTTTATGATCATCTATCTGATATCTGGATATGCCTGGTACAATGGAGTCCTGTTGTCCCTGCGCCAGGCAAGAGCCATGCACACAGAGCTGGATCTGATCCTGGTCTTCTTCTTTCTGGTGCATGCTCTGATCAGCATCCGCTTTGCTCTGATTCGCTGGAGGATAGGGCACGGACAGATTGTGAACCTGATTCTGCTGGCGATAGGTGTGGGGTTCTTCTGTTTTGTCCTCAGCATCCGCTGATTGCGCAGCACCGCAAGTTTTATCTAACCTAGCGTTACTAACTTAAAGTTTAATAAGCAACAACCGAGTGATGATATTGGATCCAGTTGAGCTCCTAGATATCCTGGGAAATGAAAATAGAAGGCGCATACTCCAGCTGCTCTCTTTTCACCCTTTTTACTTCAACGAGATGGCAAAAAGGCTGGATGTGGGTCCCAAGGCGGTGATCGATCACCTTGAGATGCTGGAGAGAGCCGGCCTGGTCGAATGTTACCAGGACAGAGGACGAAGAAAGTACTTTCGCATAGCCAGAAAAACCGTCCTGGAGATAGCGGTCTCACCTCATTCCTATGGCGTTCGGGCCTATCACTCCGAGGACATGCCGAGGGTCGAAGAAGAGGTCTTAAACCAGGACATGATGCTTCTCAAAGAGGAGCTGGCTGGCCTGGAACAGAAGAGGCTTGAACTGCGGAGTCTGTTGGATCAGATCGAGTCCAGGGAGATGGAGATCAAAAAGGTCGCCTCCAAAGCTGCCAAGAGCTATGCACAAAACCAGTTGGATGAGGAGATTTTGACAGCCCTCTTAGCTAGTGACGCAGATTCTGTTCACCTGGCCGATAGGCTTGAGATCCCGGAGATCGTGGTAAGCGACAGGTTGAAGAGGCTCGAAGAGTGCGGGGCAGTGCGGTTAGAAGGCCAGAAATGGAGCATCAGGCCAATGATATGGAGCAAAAATAGATGAGCGCCGGGCCAGTTCATGAATTTCAGGAAAGAGAAGCCTCGACTGTGCAGATGAGAGTAGCGGAAGCCTACCACAAGGATGCTGGAAAGGGCGTTGCAAGGATTGGAGCTGCTGCCCTGGCAAGCCTCGCCATTGAGAACGGCGGCGTTGTGGAGATCAGAGGAAAGGAGAAGGTCTATGCCATAGCCTGGCCCGGCAATCCTGAAGATCCTCAGGACCTGATCAGAATCGATGGCAACACCCGAGCAAATCTGGAAGTGGGAATCGACAGCAAGATCGTCGTCCGTCGAGCAGAGGCGAAGCCAGCTCGTAAGATCGTTGTAGCCCCAACCCGACAGATCCGGCTTATGGGAGGGCCAGCATATCTGCTCCGCATGCTCCAGGGGCGTGCGGTTGTCAAAGGCGAAATGCTGCGCGTTGAGATGATCAACAGCAGCCTAAACCTCGCAGTTGTCAGCACAACGCCTGCTGGTGCGGTGCTTGTCACTCCTGAGACCATCATCAGCATCACCAGGGAGACTCTGGATGAACTGGCGTTGCATGTACGCGATATCTCCTATGAGGACATCGGCGGCCTGTCAAGGGAGATCAGAGAGATCAGGGAGATGATAGAGGTGCCTCTCCGTCATCCCGAGCTCTTCAGCCGTCTTGGCATAAATCCGCCCAGGGGTGTTCTCCTGCACGGTCCACCAGGCACAGGAAAGACGCTCATTGCCAGAGCCGTGGCCAGCGAGACGGATGCCAACTTTATATCCATCTCTGGGCCTGAGATCGTCTCAAAGTATTATGGCGATAGCGAGCAGAGGCTTCGCCAGATATTTGAAGAGGCGTCCAAGACCGCTCCGTCCATTATTTTCATAGATGAGATCGACTCCATCGCCCCCAAACGCGAGGAGGTCTCAGGAGACCTTGAAAGGCGTGTTGTGGCCCAGCTTCTGGCGCTCATGGACGGCCTGTCATCGAGAGGAGAGGTGATAGTGATTGCCGCTACAAACAGGCCTAACGCCCTTGACCCTGCCATACGCCGAGGAGGCCGCTTTGACAGGGAGATTGAAATCGGCATCCCCAACAAAAACGGGCGTCTTGAGGTGCTGTATGTTCATACCAGAGGCATGCCTCTTGAAGATTCTCTGGACCTTATGGAGGTTGCAGACGCCACGCATGGCTTTGTGGGGGCGGACCTCTATGCTCTATGCAAAGAGGCGGCCATGCGAACACTCGAGAGAGCGCTTCCCGATCTCGATGTCAAAGAGGATATCCCGGCTGAGGTGGTAGAGAGCCTGCGGGTTACGAGAGACGACTTCTTTGAGGCGCTCAAGAAGATTGAGCCGTCAGCTATGAGGGAGGTCTTCGTTGAGGTATCGGAGGTTCATTGGGATGAAATAGGAGGCCTCGAGTCCGCCAAGCAGTCGCTGGTCGAGTCTGTAGTGTGGCCTCTTTTGTATCCTGAGGCCTTTGCTGCGGTCGGAGTGCGATCGCCACGAGGCATTCTGCTCTACGGCCTGCCGGGAACAGGCAAGACGCTTCTTGTCAGAGCTCTTGCCACAGAGAGCAATATAAATTTTATAAGCGTCAAGGGCCCGGAGCTTCTCAGCAAATGGGTAGGCGAATCAGAGAAGGCTGTGAGAGAGGTATTCAGAAAAGCCCGCCAGGCGGCTCCATCTCTGATATTCTTTGATGAGATCGACTCCATAGTTCCCGGTCGTGGAAGCGGATCGGATTCTAATTTAACAGAGAGGGTAGTGAGCCAGTTTCTCACTGAGCTGGATGGCCTGGTTCAGCTCAAAGATGTGGTAATAGTTGGAGCCACCAATAGGCCAGACCTTCTGGACAGCTCGATCCTTCGTCCCGGGAGATTCGATCGTTTGATTTATATTCCCATGCCGGATATGAAGTCAAGGGCGAAGATTCTGGAAATTTATCTCTCTCGCATGGCCAGTTCTGGCGTATCAGCATCGTGGCTTGCTGAACTGACAGAAAGCTTTTCCGGTGCAGACCTGGAGATGCTCTGCCGTGAGGCGGGAATGAATGCTCTGAGAGGGCATATCCTCCAGGGCATGAAGCGAGAGGAGCTGATAGTTGACAGAATTGTAGTGACAAAGGAGCATTTCCACGAAGCCATTGGGCAGGTTAAGCCACATCTATCAAAAGAAATGTTGGATGAATATCTCAAAATGATCCAGGACTTCAAATCTTAGAGGACGACAAAGAGCATGGATGCAAAGCACCAGATATATAGTCAAGAAGGATTAAAAGATGATATGAGGGCCGAAAAATTGACCTCTGATGACGAGTCTAAAGAGCTGCTTGGGGATATTGAATTTAAGGATACCAGCAGCATTAAAGTGCCTGAGAGCCTCATTGATCAGGTGATCGGCCAGGACGAAGCTGTTGAAGTTATAAAGAAAGCTGCACGGCAAAGACGCCATGTCATGCTCATCGGATCGCCTGGAACCGGAAAGTCAATGCTTGGCAAGGCCATGAGCGAGCTATTGCCTGTAGAAGAGCTACAGGATGTGCTGGTCTATTCCAATCCTGAGGACAACAATACGCCTCGCGTTCGGGTTGTGCCCGCTGGCAGAGGCAAACAGATAGTCGATGCCCAGAAGATGGAGGCCAGAAAAAAGGTCCAGACGCGCAATATGTTCCTGATGTTAATAGTAATGGCCTTGATAGTATATTCTTATTACACAGGCCAGCTTCTCTTTGGGGTCATTGCAGCAGCGCTCATATTCCTGTCGCTACGCTACATGCTTCCCAAAGAGGATGCAATGGTTCCAAAGCTTCTGGTGGATAACAACAATAAGAAGAAAGCACCTTATGTTGACGCAACTGGGGCTCATGCCGGTGCTCTTCTCGGAGATGTTCGCCACGATCCCTTCCAGTCCGGAGGCCTGGAGACGCCCTCTCACGAGAGGGTGGAGTGCGGGGCCATCCACAGGGCTCACAAGGGAGTGCTGTTCATAGATGAGGTTAACACACTGCGCCCGGAGTCGCAGCAGAGCCTGCTTACTGCTCTGCAAGAGGGCGAGTACCCCATAACAGGTCAGAGCGAAAGAAGCTCTGGAGCCCTCGTGAGAACTGAGCCAGTCCCATGCAGCTTTATCATGATTGCCGCAGGAAACCTGGATGCAGTTCAGGGGATGCACCCAGCTCTCCGATCGCGCATCAAGGGTTACGGATACGAGGTCTACATGAGAGACACAATGGACGACACCCTGGAGAACAGGAATAAGCTCATGAGATTTGTAGCCCAGGAGATAGTGAGAGACGGAAAGATTCCTCACTTCACCAGAGATGCAGTGGCCGAGGTCATGCGAGAGGCCAAGAGAAGGTCCGGAAGAAAGGGCCATCTGACACTCATGCTGCGTGATTTGGGCGGTCTGATCAGGGTATCCGGAGATGTAGCTCGTTCCAATGGAGCAAACCTTACCGAGGCGGATCATGTCATGCAGGCCAAGAAGATGGCAAGGTCTGTCGAGCAGCAGTTAGCTGATCGGTATATGGAGCGGCGTCGGGATTACAGCATGTTCCATTCCTCCGGGGACGAAGTCGGCAGAGTCAACGGTCTGGCTGTCATGGGCGACACGGGAATCGTTCTGCCCATAATGGCCGAGATAACGCCGGCCCAGTCCAAGGAAGAGGGCAAGATCATAGCTACCGGCAAGCTGCAGGAGATCGCCAAAGAGGCAGTGACCAACGTATCCGTCCTCATCAAGAAGTTCCTTGGCGAAGACATTACCAGAAAGGATGTGCACATCCAGTTCATAGGCACCTACGAGGGCGTCGAGGGAGATAGCGCATCAATCTCCATCGCAACCGCAGTGATCTCGGCTATGGAGGGAGTGCCCGTCAAGCAGACTGTCGCCATGACAGGATCGCTTTCTGTTCGGGGAGATGTCATGCCTGTTGGTGGAGTCACTCAGAAGATCGAGGCCGCAGCCCAGGCTGGCATCAAGACTGTGCTCATTCCGAAGTCCAATATGGGTGACGTCATAATCGATGATTCTGTAAGGAGCAAGATTGAGATCATACCTGTCTCAAACATCTCCGAGGTCTTCGAGTATGCCATGGGCGGACAGAGGAACAGGCTGATTGAGAAGCTGAAGAGGTTTGCCACAGAGAAAAAGATCGGCATCAACCTGCCTGAGACCATTCCTACCCCCAGCCGGAGCATTTAGCGGCAAAGGAGGAGCGAAGTTCATGGTAATGGCCTCTGAGTTCTATGACATCCGGGTCCTGCAGGGCAGCAGGACCAGGATAGTTCTTGACAACGGCAAGCTTGAAGAGATTGCAGAGGCGCCGTTTGAAGGAGCGGCTGTGCGAGCCCTCTCTCGTGGTGCCTGGGGATTTGTGACCTCGGATAATGTGAATGATCTGGGCGAGGAGATCGATCTGGCCAGGAGAATTGCCAGAAAGATCGGTAGGCAGGAAGACCTGGAGCTTGCGCGTGCCCCGCCCGGAATAAGCCAGGTGGTTGCAATCAAGAAAGACCCCAAAAACCTCTCACTTGATGAGAAAGTAGCTCTTTTGCGTGATATCGAGGATGCAGCTAAAGTTAACGGCGTCTCCTCAACTCAGGCAGTCTACTCTGAGATGGACATGTTGCTGCATTACAGCAATTCCGATGGTCTGGATCTGGAGTCGAGGATGACCCGGATGGGATTTTTTATCAGCGCTGTAGCCCACAGAAACGGTGTTTATCAGACGGACGGAGAGGGGCGGTCTGGTGTGGGTGGCCTGGAGATATTCGAGCGCCAGGATCCGATTACACTGGCCCGAGAGGTAGGGGAGACGGCTGTAGCCCTTCTGGACGCGGCAGCGCCCAAGGGCGGAACTTATCCTGTGATGCTAGATCAGGAGCTGGCAGGGGTTTTTGTTCACGAGGCTGTGGGCCATGCAACCGAAGGAGACATCATTCTTGAGGGCGATTCCTGTTTGGAAGGAAAACTCGGCCAGAAGATCGGCTCAGAACTTGTGACAGTCAAGGATGATCCGAGCCTGATGCAAAACGGCTACTATCCTTTTGATGACGAGGGATCTCTAGCTCAGGAGACTGTCTTGGTGGAAAACGGCATCCTTCGGTCCTACCTCAACTCAAGGGAGACTGCGGCGAGGCTGGGAGGAGTGCCACGCAACGCGCGCGCTGAGGGAACAGACAGGCCTATCGTTCGAATGAGCAACACATACATCGCTAACGGAGATTGGAAGATGGAGGAGATCCTGGAAGAATTGGGCAACGGAGTTTACCTTGGCGGCAGTCGAGGCGGCCAGGTTAGCACAGGCGAAGGAGTCTTCCAGTTCAATGCTAAGAGAGGCTATCTGGTCGAGAACGGCGAGAGGACGAAGCTGCTACGGGATGTGTCCCTCTCAGGCAAGATCCTTGAGACCCTGATGCATGTCAAGGCTGTAGCCAACGACCTCAAGTTTAACAGCGGTCGTTGCGGAAAAGCTGGACAGCTCGTGCCTGTTAGCGACGGATCGCCGCACCTGCTGGTGGAAAAAGCAACTGTCGGCGGGTCTGGATAAAGTCTTAGGGATTTCATTGGAAAATATATTTCCAGATCCGATTTTGACCCGTCTATTTAAGGGAACGCCAATTCGTTTTTGATCCACCCTAAGATGGAAAGCCTTCCCACTCCAATTATTTCGAGAGGTGGGCATTAGGGAGAAATTGATGGCTGATATAACCTAAATCATGCCATGTTTTTGAAATAAATAACATCCTATTGCAGATTCACGACAACCCAAGGTTAATGGGAAATGGTAATCATAGAATTCGGCTTATTAATAAAATACTAATATTAAAAATATATTAATGGTCTAGCTGCAGCCACAGTTGCAATCGCTGTGATCGTGGTCACAGCTGCCGTGATCATGATCGCAGCTATCGGCATTGACGCAAGATGCACAGCCAGATATTTCGTCCTCTGGTCCGCGAATTATGAAACCAGTTCCTTGATCTTCATCGTCGATATAATCGATTATGGTTTCTCTGAGCAGCTCGGCGTCCTTTTCGCTCATGTAGATCTTCACGCCCCGACTCTCAAAGATCCGATCTCCATCTTCTTCGTCACCCAGAGCCAGACCATAGGTCGCGCCGCTGGCATCAATTGCTGCCAGAAACATCCTTACGACCTTGCCCTTAACCTGGCTGCGCTTGATCATGTTGGCAGCCGCTTCGGTAATCTCGATCATGGATTTACACATCCAAACGATATGCCTACAAACTCGTATTTAAAGATATTATTAAGAGGGAGAAGGTGAAAGGAGATGAATCATGGGCGTTGATTTGGGTGATTTGCTGGAGAGAAAGAAGATCGAGATCAAGGATCTATCTGGCCGATGGGTGGCGGTTGACGCCTTCAATACCCTCTATCAGTTCCTGAGCATAATCCGGCAGAAGGACGGAACACCTCTCATGGATGGCCAGGGAAGGGTGACATCTCATCTTTCCGGCCTGTTGTATCGCACTGCTAATCTCATCGATTCTGGAGTCAAGCTGGCCTTTGTCTTTGATGGCGAGCCGCCTAAGCTTAAGGCGGAGACGCTGGCCGAGAGGGCGGAGGTCAGAGATAAAGCTGAATCTGCATGGCAGGAAGCCCAGGCAGCAGGTCGAGACGGATTCAAGTATGCTCAGGCATCCTCCCGAATCAACAGAGAGATACTGGATGATGGAAGAAGGCTTATTCTTGCTATGGGCCTTCCAGTCATCATGGCTCCCTCGGAAGGTGAGGCCCAGGCTGCTCACATGGCAAGAAAGGGCGATGTCGATTGGGTGGCAAGCCAGGATTATGACTCCCTGCTCTTCGGAGCGCCTCAGGTTATCAGAAATCTGGCCATCACCGGCAAGAGGAAGCTTCCAAAGAAGAACATTTACGTTGACGTAGAGCCTGAGGCCATTAATTTAAAGGATGGGCTTGAGCGCCTCGGCATCACCCAAAGGCAGCTCGTCGAGATCGGCATCATGTGCGGCACGGATTATAATTCTGGCCTTACGCGTGTCGGCCCAAAGACTGCCCTGAAGCTCATCCGGGAGAAAGGAGACCTGGAGTCCATTCTTGCCTATCAGGAGGAGAAGATCGATGGCTTCTCCGAGATCCGGGACCTTTTCCTGCATCCTATTGTGGCAGATGACTACGAGATCCGGATGAAAAAACCGCGCGTGCAGGAGATCGTCTCATTTTTGGTTGACGAGAGAGACTTCGATGGGGAGAGGGTGGAAAAGACGGCAAAGAGGCTTGAGGAGGCATATCGACGTGGCCAGAGCACACTCGACCGATGGTTCTAGCTCGATTTCAAGCATATCCGGATATGATCTGGACTTTGAGCGGGCGCTTGAGCTGATCAAGAAGAGCAACGCTCGCCAGGTGGGATTGCAGGCCCCGGAGGGGCTGAAGCGGTCAATGCCAGCTCTTGCCCGGCGGATTGAGGAGCAGACAGGTTCTCAGGTCATCATCTCAGGAGATCCGTGTTTTGGGGCCTGTGATGTTGATATGTCGCTCTCTCATGAGGTAGACCTGATGCTTCACCTGGGCCATGCTGAGCTTGGAGAAGGTCCAGAGAACGTCATCTTCCTGGAGGCAAGGATGAATGTGGATCTGGCTGATGTTGTGAAGAAGGCCGCGCAGTCGCTCAGATCCCGGAGGGTGGGGGTTACAACCACCATTCAGCATATCCATAAAATCGATCAGGCCATCCATGCGCTCAGAGATAAGGGCATTAAGGGCCTTCTCGGCGCTGCCGGAGGCAGGATCCGGCATCCCGGACAGGTCCTGGGATGCAGCTACAGGACCACGCGATCTCTGGACGTAGAGGAGTTCATATTCATAGGAACAGGCCAGTTTCATCCTCTCGGCATTGCTCTCGCCACTGGAAAGAGGGTGGTGACAGCAGATCCATTAACTGGCGAGGTGTCCGAGATCAATACTGATGCCCTGCTCAGGAGGCGTTTTGCTGCAATCTGCCGGGCGACAGACGCCAGACGATTTGCCATTTTGGTCTCCAAGAAGCCGGGCCAGAGGAGAATGGCCTTGGCTCAAAGGATAAAGGCACTGGGCGAGGCCAGGGGCCTGGAGATGTCTCTGGTCTATTTGGACAACATAGAACCCGATCGGCTGCTAAACCTCGGAGCACAGGCGGCAGTGTCCACAGCCTGTCCAAGAGTTGCTCTGGATGATGCTGCCAAGTACAAGATCCCAATGCTCACGGCTCCTGAGTTTGAGGTCATGATAAAAGAACGAGGGTGGGAGAGATACGAGTTTGATGAGATTGAATAATATGGATGAGATTCATATATGCCCGTTTCAAGAGGCGGGACCGGGTATCCCCATGCCAAGTGAGCAGCTACGCCAGCCCTGCGCTTGCGTGTGCTCCCGCGCAGGAGGATAGATGGCCAGGGAGTTTCGGCCCAGGGTTGTCAGCGTTCTCACCAGCAAGTTGCCGGACAGGTCGGGCAGCTTCACCCTGCGACTGTAGTCTGGATAGAGCACACCTCCGAGGCCCATTCCAATCAGGACCACTCCGAACCAGGGCAAGAGGGGAACGTAGTCCAGAGAGCAAAAGCTTCGCGGAGTCAATCCCAGCCAGAGAAACCAGAAGCTGTCGATATCGATGCTCTGAAGATATATTCCCGTAGATATGAGGAGCAACCCAATGATGAAATTCGTTCTTTTGATCCAGAGAAATGGATAGGCCAGCAGCAGCGATAGGCCGATCATGTGCAGCACTCCGAAGACTATGAAGCACCTGCCAACGAAAAGATTTTTCATATTGGTCCTCTTGGACAAATCGACATTATCGATTCATCTTCTCCCTCACCGGCGCGAGTATCTCGTTCATGCACTCCGCTGCTGCCTTCTTGAGGTCCATCGGATGCATAGCCCCTGAGACGAAATCCGCCTCCAGCGCCTCGTAGTTCTGATAGGAGACGTCCCCCCCGAACTTCTCCGGGCGTCGAATGGTCATCCCTGCCTCGATCCTCGGGAAGACGTGGTACTTGCATATTGCCAGCACCGGATTGTTCTCCACTACCTTCGCGGGACAAAAGGCGCTCTTGATCTTCTTCTCGACGTCTGCTGCCGGCTCGTCCACAGCGATGTTGTTTCCCTTGGAGGAAGACATCTTCTCTCCATTCAGACCGGGGATCAGCGGCGTGTGCATGCACACTGGCGCCGGCAGGCTCAACCGCGGCAGCTCCTCGCGGGCGAGCATGTGAATCTTCCTCTGATCAATGCCGCCTACTGCGAGGTCGATCTTGAGGTCGGCGATATCTATGGCCTGCATGAGTGGGTAGATCATCTGCGAGACCATAGGGTTCTCCGAGTTTCTGCTGACCTCATCCATGCTCCTTCGGGCCCTGTTGAGAGTGGTGTTCCTCGCCATCTGCAGGATCTTAAGCATATATTCCGGCTTGAGCTGATAGCCCGTTCCGTAGACAAACTCAGTCCTCTCCGGGTCGAGACCCAAAGCCATGAAACAGTCCCTGTTGTAGTCTGCGATCTTTCTCACCTCTTCGAGAGTGCCCTTCTCGTTGAGAAATGCATGCAGATCTGCCAAAAGGACAACGACATCAAATCCCGCCTTCTGCAGGTCGAGAAGCTTGTTGGCTGTAAGCATATGCCCCAGATGGACCTTGCCGCTCGTCTCGTAACCCACATAGGCCCTCGGCCTTCTTGGCAATTCCAGGAGGCCCTTGAGTTCATCTACAGTCACTATCTCTTCTGTGTTTCTCATCACCAGCTCAAGCTTATCCAAAGCACATTCACCACCTTCAGAGAGGAATGGGGAGGTATAATGCTTTTGGTTCATTGGAAAACAATTAATACTACGGATGTTGATGCTGTCCCATGCATAGAGGTAACTTCAGGCTGCCGAAACCCGGCCTAAGCCGCGAGAAGAACCTGGTTCTCATACTACTGGCCATCCTGGTCGCCCTGGTCCTCTGGGGCACATTCTGGTGGATGGTGAGACTGGCGCTATTCATAGTGATAGTCTACGTAATCTATCTGGTGCTCAGAGAATACTTCTGAAGAGCTATCAAACCACAACCGCAACCAAGGCTATCGTTGCTAGATCTCAGCTCTCACCAGCCGAGCTTGGATCTATGGTCGAGCCACAGCACTCTCGCCCTCTCCAGATCCTCACTGGCATTCAGGTTGAAGAACGTGAGAAGCTCTCTGTCCAGGGGCCGCAGCAGATCCACAGGAACGCTTCTGATCGCCAGCTCCCGGAGCGTAGCATGAACTCTTCTCTCGCCTATTTTTATGGCACTCTCGCATGCCTGCTGCATCTTCTCTCTGCCATAAACACAGTGAAGCGGCTCGAATAGTCCGTTAGGATGAACAGGAACCGCTCCGTCCAGACCATCTTCCTCGGCCTGAACAGCTATCTGAAAGAGTCGATCTACAACACGAGGGCACAAAAAAGGCAGATCGCAGGCCGCTGCGAAACACAGCTCTCCCTTCGCCTTTTTCATCCCGGCATACAATCCAGCCACCGGCCCAAAACCCGGCAGCTCGTCCCATGCGAACATGGCAGCATCCGGCATAAACCTCTCGACAGCCTCGACGAGTCGCCTGGCATGAGCTTCATCCCTGGCAACTACCACGATCTCGTCCGTTACGCTTGAGAGCTTTTTTAGGGTCCAGCAAATCAGAGGCTTTTCGTCAAACTGTAAAAGCGACTTCTCTTGACCCAGACGCCGGCTGTACCCACCAGCCAGGATCACTGCGGATCGCATAGCTTCCAGCCGTTCTCTCTACAGTCCTCAAGAAGAGTCCTGAGAATGGACGCCCTTGCATCAGACTGCCGCACATCGTTTGATAAAACGATATGCTCGCGGCTGACCGATGCTGTTCTATCCCCTGCTTTAGAGAGAATGCCATCAATGAGGGCCTCGTTGACCCGTCCTCCGGCAAGGCCTACCTCATCAGCCGCCAGCTTCTGAGTGAACCGGTTTCCAAAAATTACCAAGCCCACTCCACCCCATTGCCGAATGCTCGCTATGCCGCTGAGACATCCATCTCCGGCATCCTCACCGCTACCGCTTGTGATATCCACCTGCAGGCTGACGCCAGGAGCTACATAAATCCTCCTCCGCAAGATCCGGGCAGATATCTCGGTAACCTCTCCCACCAAAATGTCTCCTCGCCTCCAGACCTTCTCGCGGCCATCAGAGACCTGAATGATGGCGTTATGCTTCTTTGCCCTAGCCTCCAGCTCCCGGTCGTCTCGAATACGCCCGGAATATAGCTCCTCCTCTAACTGCGAACAAGACCCCAAAAAAGCAATGGCCCGCCGGTCGGCCCCAATTACCGCCTTCCGACTGGCTGATAGAGCAATCACCAGAGACATATCAAACCTTCAGATTTACTTCTGCTTCACTTCAGGCCGGCCTGGCTCTCAGCAGCCGATGCAGTCTGAGCGAGCAGCATGGCGACAGTTATAGGTCCAACTCCGCCGGGAACCGGAGTAATGGCAGATGCCACGTCCTTGACAGCTTCGAAGTCCACGTCTCCTAAAGTCTTGTCCCCGACGCGATTGATGCCCACATCGAAGACCACAGCCCCGGGTCGGACCATATCTCTTTTGATAAGGGCCGGAACGCCTGCCGCGACGATCAATATCTCCGCATCCCTGGTGTGCTCAGCCAGATCTTTGGTGAAAACGTGGCATACCTGGACGGTCGCATTGCGGTTGAGAAGCATCGCAGCCAGAGGCTTGCCGACAACATTGCTGTGGCCCACAATCACCGCCTCAGCTCCTTCGAGCTTTTTGCCAAGCTTCTCGAGAGCATAAATGATGCCCCGCGCCGTGCATGGCACCAGCCGTTCCGCTCCCAAGAGAAGGGCGCCCATGTTCACAGGATGAAATCCGTCAACATCCTTCTCAGGCAAGATGCTCATCATGGCCCTCTGGGGAGTTAGCCCTCTGGGCAAGGGCAACTGCAGCAAAATGCCATTGATGTCCGAACGGCCATTCAGCTCAAGGATCTTTTCGATCAGGTCCTCCTCAGAGCATTTTTCAGGAAGAACCACGTTCTCGGAGTGAATGCCGACCCGCGTGCATGCCGAATGCTTGAGCCGTATGTACATCTGAGATGCCGGGTTTTCACCTACTAAAACGGTGGCCAGGCCGGGCACAACACCCTTTCTGGCCATCTTTTTTACCCTATGGGCTGTCTCAACCTCAACCTCTGCAGACAGAGCCTTTCCATCGATTATCATTTCAGATCAGCTCCATTAGGTTTAATCAATTATATTAAACATATCAAACCCATCATGGCAGATCAGGGTAAAGCGGGAACTTCGCACACAGCTCTTTTGCCTGGTTTCTCACGCGGGCTATTGTCTCTTCGTTCTTGATGTCCCGGAGCACTGTGGTAATCATGTCTGCGATCTGGACCATCTCCTTTTCCTTCATGCCTCGCGTGGTCATGGCAGGTGTGCCGATTCGGATGCCGCTTGTGACAAACGGCGTCGCCGGATCGAAGGGAATCATGTTCTTGTTGAGGGTGATGCCGGCTCTCTCCAGCGTCTCGTCAGCCATCTTGCCTGTGATGCCCTCTTTGATCAGCTTGACAAGCATCAGATGATTGTCTGTCCCGCCTGAGACCAGATCGAAACGATTGGAAAGAAGCCTATCAGCTAAAGCGCGGGCATTCTTGACCACCTGGAACTGATACTCTTTAAATTCGGGTGAGAGCGCCTCTTTAAAGGCCACTGCCTTCGCGGCTATTGCATGCATAAAAGGACCGCCCTGGGTGCCAGGGAATACTGACTTGTCTATGGCTGGAGCCAGCTCCTCCTTGCAGATGATCAGAGCGCCCCTGGGCCCGCGAAGGGTCTTGTGAGTTGTGGTAGTAACTATATCCGAGTATGGAACTGGCGACGGATGAGCGCCCACTGCGCACATGCCCGCTATATGGGCTATGTCGGCCATGACCCGAGCACCAACCTCATCGGCAATCTCGCGGACGGCCTTGAAGTCTATGGTTCTTGGGTAACTGGAAGCGCCAACCACTATGAGCTGAGGCCTGTTCTTCCTGGCTATATCCGCCATTTCCGAGTAATCGAGCATCTCCGTCTCTTTGGAGACGCTGTAGGGCACGATCTTGTACATCTTGCCTGAGAAGTTTACAGGGCTGCCGTGAGACAGATGGCCGCCGTGGGCTAGGTTCATGCCCATAATTGTGTCGCCGTGCTTGAGAACTGCAAAATAGGCGGCCATGTTGGCCTGGGTGCCGCTCACAGGCTGGACATTTACGTGCTCTGCGCCGACAAAGAGCTTCTTGCATCTCTCTCGTGCCAGCTCCTCGGCCACATCCACATTGGCAGTGCCGCGATAATATCGCTTGCCTGGATAGCCTTCCGCATACTTATTGGTCATGACACAGCCCTGGGCCTCCATGACCGCCCTACTTGCGAAGTTCTCAGAGGCTATCAGAATTATGTTCTCTCGCTGCCGCGCCAGCTCTGACTGGATTGCAGCGGAGATCTCGGGATCTTGCTCACTCAAGGATTTCAATCAAATCACCAGATCACTATGATGCTATCAGGATTTGAGGAGATGCATTGAGGAGGGCAAAATAGATTATGGTATGATCGCTCAATGCAGCATAATCAGAGACCGTTTACTCATAATCTATTGCTGTACTCGGACCAGCAAATCGAATGGATAAGGCACAAAAAGGATGAGATAGGGAGCCGGTCCGGGTGATAGTTTGACAGATGAACCATATTTTCGTGTTTGAGTTACCAGAAAGCCAAGAATCGTATCACGATGCAGTCAACTTGAGGACCCAGCTATCCTTATGCCGCCTCACTTTTGGATAGAGGCAAGCCGCGAGCTTTGAGATGCAGTAACTGACATCATTTTCAACCCAATTGCTCAAATCCTGATGAGCTGACTGAGCTTAAAAAAAAGTTTTGCCGCATCTGGATTCACACATTGAGCTTGTAAGCGTAGCCGGCCTTGAAGTACTTGTAATCCGAGAAAGTGAGCCCGCTGCCATCTATGGCGATGTTATGATACTGGTCTCCCTCTGCATCGAGAGTCACAGTTCCGTCAGGGTCTCCCGTCATTCCTTCTGTCGCCACATAGTTGCCGTCCAGATAGACGTTATACCCTCGCAGCCAAGCTGAGCTGATGGTAATTGATGCCAAATTGTAAACCGGCGGTGTTACCTGCTGATAGGGCACTACATAGACTACTATTACGTTGCTCGGCTGACCGTCGATATTGAAGAACAACTGATGCTCTCCAACCTCATCTGCATAGAATCCTATCTGGTTGTAGGGATACAAGGAATAGCTATTCGTAAACAGAGTGCCATCAGGGTATATCTCGTAGAGGTAACTATAACCGCCAGAAGGCGAGATGGCAATCAGGTTAAGCTCTGAGCCCAGAGGAACAACCGCGTACTGGGTCCAGCTCGATGCCCCTGCAATCCAGAGGGAATTTGTGCCGGTGGCCAGAGTGTTGCTCTTATACTGCGAATAGGTCATGGACTTTTGATTTGATCCGAAGTAGAGCGTTTCAGGTTCAACCTCGTTCAGGCTGATTTTGGCAGGGGCAGAAAGCTGCTGAGCAGGCTCTTCGGATGCCGGGCTATAGTACTGTGAGAACTTCACCAAATCAGACTGACTGTAGATGCCATCGTAAGGCTGATCGTATGTCTGACCATACACTTGATCCGAGACCAGGTTCGTGGGATTTGCAGTCGAGGCCTTCTTGACCGACTGTTGATTTAATGAAACTTCGTCTCCTGCTGTATCCAGACCGTCGAGGCTGAGGGGCAGCTCGCTCCAGGACGCCGACGCAGTTTTTTGAGAATCCATCTGTGCAGGCGTATCGGAAGTTGCTCTGACAGCAGAAGGCAATTGTGTGCCAGTTGCTGCAACAGTCTCCTTTACCGTGATTGTTCCTTTCATTCCCTTGTGAATGCCACAGTGATAGCCGAAGCTTCCGGCAGAATTGAATGTGTTGGCATACTCCTCTCCCTTCTTGATTTTGCCGGATTCGAATAGCCCTTTAATATCGCTGACAACGGTATGCGAAAGAGCATCGTTATTATGCCACACCACAGTGGTTCCAACAGGGACATTCAGCAAGGATGGCTTGAATGAGCTGTCTTTGATCTCTACGATCACATCGGATCCAGATGAGACGGATTGGACGGATGCCGAATTCAGATCAAGTCCAACAAGATTGTATCCAGTTTGAAGCTGGAGATCGTTCGCTTTAGCACCTGACAGGCCGATTAGCATTATCAGGACTAGCAATAATAAATGTCCTTTCATGCACTGGAAAATTCCTAAATACCGTATATGCTCCTGATGTTCATTTTGAAGCGAGAATGGTGTCATGCGGTGATATTTCACCCCTGAGTTGAAAAAACTTTGCACTCTCGGACATGCAGCGTGATATCTCCGCATAGGTAGACGGGTGCGTGTCGTGCCGTTCCCGGGCTATCCATTGCATGCTGAGCTATTGTTCTATTACATTTTTTGCATCTCCTTAAAAAGTGTAATAGAACTATCACCTTTGATTCCTTAAAGGATGTTGCACTACTAAACCGTGATGGGTCAAACTGGGCAATGGCTGGTTGGCCCGGTCAAGTCCAAGACTGTACGTCCGGGCCCATTATCCGGTATGGACAAAAAAAACCACCTATGTTCTGTACCACATTTTTATATCACAAAAGAGCGCGAATTATATTAGCAGGGTTGCTGAGAGAATGACCAGAACATTTTTGTTGCTCGCGGTTCTATCCTTAACAGGGATCGCTTTAATGCTGACATCAAGCACTTGCTCAGGGGCAGGCTACTATAGCAATTCGGATTATTGGCCCTACCCCAAATCGCCATATCAGCAGCAATGCGCTTGGTACAATGAGATCAACTTCTTTCTCAATGACTATGGGGAAACGTATTATCCCACTACAGAACAATACAGCTACAACCTGCCAACCGTTTTTAGCTATGGTGCATATGCCAATATCTCTGTACCGATATTCTTAATGCCATACTATCCGTCGATTGCAAATAGCCGCAATTAGATCCTCTATAGGCCGGACAAGCTCGTTGCTTCATGGAGGCCGGAAGGACTGGGGCGTGTCCAGCTAGCCCGTCGCGTCCCGTTTAATTTGGTGGGATTAAGGGGAGAGCGTCTTGGCCTCCTGGAGGCTTGGTCCGGCCCAGACCGAGACATTCGGGCTGTCGTGGGTCAAAGTGATTGAGTATGGGAAATTGTCCCTGATTCGATTGCTCAGGTTTTGGGTTATGTGGGGCCGGGCCGTGACTGCTACAACGAAACCCTTTTGACATATTACCATAACCATCGTTTGCTAAGGGGCGATACGGTCATGGCTCAAATAACGAAAGAGATGGTTTTGGCCATGCATGAGGACCTCATTAGGACGGGCGGCCAGGTTCATGGTGTCCTCTACGAGGGGACCATAGATTACATAGTTGAAGAGATCAATTTCGCCCCAGGTGTTTACGCCAAGGCAACTTGGGCTTTATACATGTCAAGGTATCATCCGTTTTTTGATGGCAACAAAAGGACTTCGTTCGTTTTGGCTGCAACGATTCTCAGAATGAGTGGTCATTACCTGGGGCGAAAGGATGAGGATGAAATCGTTGATGCTCTTCAACGGATTTCAGACACGGAAAAGGATTGCGAAAAAGAGCGTATTGAAGCATGGTTAAAGAAGAAGAGCAAAATCTGGTTCAAGGCCCGCCAAAGAAGCATCTATGATTACTTCTGAGCGAGACGCTTCAATAGTCTGCGGTGGCTCCAGGTAACATTCAAGTAGGCATCTTTCATTTCTTCGGGGAGGGCACTCAGAGTCTGCATTCGTGCCTCATCAGATCTTCGCGCTTCTGCAACACGTTGCTTGTACATAGTAGTTACATATTAATTGCCGTGATAAAACACTTTCGGGGCGCTTGGTGGTCGTCCGCGGTGATGTGGACAGCACGACATCGGTAGTGTCGCATCATCTCCATAATTTCGAGGTAATGTGACACTATCGTTTGAGGCAAATAGCCGGAGTCCTCCTTCGCGGAGCAAGCCTGCTTCCTATCGGGTAGGCCCAAGATTCTCGTATCGACCTTCGTGAAAAGCTCATCGATCTAGTTAGCTGTCCTTATCGTGAAAGCCTTCTGGACTTTTCGCAAAGCTTCGAGGATGGACTTGGAGATTCTCACCTCAGCTAGGAGCGCCGCGAGGTCCAGGGCTGGCCGCATATCCGTATCCTGGGAGCAGCTTGGCAGCGTGCCTGGGGCCGGATCATTCTCGCCTGCCTTTCGCTGCATTGCGCTTGTGGTACCACATTGATACCATTCTGTTAAACGACCACATAGACCTCAAGGAGCTGAAAGAGGCTTATCTGGCGTGCATACAACAGTTGGGGATCTAGCCTTCTCGCTCTATTTTTTTAAAAATTGGATTCGATCGCCCTTGATCCGGTAAACGATAACATAGGGATCGACATGTGAGCCGCGAGCGTGCTTTAGCTTATGGCTTTTTGGAGCACCGATAGATGGGTTGTCGAGAATTTGATTGATTTTCTTAAGAAAGCGTTCCGCCAATGCCTTGTTTTTTCTGGTGAGCTTCGAATACTGTGCATCAAATTCAGGAGTGGATTCGAAGTCCATATGGCCCGCTCAAAGGTTCTTCAAGTGATTCAAGAACTCTTCTTTGGTCTTGAAGGTATTGACTAAACCTTCATCGGCCTGTTTGATGCTTCTCCTTAAACCTGCCTCAAACTCCATTAAGGCAGCCTCATTGGCATCTTCTATGACGGCGTCCCTGGTTGCTCCAGCCATGATGTGTACTCCTCGCTGTTGAGCTATAAGGATTGCGTATGGCGGCGGTTGAGCAAGTCGAGTAGTAGTGTCACATTAACTGCAAGTTAAATTGCAGCGGCGCACCCCGCTGCAAGCAGGCGGGGCATGCGAGGCGCCGCCGCATGAAGATGGATGCAAGTCGCTGATCCAATCTATATTGTATAGGCATGCCTTTTATCTCCGCTGCAGAGCAGCGGGGTATTCGAATCAAGTAGAACTCAATTTTTTGGTTTCCTGCCAACCATAAGCGCAATGCAAAGATACTGCCATATCACGTCAACGTTTTGGAAGCCTATGTCCTTCCACCATCCAGCCTTTTCTGCTTTGCTGCAATGGTAGTGAACTTCTTTGTTGTGCCTCGATTTGGCTATGGATTCGGCCAGTTCAGGATTTACCATTTTCTGATGCTCTTTCATTTCCTCGAAGAACCATCTTTGGCATATCGCCTCCGGTTCTGCGTAGCCTTCTGCTGCAATAATCCAGCCACCGGGCCGCAAAAGTTTAAAGCATTTTTCGATGGTCCTCTTATAACGATCGAAAGGTAAATGCTCCAGAACCAGTGTTGAGACGACTGCATCATACTCACCGCTTGGCAAATCTTCATCCCAGTTTTCTTCAGATATATTTGCAGCCTTTCTTCCCAGGATTTCAGCTGATGCTACCTGTGAGAGTTTACTTTCAGCAACCTGAACCATCTGTTTTGATCCGTCAATGAGATATATTTGAACAGGAATAACTTTTGCAGCAGCCAATGAAGCATTCCCCGTTCCACACCCTAAATCGATAATCTTCGCATTTGATTTCAGAACTCTGCGACATGTTTGTGCAGTCAGATCAAGCATAGTTTGGTAACCTGGGACCACAGCAGTTTGATAAAGATCATAGGCTTGAGCTTGCTCATCATAGCATGATATAGTTGAGTCGTTAGCCATAATTCCATCCTACAAAGGAACAATCTACATTTAATTTACATTTTCTCGGCTTTTCAGCGGCTTTTGGTGCAATTACTGATATATTAAATTTTTAATATGTATTTCTACCCTAGAATGACGATATTACACAAGGATAGTAGCAGCAAAGATAGCAGTTGATCGATAGCGATTTATTTTCAATTCGTCACCATCTCATTGGCTTGCGTCCATTGAGGCAATAAGTCATGATTTCATCATAATTGCCGCATACAAGTTTGTGTTGTAGTGTTTTTCCTTTTTGTTTCATCCTGTGCATGTCTGCATCCACCATCAATGTTGTAGTTAAATCGATAAAGCCATACTTCTTGAAAAATTCTATCTCTTTGGCATTCGAGTCGGGTTTAATATGATGTAGTGGCAATTTTTCTTCTAATCCTTCGCCATCTAAATCATTGCCATAGCGTGATTGTATTCCCTGCAATTTTTTTTCCTCGACTACAATATTCGGGAAAAATCTCAGATTTTCTCTAATCTGTCTACGCAATCCATCCTTTTCTACCGGCCTAGAAACCCCAAACTCGTAAGCACGTCCACCGGGCTTCAGCACTCGCATCCATTCACTGATGGCTTTTTCTGGATCCGGAAGAGTCCAGAGGACCCAGCGGCTGACTACCACATCAAAGCTATCATCATCAAAGTCCAGCGATTCTGCATCACCCACCATCAAATCAAGATCAAGCCTCCTGTCATCAGCTAATTTTCTCGCAGATGATATCATCCCTTCCGCAAGATCAATTCCTACAACCTCATGACCAATCTCTGCAAGTGAAAGCGAAAGAAATCCGGTACCTGTGCCAACGTCCAGTATTCTTAATCTCTTTTCTCCCAGTTCTTTTGAGAAAAAATTCTTCCATGCCGCCATTTCGGCCTCAGTGCCAAAACGAGACGTGTTTGGACCTCTTATTTCAGGTTTGTCCCAATGTTCCCGGATTCTCTTTTTGAACTCTTCAGGAGATATCTGAAATGAATCGTTTCTTCTTCTCATTTTAATCACAGACTTATCCGAGCTGTATTTTAGACAAGCTGCATATCGCAGCCTACTTCATTGTATATGCCCATATGCCACGATACTCGATACCCAGAAATTCTTCATGATATCTTTGGAGGATCTCTTCTGGATCAAGATCATTGAAAAGCTCAGGATGTAACCACTTGGCCAAGTAGCAACGCCCCGCCAGGTATCTTGGAGTCCACATCAGATCTCCTTCAAGCAGGTAGACTCTGCTATTCTTTACAGCTTGAATTTCCGTCCAACCTGTGCGGCTAATAATCTCATTTAATGCCTTTTCTGCGTCCTGCTCAGTTGCATCTAGTCCAAGAAAATCTGCTCTCTTGATGATTATATCAGGATTCTTTTCAAGTACCCATTCTGGAGATACCTCTATGCTTGAGCTGCCTATGTCCATCTCCGATGCAACATTGAGCCCTCCGCAACCTTCAGCCAGAACTTTTCCTGGACTTCCTGATGGACCATAGATGCTATAATTCATTGGACCTTCCAGATAGAAAGTTGGCATCTCTTCAGATTTCAGTCCCTTTGTGCGTTCATCGATTATTCCCTCATAGTTCTTCATGAAATCGATTAGGTTCTCTGATCCCTCGGTCTCATCTGCGATCATGCCAAGCAGTCTAAGATCAGAGATTACACTATTGGGTTCAACGCTGGATACAAAACTTGAGATGCCGATAACAGGAATGGAAGAAATTTTATCGGAGACTTCTTTGGCATTTCTCGAACTTGTAATAACGACATCAGGTTTCAGCTCTAAAATCTGTTCATAATCTGGCTCATCAGATGTCCCGCATACAAAAACGTCCATCATGTCGCACGCTTCGGCAATATCCTTTGTCCGAGTCTTGAATCGTTCCTCGACACCCACAATCTTGTCTTTTGCCCCAATGGCAATCAATAGCTCAGGAAAGCGATAATTTAAAGTGGCTATTCTAGATATTGGCTTTTTTACGGTCACTGTTCTCCCAGAGTCATCGATAACCGTAAGCTTCTTTTCCGTTCCTTGTATTATTAGATTTATCTGATCTATGTCACTTTGATCGATATTACCGTCGTAGTTAGCATCAGAAAGGTTTGAGGCGACATTTGTACCCTGAATCACACCTTGTACATAAGCGATATCCGCTTCATCTATCGTACGGTCCATATTAGCATTGCCAAAGATCCCTAAAGCATAATCTTCTTCAGACCCGGTACCCAAGGTGCTTATGGACGCCATCAAGGTTATCAGCAAAGCCGAGAGAATTGTGCAAGATCTATTCATAACAATTCATCCTAAATTATTCTATCATCATACTATTTAACGATCTAGTTTGAGATTTTAGGAGTTTATAGCTATTTCGGTGAACCTGCAGCAGTGCACCCGGAAGCGAGCTATCCCGTCGCATTCCGCTTGGTGTGGATGGTCTTAAGGAGCGATGGCGTCCTGGCCTCCAGGAGATTGACGGGTAGTTGGTTCTATTCTGCCACTATTGAGCATATTTAGACCGCCAGTGACAATAGACATGAATAGTATAGATTGAACCTTCCCCTGAGGTTGCTGCAATGTCGAATTCTAAAAAAGGGTTCCTCGCTTTTTTTGTGGGTGAACATATTGAGTTGGAAGCCTTTGTGACTTTGCGCCTTTGTGGTGATTAGCGTGCGACCGCTTACCACAAAGACACAAAAGCACAAAGAAAAATTTATATCTGATCTCTTAGTGCATTTATTCTTCGGGCTCATCCCTGAAGATGGTCTGCTCCCTTCCCGGCCCCACGGATACGGCTGAGATGTCCACGCCTAGCAGATCCTCCAGCCGCTCGACGTAATCCCTGGCTTTTTCAGGAAGTTGGTCGTACTCCTTGACTGAAGATATGTCCTCGGTCCAGCCGGGCATATCCTCGTAGACAGGCTCGCACCTGGCCAGATCCGCTGTGCTCTCAGGCGGATAGCCGATGATCTCGCCATCCAGCTTGTAGGCAATACAGATCTTTATGGGATCGATGCCTGTGAGCACATCTAGCTTGGTTAAGGCAAGCTCGGTGTAGCCGTTCAGGAAAACTGACTTGAGGCCCAGGAGGGCATCAAACCAGCCGCAACGCCGAGCCCGACCTGTAGTTGTGCCGTACTCTCCGCCCTTTTCTCTCATCATAACACCAAGCTCGTCCTTTAGCTCGGTGGGCATGGGACCCTCGCCAACGCGGGTGATGTAAGCTTTGATCACTCCTACAACGTTGTCCACCATCACCGGTCCAACCCCTAAGTTTACGCAGGCCGATCCGGCAGTGGTGAAGCTGGAGGTCACGAACTTTTGTGTTCCGTGGATGACATCAAGGAACGCTCCCTGAGCGCCCTCTGCGAGGACGCTCTTTTCCTCGATTAGGGCTATGTTGATCTCTCGCGAGACATCGGTTACCCTGTCCTTCAGATTCTTGCCGATCTGCAGATACTCATCGATGAACGGGGCATACCTGACCACGGTTGGATCGCCGCCCATATCTGCGATGGCTTTCTCCTTGGCAGGGCCTATCTCTTTGAGCTTGGCCTCGAGAAGGGCCGGATCTGTCAGGTCTCCCATCTGAACCTCTTCACGTGCGATCTTGTCAACATAAGCAAATCCTATGCCACGGTTAGTGGTGCCGATCTTCTCGGTTCTCGCCTTCTCTCTTAGACCATCAAGCTCGATATGGTAAGGCATGATGATTGTCGTCTTAGTATCGATTCCAATATCAACTTTTATGCCTTCAGATTCCAGGGCCTGGATCTCGCTCCACAACACTCGGGGGTTGAGGACTACGCCCGGGCCGATAAGCAGCCTTCTGCCGAATATTGCGCCGCTCGGAACCAGATGCAGCTTGTAAGTCTTTCCGCCTACGACTACGGTATGCCCTGCGTTGTCTCCGCCCTGGAAGCGGACGACAACATCATAGTTCTCGGCCAGCAGATCAATTACCTTGCCTTTTCCTTCATCACCAAACTGTGCACCGGTGAGTATCGTAAACATGGCTGTCAGGTTAACGGCCACGTAGATAACAATTTTGATGCACGTGCTCAGCAATGGCTTCAGTCACGTCCACTCCCAGCGCTTCAAAGATGCCCTTGCCAGATGGAGTCCCGTTGACCTCGATGACAGAGAGGCCCTGGGGTGTCTCCAGGAGGTCAACACCGCAGTAGACTGCTTCGACCGCCTTTGCGGCTCTGCTGGCCAGGTCTTCAATCTCAGCCGAGAACAGGCAGGCAGCAGGCCGTCCTCCGCGCGCCAGGTTGCTGATCCACTGGCCGGGAGGAGCATTGCGATAGATGGCTCCAAGGACTCGATCGTTCACGACAAACGCACGAATGTCGCGGGGCCTATTAAGACATATGAACTCCTGGAGGTAGACCAGGCCCTCCGTCTTGATGATGCTCTCAAGCCTGCAAAGATCAGCTTCCACCTCTTTCTCTAAGAGGATAATGTCTTTACCCTTGAAGCCAAAGAGGGGCTTGGAGACTGCCCTCTTAAAATCATGTAGAGCCGCCTTCGCTTCAGTGAGGCTGGTCGTTACGACTGTTTTAGGAGTCGGCACGCCAGCATTCTGAAGAGCGAGGGAGGTAGCGAATTTATTGGCGGACCGGGCTATAGCTTTTGGTGGGTTGATGACAGAAACACCTGATTCCATGAGGGCCTGGAGGGCTTCTATCCGGAATGAGACATCGTTGGCACCGCTTTTCCCCATGTCCCTAACAAGAAGAGCATCCAGACTCAGGAGATCGACACCGGCGCACCTAAACCAAGAGGAAGGATTGCCGCTGATTGCTGCAGATAGATCTGAAAAGTTTAAAAAAGACGTATCCATGCCTTTCCTTGAAAAGGAGGCGAAGAGAGCTTGAGCAGTCCAATCACAAGGATCGGTGACAACAATAGCAGCGCGCATAAGATCGGGATTACGCATCATGTTATTCAGTTTTTCCCTGGTGGGCGGCTGCGATAAGACTGCCAATTGAGATCTGGCTTGATCGCAGTCTGGGCATATCAGTCGGCTCCAGCCAGCATTTTATAATCTTGTTGTGCCGTATCCTTGAGAGCGATGACCTGAGGATCTCATGAGCTGTCAATCCGAGGCAAATCCTTTAATAATCAGTCCGAGAAGAAAATCGGGGTGAAATTCATGTCAATGAATCATAATATTGCGCTCTTATTCATTGCAGCATTGGTTCTCTCTGTACCTGTTCTGGCAGAGAGCAAATACACAATAAATGTTTCGGAAGACAAATTTCTGGGCGAGTATCTGGTAAACCAGAGCGGATATGCGCTTTATTACTTCTCAGATGATGGCAGCGCAATGGGCAGCAGCACCTGCTATGATGACTGCGCCGTCAACTGGCCGCCATTTTATGCCGAGACAATTGTGCTGCCAGACAGCCTGAGGTCTCCGGATTTTGCAAGCATCACGAGAACCGATGGATTGAAGCAGACTACCTTCAGGGGCTGGCCGCTTTATCTCTATTCGGATGACAAAGACCCCGAAGATATCTATGGAAATGGTCGAGAAAATAATCGCTGGCACGTTGTCAGTCCTCTCGATCTGCCTCAACTGATTTGAATTGGCCTTAAGCGGCCAGACTAAATTTGTTATTGGAGGAGTGGAGGACCGCCGTGTCCTCCAATTCTCAGCTCCTTAACTGCTTTTTTTCTGGCAGTTTACCTTTGAGCCGCATACGGAAATATCTCAAAGCCTCGTGGGAACCTGAATCGTCTCTGTCCCAGCTCCCTGTCCGCAGCCTGCAGAGCCGCTTTGTCCTCACCTGCGGCTTTGACTTTTTTCAGCACGCTGTCAGAGGACTCCTCCTCTTCCACCTGCTCCTTCACGTACCACTGCAAGAACTGGATCGCAGGATCGTCCTTCTCTTCCTCAGCTACCCTGACCAGGGCATGAATGAGTCCTGTCACGACGCGCTCATGCTCCCAGACATGCTTAAAGGCCTCTAATGGAGACGCCCAGGTAAATTGAGGTGCCTCGACCGGCAGCATCTTTGCTCTGCCGCCGTTAGCTACTGTAAAGTCAAGCATCTTCATGGTATGAACCAGCTCTTCGCCAGCCTGAAGCCTCATCCAGTGGGCAAAACCCAACATTTTAATAGATTCAAAATAATATGACATGGATAGATAAAGATAGGACGAATAGAGTTCTCGATTCGCCTGGATATTCAATCCATCATTCACCTTAACACTCAGCATCTATTTCGCCTTCTCAAATTGCTCTTTGCCCACGCCGCATTCCGGACAGATCCAATCATCGGGAAGATCCTCGAAGGCCGTGCCGGAAGCTATGCCAGAAGTGGAATCACCTTTTTCTGGATCGTAAACATAGCCGCAGACCGAACAGACGTATTTGTCCATTTTTCATTCACCTTTGCATTTTGTAGCTCCCAATCTAGATAAAATTATCCAATAGCATCTTTATTTTGCTGTCCCTTTCAGACAATTTCGGCTCATATCCTAAAAATACCTGATCAAAGCGCGGTGCATCAACCTGATAGAACTTGCCTAAAGGAATAGGAGCCTCAGATCGATCATAGTTCCAGGATCGAATTATCTTTTGCGCCTCCTCATAGCTCTCAATATCGTTTTCCTGAACCGTGTAGGTCCATTTATTGTAGCTCTCGTACAGATTATTGTAAGAGACGCAGACCTGAAGAACATCCACAAATGAAAATCCCCTGTGCAGTATTGCTTCCTTAAAGATGGTCTGCAGCTGCTCCAGTCCGTGCGTGTAGCCCCTGGCAATGTAAGACGCTCCGCTTGACAGCATCAGATCTAGCGGATTCATGGGCCGCTCTGCTGTCCCGTAAGGTGTCGACTTGCCTTTAAAGCCCTGGGGTGATGTCGGCGTGTACTGGCCGGTGGTCAGGCCGTAGACTCGATTGTCATGCAAGATCATTGTAATATCTATGTTTCTCTTGGCTGCGAATATGAGATGATCGAGCCCTTCGGCTAGAGAGTCTCCGTCTCCTGAAAAGCAGATCACCTTCAAACTAGGATTGGCGATCTTGATGGCTGTGGCCACAGGTATGGTTCGGCCATGAATGGAATAAAAGCTGTTGACTTTCATGTAGTCTACGATCTTGGCGTGGCAGCCAATGCCCGATACCAGGACCACGTTTTCTAACGGAATGCCTTCACTGTCCAGTTCTGCAAGCACCATTCTTATAGCGCTCATGATGGAGAAGTTGCCGCAGCCGGGACACCAGGTGACCTGCGCGGTTGTGGCCAGATCTTTGGGATTCATGAGAGAGCCCTCCCGAGTTGCCGAATGAGATCTTCTACTGAGAATGGTCTTCCATCGTACTTTAAAATCCTATCCTGGGTTTCGATGCCATAAAAGCCTGCGAGCTTTGCCAGTTGGCCAGTCGAATTGCACTCTACTGCAATGAGCTTTTCTACTCCCAGAAGGGCTTTTTTCAGCAACTTTTTCGGGAATGGCGAGAGTACCAGCACCTGAATCATTCTGAGGCCCAGTTTTCTGGACGCCTCCATGCATACGCCTTTATTCGAGCCCCAGCAGAGCAGGGCGATTTTGCTCTTTTCGTCTCCAAAGACCTTTACTGTCTCGTATCTTTCCAGTTCATCGGCCAGGGCCTGGCCTTTTCTTTCGAGTTTGTCGCTGAGATTCTTGGCTATTTGAGGCTCCTCAGAGGTTATGCCTGCTTCATCGTGAGTATAGCTGTCCGTTTTGATCACCTGCCCTTTTCGAGGCGGAAAGGCCAGAGGCGAGACGCCAGTATCAGCGTAAAGATAGCGTTTATACTCGCCCTGACCGTCCCACAGTAGAGCAGACAGCTGCTCATATCCATTCGGATCGCCGGCCAGATCAACATCGAAGCTGTACTGGCTTTCGCTGACGGTCTTGTCTGTGAGAATGAACGCTGGCACCTGGAATTTCCAGGCCAGGTGCAGAGCGATAGACGACCAGAAGTAAGCCTCCTCTGCATCTCCTGGCGCGACTGCAAACCTGGGAAACTCGCCTTGACCTGCATTGAGCACGAAATGAAGATCCCCCTGCGCAGTGTAGGTTGGCAGCCCCGTCGAAGGTCCCGTTCTCTGGGCCATGACGATTACAACCGGCATCTCTGCCATTCCGGCCAGGCTGAGGCCTTCGGTCATCAGGCAGAACCCGCCGCCCGAGGTTCCCACTGCTGCTCTGACTCCGGCATAGGCGAATCCCTGAGCCATGAGCATCACTGCGATCTCGCTTTCTGGATGTACCACCTTGAGTCCAAAATCCTGGGCGTAGCGGGCCATGAAATCCAGCACGCTTGAGGACGGCGTCATGGGGTAGGCGATATAGGCTCCAAGGCCTGCTTGGATAAGACCGAGACAGATGGCCTGGTTGCCGGAGAGGATAGGCAGAGGCTTCTCGCCAAGTCCTACCGTACCCACACGGCTGTTTGCGTTTGCGAGACTGCCTGATGGGCCGTCTGCACGACTATCCATGTGACACAATTGAGCGGCCTGGTCATATCCCTTCCTGGCCACAATCAAATTTAGCTCCAGATTCTTTGGGATATGTTTTTTCAGGACATCTTCCAGTATGGTCCAGTCTATCCCGACAACCTTGCAGTAGCCACCTAAGATGCAGGTGTTCTTCATAATTCCAGGTGCTTCTGCCTCCTTCAGGATCTGGGTGATGGTAAGGCCGCATGCCTTGTGCTTTGTATCGTCAAGCTCTACCCGATCCGTATCGTAAATCACAAAGGAGCTGTCTTTAAGACGGCCTTTATGCTTCTCTTCAGTCTCCTGATTAAGAGCTATCAGTACATCGATCTGGTCCATGTGAGAGGCAATCCGTTCTGTGGAAGCTCTCACCAATGAGAAATTGTGTCCTCCTCTGATTAGAGAGGGGTAGTCGTAGTACATGTAAATGCGGTAGCCTAGGCGGCTGAATAGGCGAGATATTGTTATGCCCGCCTCATTTATGCCGTCGCCCGCAATTCCGCCCACAAGAGTTGAAAAATCGTTCATCATCATTCTCCTGAAAATTCTCCCCACAGAATATCATGCACTGTAGCTTATCCGGTATATGACGCCGTTTAAATCGTCGGATACCAGGAGAGAGCCGTCCTGCAGGGTTTGCACGTCAACCGGCCTTCCCCAGGCAGTTGTATTTTGCAGCCATCCTTCTGCGAAGATCTCGTGGCCTGCAGCAGTGTTGTTCTGCAAATGGACAAGAGCCAGGCGATAGCCGATAGGGGCATCCCTGTTCCAGGAGCCGTGCTCGGCGATGAATATCTGTCCCCGATAATCTTCAGGGAACTGATCGCCTTCATAAAACCTCATTCCCAAAGGCGCAACATGCGGCCCCAGCATCCAGGCAGGCGGAACCATTGCATTGCACGTGTAGTTGCCGTCTGAGCCCAGATCCGGATCAGGGATGCTTCCGGAATGGCATGATGGAAATCCAAAATTCAGGCCGGGAACTGGTGCATGGTTCAGCTCGTCTGAGGGGACATCATTGCCCAGCTCGTCTCTGCCGTTGTCGGTAAACCACAGCTCTCCCGTGCGAGCATCCCAGTCAAAGCCTACCGAGTTTCTGACGCCTCTGGCAAAGACCTCCATATCGCCTCCATCCGGATTCATGCGCACAATGGTTGCATTTAGCTCATCATCATGTCGGCAGACGTTGCAGTTGGCCCCCATAGCCACGTAGAGCTTGCCGTCCGGGCCAAAGCCTATGTACCGCCAGCCATGCAGAATGTATTGGGGCAGCTCCTTAACAACGACTGGCTCTTTTGGGCTGTCCAGCAGATACTCGATATCGTCGAACCTGATGATGCGATCGATCTCTGCGACATAAAGAGATCCATCCTTGAAGGCCACGCCGTTTGGATTATTCAGACCTCGAGCGATGACGAATACCTCATCGACTTCAGCATGGTTATTATTGTTTCTGTCCACAACCGCATAGAGAGATGAGCCGTTGGGCGCGTCAAGGGTCTCGAATGGATGACGTGTTCCCACGAAGAGCGTTCCATCAGGGCTCAAGGCCATTGATCTGGCATAGGTCAGGTTTTCGGCATAGACCTCGATCTTGAAGCCAGGGGGAAGCCTGATCCGGTCCAATGGAAGCGATGCGTTATCCTGTCCATAGTCTTTGGCTTGCATCAGATAGAGCGTCTGATTGCCATCATTTGCCACGGTGATCTCAGCTGACCTGCTGCCAGCAATGACACAGTAAGCATCAGCCCTGAGAACATCTCCAGGGGACGCATTTATGGGGTAGTCGTAGGTGAAGGTGGAGGAAGGCTGGCTCTTATATTCTTTCGCCAAGACCTGCTCTCCATTCTTCATAATAATAATCTTGTAGATATAATGAGCGCTGGGATTTGAGACAGCATGAGTAACTGTCACCTTTAAGCTCTGGTTTTGACCATCAAAAACGAGACGGACCTCGGAAGGGGCATGAGCTGCTGCAAACGGTGCCAGCAGTACCAGGAGCAAGAGAGCCGCGAGCATTCCAATGCACAAGAACGACGAAGCCTTTTTATTTATCGATCTTCTGTCAATATGCAACATGAAGAAAACACCTCATTAAGAATGAAAAATATTGTTTAAGATGGGACTGAATCGTATAAAAAGTTTTGGCAGATTCAAATGACCATAAAAACAAAAAAATGCGGCCTCACTCCGCTGCCAGATAATCATAGACAAATGCCGCAATCAGGGCACCGGCAATCGGTCCTACGATGTAGATGGGAAAGAACTGCCAGAGGTTTGCGCCACCTAAAACGTGGTCTGCCAGATATGGCCCGAAGGTTCTTGCAGGATTCAGTGAAGCTCCGGCTATGTTTCCGGTAGTGGTGATTATTCCGCAGACCGTCAGCCCAATTATCAGGCCGGCAAACCCAGGTGGCGCTCTCTCGTCCACTGCCACGCCCATGATGGCAAGCATGAGAAGGAATGTGCCTATCGCCTCAGCCAGGATTGCCTGAGCGTAGCTTATGCCCGGAAAGGGAGCTGTCGCACCGAGCCCACCAATTATCACAGCGTCCATGCCTGCGCTGGCGGCAAAGAGAAAGCTGGCCAATGCTGCACCCACCAACTGGGCAGCAATGTAGGGCCCGGCATCAGAGGCTGGAAAACGCTTCGTAGCACACAGCGCAATTGTCACAGCCGGATTGAGGTGGGCTCCGGATATCCTGCCAAGAGCATAGATAGATGCGGCTATGGCTATGGCAAAGGCCATTCCGATGGCAAACCAGTCCCCGAGACCGCCGAGGGCACCAATGCCTATGTTGAATGGATTGGGTGCGGCCTCTCCCCGGGCAATCATGAGAGTTATGGCCGCGGCGCCTGCCCCAAAGTAGACCAGTAGAAATGTCCCAACAAGTTCTGCCAGAGATCTTTTCATCAAAGACATATTTCATTCCTCGTGATAGACGGAGTAGCAGGGCTTGCAGAGAATTCTCGGAAGCTTTCTCTTCAGCTTCTTTGCCGGGAAGGGATAGCCACCTTCCCAGACATCGACCTCCTCTCGCACAAGATGGTCCATGCAAACCCCCATTCCACAGACGATGCAGATCGCCACTGCATCTGTATCCTTTTTTTCCAGGGCACAGAGATAGCATTTCAATGTATCACCAGCTCGGTCATTCTGCGGTAATCTAGACTGCCTCTCTGTACTGGCAGTAGGAATGCCTGAAGTCCACCAGCGACGCCGAGGCGCAGTCTTTGCATCCTCTTACTGGTGAGGCTGCAGTCTCTTTATGCAGTGCGATGATATTGGTCATCATGGTGGCCGTTACCGGCTCGCTCGTGAGCAAACACGGATAGTCTGCAAGCCTCATCAGAGAGGAGAACCGCACAGTGATTGCACAGGCCGGATAGGTATAACGCTGCGGGTTCATGAGGACTTCATTTTTATGGATCGGCTCAAGGTCGATATCAAAGCCAGAGACCTTTGGAACCAGCCTGCCGCCCATGCCGTTTCTGGCCCGCATGGATTTATCGAGTAGCTTCCAGCCTCGGTAGATCATGTCCATGAAGTCGCAGTTATGCAGCTCCGCTGCTGCGCCTCTGGTGGGATAGAGCTGGACGAAGTTATGGAACCTCTTGGTGAGCAGATCCACAATCATGACGGCATTGAACCCGTCCAGCTCCAGGATGTACTCGACTGCTGCCGCAGAGGAGCCGGTGGCCAGGCTCAAAAGCTGGTACTCGTTTTTGATTTTGTCTCTTGCATTGTTGAGGGTAGAGTCCATGACGGCAGTTACAGCCTCGATGACGGCCATGATCACATCGTCCTTGCACATGTTGAATGTGGACTGGGCGATATGGTGAGAGATGTCTCCCACGCAATAGGCTGGAACTGTCAGAATATTGCCGTAGTGGACTCCATCGTTCATGGCCTCTTTCACAGTGGCTGACATCTTCTTCTTGTACATGGACATGTACTTTCTCACGTCAAAAGAGCTATGTCCCAATGCATCCATCAGCCTGCCCTGGGCCTCGATTGGGCTCTCGTAGATGGATTTGACCTGATCGATTTCTCTCTCTACAGCCTGGGCCAGGGTTGCCCCCGTCTCCACCTGGCTGGCGAAGACCTCTCCGATGCCGTAGGAGGTGTTCATGCCCCAGGATTTGGCTGCAAGGATGGCCTGCTTGTGGGCATCGGGAATGTTGACCGTCTTTAGTATTCGGTTGACAATGTTGCTGGTGCTCCCCGGAATCAGGGCAAAGTCCACCACGCATGTGGGGCCGTAAAAGCCGCCGTATCTACGGGCTGCCTCCAGACCGACCAGTGCCTCGGCTTTTCCGACGGCAGCGATGAAGGCCTCCAGGCTCTTTTTGAACTTTTCATCCTCCTCGCAGAGGATCTCCAAAATGGCAGGGGTCTGGTAGTGTTCTACAAAGGGATCGTCTTCCGGACGAACGGTCTTGGTAAGAGACGAAAGAATATTGTAATGAGCATTAACGGAGTCCACATGAAGCTTAAAAACTGATTTGGACTGATTCTCAATGGCCTTCATCTTGTTGGCCACATCAACATAAGCTTTTGTGTCCTCGATTACAAAGTTCTGACCACGTTTTTTCTTCACAGTCTCTACATCGGCATGTTGAGCCATCATGGCTTCTTTGATCATCTTTTTGTACAATTCAGACATTTGCATCACCGCATCCTGATTTTAGGTTAAACTGCAGTATTTTAAAAATCTTAATGCGCCTTAACACTATTATGATATCAATAACATATAAAATTTTCGGATTTGTTATGCGATGGTTAAAATAGTGGGTCAAAATATAGTTCCTGATGCCGAGCAGGACCAGGTGAATCTCTCCTGTCCACTATGCATCGCGAAGACCGAAGAATAAGTCTGTCTCATTCCTTGGAGCAAAGGCGAACATCTGCTTGCAGAACGCCCAGATCCGAGGCGCTGCCTGGTACGACTTCGTGACTCAGATAAAAGCTGCCGGATCGGCAACTTTAAAATGCAAAAAATGAAGGTGAAATTCAGATGGCACAGATTGGTTACTCTAAGGAAGTTATGGAGCACTTCATGAACCCCAGGAATGTGGGTGTGATCGAGAGCCCGGACGGATACGGCAAGGTCGGAAACCCGGTCTGCGGCGATCTCATGGAGATATTCATCAAGGTCAATGATAATAAGGTAGAGGACATCAAGTTCCGAACCTTCGGCTGCGGCTCGGCAATAGCAGTCTCAAGCATGGTCACAGAGATGGCCAAGGGCCAACCTTTGGAGGAGCCCATGAAGATCACCAGGAAAGACGTAGCCGACAAGCTGGGTGGCCTGCCGCCGCAAAAAATGCACTGCTCCAACCTTGGTGCGGATGCTCTTCATGCTGCAATCAACGATTACTGGGTGAAGATAGGCAAGATCAAGCCGGAAGAGTTAAAGACAGAAGAAAGCCACGAGGGCGAGAAAGGGGAGAGCTGCGAGACCTTAGTTTGACTTGGATGATATATTCGATTAAACAAATCCGTCTCCCATCTAGCGTAGGTCTTTGCCAATTCGACAATCGTCAGATCAAGTTCCCTCTCCATATATTTGGATACAATCTTCTCACAATCAGGACGATCCCATTTTCTAGGATATAGACATGCCACGGAAAATGCTATAGAAAGAACGGGCAGCGATATAATAAAAATCCGGACAAACAGATTTTGCTCATTGAAACGGGGGATAAGTGTCAACGATGATAGAATTATCGCTTCTATTGCTATTAATATCGAGGATTTTGTATCTAGTGTCGGGAGCCAATTTTCAAACTGAAAGAAATTCTGCCTCGCCTCTTCTAGCATCAGTAAATATGCATTGCTCATATTATATTCTGCCTCTTATTAAATTTCGGATCGTATCCACACCTTTATGGCGTCTTCGATGGCTATCTTTAGATTTCCTTTCTTCATACCTAATCGCTTTGCAACTTCATTCCTAAACTGCTCATCCAGTTCATCATCTATTACCAAGTTGATGCGAGCCATGAGGAATATTAAACACTTAAATCTATATCAACCTATGCACATATGCACCAACTATTTGTATTATGCGTGCATAAGTGTATATCATGGCATAATGAGTACGAGAGACACAAAAAGTAAGGTTCTAGCCAATCAGGGCAACGTTAAGAAAATCAATGATCACTCTTTCAAGGCAAAATCACAATCTGGAAGCAAGATCTACGAAGTCAAAACAACACCAAATGGCATGACATGCACCTGCCCAGATTTCATCTATCGCGGCGGAAAGACTCGACGATTTCTGGATTCCATAAAACCGGGCGTGAAGGCGCGCGGCCCGAAGCATACCCCATCCCTTTAGGATGGGGTGGCCGCGCGCAGTTTGATTTGTGTCCGCAAGTTTTATATTCGTTGGGTGTCGTAATCCGACAAATGCCGTAAAATGCTACGACAGCCCTAGGTGGAATTGGTCAGATGAATGGCCGCAATATTGAGAATAATTCCATACCGGAACAGAGTAGATCCCCAAAGGAGCGTGGTTTGATGAAAAATATCAGCAATTTTACAAAAATTTTGAATGTTTATCGTCAATTGCCTGAAATATCGCGTGCTGTTTTTGAGCTCATTTTTGTTCTGATCTCGCTGGCTATTCTGTGCACCTCGGCAGCAGCTGAGGAAAATACGACAGAATACTGGATGAACACTGCCCTTGCATTTTCGCATAACGGCTCGAATGAAAAGGCCATTTCTGCGTACGATGAGGTCTTGAAGATCGATCCAGAAAACGTGAGCGCTTGGCGTCACAAGGCTTTGGAGCTTCAGGTTTTGGGCAAGGAAAATGAATCCATCCAGGCCTACGAGATGGCACTGAGCCTGATGGATGAATCTCTGAAGGGAAACCCAGATGATGCCAAGACCTGGCATTTGAAAAGCCTGACCCTGGAAGACCTGGGAAGGCCCCAAGAGTCCCTGAAATCTCAAGAAAAGGCCCTGCAGATCTACAACAGAAGCCTTGAGCAGAACCCGAAGAACATCAGCTCCTGGAGAGGCAAGGCTGAGATACTCTACAGGATGGGCAAGACCGATGAAAGCTTGCAGGCTTTGGACAATGCCCTCGAGATAAATCCCGAAGACCTGGATATTCTATCTCGCAAAGGCGAGTTTCTTGAGTTCGATGGCAGGTACAACGAGTCACTGGAGGTCTTCGACCGGCTTCTTGAGCTGATGCCAGCCGATGATGTCAGAGGGCGTGTAGAGGTCTTGATGGCCAAGGTCCAGACATTAGATTTTGCGGATCGTAGAAGTGAGGCCGCAAAAGCCCTGGATAATGTCACAAAACTGGACCCGAAGAACGTGGCCACCTGGCGCATGAAAGCCGGTTATCTGGAGGAGCTGGGCAGATATAACGAATCACTGGCAGCCTATGAACAAGCACTCCAGGTCGATCCTGATGATGTCCTGACCTGGAGCTATAAGGCCAGCCAGCTTGCCGAACAAAAGAGGTACAACGAATCTCTACTGGCCTATGATAGAGCCATCGAGCTGCTGCCGTCTGGCGACAGCAAGGAGCTTGCCGCGGCCTGGGTGGGGAAAGGAGACGCACTAAACAAGACCGGCCAGAATGATGAGGCCCGGAAAGCATTCGTCAAAGCCGTGGAAGCTTCAGATAGGGCACTGGCGAAGGATCCAGGCGACATCAGCCTGATGCTCCTGAAAGCGGAGGCTCAATTCAAATTGAATGAATACGATGAGGCTGTAAAATCCTATGACAGTGTCATCGAGATGTCCTCTTCGCCGGACTCATTCTATGCCGCATCTGCCTGGATAGGAAAGGGCGATGTGATGCATGCGCAGGGAAAGAACGCCGAAGCAATGCAAGCCTACGACAATGCCATTGATCTGAATCCCATGTACAGCAACGCCTGGCAGGGCAAAGGAGAAGCCCAGAGGGCGCTGGGTTTGGTTCAGGATGCATATGAATCGTCTTATGTGGCCGAGAAGCTGGGGTATGAGAAGGAGTGAGCTTTCAGCTGTTTTTTTTTTTGCACATTCCTGTAATGAGGTGAGTGAATTGAAAAAAATTCTATTGGGAAAAAATTGCATGTCGTGGGCCAGTTTGGCTTTCGGCTTGCTGGCGCTGGTTGCGCTCACTATCTGTTCTACCTGCGCTCTGGCACAGGAGAACAATGTAGAGAAGTGGTATAAAAGCGGCCAGGAACTGGAACGGACTGGAGCCTGGCAAGCAGCAATTGATGCCTATGATCAGGCAATCAAACTGAATCCCGATTACGAAGAGGCCTGGTGCGCCAAGTGCAAAGCCCTCAGCAATGAAAATCTGGAACTCGCCGGAGAGGAACAGAACATAACATTCACTGATGCCATCCAGGCCTGTGACAAAGCCCTCGATATCGATCCAACGAGTGCCAGATCCTGGTCCGGCAAGGGATTCGTCCTCTATCAGGAGTTCATCGTCACTGCTGACACGGGCAAGTTGAATGAATCCCTTCAGGCCTACGAGAAGGCCATCGAAGTAGCAGACTCCGACACCTCTGCACTAGCTGAGGCCTGGCGAGGCAAGGGCACAGTTCTATCTGAGATGGGTCGAAGTGATGAAGCGTTAGCCGCCCAGGAGAAAGCCATCGAATTGAACGGGTCCGATGTCGAGGCCTGGATGGGAAAGGCCATGGCTCTTTCCAAGCTGGGCAGAAATGATGAGGCTGTACAATCTTTTGATAAAATCATTCAGCTCTATCCTGGCGAGGACCAGAGAATATTCGACTATCCCTATATCTGGTATTCCAAAGGCAGGGCCCTCGAGAAGCTGGGACGTGACGAGGAAGCGGCTCATGCCTACAACAAGTCCATCGATGACGTGGACACCATCATCGGCTGGGTGGCTTCCGGACGAGATTTCTACATGAATCTGTCCGAGGCCTGGCAGTACAAAGGACAGCTCCTGGAAGAGCAGGGAAGATACGAGGAAGCAGTCCAGGCACTTGAAAATGCCACCAGGGTTAATCCCGAAAGCCAGAGGGATTGGCACGAGCTTGGCAGCGTCCTGGCAAGAGATCTTGGCAGGTATAATCAGTCCCTAGAGGCTTATGACAGAGCGCTGCAGCTTGATCCCAGGGACGGAGATACCCTTACCGGAAAGGCCAATGTTTTGAGGAGCCTGGGCAGGTATGACGAAGCCCTTGAGCTCTACGAGAAGGTTCTGCAGCTCGATATGCAATCTCCTTATAGCTTCTACTATCTGGCAGAGTCATGGCTTGGCACGGGAGAGATACTCAGAATGCAGGGCAAGTACAACGAATCCTTCCTAGCCTATAACAAAGCCCTGGAGCTTGATCCTAGATATCCGGAGGATGTTTGGATTGGACGGGGCAGGCTGCTCGATAGCTTGGGCAGGCATCGGGAGGCCCAAAAGGAGTACGATCAGTCCTTCGAATCCTATTGGGAAGCCGTCAAGAACAACTCCAGAAGATGCGATATCTGGCACGGCCTGGGAAATGCCCTGCTGGGGCTGAATAGGTATGAAGAGGCACTGAAGGCCTACGATAATGCCACATCGCTCAATCCGAACTACGCAGAGGCCTGGTTTGATAAGGGACTGGTGCTCAAGGCATTGAACCGTGACGCAGAAGCTGACGCCGGCTTCGCCAGAGCCCGGAAGATGGGATATAGCGCCGAGTCGGAGTTTCTTCGGGACCCACCTGTCGTCACCAACGTTACTTCTCTGGGATCCGATGAGTTCATCGAACTGGCCAATAACGAGAACGAGGCCCAGGAATTCAGAAACCTGAGACTGATTGCTGATGGAGATGAAAATAAGTCAATCGTCCTCCCCGACTTCACCCTTGAGTCTGGCCAGAAGATCCGCATCCACTTCGGCCAAGGCGAGAGCAACCAGACAGATCTCTATCTTAGCAGCAAGATCGATCTGAACGATACTGCCGGCAATTTGACCCTGAGGGATTCGATCCGGGGTATTGAAAAGGGATACATGGAATATTGGACGCCTCCGGCGCAGGAGAATTCTGCAGAGGATTGGTTCAACAAGGGCCAGGAGCTGTTCAGGAACGGGTCTAAGGAAGAGGCCATTGGAGCATATGATAAGGCCATCGAGCTGAATCCCCAGTATGGTATGGCCTGGGGAGGTAAGGCCACCGCTTTATCAATTCTAGGAAGGTACAACGAGTCCCTCGATGCTTTTGACAAGGCTATTGAGACATGGCCGGTAAACGATACAGAGAGGATATCAGAGCTCTGGGTGTTCGAAGGCAATACTCTTCAGACGGCAGGAAGGCCGCAAGAAGCTATCAGAGCATACGATGAAGCCATCCGGATCTATCCTCAAAACTTCGATGCCTGGATGTGGAAGGGCGACTCCCTAAATAATCTTGGTCAATATAACGAGTCTCTGCGGGCATATGATAAGGCCGTAGGTGCAGTCCCATCCCAGATGCCGGAAATCGAAGCCTCGGCACAGGCTGCCAAAGGAGATCTCCTCCTGAAGATGGGCAGATATGAGGAGGCCTATGATACCTATAACAGAACTGTTGAGCTGAACTCAACTGTTGACATCGGCAGATTCTATTCCGCCTGGTCCTGGCGAGGCATGGGAAGTGCTCTGGCCGGACTGGGACGGTATAATGAGTCGCTGAAAGCTTTTAACAAATCCATGGAGATGGACCCAAAGAGTGCTTTCCAGGCATGGAGCGATGAAGGCAATGCGCTCGGGGATATGGGAAAATACAAGGAAGCCGTCGAAGCCTATAACAAGTCCATTGAAACGGCACCGTCAGAGTTTGCATCATCCAAGGCCTGGATTGGAAAAGGCAAAGCTCTTGATGAGATGGGCAAGCATGACGAAGCTGTCAAGGCATATGGGGCAGCAGTCAATAATCTCGACAAGATCCTCCAGCAGTCCCCATTGGATGCAGAAACTTGGTACCTCAAAGGCAATGCGCTGAAAGCTTTGGGCAATACCTCCAAAGCGAATGATGCCTTCGCCAAGGCCAAGGAGCTGGGGTATCAGAGGTAACCTCTGCCTGAATTTTAGAATTTTTTAATATTAAAGAGGAGAGTGTGGTGGAAAATGAACGCAAAGTTCGTAATGGCAATATTAATGTGCACCCTGATCGGGCTGGCATCGAGTGAGGAGATAAATGGCAAACCTTCAGGAACGGAAGATCCATCTGTTGAGGAGCTGGCAACCAGGCTTTTGCAGGCAACCTATCCGGGCAGCACAGAGATAAACGATGTGCAACTGCTGGCAGGAAAGCTTCCCGAGAATATGCCTATAGACCTGCCAATTCCAGATGGAGCCAGGATCATAGGGAGCGAGGTTCAGGTGGATAAGGGCATCTACATTGTCCTAGATGTCCCACTGATGCCCAATCAGGCTTTGGACTTTTATCGCAAGGCTCTGCCTTCCCAAAACTGGACGGAAACAGACATTCCGGGCAGGGATAGGGGATTTGTGCAGGGAGACGCCAGCATTACTTTCTGCATGGGCATGAAGAACCCCTCCATAACAGTTACTGCCCATCCACAGGAGAACGGCACGGACCTGCACATAAGCATCAGCAGCGATCCTGATTATTCGCCCTGCTCGCAGACAAGCTTTGATGATTGGTTAAAACCAATTCCAAAGCTGGCCGCACCCGAAGGAGCCAGACAGTTCAATGAGATGATGACCGGTGGCGGCAACAGAGCCGCGGTCTCGGCAACTCTGAAGACGGAGATGAACAGTTCCTCTCTTGCGGACTATTATGCAGATCAGCTTATTGCCGCCAACTGGACACGGACGGGTGGAGAGCAGAGCGGACCGTCATCCTGGAGCGCCTGGAGCATCGAGGATGAGAACGACCTGGCCTGGAACGGCTTTTTGATTGCTCTGGACCTTCCTGGCAGTGGGAACCAGAGATTTGTCCTGGCACAAGCCAACCAGATGGATAATTAGGTGGTGAGAAGATGAAGCGAAGTTATCTTATTTTCTTTTCAATAGGCCTGATGGCTGCGCTTTGCTTCTGCGCTGCGGCGCAGGACGAGACGGCAGATGACTGGTACAAAAAGGGGCTGGATCTAGGTAGGAACGGATCTTACGAAGAGGCCGTTTTTGCATACAATAGTGCTATTGAGCTTGAGCCTAACAATGCCACGTTCTACACGGCCATTGTGCCAAACCTCAACACGCTGGCCTTCACCACTAATAACCAGAGCAAACGCAACGAGTCTATGAAGGCAATCGACAAAGCCCTGCAGATAGATCCGGGAAATCCTCTTGCTTGGGAGATGAAAGGCGAAGTGCTCTATCAGATGGAGAAATACAATGAATCAGTTGATGCCTATGATAAAGCTCTCAAGAACATAGGCAGCTACAGGCAAGATATCCATGCTAATCAGACTGAGTTTTTATCGTATATCTGGACTTCAAAATCCATCTCGCTCTGGCAGTTGATGAGGTACAATGAGTCTCTGGCGGCAGTCGATAAGGCCGTTCAGATAGATCCTGCCGGAAACTACGATGCCTGGGCTTTCAAGGGTGAGCTTCTTGCGTCAATCGGAAGATATAATGAATCTCTCCTGGCTTTCGAGGGAGCCGCAGCCACTGTAGCCGCCAGATCCCAATCCGAGATCAGGTCTCTTCCCTGGGCGAAGGAAGGTTATGTCCTCATGCAGATGGGCCGGTACGAAGAGGCCGACGGGATCTTCCAAAAAATAATCGGCCTGAACATCACAGGCGAGGGCGCCAATCACCGCCTGGCCGATGCCTGGCGCGGTCGAGGCAATGCCCTGGCAAAACTTGGGGAGTATAACGAATCCCTACAAGCCTTCGATAAGTCCATTGAACTGTATGAATATAATGCTCCCTACGCCTGGACCGGCAAGGGTGATGCTTTGCGGTCATCTGGCAGATACGATGAAGCGGTCAAAGCTTTCGACCGGGCTTTAGAGCTTTACCCAATACATGCCGATGCAGGGATTGCTCATGCTCAGAAGGGCAGGGGAGATTCACTCACCTGCCTGGGAAAGCACGATGAGGCGCTGGAAGCCTACGGCGCAGCCGTCGAGGCATCTGATAAGGTCATCTCGGCTTTCAACAATGCCACGCCGCTCGACAGAGCTGTCTCCTTTACCTTCGATCTCTATCCTCTTGACCAAAAGTTCTGGATCGATAGAGGCAGCGCCTTGAAGGCCCTGGGCCGTGAGGACGAGGCAAAGGATGCCTACGAAAATGCCTTGGATTCAGCAAACAAGTCCCTCCTGCAAAGCCCACAGGATTTCAATGCCCATGACGCCAAAGGCAAGATACTCTTCGAGCTTTCCAGATATGACGAGTCCATTCAGGTTTACGATCAGTTCATCAAGACTGATCCGGGCCCGGAGGCATCTGCAACAGCGCTGGTTTGGAAGGGCAAGCTACTTTTCGAGATGGGTAGGGCCAATGAGTCCCTGGACAGCCTCAATCAAGCTGTCGAGGTAGATCCTCAATCTGCGGAAGCCTGGCGCTGGAAGGCAGGCATAGCGGCTGAGCTTGGAATGTACGAAGAGGCCCTCGCTGCTTACAACGAAACACTGCAGATCGGTGGGCAGACTGAGAACGCCGAAATCTGGCGGGAGAAAAGCGGGATTCTAAAAGCTCTTGGTCGCCAGAGCGAGGCGGATGAAGCCTATGCCGAGGCAAGGGAGCTCGGGTACAATGATTCAAATCCGGTGCAAACGCAAGAAAACACAGCAGAAGCTTGGTTCAAAAGAGGCTCTGAACTGTTTAAGGATCAGTCATATGATGAAGCCATCGAGGCCATGGATAAAGTCCTCAAGGTCAATCCCAAAAATGAGACTGCATGGGACGTCAAGGGATCATCGCTCGTTCTGCTAGCCTCAAATATGTACGATGAAGCCTTAAAATGCTTTGACAAAGCCTTAGAAATATATCCGCAGGATATCTGGGCCTGGAACGGTAAGGGCGATGCGTTCAATCATATGCGCAGGTACGAAGATGCCATCAAAGCTTACGACAAGGCGCTGGAGATCGATGCTCAGGCATTCGGGCCTGTCAGCGGCAAAGCCAGTGCTCTGTGGAAGCTAGGCAGGCATAACGAGTCTCTGAAAACCTACGATGATGCCATTGAATTGACCTCACAGGACTCGGAGAAGGCGCTATTTTGGTTTGATAAGGCTCACCTTTTGGCGGAAAACGGCAATTGCAACGAGACAGTGAAGGCGCTGGAAGAGGCTTCCAAGCTGGCTCCACAGGACAAAGATCTCTGGATAAATGGAGGCGTCCTGCTCTCTGCACATCTTGGTAGATATGATGAGGCACTCAAATATTACGAAAAAGCCCTTCAGATAGATTCCGCAGACAGTTATGCCTGGTATGCCAAAGGAGAGATGCTGAAAGCCCTGGGTCGCCAGAGCGAGGCGGATGAAGCCTATGCCAAAGCAAAGGAGCTGGGGTATCCGAAATGATCCCTCCATACTTTTTCGAGTTTAAAGGAGGTCTGTGAATGAGAGCAGGATTTGTCATCGCTCTGATGGCTCTGGCAATTGTATGCTTCACTGCAGAGGCGCAGGAAAAAACTACAGAATACTGGATAGACAGAGCGGATGAATCTGTGAACAACGGCTCAATCGAGGGGGCCGTTTCCGCCTATGATGAGGCCCTGAAGATAGATCCCGATAATACAACCATACTGATTCACAAGGCTTTAGAGCTGAGCGTATTGGGCAGAGTGAACGAATCCTCTGAGACCTACGAGAAGGCGCTCTCCCTTTTGGATGAAAACCTGTTGAAGGACCCCAATGATGCAAAGGCCTGGCAGTGGAAGGCTACCGTCTTGGGAAGCCTGAACAGACAAAATGAGTCCATAGCAGCTTATGAAAAAACCCTGGAGGCGTTCAACGGGTGCATTGAGGAGAATTCAAAGGATGCCGATGCCTGGGTCGGCAAGGGCAATTCCCTGATGAAACTGGGGAAATGGGAAGAGGCGCGGGATGCCTACAACAGGGCTGTAGAGATCGATCCTCAGGATTACCACGCCTGGGGAAGGAAAGCGGAGGTCATAGGCAGAATAGGTGATCTCAACGAATCGGTGGAGGCCTACGACAGGACTATCGAGCTGATACCCTCCGACAATACTCAGGAGCTGTCAGGTTACTGGATGTCCAAAGCCGAAGTGCTGGCATACGGAGGCCTGAGCGATGATGGCCCGAGAACTGATCTGCTGGAAGAGGCCCTGACGGCCATCAACCATTCTCTGGAGCTGGACCCCAAGAGCAGCTCCAAGTGGCACTTCAAAGCCACCATCCTGTCGGAACTGGACAGGAAAGATGAGGCGGTAGAGGCATTTGATGAAGGACTCAGGCTGAACCCCGAAAATGCTGACAATTGGCTGTGGAGGGCCAATCTCCTTGGGGAGATGAAGAGGTACAACGAATCTCTGGAGTCTTATGATAAAGCCATCGAGCTGATTGCAGAGAACAATAGCGAAGATCTGGCGCTCGACTGGCTCTCCAAAGGATGGGCGCTTAATAAGACCGGCAGAACAGATGAGGCCAAAGCGGCCTTCCAGAAGTCCCTGGAATTTTACGACACGGCCATTTCAGAGGATGTCGGAAATATCCGTCTGCTGCAACAGAAAGGCTTGGCTCTATTCGAACTGGGCAGATATGATGAGGCTATCGAAGCTTATGACCAGGTTCTCAAGAAATCTCTGAGCCTCGAGTTCGATACAACGGCTGTTAGCGCATGGATAGGCAAGGGCGATTCGCTGCGCTTACAGGGCAAGAATGAGGATGCTCTGGAGGCCTACAATAAGGCCATAGATTTAGGGCCCCATTATAGCAATGCCTGGCACGGCAGGGGAGAGGCGCAGAAGGCCATGGGTCAGGTTGGCAACGCCGGCTTATCGTTTTTGGTGGCGGATAAACTAGGGTATCAGGGATGACCCCAATTCCTTTTTGTGATTTTAAAGGAGGTTTATAAATGAAATTGGTACAAGAAAGGCATTGCTCTAAAGGCGCTCAGCAAGAACTCTGAGGCTGATGCAGCCTTTGCGAAGGTCAAGGAGCTGGGATACAATGGCTAGCTCCTCAACATTTTTCGAGGTCGATAAAGGAGGTTGTTAATGAAAACAGGATTTGCTGTCGCTTTGTTAGCAGTAGCTATGCTCTGCGCTTGTGCTCTGGCACAGGAGAACACGACTGAGTACTGGACAATGATAGGAGATGACCTGGCCATGAATGAGAGCAATTACCAGGGAGCCCTTGTGGCATTTGAAAAAGCCATCCAGATAGATCCAGAGAACATGGGTGCTTGGGATCGCAAGGCCTTAATCCACTATGTTTTGAGCAAGCAGGCCTATCTGAGAGTCCTCAGCCTGAGTGAGAAGTGGCTGGAGAATAATCCACAGGATGCCCGTGCATGGCAGGCTCGTGCGGCTGCTCTGCAAAGTTTAGACAGGATTGACGAGTCCAACCAGTCTCTTGAGAAAGCCATCGAGATCTACGATCAGGAAACACGAGAAAACCCTGGCAATGCCACTGCCTGGTTTTATAAAGCAGAGGTCATGGCCAACCGGACCGATGCTCTTGCAGCTTACGAGAAGGTGATTGAGCTGAACGGCTCAATGAAGATCACTGCCATGCTCACCAAAGGCAACATTCTCTTAAACCTCGGCAAATCCGAAGAGGCCATTGCCGTCATCGACAACGCCATTCAATTGAACCCGAAAAATCCCCAGGCATGGAAAGAGAAAGCCCTGGATAGTTACGTCCTTGGAAAGTACAACGAGTCGCTAGCAGCTTATGAAATGGTAATCGAGCTGGAGCCAGAATACGCTCCCGCTTGGATCTGGAAAGGCAAAGGCGATGCACTCAAGGCTTTGGGCCGGCAGAGCGAGGCTGATGCGGCCTATGCCAGGGCCGAGGAGCTGGACATTGACAGCTCAGCTCCGGTGCAGGAGAACGCTGCACAGGATTGGTACAGGAGAGGCAATGATTTGGAAAGAAATGGATCTTATGAAGACGCGGTCAATGCCTATGATAAGGCCATCGAGATAAATCCAAAATATACAGCGGCGTGGAGCGATAAAGGCCGTGCACTCTCCAGGATGGCCATATTCCCCAATAGCACCGGCAAATACAATGAATCCCTCAAAGCCTTCGATAAAGCCATAGAGCTGGACCCCCTGAATTCAACGATCTGGTCCTTTAAGGGGCAGACTCTCACAAGCATGGCCACATTCACCGGCAATGAAAGCATTTACAATGAGTCCCTGGAAGCTCTTGATAATGCTCTTCAGATAGACCCAAAGAATCCCCAAGCCTGGGATTTCAAAGGTGCCACGCTCATGTCCATGCGTAGAAACAATGAATCAGTGGAAGCCTTTGACCGAGCCATTGAAAATATCGGAAGATATCAGGGCAACCAGACCGAAGAGCTATCCGGGCTCTGGCTGACCAGAGCCGTTGTACTTCAGCAGGCCGGACGTATGAATGAGGCTCTTTTGTCTTTCGATAAAGCTGTTCAGATAGTTCCGGAATACTACGATGCAAGGATGATGCGGGGTCGCGCTCTTTTCAACCTCGGCGAGTACAACCTGTCCATTGAAGACTTTGATGCGGCGGCATCCAACACCGAACGAAGCCCCTCAGCTATGGCAAACGCCTGGATCAGTAAAGCAGATGCCTTGATGAAGATCGGCAAGTACGAAGATGCCAAGGCCATCTACGACAAAACGGTCGAGCTGAATTATTCTGCAGATGCTTTCGGTACAGACACGTACTATTTAGCCCGTGGCTGGCAGGGCGAAGGCAATGTTCTGGCAAAACTGGGAAGCTATAACGAGTCCCTTCAAGCCTTTGATAAAGCCATTGAATTGAGACCGTATTTCGTTTACGAGGTCTGGAGCGACAAGGGCCTTGCTCTTTCGGAGATGGAACGATACGATGAAGCCATCGATGCCTATGACAGGGCCATTGAAGCAACAGCAGAGACAGATTCCCCTCGCGCCTGGATTGGCAAAGGCAATTTGCTTGACAAGATGGGCAAACATGATGAAGCCATCAAAGCCTACGATGAAGCAATCAAGATCTGCGATAAGTTCCTGGAACTGTATCCCCTGAATGGAGATGCCTGGTATTACAAAGGCGCTACGCTGAAGGCCCTGGGACGCAACGTTGAGGCGGATGCTGCCTTTGCCAAGGCGGACAACCGGTGGTTCAGCAGCTAATCGTATCGCATTTTTGAGGCAAAAAAAGACTTTAAAGAGGTTTGTGAATGAAAACAAGATTTGCTATCGCTCTGCTGGCTGTGGCCATGCTCTGTGCCATTGCATTGGCAGGGGAGAAGAGTGCAGAAAGCTGGATGAAAAATGGCTTCGAACTGAGCAAGAACGGATCTTACAAAGAGGCTGTCCAGGCCTTCGGGGTGGCTGCTCAAATAGAACCTGGCAACAAGGCAGCCTGGATAAATAAGGCCACTGCTCTTGATCGGCTGAAAGAGCATGATGAGGCAATCTCATCCTACATGAAAGCCCTGGAGATCCTGAACAAAACTCTGCAAGCAGATCCCCAGAATTCGACGATATGGACCGAGAAGGGACTGTTGCTTCATAACGTGGACCTGCCAGAAGAAGCCGTGAAGGCATTCGATAATGCCACCAATTTCGACCCCAAGAACGAGATGGCATGGAAAATGTCGGGTGTGATCCTCGCCAGCGAGCTGCACAGATATAACGAGTCTATCCAGGCATTTGAAAGCGCCCTGCAAATAGAGCCTAACGATGCACAGGTCTGGAGCCTGAAGGGAGATGCCCTGAAGGCATCGGGCCGCCAGGCTGAGGCGGATGCTGCCTATGCCAAAGCCAATGAGCTAGGGGGTCAGGGATGATCCCGGCATATTTTTGTTAAGTTAACGGGGGTTTGTGAATGAAGTTAAAAACAATCTTAGTATTAGTATCTCTGACAACACTATGTGCCTGTTCCCTGGCACAAGAAACTGCAGATGACTGGTATGAAAAGGGCCAGAATCTTTATCAGAGGCAATCGCCGAAGGAGGCAGTCCAGGCCTACGATAAAGCAATCGAGCAGAACCAATCATTTGCCGAAGCCTGGCGGGCAAAGGGCCTGGCTCAGATTCTCCTGGCCCTGGAATATACAGGCGACATCAGGACCAGAACATTCGACGATGCGGTTCATTCGTACGAGAAGGCAATCGAGATACAGCCCAGGAACGCCACGCTATGGAACGAGAAGGGCAATGCGCTCAGCGCAGCAGCGTTTTACAACAGCAATGCGAGCGATCTCCATAATCAGTCTCTGCAGGCATACGATAAGGCACTGGAACTGGATCCAGAGAATGCCGAGGCCTGGCGGGGCAAGGGAGTCGTCTTTACTGAACAAAAGAAGTATGACCTGGCAATAGATGCCTTCAATAAATCTCTTGTTGCAGATCCTAATTACGGGTGGGCTCTGGGAGGCAAAGGCTCAGCATTGATGCAAATGGGCAGGCTCGAAGAGGCAGTCGATTACTACGATGCTGCCCTGAAGATTCACCCTGACGACCAGGGAGCCCAGATGATGAAGGCTGAAGCTCTGGCAAAGCTTGGCTGGCAGAATGAATCCGATCAGACTTATATCGATGCTTTGCAGAGGGCTGATAAGGCCATTTTAGCTGCAGATACAAAAGAGAACCTCTCTATGGCCTGGCATGAAAAAGCTACCATCTTCATCGATCAGGGAAAATATGCAGATGCAATCGTTGCTTACGATAATGTGACCGCATCAAATCCGAAGGATAGGTCTGCCTGGCTCATGATGGCCTTTGCAGCCGATCAGACCGCCAGATACGATAAAGCCCTGGTGGCTTATGAAGGTGCTCTGGCTTTGAATGAGAACGATTCAACAGCACTATTCGGAAAAGGGGATTCTCTTTACAGGCTGGGAAGGTATAGCGAATCAAAAGATGCCTTTGATTCAGCGTTGAAGGCTGATCCCAAGATGTATTCCGCCTATAAGGGCAAAGGCGATGCCTTGAAGGCGCTAAATAGAAGCTCTGAAGCCGTCGAGGCATATGACACCGCTCTAGGCCAGATCGAGGAGAATATCAAGAGCAATCCAGAGAACGCTCGTCCCTGGCAGGCCAAAGGGAGTGTTCTATTGGCCATGAACCGTACCGATGAAGCCCTGAACGCCTTTGACAAAGCAATTGAGCTGGATCCGGAGCATTTCCCGGGACTGGAGCAGAAGGGCGACGCACTCATGGCCTTGGGCCGGTACGAGGATGCTTTTTTGGCCTATGAAAAGTCGACAGTCGCAGATCCGGCATTTCCTCGACTCTGGTATAAAAAAGGGCAGGCGTTGAAATCGCTGAACCGCCAGTCTGAGGCTGACTCTGCTTTTAGAAAAGCAAGAGAGATGGGGTATAATGTCTAGCCCTTCAACCTTTTTCGGGGTCGATAAAGGAGGTTTGTAGATGAAAGAAAGATTTCTCCTCGCATTGTTAGCGTTAGCTATGCTCTGCACCTTAGTTCTGGCGCAGGAAAACACATCAGCTTATTGGGTTGAAAAAGGCAATGAGCTGGTTGACAACGGGTCATATGAAGAAGCTCTTACTAAGTACAACAAAGCCATCCAGATAGATCCCGAAAACATAGATATTCGGGATCGCAAGGCTCTTGTTCTCTATATTTTGGAACAGCAGGCTTATAGAAATGTCCTCAGCTTGAGCGAGAAGAGACTGAAGAAGAATCCCAAGGATGCCAGCGCATGGCAGGCTCGTGCTGCTGCCCAGTCAAGTCTCGGAGAAGAAGATGAGGCCAATTCGTCCCGAAAGATTGCCCTGGAGATCTATGACCAGGAGATACAGGAGAATCCTGGGAATGCCACTGCCTGGTTCTACAAGGCTGAGCTGACGACTAACAGTACCGAGGCCCTCGCCGCCTACGAGAAAGTGATCGAGCTGAACGGCTCCATGAATATCAGTGCCCGGATCACAAAGAGCAACATTCTCTTGAATCTCGGGAGATCGGATGATGCGACGCTCGCTATAGATGAAGCCATCCGATTGAGCCCGAACAGTTCAGATGTCTGGATACAGAAAGCTCTCAATAGTTATGCTCTTGGAAAGTACAACGAGTCACTGGAAGCTTATGAAAAGATAATCGAGCTGAAGCCAGGAACAGCATGGCTCTGGAAGGGCAAAGGAGATGCTCTCAAGGCTTTGGGACACCAGGCCGAGGCCGATCGGGCCTATGCAAAGGCCAAGGAGATGGGATTGGTTATCTAGTCTCGCGTCAACTCTCTAATGTCGGTTAAAAATTTATATTCTAGCTCAGTTCCACCTTTGCCCCGATCCCCGCCATCTGCTCGAAGAATCCCGGAAAAGATACATCCACCGACTCAGCCGTGTCGATTTCCGTGCCGCCTGCCACCAATCCTGCCACTGCCAGAGCCATGACTATCCTGTGGTCGTGGTAGCCGTGCACCTTCGCTCCATGCAGCTTTCCGCCGACGATCTCCAGGCCATCAGGCCTCTCGCGGATGTCTGCTCCCATGCGGGACAGCTCGACAGCCATCGCATGCAGCCTGTCTGTCTCCTTGTGCCTGACGTGCTCGGCATTGAAGACGGTCGTCTTTCCGCGGGCGAGCGCCCCCAGCACCGCAATTGTTGGCACCAGGTCAGGAGTCTTGCTGGCGTCCACATCCACGCCGACCAGATCGCCTCCTTTTACCCGCAGGTCTCCGTTCTCCCTGTCCCAGGATACCTTGGCGCCCATCCGGCCCAGAATATCGATGATTGCCGAGTCGCCCTGTCTTGATGGAAGGACTCCTTTGACTGTGACCTCGCATCCGGTTATGGCTGCAGCAGCCATCGGGTAAGATGCAGAGGAAAAGTCTCCGGGAATCGTGTAGCTCTTCAGGCCGTAGCTCTGCTTGCCTGGCACAAAGAACTCCTGAGTCTCCGCCTGAACCCTAATTCCTGCGTCGGCCAGCATGTCCAGCGTGATCTCTGCATAAGGCCTGGACTTGAGGTCTCCCTCGATTATTATCCTCGTGTCCTCCTCCGCCAGCGGGGCAGCAATTAGCAATGCAGAGAGGAACTGGGAGCTGACGCCGCCGTTCAGATGAGCTGTGCCCCCCTTCATCCTCCCTCGAATAACCAGTGGGGCTTTGTCGTTTTTTCTGATGGAGAACGCCTGGGCTTTTAGCTCACTGATAGCGCTCAAAAGCGGGCCGTTGGGCCGGGTGCGAATCGAGGCGTCACCTGTGAGAACAGCTCCATCTGTCAGGGCAGCTACTGCCGAGCAGAAGCGCAGCGTTGTGCCGGAGTTAAGGACATTGATGACATCTTCAGGAGTCCCGGGCCTGTCACAGACGCCTTTTATCTCGACTGTGCCATTATCATCATCAAGGTTGATTTCTGCTCCAAAGGCCTGGCTAGCGGAGACTGTGGCCCGAGTGTCGGCAGAGAGCAACGCCCGCTTTACGCTTCCGCCGGGACCGAGAGAGGTTATCAGAATAGCACGATGAGTGTAGCTCTTAGAGGGCGGGGCGTAGACCTCGCCGGAGAGAGAAGAGCGTTGTACTGACGCAATCATGATCACGGAATGGTGCAGGAGGTATAAGAAATGCATGCTATGACATATCTTGGCACTTAGGCAATTGACGGAGAAGCGGCAAGCCGTAAATGAGGTCGGCCCGCCGTTTCCCGCCGGATGAAAAAGGAGAGAAGCCCCCACTCCTCTACCTCCGTTGCCGTTGTCTTTACGGCATTCAACGTAGTACGACACAAGTCGAATATAAATTTTTCGCCTGACCTGCCAGACTACACCAAAAAAGATAATACCCACAAGGCCAAAAACAGAAACCAATTCATCTGGAGGAATCTAATCGTCCGACGAACTCATACGAGGGGTAATCGATTCCCATTGCCACCTTGACTTCAAGCAGTTCAACAAAGATCGCGACCTGGTACTGAACACTGCACGCAAATCTGGCATAATCCATATGATCAACTCCGGTGTTGACTATTCTACTAACATCAGATCTCTCGATCTGGCAGACAAATACAGTTTCATCTCCGCCACACTGGGGCTATCTCCAAATACACTTCCAGAGATCAAAGAGCCTGAGTTGAAGATGCTCCTGGATCAGATTGAAAAAAACGCCGACCAGGCCATAGGCATAGGCGAGGCTGGCCTTGACTACTATCATTGCAAGGATGCTCCTACCAGAAACCTCCAGGCTAAGGTCTTCCGCCAGGTCATAGATCTGGCCAAAGCCCTGAACAAGCCCCTCATCATCCACTCGCGGGATGCAGAGCAGCAGGCCTTGAATATGGTAAAGCATCTGGACAAAGTGATCTTCCACTGCTACAGCGGCACGCTCTCAACAATGAAAGAGGCCCTTGACAGGGGATTTTACATATCCATTGCGACGAACATATGTCGCTCTGGACACCATCAGATCCTGGCGAGGAACGTCTCGCTGGACCGGCTGCTTGTGGAGACTGACAGCCCATTCCTCTCTCCCAGACGGGGAAGAAACGAGCCATCATTTATATTGGACTCTGTGCGCCTCATTGCGAGGATAAGGGGTATCGAGCCCCAAGAGCTGGCGAGGATAACAGCCGAAAATACCAAACGAATTTATAACATCCAGTCAACGAACTTACCATAGGGCTTGAATTCATTATGAATCGAATGCCAATACAGTTTGAGCATATTATGAGCTACCTTGGCTCGAAGAAAGAGAAGGGCAGAAAGAAGATAGGATTGCTGGTGGATGGGCCCAATATGCTCAGAAAGGAGTTCCAGATGGATCTTGAAGAGATCCGGGACATCCTCAAGGACTACGGCGACATCAAGATGGGAAAGGTTTTCCTGAATCAGTATGCATCGGAGAAATTGGTTGAGGCAGTGGAGAACCAGGGTTTTGAAGCAGTGATATGCACCAGCGATGTAGATGTGAGGATGGCAGTGGAGGGCGTGGATATGATTTACAACCCAGTCATTGACACGCTGGCCCTTGTCACGCGCGATGCTGATCTAAAGCCGGTGCTCTTGAAGGCAATGGAGCATGGCAAGGAGACAATCATCTTCGGGGCGGAGCCAGGTTTCTCCGTAGCTCTGAAGAATTCTGCCGATTACGTCATTGTGCTGAGAAACGGTCAGTATGTCACTGAATGATCAAATAGGTGTCAATTTGAAGAGAAATGAATGGGGTGAGCCGGAGATTGGCAGAGGCGGCAGCCTGCGTGACCGATTGCCGTCGGGCCTTCCAATGTCATCTTCGGGCCTGATATTATTGATATGCATAGTATTATTCTTCCTGGGAGCAATCATTCCTGGCTTGAATAGCTACCTCGTCCTGAACACGGACTACGTAATGCAGAGGCCCTGGACTCTGTTGACCCACATGTTCGTTCATGCCAACTTCGACCATCTCTTCTGGAACATGATAGTTCTCTTCTTCTTTGGGATGGAATTGGAGAGGCGCGTAGGAGAGCGAAAGTTCCTTGAGATCTACATAGTCTCCGGAATAGTGGCTGCAATTGGCCAGATGATGATAGCCGGAGGCTCAATGCTCGGGGCAAGCGGCGCGATCTATGGAGTGATGGGCTGCCTGGCAATCATCGCACCGGAGATCAGAGTTCTTCTCTTCTTTGTGATACCGCTATCTATCAGAAGTGCTGTAGTGCTCTTCGCACTGATCGATTTTCTGATGATGGGGGCGGCAGATAACATCGCACATATGGCACATATTGCAGGATTGTTTGTGGGCCTTGCCTATGGCGAGGCTATGATGAGATGGCATCACTATTAATATGGCCAATATTTTTTAAAGCCAGGATGCACATCGTTTTCACAATACAGGATTGAGAAAAGGATTTCAAATTCGGATTAATGATTCTTACTTAGAAACCTTATGATTGTGTTGGTAGAATCCGTCTAATTTTTGATTCGTATTTGTCTAAATCGTCTATAATAAAGATAAAGGAGAACCATTTGCTCAAGGAAGATAATATCATGAACCTTAAAGATCTGCGCAACAGCAACAATTTTGCAGCAATGCGTGACATCAACCATCCAGCAGGAGCATTACCATGAAAAGAAGCAAGCAGGAGATCATAGCCCAAATTTTGGAGGTATGCTTGGATAGTTCCAGCAAGACGAGAATAGTCTATCAGGTGAATCTCAACTTTAGGACGGTAAATCCTTATCTGGATATCCTTACGAAAAATAGTCTGATAGAAATGAGCGAAGCTCAGCAAAAGCTCTATACAACCACTCAAAAAGGAGCAGGTCTACTAGACACAATGAAGAAGGTCAATAGCACGTTATCCGAGGCTTAATCTGCAAATCAGCTAAACCTCGGCATAGGAAGGACATTGCCATAAAAATATCGTAGTAGTAATATAATTCGTATTGTTCTCAATTTTATCTTAAATTAGAAACAATCTTTGGCAATTGCTACAAAGATCAAATTTTATGCTTTAAGTATAGAGAATAATAATGCACAAACCTGCAGCTGTTTGGCTCAGTGCATGATTATATTAAATTATTGACCCGGAGAAAAAACATATATCCATTTGGACCAATCTTTTTATACTTCTAGCTACGTAGTGAAAGTGGGAATGTAGCAAGTGGGATCACAATAAGAAGGCGAAGCGAGTCAACTGACGGAAATGAAGTAGCAATGCTCAAAAATCATTTAAAGAAAATTAGAGATCATCGGAGGCAGCCCTGGATCGGTGATGGCCGTTGATGTCAATATCAAAGGGATCGGTTGGCACAATCGTTGGCGAGACCAATCCACTGGCATTCAAGTTTCTGATAAACAAAGAGGTCGGTCGAGGCACATACATCAAGGCCAAGGCCAATGGCGGCAAGGATTGGATTCTTGCTCAGGTGGAAGACGTTAAAAGATCGAATTCCGCCTATAGCGTGAATCAGATCCACGATGCGGCCAGAAACTATGAGTCTCAGGAAATGATGATTGCTGATGCAAGAGTCATAGGCATCGCAGACAACGGCAAGCTGCGCCTTCCCACCAGTCCAGCAAGGCCAGGAGATCCGGTTTTCATCGCCGACGAGAAGCTTATCAAGGCAACACTCGGCCTGGCCAAAGGAGACATGTACATCGGCATGCTCCGCGGCTATGATATCCGCGTGGAGATGGATGCAAATACGCTTGTGCAAAAGCACTGCAGCGTTCTTGCCAAGACTGGTTCAGGAAAATCCTATACCGCTGCTGTGATACTCGAAGAGCTGCTGGAGAGAAAGGTCGCCCTGCTGATCATCGATCCTCATGGCGAATATGCCTCTATGAAAGAGCCAAACAAGGTTGGAGACTTTTCGAGATATAAGGTCAAGCCTCGGGGATATGATGTCACAATCTACACCCCGGGCGAGATGGCCATGAACCCCAGGGCTGACAGGCCATTTCGATTCAATGGCATGAACCTTTCAGCAAGAGAGGTCGCCAAGATGATTCCCCATGAGAGCAGCAGCAGTGGCCAGCTAGGGCTTCTCTATGAGGCCATCAGCGCGCTCCGGGCTGAGACCGATGTCTACAGCCTGGAAGACATAATCGAGCAGGTAGTGCGCAGCAATTCCAAGGTGAAATGGAATCTTGTGGGCCAGCTCGAGTCTCTCCTGGAGCTGGGGCTTTTCTCCGGAGCGGAGACGCCTGCTGAGGAGCTTTTGCGGCCAGGCAGAGCTGCCGTCATAGACATGACAGGCATTCTCCCAGAACTGCAGTCCATGATAGTGTCGAGGCTCTTGACTGATATCTTTGAGGCAAGAAAACGCCGACTCATCTCGCCCGGAATGGTAGTAGTAGAAGAAGCGCATAACTACATTCCAGAGCGTGGAACTGGAAACGCTGCTTCAACCAATATTGTTCGAACCATTGCAGCCGAGGGCAGAAAGTTTGGTCTGGGCCTGATGGTGATCAGCCAGAGGCCGGCACGCGTGGATAAGAACGTCATCTCTCAGTGCAATACCCAGATCATCATGAGGGTCACGAACCCCAATGATCTCAAGGCACTCTCCAAGGGCCTTGAAGGCATGACAACTGAGCTCGAAGAGGAGATCAAGAGGCTCCCTGCAGGGGTTGCTATGCTTGTGAGCAATGAGATTGAGAGGCCCGTCACAGTAAATATCCGGCCCAGGAAATCCCGACATGGTGGGGTAAGCACCCAGATAGTAATCAAGGACAAAGCTATGCCAGGCAAAGGCAAAGCTGTTCGGGCGACAGAAAAGAGGTCAGGACAGGCCTCGCCAGCTCCCGGAAATGCGACAAGAGCGAGACCGACCCAGGAAAAGAAGGCAGGGAGACTTCTAAAGAAGGTCTTTGGAGGAAGAGGAGAGGCCTGACCTATCTGAAGGTTGATGTTCAGATTCGATGCTTGGTGCAATCCATCTCATCCAATACCTTTATTTCTCTATTTTCACATTGACCTGTCAGCAATACAATCGAGATTAATAGAAATTGAGGGGTCGCATATGTTGGAAAGGCTAAAAAAATCATTGTTAGAGGCTCCTATCTACAAAAGGGGCGAATACAACTACTTCATCCATCCCATCACAGACGGCGTGCCGGAGATCAGACCTGAGCTGATAAGGGAGGTCACAGGCCATATCGTGCGCATTGCCGATCTGGATGTAGATAAAATTGTGACAGTAGAAGCAATGGGAATTCCCATAGGTACCGGGCTGTCCTATATCTGCGACATTCCGATGGTGATAGTCAGAAAGAGAAAGTACGGCCTGCCCGGAGAGATCGAGGTCAGCCAGGTGACCGGCTACTCAAAGTCGCAGCTATTTTTAAATGGGATCGATAAGGGCGACCGGGTAATAGTGGTGGATGATGTCATCAGCACTGGCGGAACGCTTCTGGCTGTTTTAAAGTCCCTGAAGATAGCAGGAGCTATAGTCAAGGACGTAGTCGTAGTCATTCGCCGCGGAGACGGCGTCGCAAAGCTCAGGATAGAGGGCTACGAGGTAAAGACCATGGTCGATGTCGAGGTCGATGAGAAGCGTGTGACCAGTGTCACAGAATCCGCAAACGGCTTGAATAGCCACGATGCGGCTTCTCAATCTTGCAGGTAATGCTCTGAGCTGGCCATGACTTGCACAGGAGGACGGGAGGATGTTCCCGGAGGATATCGCAGTGGCAGATGCTGGGATGATGGCCGAGAGAACGGATGCCCAGGAATGAATAAGGCACTTGAGGAAAAAAACCCAGTCGGCTGCGGCGAGAGGTTACGCACCCAGGCAAAGCTGGAAGAGGATTTGCGATCAGAGACAATCAAATGGCAGGGAAAAGCCGAGGACCTCTATCTCAAAGTATCTGGTGACGGCGAGTTCCTGGAGAACGTCTCCGCCTACATTCGCGATTGCCAGTATTTCATCGAGAAAAATGACCTCATCAGGGCCTTCGAGGCAATAATCTGGGCCTGGGCCTGGATGGAGATCGGCCTGCAAAAAGGGATCTTGTTGCAGAATGACTGAGACTCGATACCGCGAAGAGAGATAAGAGTTGACTCCAGTCCGAAAGACTGCATTATTAATTTTTCATCTCATGATGCTGCAGGCATCTGCGTTGTGGCCGGTGAGATAATAGGTTCAGAAAAATTGCATTTATTTTATTCAAATATCTGTCTATTCCGTAGCCTGGCTCAGAAGAGGCAGAGCCATTCTATAAAATGAGATTGTCGGGATGCTCAATGTTTTTCAATGAGAAACATAAAGCTATCTTATTGCATTTTTCGAGAACATTCATTAGAACATTCATCGCAACCGCAACCAATTTTGTCAACCATTTTAGCTTACATATCAATATTAAGTTAGCTATAACGGAAACATATTTAAACTCCTTGAAGATACAGATGCAAGCTGTCAGGAGCTACCAGATTGGAATGGACGGCGGGACAATTGATCGAATCAAGAGATAACCATCATGAAATTGCGTACAGACTCAATGCAAAGTCGCCACGTCAGAGACTAGAGAGAACTCTCACACACCAAATTCAATAACTGAATTTGATCCATAAATGCACGCTATTGAGAGAAAACAATGACCATTAAAAATGTGATCTGTCCAGGCTGCAGCGCCTGCTGCGACGACATCCAGATAGACTTTGGAAATATTATGGCGGATAGGCCTGAGATAATCGTAAAAAACGCCTGCAAGCTGGGACATGCCAAGTTCTTGCAGGCAGCAAGCGACAGACGGATTCGAGAGCCTCTGATAAAAGATGATCAAGATAAAAAAACATGGAGAAAAGCCGCATGGGAGGAGGCACTGGAGAAGGCAAGTCGCATTCTCGTCGATGCCAAGCGCCCCCTAATATTTTTAGGCGGCGATATCACCTGCGAAGCCATGCAGGTTGGGCTTTTGCTGGGCGAACATCTGGGAGGCGTTGTGGACTCCATCACATCCGTCAGCGACGGCCCGGCAACCATGGGCATACAGGAGGCGGGACAGGTTGGCGCAACTGCCGGCCAGGGCAAGATCCGGTCTGATCTGGCTGTCTACTGGGGCGCAAATCCTCTGGAATCCATGCCCAGGCACATGTCACTTTATTCCGTCTATCCCAGAGGATACTGGACAAAAAGAGGATGGTCTGGCAGGACAATCCTGACAGTAGACCCCAGGTTATCCATCACCGCAAAGATGTCAGACATTCATATTCAGCTCAAAGCAGGCACGGATTACGAGCTTATCTCCGCTTTGCTCGCAATCCTTCATGGTAAAAAGCCTCATCCTTCAGTCGAAAAGATCACCGGCATCACTGTTGACGAGATGAATGAGATTTTAGATATCATGAAAGGATGCAATTGCGGTGTCATCTATCTTGGGTCCGGGATCACATCATCATCCGGAAAGCATCGAAATGCTGAACTGGCCCTTCATTTGGCAGCAGAGCTGAACAGATTCACCAAGTTCGTCACAGGTTCATTGAGGAGCAACTGCAACACGGGTGGCTTCAATCAGACGGCGTCCGCCCTCTATGGCTTTCCATTCGGAATTGACTTCTCAAGAGGATACCCACGTTATAACCCAGGTGAATACACTACAGTAAATCTGCTGCGAGAACGGGACATTGATGCCGCTCTTCTGGTCTCATCAAATCTGGACGCTCATCTGCCTGCAGCTTGTATTGAATACCTGGCAGAGATTCCTACGGTCTCTATTGATGCTATCCCAGGCCCAATGACACAACTGGCGGATGTCATTCTACCCGGCTTCATCGACATCATTGAAAGCGATGGCACGCTGCATAGGTTTGATGGCGTCAGCATCTACACCAAGTCGATCATGAGCTCTCCATTCACCTTTGGAGAGGGCAATGAAACTATCCTCAAGCAGCTATTTGACAAGGTAACAGAGCTTATTTGACTGCTTCATCGATGAACATTACCTGACCCTCACGGGTGGTGAAAATAGCCACATCCTTCGGCAGGTTCTGTTTCAGAAATAGAAAAGGCGCTTTGGCTTTAAGCCTCACTATCAAGTCTATGGAATTTGCTGGCAGATGTATGCCCATCAGGTCGGCTTCCGCAAAGATCATGTCTGGCACCCGGAGAACATCTGTGCCAGCAGGAATTTCCGATATTATCGGTGCCTGGATCTTCATCCAACTGTGAATTGTCCTTCTGGCTGCCATTATATTTTGATGGGCTCTTCGTTCCAGTTTGCTGATGTTGGCGCGAGAGGTGCCCATCATCACAGCAATCTCTGACTGGGAGAGGCCCTGGGCTCGAAGCCGCAATACCTGCATCTGACGATCGGTCAGAAACGATTTCGCCTCCTCCGAATGATCTTTGGCTTCATCTTTTCCAGGCATACTGCCAGCTATGTTATCAACAGGTGGATAATAAATATGGCTCTTCGCCAGATTGCGCGGATCGGACTCAACTGATGGCTTAAACGGCACAAAGTTACAAAGGGGTTATGACTCATTATGTTCATTCACAGAAAATAGCGAGGGACCAAGAGGGGATGAATGGCATAAAGCCCCTCAAGCAATGGTCTCTATTCTGCAGGCTGCCATCTTGTACTCAGGAATCTTGGAGATCGGGTCCAGAGCATCCGAGGTTATGATATTTGTTCCCTGCCAGTGGAAGGGCATGAATGCCATTCCCGGCTTAACCTTTTCTGTGATTCGAGCACGGGCCTCGGCCTCTCCCCGAACCGTCTTCACCTTGACCATGTCACCGTGGCTGATCTTCAGTGAAGTGGCATCTACGGGATTGATCTCAACATAAAGCTCACTGTCTCTCTCTTTAAGCGAGGCGCATCTTTGAGTCATTGAGCCGCTGTTGTAATGCACAACAATCCTGCCTGTGGAGAGAAGTATTGGATAATTCTCGTTCAGAAGCTCTCCTGCAGGCTTGTTCAAGACGCTTGCCATCTTTGCTCTGCCGTCTGGCGTCGAGAACCTCTCTTTGTGCAGAATGTCGGTTCCTGGATGATTCTCATCCGGACAGGGCCAGCGCAGGCCTCCGACCTTTGAGATCCTCTCGCGCGTCATTCCTGCATACTGCGGCACATTCCTGTTGATCTCCTTTAAAACCTCTCCAGCGCTGATTCCTCCGAGATCCAGACCAAGCCTCTTGCCGATCTCGTTGATGATCCACAATCCCTCTCTGGCTTCGCCAACGGGAGGAACGGCCTGGTCTATCCACTGGACTCTTCTCTCCATGGATGTGTAGCTGCCGTTCTTCTCGGCCCATGCAGCAGCAGGAAGAACCAGGTTGGCCATCCTGGCAGTGGCTGTCATGAATATCTCCTGCACAATCAGGAAATCCAGACTGCCCAGAGCCGCTTTGGTTTTGTTGATGTTTGCATCGCAGACAACCGGATCCTCTCCGATCAGGTACATGGCCCTGATCTTTCCTTCGAGCGCCGCATCATTCATCTCAGTGGATGTGAGGCCCGGGCCTAAAGGCAGATCGTCCACCTTCCAGGCCGCCTTGAAGAACTCGATGGTCTTTGGGTCAGAGGACTTCTTGTAGCCTGGATAGAACTCCACCATTCCGCCCATGTCGCAGTTGCCCTGAACGTTGTTCTGTCCTCTCATGGGCCAGACTCCTGCGCCAGACTTGCCAATCTGTCCGGCGAGCAGAGATATTGTTGCACAGGCCTTGACGTTATCTGTGCCGCAGACATGCTGCGTTATTCCCATCGAGTAGAGAAGGGCGGACGAAGATGATTTTGCATAGATCCGAGCTGCCCTGGCGATCTCACCTGCCGGGACCTCGGTGAGCCTTGCCGCCTCTTCCAGCGTGAAGTCCTTTAGGTTAGCGACAAGCTCGGCATAGCCCTCGGTCCTATTCTCAATGAACTTCTTGTCTGCCAGACCCTCATCGATTATAACCTTCATCATGCCTCTTAAAAGGTCTATGTCGCTTCCGGGCTTGATTCTCAGGTGAAGGTCCGCCATCCAGGAGGTGGAGGTGATGCGGGGGTCGGCTACGATAATAGTTGCGCCGTTGTCTTTTGCCTTCTGGGCCCATCGGGAGACTATGGGGTGCGCCTCGGTGAAGTTGGTGCCTATGGCAAAGATGCATTTGGAGTTTTGCAGGTCGAGGAGATTGTTGGTCATGGCTCCGGTTCCGAGAACTGCTCCCAGGCCCATGACTGTAGGAGAATGGCAGAGTCGGGCGCAGTTGTCCACATTTGGCGAGCCCAGGTACCTGGCAAGCTTCTGCATCAGGTAGTCTTCCTCGTTATTGCATCGAGATGAAGCCAGAAAACCAACTGACTCTGGCCCGTTGTTCTTGATATTGCGAGCGAGACCGTGGGCAGCCATGTCCAGCGCCTCATCCCAGGAGATCCTCACAAATTCGTCTCCAACCCTCTTCATGGGATACTTGAGACGATCATCATGGTTGAGGAACTCAAGAACAGAGTTGCCCTTGGGACATAGTGCACCCTCGCAGGTAGGGTGATCAGTCATATACTCAACGCCGATGGCTTTGCCTTTCTCTACTACTAGGTACATACCGCAACCAACCGCACAGTAGGGACAAAGAGACGGCACTAATTTAGTAGACAATTCATATCCTCCGGAAGTAAGCAGACAGGCTTCGGGCAAAGTGAAGGGTCATTAGGACTAGGTAGCATGTAATTTATTTGAATGGAATGCATTGTTCCCGGCATATCTTCACTGCCACCATAATCATGCCGGCATGGATTTAAAAAGGTTTTGCATCCCAGGGGGTTCGCCGTTTGATTTGCCTTTTATGGATGCAATGCAAGGATATTTCTCGCAATTGGCATATATTAGGAGTCCTGATTTCAGGACAGGCTTTATGGCAAGGGTGATCAAAAACGAAAATCGAGGACAGGGTAGGGGAACCTGAAGGAAAAGTTGGGTCGATGCTCGACGATTTGTCGGAGGATGCAATCTGGATCGTCTATGATCCGAATGGTCTCGATCCCCAAGTCTCCAGCGAAACAGCTATCAGTTAATCACTTCTTGATGATTGAAATAATGGTTGCGAGATCATGGCTATTAAACTTTCAGCTTCATTATTCTTTCCATGAAAGCATGAAAGCTTCCAGCCCACCAATGCAATCCTGAAAGCCAAAAAGAAAATAAGCCAGCCATCATCTCAGGCCGTCTTCACCCTTGCAGCTTCCTCCAGCCCGAGTTCAGCGATGGACTGCTCTCTCATCTTGAACTTCTGAATCTTGCCGCTCACGGTCATTGGAAAATCGTCCACGAATTTGATGTACCTCGGAATCTTGAAGTGGGCGATCTTGCCCTTGCAAAATGCCTTGATCTCGTCTGCGCTGGCTATCGCGCCCTTCCTGAGCTTGATCCAGGCCATGATCTCCTCGCCGTACTTCATGTCCGGCACTCCTATGACCTGAACGTCACTGATAGCCGGATGAGTGTAGAGGAACTCCTCAATCTCCCTCGGATAGATGTTCTCTCCGCCCCGGATGACCATATCCTTGAGCCTGCCTGTGATCTTGCAGTAGTCCTGATCGTCCAGAGTTCCCAGATCGCCTGTGTGAAGCCATCCTTCCTTGTCAACGCACAGGTCTGTTGCCACCGGATTGTTGTAGTAGCAGCGCATGATCATGTATCCGCGGGCGCAGATCTCGCCGGTTTCACCCCGCGGAACTATCTTGCCTGTCTTTGGATCCACGATCTTCATCTCTGCGTGCGGCATTGGCCGGCCTATGGTCGAGACCCTCTGATCTATGGAATCATCTGTAGAAGACATCGTGATGGCTGGAGAAGCTTCAGTCTGGCCGTAGGTGATCACCACCTCTTTCATGTTCATGAGAGTGCTAACCTTTTTCATGAACTCAATTGGGCAGGGCGACCCGGCCATGATCCCTGTTCGCAGGCTTGAGAAGTCATACTTTGAGAAATCTGGATGCTCAAGCTCCGCCACGAACATGGTGGGCACGCCGTGTACTGCTGTGCAGCGCTCCTTCTCTATCGCAGACATGACTGAAACAGGATCGAAGTACTCGGAAGGCAGCACCATTGCGGAGCCATGCGTCATGCAGGCCAAGTTGGAAAGCACCATGCCAAAGCAATGATAAAAAGGAACTGGTATGCAAAGCCGGTCCTTTTCAGTAAACTTCATGCACTCGCCGATGAAGTATCCGTTGTTCAAGACATTGTGATGCGTGAGAACCACGCCTTTTGGAAAACCAGTCGTACCGGAGGTGTACTGAATGTTGATTGGATCATCAAAGTCCAGGCTCTCCCGGCGTTCCTCAAGAGTCTCATCCGGCACCTCATCACCCATCTTCATGACCTCATCCCAGGAATACATGCCCTGTGGCGTCTCGCCCTGGATCATGACAGCAGTCCGCAGAAAAGGCAGCTTTTCGGATCGAATCTTGCCAGGCTCTGCATTCTTGGCCTCTGGACAGACCTCATAGAGCATCGACACATAATCAGAGGTCTTGAAGCGGTCCATGAGCAAAAGTGCTTGAGACTCAGACTGGCGTAAAGCGTACTCCAACTCATGCGTCCTGTATGCGGGATTGATGTTGACCATGATGATTCCCGCCTTCGCAGTGGCAAACTGGGTTATGATCCATTCTGCAAGATTGGTGGCCCAGATTGCCAGACGATCGCCCTTCCTCAGGCCCAAAGCGATAAATCCCTTTGCTGCGCGGTTGAGCTCCTTTTGAAGCTCTCGATAGGTATATCGCTTTCCCTGGTGAATAGATACAATTGCGTCATTATCGGGATATGTTTGGGCTATTTCGTCAAACAAATCGCCAATAGTCATTCCAATAAGCGGTTTTTCTGATCCGCGAAAAGCATAACTGTGCGAGACTTTGCCTGGCATGGAAGGGCAATTCACTCGCTAAGAGGATATAACAGTATCTTAAGTGAGGATTAGAAAATGTGGAAATAGGATGAATTGAGATGAAAAGAGCGTTCGCAAATAGAATGTCTTGCGTCCATAAATCGTTTGTCAGAGAGATTCTCAAGGTTACCGAGGACCCTGAAATAATCTCCTTTGCCGGCGGGCTTCCCAACCCCAGATACTTTCCGGTGGATGGAGTTTCCAGGGCGGCTACTAAGGTGCTTTCAAATAACGGCGAGGCTGCTCTACAGTACAGCACAACTGAAGGGTACCTTCCATTAAGAGAGATGATCGCGGCAAGGTATGCCAGACGCGGCCTGAAGGTCAAAGCCTCAGAGATCCTGATCACCAACGGCTCACAACAGGGTCTGGATCTGATGAGCAAAGTATTCCTGAACAAGGGAGACGGCGTTATCTTGGAGCGACCAACATATCTGGCAGCCATCCAGTCATTCGGCTTCTTCGAGCCAAAGTTTCATTCCATACCCCTGCAGGATGATGGAGTCGATACGCAAGAGCTTTCGCGAGTGCTTGCTGAGGATAGAGCCAAGCTGTTCTACTCAGTGCCCAATTTCCAGAATCCGACAGGCATAACCTACTCACAGGATAAATTGCGAGCGGTTGCAGAGATCTTAGAAAATGAGAACACTGTCTTCATCGAAGATAACCCCTACGGCGAACTGAGGTTCATGGGAGAGGACCGACCATCTATGAGAAGCTTTCTCGGAGACGGAGCAGTGCTTCTAGGCTCCTTTTCTAAGATCGTTGCGCCGGGGATAAGGCTAGGATGGACCTGCACCTCCGAGGACATCATGGAGAAGCTGATTGTTGCCAAGCAGGCCTCTGACCTTCACACCAATTATCTGAGCCAGATGATCGTCCACCAGTACCTCTTAGACAATGACATAGACAGGCACATAGCCCTGATTCGCAGGGCCTACAAGGAACAGAGAGACTGCATGGTGAAGACTATGCAGGAGACATTCCCGGAGGACGTGAGCTTCACGAAACCCGAAGGAGGAATGTTCCTCTGGGCCACCCTTCCGGAAGAGATGTCATCCCTCGATCTATTCGAGCGGGCCATCAAAGAGAAGGTGGCCTTTGTGCCAGGTCAGGCATTCTACGCAGACGGAGGCGGCAGAAATACCATGAGGCTGAACTACTCCAACTGCGACAACGAAAGGATCGTGGAGGGCATCACGAGGCTCGCCAAAGTCATCAAAGAACAGGCGAAAAAATAGGGCGAACGGGATCAGAGAACGTAAACGGTCACTCTTTTTTCGCATGGAATTTCCATGACTCGATTCCCAGCTTGATCATCTCGCCGGTCACTGTATTCGTTCCCCAATAAATGCGACAGAAAGATTAGTCATAACAACCAGGCATCCATTGTCCGATCAGGCTCCTTGACAAAACGGGCTAGAATGTCCATCCACCCCGCAAAAAAGAAAGCAATGATGAGCAGATAGTTCATGATGATAGAATTGAGCTATTCGATCAGATCTGTCTCTAAAACATGCAGAGGAATTGCGCCTAGGGCTTTTCCGATAGTTGACTTGGCTATGCGCCCGGCATGCTCCTCGCTCTCGGCATTGAATATCTTGATCTCAAAAAGCAAGGCAACCAAAGCCGTGCTTGCCACAAGAAACACTCCGGACAGAGGCTCGCCGCACTCCGGGCAGTCCCACTGGCCCATCTCCACTTCGACAAAGTCCATCTTCTTCTGATTCAATCGCTTGCCTGCTTCTGAGATGGCCACACCGATGGCATCATCCTCAGTCTTGACATCTCTGACCAGCCATGCACCTTCCAGAAGGACATTGAAATTCGGCATCGTCTCGTCTCTAGGAGGACATATCATATAGCCCTTGTGATGGTCGCTTTGAACCAAATGCTACGGAATTCAATCAATAGAACGACAAAAAAGGATTGCCCTGCCGGGCCTGATCTCAACCCGGCAGACTTCTTTTGCGGATCTCTTCTAGTTCGTGCCCAGTATGTGTCCTATGATCCTTCCGTAAGCCGGCCTGGCTATGAAAGTTCCAAGGATCACACCAAGGATGATGATCAGGGCAAATCCGGTGAGCGCGCCAAAGCCCATGAAGAGCAATGGCAACATGGCTACGGTCGTGGTCGCTGCTGCACCGAGGATGATTACGAACGCTCTCGACAGCCTGGTCAGATAGACCTTGCTGGTGGTAGCCACTATCTTGCCAACCCCTGCTTTCTCTGCTGCTTGGGCCGCTCGTTCCTTGATGCTTCTTTGCGCCGAAGATGCTGCAACCTCTCCGCCTTTCATCAGCTCATCTGTGATGATCACAAGCTGGTCTACACCTGTACCAATCACCATGATGATACCTGCCAGGCTTGCCAGATCGAGCTGCCATCCCAGGTATTTGCCTGCGATAGACCAGACTCCCAGCATCATCACTACCTCGGAGAAAGAGGTGAAGACCATTGGCAGGACTATTCTCTTTTCACGGTATCGGCGATAAATCATGCCGGCAACAGCCAGAAGGGCAATCAAACCGGCTATGACCATCTGTACCTTGAACTGATCTCCGAGAGATGCCGAAACCTGCCCAGAGCCTACTATCTCGACGTTAACCGGCAGAGCACCCTCTCGCAGATGGATGTTCAGCTCTTTGGCCTTTTCAGCACCCTGATCGCCTGCTCCCACAGTCGCCCTCATGCTTCGGGATGGGGTCTTCTTCAGGCTGCTGGCAAGCTCTGGTGCCAGCGGAGCCGAGAATATTTCGTCCTTATCCAGGTACATGGCTATTTCGTGGTCGTTAGGCTTCTTGGTAGCACCGGAATCGATTGCAGCCTTCTGGAAAGCGGCAGCACCCTCTTCAGAGAGTGTGAAGGGCACACCCCAGACGTTGTTCTCCTTTTCAGGTATGTCCACGGACTGTACGGCGTCACCGTAGAGCACATGCATGCTCTCGTTGTTCTGTGTATGGATTCTTATCTCGAACTTGCCTGGCTTACCCACGATATTCTGGGCCTCAGCCACATCTGCGCCGGCCATGTCGATGAGTATGAACCTGTTGCCGACGCTCTTAACCTTGATATCCTGCAGGCCCAGACGGTTGAGTTTAGAGTCGAGCACCTTCTTTGTGTCGATCATCGTCTGGTCTGTCACGCCCTCAACAAACGTGTCTTCGCCCTCAGGCACCTTGCCGCCCACTGGAGCCAAGAGCGCGTTGAGCGATTCCCTCGTGACATTGGTCAGAATCTCATAACGAACTGGCGACACATCAACATTGAGCTTTACGTCCGCGTCAAGGCTATCCTTGAGGAAATTGATTACGATGGTCTCAGGTGCGGCGGATATGGTGACCTTGCTGCTGTTCTCTCCAGGAATAGTTTTAGCTCCGATATATCCAAGATCCTCCGCGAGATCAGGTTCAACCTTTCCAGGAACCATCAATACGTAACCCTGAGCGCGCTTCTCTATGGAAGTAGCATTGAACTGATGCATCAGAATATCTTCTGGCGATACATCGATCTGAGCCTCAGCACCCTGCAGTTGCAGTTGAAGATAGCTGCCTCCTTCCAGATCCAGCCCGAACTTCAGGCCGAACAATCCAATGGATATGATAGCAAGGCCGACAACAACAGCATATAATACTACCCTTTTATCCTTGGACAGACTCTCGAAGAGGTTCATTTCTTCTGCCCCCTGACTGCTTTCTTCTGTCTGCCCAGGTACCATTTCAGCCCTTGAGCATTGGTGATCCAGGTGTTGATCACATCCACCACCAGGCCGAATATGAGGACCGTAGTCATGTCAGCAATGACATCCATTCTGGTAAATGATGGCACTATCAGGTACAGGAAGTTGCTGATTACTATGAGCGAGATCACCGCAGCAATGGTAGTCCCGGCCATGGTCAGGCCTGTACCCATAGCACCTATTATCTTCTCGTCCACGGGGCCTTTGCGCTTCAAGACCCTCATGCTTAGGAGAATATCGGTATCAACAGAATAACCAATCAACATGAGAAGGGCAGCCACAGTTCCTAGGGAGAGTTGTACTCCGGTCAGGTTCATGGAAGCTGCTGCAGTCATAATATCGGCCAGAGCACATGTCACCACCAAGAGAGACACCATGAGTTCCCTGAATACCACGAAGACCACTATGGCCATCAGTATGAAGGACAGGGGCAGGTACTTTATGACCTGGGCCTGAAGCTCCTTGCTGTAAATCGGTCCCATGTACCTGATATCCGGGCTTTCGAATTTGTCATTGGCCAGCTTGACCAGCTCGGTGTATTGGGAATCGCTCATGTGTCCGAACTGAATCATGTATCTATTGCCGATGTCTCTGATATCCACCAGAGGATAAGCTGCAAACTGCTCTGCCACGCTCTTTTCCGATCCCGTTGCGGGCACTGTGATGATGGTGCCACCCGTAAACTCTATTCCCAGCTTCACAGGCGAGCCTGTGGCAAGGTAGGTCGCGCCCAAACTGATAAGTGCTAATATAATGATAACGACAGGAACCAGCATTATCTGCTTGGGTGGGTACTTAGAAACGATGTCCTCCAATTCCATGTAATTCTCCTCGAACTTACTGTATCTTTTACACCCACCACACAATTTTTATTTTGTGAATGTGTTGCTTGATGCTTACGCGCCTTCATAAGAATATTTCAATCTATTTACAGCTTGTCATCAGGCCTTTTCCCACTTTTTAAGATTCGCTACCTGTGAGAGCGTGCTGCCCCTTCGGATCTCCTCGTAGAGCCGGCTCTCCATCTTCTCGACCTCTTTGGCCCTTCTGGCAATCTCGTAAGCCCTCTCTTTAGGTATTACCACTACTCCGTTCTCGTCAGCCACAATGTAGTCGCCTGGCTTGACAGTCTGGCCGCCGCAGGTGATCTCAGAGTTGATTTCACCCATGCCTTTGGGATCGCCGGCGTTAGGTGTGATTCCAGAGGCCCAAATGGGATACTTCAGGGCCCGGATCTCGTCAACATCCCGGACGGCTCCATCGATGACCGCACCTTCAATCTTCCTCATCTTGCAACTCAGGGTAGCGAGGCCTCCCCAGGGCGAGATGTTATTGCTGCCGTTGTAGATCACCAGGACGTCTCCAGGTCCTGCCATGTCTATGGCCTCCACGGGCTTGGCCCAGTCTCCTGCGAACGTCTGGACTGTAACTGCCCGGCCCACGATTTTGATGCCCAGGTTGATGGGCAGGATGCCGCGCATGGCTCCTTTGCGGTGCATGGCGTCAGATATGTTGGGCCCTGAGACCTCTCGGAATATGGAGATCATCTCTTCTTCTCTGCTCATCTTCGGTGCAGCGCTGGCCTGGGCGTGGTCTATAGCATCGCGAATCTTCTGGGCCGATGCTGTCACCTGCGCGCTTCTCACAATGCTGCCGCCTACAATTACTATCGCTGCGCCGTTGGCCACAGCATCAGCTCCGGTGACGGCATCTATGCCGCCGGCAGCCGCTACTGGAATCTTGACCACTTTTACGATCTCTTTCAGGAAATCTATGGTATCGCGACCGGTCATCTGCTGGTCGATTCCAACATGAACGCAGATGTAGTCCACTCCGAGGGCTTCAAGCTCCTGTGAACGCTTGACCGGATCCGGTACGGTTAAAAGGTCCATCATGATCTGGACACCGTACTTTCGGGCCGCTCTCAGGGCATCCTCGATGGTGGAGTTATCGGATGAGGCGAGCAATGCAACTATATCCGCACCGGCTTTGGCCGCCATCTCTACCTCCATGGCTCCTGTGTCCACAGTCTTCATGTCTGCCAATATCCGGACTCCAGGCAGAGCTTTCTTCATCTCGCGCACAGCATCCATGCCGACGCTCTTGATGAGTGGCGTTCCTGCCTCAATCCAGTCTGCGCCGCCTAAGACAGCTTCCTTGGCTATCTGAATTGATCTGTCTAGCTCCAGAATATCCAGTGCCACCTGTAGAATGGGTTTAATATGACATCACCACACAACAACACAAGCTTAAGTAAATTGATGCATGGTATATAAAATGAAGCTGGCAGAGATTTCTGAGATAGAGCTTGATGATGATCCCTTTCAGCCAACCAGCCTGACATTCACCAAGCTGCACGGAAACGGCAACGACTTCGTTCTCATAGACGAAATGAACAGGGAGCAGGTAGCCGAGATGGAGAAAAGAAGGTTCGCTATCGCTTGCTGTCATCGCCACTACGGCATTGGGGCCGATGGGGTTCTGTTCCTCTCCGGAAGTGCGCGGGCCGATCTTGGCATGAGAATCATTCAGCCGGATGGCTCAGAGGCGGAGATGTGCGGCAATGGCATCCGCTGTCTTGCCAAGTATGCCTGGGACTGTGGCTACGTGGGTGAGCAGTTCGATGTCGAGACTTTAGCAGGCATAATTCCCGTGCAGGTTCGAGAGAGAGACGGATTCTTCTGGGCAAAGGTGAACATGGGCGAGCCGAGGTTCGATCGATCTGCTATTCCAGCTTGCGGCGCAGGAGAGCTGCTCAAAGAGCGCCTGGATGGCGAGGCAGTCTCTGCGGTCAACACCGGAGTTCCCCATGCCGTGGTGTTCGTGGATGACCTGGATTTCGATATCATGGAGAGGTCTCCATCTATCAGGCACAATAGCATCTTCCCTGAGGGCGCAAACGTCAACTTCGTCAAGCCCGGCCTGCCTCTTGAGATCAGGACTTTTGAGCGGGGCGTGGAAGGTGAGACGCTCTCCTGCGGAACAGGCTCAGTGGCGGCGGCGAGCGTTGCCCGACGACTGGGGCTGGCGGGAGATGAGATCCTGGTGAAGACCAAAGGCGGTCCGCTGATCATAACCTTCGAGGACGGCAATGCCTTCATGGAGGGGCCGGCGGTAACAGTCTGTTCAGGAGTGCTTAGCGAAGAATTCCTGTATAACCTCTATCAGGAGCCGTGAGAGCATCTTCGAGGCTAATAGGCTAGCAAGAACCGTGACCTGTCCGGCATTCTTTCGGCGAATGGCTTTTTTGATGATACTTCTAGTCCTCATGCCCATGGTCATTATTCCGGCGACGGCAGAGCACTATGTGGCGGAGATCGGCAGCAAGAGCAATCCCAATGCACACCTTTTTGCCTATGACCAGAAGTTCAGAGAGAGCACAAAGCTGCAGAACTATCCCATGAAGATGAGCGCCTCAAAGGAGTTCACAGATGCCACCCGTCTCTCTACGAAGATGGAGCTGAAGGCCCTGCCAAATCTCACCGAGATGACCATCAATGCTGATTTCATAGGCATTGGCCGCATTGGATATCTGGTGTTGGACCCTGATACAGGAGACATCAAGGACGAGATGTCGCGCATCAACCACATGTTCGTGGGCAACTTCTCTATTGAAGAAGAGATCCTGGTAATGAAGGATCACATGTGCGAGGACGGATATCTGCCCTGCACTTAGGCCTTTTTTAAGATTGGATATTTATCTGCCTGTAATGCATGGCAAGATTCATACGTTTTCAATTTCTATAAACGCATATTATACTACTATTTTATATAGGCGCAAGCAATTCCAAAATTGTTTTTGCTTGTGGGACTGAAGCCATGAGACGATCTAATTTAGTTCCAACATTGCAGTCTGCAAGTAAATTCAGATTCATATAGCTGTCAGTTCTTAGGAGGGGTTGGTAGAATTGGAGGGAGACGAACCGAGCTATCGCAACGTCAGCCAGGAGAAGTGCCCGCCCGGAAAAATAAAAGACAATCCTTTGGACCGATTATTATTCTCTTAGCTCTGATGGTTTTTCTTTTGCTTTCATCTGCTCAATCTGTCATGGGTGAACTACCGCGTCCTTAAGGGCGCGGCTTCCCACGTCATCGCCAAAACTTGCATCACGGATGTGTGATGTAGCGGTTTTGGTTCTATGGGCGCTACGGGCTGTTCCATCCCTGCGAAGAGT
>Ga0074198_1000107_pt1 | contig 124060 bp, 118 predicted proteins | sample EPASupsiteSAE323_FD_64527 | JGI IMG/M metagenome (GOLD analysis project Ga0074198, IMG submission 64527) | Bioremediated contaminated groundwater from EPA Superfund site, New Mexico - Sample SAE3-23 | ecosystem: Environmental > Aquatic > Deep subsurface > Groundwater > Contaminated ... | reverse complement strand
CTGGCTCAACAAGAACATGGCCAAGTGGTTGGGCGATGTGAAGGTGTGCGACACGCTCTCCCAATCCGTGCCCTACAACATCACTTCCGAAATGGGCCTGGCGCTCCTGGATGTAGCGGATGTCGTCCGCCCATATCCGGCGGTGATCGCCTATCTGGAACAGGCTGACGATAACACCTTTTTTGAGGGCTTTGATGGGCTGCCCGGTGGCGGTGCGGTCCGCGACTCTATTCAGACGTACCTGGAGCAATACGGCATGCGCTGCCCCGGCGAAATCGACATTACCAGGCCGCGCTGGAGCGAACAGCCGACCGCCCTGGTACCGGCAATTCTTAGCAACGTCAAGAATCTCCAGCCTGGTGCGCATAAGGCGATGGTCGAACAGGGACGGCTGGAAGCGGAGCAGAAGGAGCGGGATCTCCTGGCCCGCCTGGAGCGATTGCCCGGAGGCAAACGGAAGGCCAGGAAAACCAGAAGGAAGATTGGCATTTTGCGCAATTTTATCGGCTACCGGGAATACCCCAAGTATTTTTGGGTCAGACGCTGGCAGATCTATAAACAGGCTTTGATGAGAGAGGCTGTCGTCCTGGTGCGAAAGGGCGTCATTCAGGACCAGGAGGATGTCTACTACTTATCGCTGGAGGAGTTCCGGGATGTTGTTCACTCCGGTCACCTTGATTATAGCGTTATCGTCGCTAGAAAAGAGGAGTACGCAGCCTTCGAGAAGATGACGCCGCCGCGGGTGCTGACATCAGAGGGCGAGGTCATCGCCGGCGAGTACGAGGCCGTCGATATTCCTCCGCAGGCCCTGGTGGGTGTGCCCGCTTCCTCAGGCGTCATCGAGGGGCGCGCCCGCATTGTGTTAAGGATGGACGATGCCAACCTGGATGACGGCGATATCCTGGTAACCACCTTCACCGATCCCAGTTGGACGCCGCTGTTTTTATCCGTCAGGGGTCTGGTGACGGAGGTGGGCGGGTCAATGACCCATGGGGCCACCATTGCCCGCGAGTACGGACTGCCAGCGGTTGTCGGCGTGGAAAACGCCACGAGGCTACTTGAAGATGGGCAAAGAATCCGGGTGAACGGCACCCGTGGGTACGTGGAAATACTGTAGTGTCTTCTGATTCCTGATAATAAAGGATCAAACCGTTAGCGGAGGGGGAAAAGGTATGGTTGGGGAAAGATTCTTCTTTTACTGGTCAGAGGTTTTTACCGCTGGAGTAGAAGTCGTTGGGGGGAAGGGCTGGAACCTGGCCCGGCTGGAGCGCTATGGTTTTAATGTTCCAGTTGGTGGTGTTTTGTCTGCGGATGCCTATAAGGCCTTTATTAAAGAAAATGACCTATCCAGGGACATAGCTAAAATTTCTACCAGGGTTACCGTCGCCAATATTACAGAGAAAGAAATAGAAGAAGAACTTCTTAAGCTAAGAGAGAAAATCAAAGCAGGATTATTCCCTGTGTATATCCAGGAAGAATTGATCGCCGAACTCAAAGGCTTGAGTATCCTATCCAAGCCGCTGGCGGTCCGTTCTTCAGCCACCTGCGAGGATTCGGCCCGGGCTTCTTTTGCCGGGATGCACGATTCATTTTTAAATGTCCGGGGTACCGATAATATCATAACGGCTGTCAAGGAATGCTATGCTTCCCTTTGGACCCCCTGGGCGGTTGCCTACCGGCGTAAAATGCAGGTTGGGGATGACGAAGTATTTCAGGCGGTAGTAATCATGGAATTGGTGGAGGCCGTAGCCGCGGGAGTAGGCTTTACCTGCGATCCCCGCAGCGGCCGGGAAGATGTAGTGCTGATTAACGCCAATTTCGGTCTGGGAGAAAGCGTGGTCAGCGGTGCCGTAGAGCCGGATGAATACTGCCTGGATGCCGCTCTCAAAATAATGGAGCGGAGAATGGGCCGGAAAGAAAATAAAACCGCGGCCCGCCCCGATGGTGGAACAGAATTGATCGCTTCCCCGGGCTCCTCTGGGCAACAAGTGTTAAGCGATGAAAATATTAAACGGCTGGGATTGGTAATCCGGCGGGTTTACGATGCCATGAGTAACGAGGATCAGCACCAGGATATAGAATGGGTGTTTGACGGCCGGGATTTTGTTCTGGTCCAGGCGCGCCCAGTAACCGCCAAACCGCGCTATACCTATCCCGGACTTAAAGACCAGCCCGATATCTGGACCAATATGAATTTAAAAGATTCGATTCCTATGGTTTTGCCCATCCTTAGTTGGAATCTGAGTCAACAAACCTGGATGGATATAGGAGCTATGGGGTTAGTAAATTTAGTTGGTTTTCCAATGCCCCCGGGTTTGCAGTATGTTAAAAGGTTCGCAGGTCGGTGTTATTGGAACTCTTCGCTGCAACAATGGGTTGGTTTTGATTTATTTGGGGGAAAGCCCAACGGTGAGATAAAAAAGACAATGGGGGGACACGAGCCGGAAGTCAAGATTAACGAAGATAAACCTTACCATGGCATTAAAGGATTGAAAAGAATAGGACGAATGATTAAGCTTGTCCTTTTTATGATTAAAAGTAGCAGGAACAGGTCTTTTGAGCAGGTAGATAAGTTCACAGACGCTTTTATTAAGCAGGATTTACGCAACCTTTCCGATAACGATTTAATCAGAACTACAGCCGTTATTAGATCCGCATGGCGCGAGTATTTACCGGTTTTCTTCGCATGCACCTTGTCAGATCTTACTAGTATGGGTCGTTTAGAAAAAATCTTGGAAAAATATTTCCCAAACCGAGGAAGTGTTATGTCCTATGCCTTAATGATTGGCCAGGGGGATATAACTAGCGCCGAGCAAGGTTACCGCCTAATAGAACTGGCTGAAATAGCCAGGGACGATAATGACGTCCGAGCCTATTTAGGCAGAGACGATTTCAATCCATACGCATGGGAAAAGGAACTTCCTGAAGGTTCATCGTTCAAACGATTATTCCGAAATTTCCTGGACCAATACGGGCACCGGGGCGTCTATGAAATGGATATAAGTAATCCCCGGTGGAGAGAAGATCCTTCCTACCCTTTGAATGTCATCAAAAGCACCATGGCAACCGCTAATGTTGCAGGTTATAAAAAGCAGCAACAGGCTAAGGCTAACGATGCCTGGCGAAAAGTTGAACAAGGCATACCCAAGTCTCGTCATAAGATGATTAAAAAACTGGCGGAGAAGTTCGTAAAAAGCATGGCCCTACGCGAAATGGGCAAATTCGAATTACTCAAGTTTTATGAGATTATCCGCAAGGTATTCCTGGAGATGGGAAGCCGCTTGCAAGACAGGGATATCCTGATAGACAAGGCCGATGTATTCCATTGTAGCTGGATAGAATTATTCTCCATTTTAAAAGGAGATTGGAACGGCCGGGGACTTAAAACGCTGGTAGCGGAAAGAAAGAATTGGAAAGAAGAAATGGAGAAGCTATCACCTCCCGACTACTATATAGACGAGACCTCGCATTTTGCTGAAGCCGTTGCCACCGGTTCAGGCTCGGTTCTGGAAGGACTGGGAGTTTCGGCCGGGAGAGCTTGCGGCTCGGCAAAACTTTTACAGCATCCCAATCAGGAGAAAAAGTTGAATTTGGGAGATGTGCTCATTGCCCCTTCCACCGATCCGGGTTGGACACCTTTGTTTTTAAGAGCTGCGGCCATAGTTTTAGAAATGGGCGGAATGGGCTCCCATGGCGCTGTTGTCGCACGTGAATTTGGAATACCAGCAGTCTTAAACATACCCGGGGCCATGAGCCTTATTAAAGAAGGGCAGAACGTGGTAGTAGACGGGGATGAGGGCAAGGTCTATATGCAATAAATACCAGGCTAGGCCCGCCTTGTTAACTTCATTGTATTCGAATTTTGTGGGTCGATTGGGCTGACCAGATTCGCAATCTACTGGAAAACTGATCAGGTGGTTTTGGATGCCACCCTCCAACTTTCTGCCAATACCCAAGTCAAGGCAAACGAAAACTAAACGGTCAAAACTGTCAAGGGGACCGGTTTGTTGATGCCTTTTTGGCGTTTAAACTACCCAAATATCGGAGATATTGCCTTTAACCCTGGTATTGTATCAGGTACCAACAGCGGTGGAACAACGGTCACAATAAGTTCTAAAACTACGATTATAGGCTTTGTCGGTTTAGGCCGACCCGAGTTTTTCCAAATTCATCTTTCCTGATCCTTCAATAGATTTTGTAAGCGTGCTTTATAGAAACTACCCGTAAAATCCTGGGCCAGGATATCCAGTATAATTTCATCGTAAAATTGACCGTTCATTAAGCGGGCTTGCCGGATATGGCCAGCCGGTTTGAAACCGCATTTTTCATAACAGCGGGATGCCCGGTGGTTATATTCGTAATGGCGGAGAGATACGCTATTAAGGTTCATGACATTAAAGATGTAATCCAAGAGTATATGTATTGCTTCTTGGCCGTAGCCATGATTGCGGAAAGCAGACTCTCCAATCATAATGCCTATTTCCGTCCGGCGGTTGATCCAATCCAGATTGATGAGCCCGCAGCCTCCGATATGGCTATCGTCTTTACATAGATGTATAGAAAACTGGGGCTCACCTTTTTCCAGCACATTTTTCAGATATTGTTCTTCATTGACCCTATTATAGATCTGGTTGTAACTTTGAACGAAAATCATGGTTTCTGGATCATTCAACCAACGCACGTAATCCAGGGCTTCGCTCATATCCATTGGGGCCAGGTATACTTGATCTCCTTCTATACGCCGAATTGCTTTCATTTTTCTTCACCACCCGTTATTTGCAATTTCGGTACATGCAAATTTATATAGAAATAATTATCATTAATGATAATATATTACAACATTTCTCAATTGACAATTAATAGTTGCAGTTCATCCATACTAACCCCTCATGCCCAAAGGACACAACCAACCATGAAAATCTAGCAGTAATGTCATCCTGAACGAAGTGAAGGATCTATCGCCGAATGTGGTATTCTCCGAAGGAGATCCTTCGTTGCACTCAGGATGACACCAACGTTATTTTCTTATTAAAAGTAGCAGAAAAATTGATTGGCGATACTAGCTTATGCTTTCCTTTGGGTTTACTCAGATATCTATTCTTATCAGGCGGGTCTAGCTTTTGCATATCTGTTCTTAACTTCCGCTAGCCATCTCGGTAGAAATAGATCGAATTTGATTAGCGCATTTGTACTCCAAAATCTTTAAAGGGCATCTCCCCTTTTTAATTAATCAATGAGATACCAAAAACCTATGTACATAAAATATGGGGCTGGCCGAAAATTTGGTTTCTGCGCAGCCCCTAAAACATAATGCTTTAAGCGGTTCTTCCAAACTGTGTTTTCACACAGCCTCTACGAATATTTAAATCTATTATATATTGATCGTCCAGTTGCCGTTCACAACAAACATCGGGTAGGAGATATCCAGATCAAAAGCATCGACATCCTTATCGAACTCCAGAGTTACGATAGCTTGGTCACCGCTAAATTCGGCAGATATCTTCTTGAGGTCATTGCTGGACATGCACAAGGAGTTGATGCTGACATATTTATCAGCTCCAGTATTGAGCTGGAATGTAAGTTCCGCCGATGTCGGAGAAAGCCGTTTTATGCTCTTGATTACCGTCTTCTGAGCAACCAGATCCACATCCTGATTGAGTATGGTTTCGCCATCTTTGGGGATATTGATTCTAACGCTAGCGACGGACTTTTCATAAGTCGCCAGCAGGGCAGGCAGATTAATCGTAAGCTGGCTGTCTTTGTCGGCATCTGTTTCAAAAGTGGTTATGGGCCTGGCCTTGGCATCAGCCGGGATGGTTAGCTTGTGTTTGGTTCCGGATTTATCAGTCGCGTAAATTTCTTCTGTCTCCAAACCGGTTGAGGAACCTGCCTGACCATCTTTACCCAGATTAATCCACCTGGTTTTCACCGGTCCCGCGACTGGTTGGCCGAAGGCAGTAAGTTTCATATCCTCATTCTTAAAAGATGTAATGAGCTGAACCGCTTGCTTGCCGGTTTTCTCTATGCTATTCGCTCCCACCGTGACCAGGTCGACTTCGTTTGCTGTCGCTTGGCCGGTCGCCAGCTTCTGGGTCTCATCAAGTCTCTTTGCCTCATCTAAAGCAATCGAATATTTTTTACCATCCACCAGCAAATCAAAGGCTTTGAATGGCTTGACGTTAAAGCTTTTTTCTTCACCATCTGCAAAAATAAAGGCATACTTGTTGTTGCCGTCCCTAGAATCGCGACCCAGTATTATGAGATATTGAGCATCTGGAACATCCTTCGGGATTATTTTCATAGCCGCCAGAACATTAAGGTCTAACGTCGAAGTGCATTCCATTTCAACTCTACCTTCGGAAACTATCATGCTGTCGATAGTCAAGTTGTCGTCTAACACCAGGCTGCTTTCCAGGTAATATGCCTTGCCATCCACCATGGTTGAATATACCGGGGTCTTGTTGAAAAAGCTCTTCACCACCTGGGATATCTCGTCGGCATACACCGTATTTATACATATGAAGCATAAGCAAACTGCTGCTGCATAGGGCAGGGCCTTTCTGAATTTAGTTTTCCGGTTGTACTTTTCGAGTTTTTGATGTGCTTTTCTATTTATCGATTCCATATCGCATTCAACTCCGTCCATCAGATTGTCTATCTCCCTCTCTATCAGATCATCGTCAAGATTGCTCAGCATAGCGATCATTTTGTCTTCATTCATAGTGCAAACCCTCCTTTATGATCTTTCTTCCTCGCAGCAGCCTGTTATCGATGGCAGCCCGGGATAGATTGAAGACTCTCGCCAGATCGTTGATTTCTTCACCCAGAAAGAACCTTCTGACAAATATCTCCCGATCGGTCTTGGGAAAGGAATTGATTATTTCCATCACCTGTTCCTGATCCTGTCTCAGGAAAATCTGCTTTTCGAGATTGATATCCTCCTTTAGCTCGATATCCTCTATATCCACGCTATTGCTCAGACGTTTCTTGCGCTTATAGGTTAGCGCCTTGTACTTGGTCAGAATCAGCAGCCAGGTTCTGAAGTTCGCCTTCTCTTCATCAAAATCTGCTATCTTAATCCATGCATCGAGAAAAACATCGGCTACGCATTCCTCTATGTCTTCCTTGCTGTGCGATTTCGACAAAATATTGTAAGCAAGGTAATAAATAGTCTTCGTGTATTTGCCTATCATATACTCATAGGCAGCCGAATCCTTGTTTTTTATCCCCCAAACAAGCTCAACCTGCGAATATTCCAAAGTCTCCACCTCCCTTCAAATCCCTTTCATATATTATTACGCGTGAAGGACAGTTTTTCTCTTAAAGAAAGGAAGAACAGTCATGACTATCGGTGGTATATTTTCTTCATGAAAATTAAGGGGTTGTGCTGAAATGAAAGCTTCAGCACAACCCCATCTATATTTATTGCCAACCTTAAGAATCAATTCCTTGTGCTTCTGTAGTAATAGTACCCCAACAGAACTCTATTTCAACGGCATTACGATTCTGGTCAAGAGCTCGGTTCCCGGAACTTCTGCGGGAGAATTAAAGTAATATTCATAAAATATGCCGGTAGGTTCATAGCCTTGTTCCTTTGTCCATTGCATTATTAACTGCTTTCACTGGCTTTCTCTTAATGAATTCCATTGGCATGGAGATGCGCTTGGCAGTTTCTTCAATAGTTAATCCTTTATTTAAGAACCTTCTTGCAACGCTTTCCATGGATTCACCAACTTCAACAATGTGCATATCAGGATCGTAAAATCTGATAACCCTCTGCCCCCAGGGCTGTTCTTTTATCCCATGAATATATTCCAGGGAAGTAATATTTTTAAGCTTATCAAGCAAATCCTCTAAATTATCTTCTTCAAAATACAGTTCGCAATTATTTGACTTTTGAGTTATGTCATTTGGTCTTACATTAATTAGTTCCGAAAAATGTGATTTTAAGTGTATGGCAAAGTCACCCTCAAACGTCAAGTTTTCACCAAAGTCATATTTGACTTTTTGATCAAGTACAGTTTCGTAAAAACTTCTGGAGATATCAATATCATTGACAACGATAAGGGGACAGATGAAATTCATGAAGCATACCTTCTTTCATTTTAGAGGTTATTTTAATGGAAATAATCATTGTGACGAAGAAAATTATTTAAATACAAATGGTTATATGGTTTGGCGAAGCATTGTTTCTAAAAAAGTTGATGCAGCCATGGACAAATGCATGTTTTTGTTATATGCGATACCAATGCTTCTTTTAGGGATGATTGGGAGTGTCGATAATTCAATAAGCGTCCCTTCGAGCAGTTCTTGGCTAACAAAAGCTTTAATTACAGATGCAATACCCATTCCAATTTTAGCAAATTCTATTAAAAATTCCATGCTGCCCAAAACTATTTCCGGAATTATGGTTAACCCCTGTTCTTTAAGATTTTTCTCCAAGTATTCTCTGCTAATATTGCCATCTTCCAAAAACATAAATATACCTGATGATAATATATCTTCTTCACCCAAAGTACGAATATAATTTGGGCTAGCGACAAAGATATCCTGTATTTCAGTAAGCTCTATAAAATTATATTTTGAGCAGTCAAAAGGACGGCTTATGATACAAAGGTCGATTTTCTCGTCATCTAAGAGTTTAAGACTTTCAAATGTAGTTTTACTGTCAACATTCACCTCGATGTGGGGATATTCTTTAATAAAGCTTTCTAATTTTGGTATAAGAAAATGTTTAAAAAGAGTAGTGCTAACACTCAAGGCGATTTTGCCCTTTTCACGCTGTAAGAGCTTTTTCACCAGTTCCTCTCCTTTGGTAAGTTCAAACATGGCTTTCTCAACATAGTCATAAAAAAGCTTGCCTTCATATGTCAGTTTTACTCCCCTTGAGCTTCTGGCAAACAGCCTAATACCCATATGATCTTCCAACTTCTTTATGGATCTGGATACAGCAGGTTGAGTGATATGAAGATTTTGGGCAGCAATAGAGATATTGCTGTAGTTTGCCACCGTATAAAATATTCTGTATAGTTCTAAAATGCCATCCATAATATAACCCCCAGACATAGGCGAGATGTTTAATATGCATTTCAATTATACAATAAATGATGATAAGCTGAAAATATTAATGGGAGGAGATGGGTGTTATGGCTGACTGGAATCCTCAGGAATATTTAAAGTTCGAACAGGAAAGAAGCCGACCGGCGGCTGACCTGGTTCGGCGTATTAATCACAAAAAACCGGGAAGTATAATGGATCTAGGCTGCGGCCCTGGTAACAGCACTAATGTTCTATATGCTAGATGGGAAAATGCCAGCATTACAGGGATTGACAACTCCCCGGCTATGCTGGAAAAAGCAAGTATAAGTAATAATTTAATCCATTGGGTACTGTGTGATGTAGATGGAGATTTATCTCATCTGGGTAAATTTGATATTATTTTCTCCAATGCGGTCTTTCAATGGATTCCGCAAAATGAAGTATTCATACCTAAGCTGTTTAAAATGCTAAATAGGAATGGGGTTCTGGCAGCCCAAATACCCTATGTACAAGAAATGCCGATCCATAAAATTATTATGGATTTAGTAAGTAGGCCTAAGTGGTCCGAGCATTTTAGGCATTTGTCTACATCGTACAAATTGTACTCACCGGAGTTTTATTATGATGTTCTTAGTGGGATAACCCAGGATATAGATTTATGGGAAACAAGGTATTTTCATATTATGAACGGGTATGACGATATTTTACAGTGGTACACAAGTACAGGATTACGGCCTTATTTGGAATGCCTGGGTGACGATGTGAAAAAAACAGAATTCATAAATGATGTTTTAACTGAGATTAGGCAGAATTACACCACCTATAAGGATGGTAAAATATTGTTTCCATTCAACCGGGTTTTCTTTATTGCCTATAAATGAAAGCCAGATGACGATATTGGCAAGCATTTTAGAAAAGAGTGAATGCTTGTTTCCATTTCCAAATCAATGACCCAATGTTCCTCTTAATAATTCTATCAATCCATCAATAACAGCAATCAATCCCAAAAGCCGGGCAACTATTTTGGACTTTTTTATGCCAATCAATTGAATAGTCAGTGGAGTACAAAAAGGAAGTTTTATAAGTGTTATGCCAATAACGATCAGAGCAATTAACGTAATAATTAACATATAATGAGGATCAAAATTCAAAGCACTTATAATGCCGTTGGCAATAAGCATTATTAAAACAGATCCTAACGTTAAGCCAATAAATAATTTTCCATTTTTCCTAACAGCATTAATATATTCTGTTATCTCTTCTTTACAATTATCTGAACAATAATACCGCGCTTCTAAACCACTATTATTTTCAGCCGGAATTTTTTCTATAGCGTTTTTATGACAATAATCACATTTAGGTACAAAGGAGCTCCTCTTTTTTAATGAGTAATTGGGTGTATTAGTTTTATCGTGTGGTTGGTTATACTTTACATACCTGCCAAAACTATTGGTTTTAGAAGCTAAATAAAAAACTGCCATTGGTACCATAATGGCAAAAATAATACTGAATAAATCCCCATTCATGGTAATTGCCCCCAATTCCTATTGCGCTTTAATGGAAATTGTAACATATTTTGTATGTTTATATGGACAATTTCAAAAGTGGAAGATTTCGCTCCGGGCTTTTGTTATAGTTAGATTAGAACTCCGACGGAAAACCAATGGAGGGGTGAAAATATTATGATATTTTTTCGGGAAACATCCATAGGGAAGATCGGTATAGCGGATATGGATGGGTGTATAACCAATTTGTATTTACCGACCGATAACGTGCTCTTGGATATAGAGGTGGGTGAAACGCCTCTTCTCAGACAGGCCTTCGCACAACTTGAGCTCTATCTTAAAGGGCAGTTAAAGGAATTCGCCCTGCCGCTGATGCCAGAAGGAACGAACTTTATGAAGCGTGTATGGCAGAAGCTGCTTGACGTTCCCTACGGGCAAACGGCCAGCTATAAGGACATAGCTATAGCCGTAGGGAATCCCAAGGGTGCTCGTGCAGTGGGACTGGCCAATAATAGAAATCCTATCCCGATTATTATTCCCTGTCATCGGATTATTGGCTCCAATGGTGATCTGGTAGGCTATGGCGGGGGACTGGATATGAAGATAAAACTGTTGGGTTTAGAAGGTTATCGCGGTAAGGGTATGGATTAGTACCCGCTTAACCATAATTCCATATCTTCTCATCGGTCAAATTTCTCTATGACCGTGTTGTCGTCAATCACAATACGTCCAGTATTGCTCAATCCTCCGCCTAGTCATAAATAAATTTTACTCGATGAATAAAATATGCAATCAGGGTTAACCGAGTACTCATTTTAAAGGAGGAAATATAGCATGCTCAATATCGGCTGTCATTTATCGACATCTAAAGGCTTTAAACATATGGGGGAAGAGGCATTAAGCCTGGGAGCCAATACTTTTCAATTCTTCACCCGCAATCCGCGGGGTGGTGCGGTGAAGAAGATGGACGCCAAGGATGCTGCTGCTTTGATGGCTTTGGCCGAGGAACATCGTTTTGCGCAGCTCTTGGGTCATGCTCCTTACACCCTGAATGCCTGTGCGTCCGATCCGCATATTCGTGATTTTGCCCATATGGTCATAATAGATGATCTGGCCAATATGGAGTATTTGCCCAATAATCTATATACGTTCCATCCGGGCAGTCATGTGGGACAGGGTGTGGAAACAGGCATAGACTTAATTGTGGAATTGCTGAATCAGGCCTTGCGCCCCGAGCAGACAACCCTGGTACTGTTGGAAATGATGTCGGGCAAGGGCAGTGAGGTAGGCAGCAGCTTTGAGGAGATTAGTCATATTCTGAATAGGGTGAATTTAAGCGATAAGATGGGCGTGTGTATGGATACCTGCCATATTTATTCGGCTGGTTATGATATAGTCAATGACCTGGACGGGGTGCTTATGCAATTTGATAAAATCATTGGTTTGGAGAAATTGAAGGCTATCCATTTAAACGATAGCCTAAACCCTTATGGCAGCCACAAGGATCGTCACGCTAAAATCGGGGAGGGAACCCTAGGTATGGGGGCTATTACAAATATTATTAACCATCCCCGGCTGCGCCATCTGCCGTTTCTATTGGAGACTCCTAATGAGTTGCCCGGTTATGCCGAGGAGATAAAGCTGCTCAGGGCAGCATTTAGTGGGTAGGAGTTAGATTTATTATCGCTTACAGTAATACATAATTGTTCTGCATGAACTATGAACTTTAAATGCTGTCATTAAGAAACACTTTAGTTTTTGGTAGTTCATTACTGGTTAAAAATCCTTTACCTTGTGCTCCCTTCATAATCATAGGCTTAAATCTTATGATATTTAAATTTATTGCCTTAGATGGACAAGAATGAAAGCATTCCGCACAATGAATGCAAGCTTGGGAGTCCACTTGAATAGGAAAGTCATTTTTCATTGCCAAGCATAGAACGGGACACACCTTTTCACATTTTCCGCACCCCTTACAGTTATCATATTTAAAACTAACTTTTGGGAATATGTACCTATGCATAAACTTTTCTCTAAGCAAATAGTTCGCCTTAAATCTAGCTAATTTGTTTTGGTAGTCAAATGCAGGGGAGATATCTTCTATAGTTTCAGTATTTCTACCTTCTAACTTGATAATTTCGGTTGCAAGTATTTCTACGTAAGGTAGCGTTTCCGTTCCAGGCATCCCTTTATTGATTTTCTTATCCCATTTTTTTGTATAGCAGTGGAGTGCCTCGACTTTCATACCTAAAACATTTTTTCTTCCAGTTTGTCTGAATAATTTTGCTGCTTCACATAATGCTTCTCCAGAAGATATTTTTCCAAAGGTTATAAAAGGAATCACTAAGCGTCCCCATTTTCCACCAGGCGAGGGTAGTGATTTAATTAATTCAAGCACTTGGTATTGCATATGATGGCTATATACAGGTCCTCCCATCATTAATACGTCATGCTCTTCGATATTCATTTCCAAATACTCGCTTCTTTTATTTTGCTTTAATATGGTTGCGTTACGGGTAAAATCAACTAATTGTACCTGAGCACCTTTCTGAGTTAAAGACCCACTTATCATTTCGGCTAGTTTAAAGGTATTGCCGGAAGGACTAAAAACTATAATAGTAATTTTCAATTTATTCTCTCTCTCTGTTTATATCCATCCATATTAATTAATAGCATTACCATTACTAGAAATGAAGGCTAACACATAACTGATTTTTGTCCTAAAAAATTGATGCAATTTATTTTGCCAACAGGATTATTGGCAAACGAATAATAACGCCGAGGATAAAGCTGCAGTTTATCATCTTCTTGGACATATAGCTTTCCTCCGGTGATTAATTAGTATAATGACCTTGCCTTAACCTAATTCAAGGTCAGGCAAATAATCTCTCCTTACCGGGGAGAATACTTCGATAGCTACTGAATCTACTACGATCTCGGCAGAATGCTCAATTCCACCTGGAATCGCCCAGCTGTCTCCAGGCAACATATCGTATTTTTCATTATCAATCATCAGAATGATATGTCCGGAAACCAGATATCCAACCTGCTCTTCATCATGTTGGTGCGAGGGCAGTTTTTTTCCGCCGGTCAGATTGAATTCAGTTAAGAGGGCATTGTTCCCCCATACCAGTGTTTTTCGATATATGCCCGCTATGGCTTCTATATACCCCTCCGGAGAGGTTTTATATACCCTGGGCTGTTTCATACTAGTACACCTCCCAGCATCTTGTTATTCATGCTACCTGTAAATGGGTGAGTTTTCGCGCTGCTTGCCGGACGCTGTTTTATTTGGAGCGTATTATCGCACCAAAAGGTATAAGGCCCAGTTGGGCAAACTTAAAATGCTGAAGTCCAAAGGGTATGCCTATAATAGTAATACAGAAAATTGCACCTATGACGAGATGAGTGATAGCAAACTCCCAGCCAAAAATGATGATCCAGACGATATTTAAAATCAAGCCTCCTGCTCCAAAATTACCGAGTTCGATTTCTTTGCCAAAAGGCCACAAAACAAATGAAGCAATCTTAAAACATTGGACTCCAAATGGTATGCCAATAATCGTTACACATAAAATCAGACCGGCGACAGCCCATAAGATAGATGCTATCAGACCGCCAAATAGTAACCATATAATGTTGCCAATAAAATTCATAGTTTTCCTCCATTTTTTAGTTGTGATCTTCAAGATATATAGCGGTTCAGTATTTTGCCTCGTGGGATCTGATTATACCTCTATTATCTGCCTTTGTGTTTTCCCTTTTTCTGCTGTTGTTTAAGATCAAACATCCTCTTTTCCTCGGCTTGACGCATTTCCTTACTGATTTGCTGTCTTTCCTTTTTTCCTTCCTCTTGTTGAAGCTTCAAGGCTTGCTGAGCTTTGCTCCCGATTCCTTTTTGGGAGAGTTGTTTATTGATCTGTCTTTGCACTCTTTTAGGGTTAATTCTTCTCTTAATCGTTTCTTCAACTTCAACCGGTGGGCTAAACTTCAAATTGTAAAAGTTCTTCAGTATGAAGTCATACACTTCATAATCTTTAGGTTCTACCCCAAAAACAACTCTTGCAACTTCCATGTTATCGCCGTCTATCCTCTCGTATACTCCAACCCAGAAAGGATCATCAAAAAAGACTGTAAACTTAGATTCGCCACGCATATAAATAACCTCCTGTAATAAAACCTACAAAGAACGGACAACCTCAGGAGGCAGGTTACTGACAGCGTTCTGCTGCGTCCGGACTACCAACCGGAACTGTGTTTTTATCCTTGCAATTTGAGTATACTATTTTCGCCATTTATTGTCATCAAAACCTGTCTTAGAGCCTCTGCCTAATATGCATCTTTTCAGTTTACTTGGATATGAGCAATAATGCGTTTGGTCCAGGTTTGTTGATTATGGCAGCATCTATATTTATGAGAAGATATAGCTTGCCAATTTATCGTAGTCTTACCGAATTTTACCTTATAATTATATTAATTAGATATTGCATTGAACCTTTTAGTAATTTGTATCGTTTTAGTATTTGAGAAAGGACACACTGCAGTGCAACTCAAAAAAGGAGGGGAGTAGATGCAACCAGATGAGGAACTGCAATACTTGCAGGCATTCCAAAAGGGAGATCACCGAAGCGTTGCAATACTGGTGGATGAATACTATCCCGCCCTTTTGAACTTCCTTCTCCGCATGGGATGTCAACCCAGCGATGCGGAAGATATTATCCAGGAAACCTTCATCAAGGCAGCCCGTGGCCTATCTCGTTACCAGCATAAGGATCGTTTCCGGACCTGGTTGTTCAAAATCTGCCACAACAGTCTGCGCGATTATTATAAAAAGGCCTCCCGACGCCGAGAGTTGCCGCATGACTCGGGGACAATGGCTGCATCTGAAGCGAACAGCCCAGAAAACATTATGATAGAAAAGGAGCGGGCTCTCCGGGTACAGGCAGCATTGAACCAGCTACCGCCCAAGCAACGGCTGGTAGTGGTCCTGCGTTATTACCATGGGTTCTCAATCAATGAGATTGCTCACCTTGTTCGAAGCCCGGCAGGAACGGTTAAGTCCAGGCTAAACGGGGCTATAAATGGTTTAAAGGGATTAATGACGGAAGGGGATTGGGAATGAATGAACCTGGCCACGAAGAAACCAAGATAACTGAATTTCTAATGTCGTATCCGGATACTATCCCTTCTCCCCAGGAGAAGGCCAGAATGGTTCGCCGGGTGGAAAGGGAAATAGAGAAAGGCCGAGTCGGCAGGATGAACACTATGGATATCTTATTCGCCTTGCTATTTGTACCGGTTTTGCTGGTTTTGGCAATTTCTAACGGGATGGTACCCGGTATATCAGCAGGATATATTCTAAATCAAGTTTATCCAACCGAGTCTACTCACGATATTCTATTATATGTTTTTATAGTAGGGCTGCTAATAACTCCACTGCTTTTAACAATATTACCGGTAAATAAGGGAGGTAATAAGTAATGAAAATGAAATTTTTGTCCAACCGACAAATAGGGATAGCGATAATCATTGTCTTGATACTGGGTTTAATATCCGTTGCCGGGGCCAAGGTAGGCAATATAAAACTGCTTAGCTCAATTGAATCTGTAAACCCGCAGCTTAATAGCTCAATAGCCGCGCTAGGAAAGCTTATTGAAAAGGGCGAGAACTCTGCCTTATTGCAGCAGCAGTTGGAGATGGTGGTGAGTAATAATGATGAGTTCGCTGAGTTAATGGTTATTGACAAGGATGCCACCATAATAGCGGCCCAGGACAGTAAAGCGATAGGCCAAACCTATCCCATCGTTTTCATAACCAATGCGGTCAAAGGAGTACCATTGCCCTTCATTTATCAAAGGACTGTAATCCCAGTCAGTGCTGAGAAATATAAAGTGACTGTAAGCCCTGATTTGATGTTTAAAGTTTTTGGAGAATATAAGGACCCAGATAGTAAAAGCTACCATATCATTGGCACCTATCATGTGAGTCCTGACTTTACGGCCCGCCAAGACCGCATTACCCAGTTCATTACGGTTTTGCTGCAGGTTTACCATATCTGTTTTATACTGTTCTGGTTACTGCTGTCCCTATGGGTATACCGTGACGCGCAAAGAAGGTCAACTAACGCTGCCGCGTGGGGAATCCTTACTCTTCTGACCAGTATAATAGGCTGGGTGGTATATCTGATAGCCAGACCCATGTTTAATGTGTGCCCCGCTTGCGGACAAGAGCAGAGCAATGATTTGAAATTTTGCACCGCCTGTGGCGTTTCTGTCAAAATATGTTGTCCGGAATGCGGGGGGGGGTTAAAAGAAGAGTGGGGATACTGCGGAGTATGCGGGCATAATCTAAGTGATTAGTTATAGTTCTGACGGCAATAGATGTGGCGTTAGCCTCAAATTCGTTTTAATCGGCGTATACAGGGATCGTGCGTCCGAACAAGAGCGTCAAACTGGGTGCGATAGCTCATCGGGGGAAAGACTATTCATCCTTTAGACAGCCTTGGGAATTGGATGTTTCAGTTCGCTCTGTTTACTTAAATTAAAGCTTGCCAAAGCAGTTTAACCATGAGGAGTAACGCAATGGTTATAAATATCGGCTTAATGATTTTCGCACCATTTTTGATAGCAATGTGGGTTCCCACCCATGCTCCCAAAACCATGGCAATTGCCATGGGTATCCCTGCTAAATAAACAATTTTGCCACTAAGGGCGAACAAAATAAGCGATACAATGTTGCTAACAAAGTTTAGTATTTTACTATTTCCGGCCGCAGCGGTGAAATCGAATCCGAAAACACTGATGAAGGAGAAGATGAGAAAAGTGCCGGTACCCGGGCCAAAAAAACCATCATAAAAACCAAGAATCAAGGCAAAGCCCATACCCAATAAGACGTTCTGGTTAGTAAGCCCATTGAATCGATTTTCTTGACCGAAGTCCTTCTTCAAAGTGGTATAGATTGCAACCACGAAGATTAGAGCCACAATTAGAACATGTAAAAAACGCTCATCTATGCTTAGGACTGTCTTAACACCGATGGCGGAGCCTATAATTGTACAACCTATTTGATATTTTACTAGATTAAAATTGATCTTATCTGAACGAGCAAATTTTATCGTACTGGTAATAGAACCCCATGTGCTAGCGAATTTGTTGGTGCCTAGAGCAAGATGGGGGGGAACACCGGCGGCCATGATGGCCGGTAAGCTAATCATACCACCGCCTCCGGCGATGGAGTCCACCGCTGCAGCCAGAAATCCAGCCCCACATAAAAAAAGCAAAGTTGTTAGGTTCATATGATTCTCCTAAAGAACTGGTTGATTAGACAAATGATTTACATTAATTCTTTTACCTGCAAATCAGGTGCTGCCCGTAGGCTCCCCAGTTGGGATACTACCATGCCGGCCAGCATTAGAGCACAGCCAATCAGCTCCTGTCCCCCGATCCTTTCACCGAGGATCAGGAAGCCGCCGATTACTGCAAACACCGTTTCCATACTAAGAATGATGGCAGCATGGGCGGGCTGGGCATGTTTCTGACCCACTACCTGCAGGGTGTAGGCTATTCCCACTGAGCAAAGCCCCCCATATAGAATGGGTACAGCTGCAGCCAAAATACTGCTGATGATTATTGTCTCGGTGATAACTGCAGTTATGAGGCTGAGTACGGAACAGGTGAGGAACTGAAAACATGCCAATTTCAAAACGTCAACTCTTCGAGAAAAATGCCCGATGACGAGGATATGCAAGGTCCAAAAGAGTGCCCCGATAAGCTGCAACAAGTCCCCGGGCTGAATAGAGGCCGAACCCTTGATGCTGAGAAAGTATAGGCCCACGAGAGCTAGAATACAGCCCAGCCAGGTCCCCCGTCCTACCAAATGCCCCAGGAATAGACCAAATATTGGAACCAATACAATGTATAGGCAGGTTATGAAAGCGGCCTTGCCCGCGGTGGTATAAATTAGACCTATCTGTTGCAAAGAAGCTCCGCAGAAGAGCACCGTACCGGCCAAAAGTCCCGGTAGCACTGCACTCTTGAATCCCATGTGCGAGGGCAGGGAATCTTTGTTGAAATACATTATCAGCGGAATCAATGATAGACTGCCCAACAGGAACCGCACGCCGTTGAAAGTGAACGGACCTATGTACCCCATCCCCACCCTTTGGGCTACAAAAGCAAATCCCCAGATGGCTGCGGCAAGCAGGAGCAGAAGGTTGGACTTAATAACACTCACAGCTGGCTCCCTTCTTTATTTATAAGATTATTAATAGTTCCTCCAATGCCTTTGGAGGTGAGAAAATTTATTGAAAAAGTCGCCTCACTCGGTTTGAAGACCGGGAGGATTTTACCCTTCCTTTTGATGAAGGCAAGTTCTACCGATAGACCGACCCTAACTTTATCCATAGGGCAGTCGATCAGGTTGGAGGGCATCCTGACTCCTTCGGCCAGTTCGATAAGAGCGTAGATATAGGGTGTTTCGTCCTGAAAATCAGGTAGGGAACTGATGTGTACAATGGTATAGCTGTATACTCGGCCTTTTCCGGTTACTTCTTTCCATTCCAGCCCGGATTGCAAGCAGTTCGGGCAGAGACCGCGGGGGTAGAAGATATATTGCTTACATGCCGGGCAAAATTGCAGACAGAGCTTTCCAGAAGAAATGTATTGCCAGTAGGTATCTTTGTAGTCATTCATGCCTAGCCCCTCCCCAGTATAAGGCAGCATTGGGTGCTCATGACTCCGCCATTGCCATTTACCAGCGCCACGCGGTTCTTCTTCACCTGGCGGACTCCGGCTTCTCCCCGGAGCTGGCGGACGGCTTCGGTGACGTGGGACATTCCTCCGGCAAAGGAGGCCTGGCCACAGGCAAGCTGGCCCCCATGGGTGTTGCAGGGCAGGCTTCCGTTATAGGTCAGATCGGTATTCTCCACAAACTTACCGCCCTTACCTTTGGGGCAGAACCCGATGTCCTCCAGGCTTATCAAGACCGTGATAGTATAGCAATCATACAGGGAAACCAGGTCAATATTTTCAATCTCCACTCCAGCCATCTGGCAAGCTCGGTGGGAGGCCATTTTTATCGGACTATCGGTTAGACTTGTAGCATAGACAATAGAGCTGTGAGTGTAGGCTTCCCCAAAACCCCGGACAAGTACGGGATCATGCCTATTTGCATCGGAGGGGAAACGGCTTACCATAACTGCCGAAGCTCCGCTGCAAGGCCTTACAATTTCCAGTAAATGCAGGGGGTCAACGACGAGGGGTGAAGCCAGGACATCCGACACGGTAAGGGGGTTCTTAAAAAGGGCGTCGGGATTTGCCATGGCGTTGAAGCGCTGGTCAACCGCGATTTTAGCCAGTTGTTCAGGGGTGGTTCCGTACTCGTGCATGTGGCGGCGCGCTATCAGAGCATAGCCAGAGTTAAAGCCCATAGGGCCATAGGGCAGGTCATAATCGATCTCAGCCTGCGACATCACTGCCATCTTGCCTTCCAGGGTGTTGAAGACCTGTTTGTCCCAGACCCCGCCGCTCAGGCACAGACAGTTTTTACAGACGCCTGCATCTACTAGCAAGGCAGCCCGGGCGATAGTTGCCGCCGCACTTGCACCACCTAGTTCCACCATATTCATAAAGACTGGGAAGAGCTGCAGGTATTCAGCTACCTGGGACGGCCAAAGGAAATAGCTGTCCTCGCTTGGGGGAGTTACCAGGAGGCCGTCAACATCATTTTTTAGCAGACCGGCATCTAGAATGGCCAGTGCCGCCGCTTCCGCCATAAAATCCAGGGTGCTTTTACCACCTGGGTTCAGGGATGGCTTTAAATCACCAATGCCGACTATCGAAGCATGACTCGGCTTAAACACGGTCTCCATCCCCTTTCTGGTTATCAATAAAAAACGCTATTCAATAACTTCCAGCTTATAGGCTGCGAGTTTTTCAATGTCTTCGAGGCTCAGTGCATATTCCCGATCCAGTTCTTTGCGGTCAACCGGAACTCCGCACAGGGGGGTGGAAAGGTAGCGCAAGCCGTTATCATTAACAATTGTTACAATCAGTTTTTTATCTGGGTATTTTTGGGATACTTTGCAGGCGGCGGCGACATTGCATCCGGTTGAAATCCCGCAGAATATGCCTTCCTTTTTCGCCATCTCCTGAGCAGTAGCAATACAGTCGTCAGAGCTAACCAGAACCACACCATCCACATATTGCAGATCCAGGATCTCTGGAATCAACCCGTCGGCAATACCTTGAACCTTGTGTTTGCCAATTTTTCCGCAGGCCAGTATAGGGGATTCGGCTGGTTCGGAAATGTATATCTTAATGGACGGGTTCATTTCTTTCAGGTATTTGGCAGTGCCGGTAATAGTACCGCCGGTTCCCTGGCACATTATGAACACATCTAGCTTACCTCCGGACTGCTCCCAGATTTCCGGGCCGGTATTGCAGTAATGGGCATTGAGATTTTCCTGACGAACAAACTGACCGATCTCGAACACCTGTGCTCCATACTTTTCCTTGATGTGGGTCACTTCTTTGAGAACCAAATCCACATCGGTCTCCGCTCCCGGAGTAAGAACCAGCTCGGCTCCATAAGCAACGATGGTTTTTTTGCGTTCTTCGCTCATCCCCTCGGGCATAACGATAATTACTCGGTAGCCTTTGCAGGCCCCGACCATACTGGTGGAAATTCCAGTGTTGCCGGTGGTGCCTTCCAGAAGTATCATCCCTGGTTTCAGTTCCCCGCGCTGTTCTGCCTGCGTAACTATTTCATAAACGACTCTATCCTTGAGACTGCCACTGGGATTGGTATATTCCAGTTTAACAGCAATATCGGCGTTAATATCCGAGGATATACGCTGCAAATTAATCATAGGGGTCTTGCCGATTGCGTCCAAAACGTTGTTCAGTATCTCTGCATTTCTGTTCCAATCCATAGATTTACCTCCCTAGTATAATAGCTAAATAATTACCGGCGTTGGCCTATCAAATTGCATCGCGTCATAACTGCCAATCTGTTCCGAAGCGTATGGTACGCTGCATAGTTTTGCTCTCCATGGAGGGCATCTGATCAATGAAATCTGGCAACCTGGCTAGTTCTTCCTGATATATTCTTCCTAGTTCCTGGTAAATAGTTTCTCGCTGGGAGGGATTGCGAAGGCTAAGACCCTTTTCGGTGAGGAGTGCTGACCAGTGGTTGTTAAGCTTTATTTCATAACTGCTCAATTCATCGAAAAAATCCCACCAATTCTGCATCTGTTCCTCCAACCACCAGCCTATGCCTGGACACACGAAATGCCGGCAGATGGATTCCCGTGTACTTTGGGACAGAAAACAACCACCTTCTTTGCGGTGGAATTTACAGCGGTAGCTGTCCCCATCAATCACATTGTTAACGGTTACGGAGGAGTCTAAAATAGTCAGATGCTCCAAGGAAAAAATGTGATCCAGCAGATCAGGTTGGGTTAGATACAAATAGCCCAGGTCAGTCGGATAAAAAACCGGAGAATAGTATCCGCAGCAACCCTTATCATCCTGGCGGGGACATTCAGCGCAGAGATCAACTTCAATATAACTGCGCAGACCGCGATTATGAAAAATTATCTCAATATCCTTTTCCATGTGGAGTTTCCTTTCTTCTTTGCAATGGTAAATAATTGACCTAAAAACTACTTGTTAAAAGTCACCTAGATAAAAGATTAAATCATTTCTCGCCGTGATTCAATAATTATCGGCAATTTGCAATTTATAATGCCAAAAGTTATGATTAAATTTAGATTTTTCCATCAGGTTTAATAATATTTAAAGTAAAGGTGAAAGCTGTGCAAACCATAAAATCACTGGGCATACTGGGGGGGACCTTTGATCCGATTCATTACGGCCATATGGTTGCGGCGGAATGCGTCCGCGATGCTTTCCACCTTGATCGGATTATATTTGTACCGGCTGCCCGGCCGCCTCATAAAGATCCGGAAGGAGTTCTTGACAGCCGTCACCGTTTCAACATGGTGGTGTTAGCGGCTCAAGACAATCCTAACTTTGAGGTATCACCAATGGAACTGGATAGGCAGGGTCTTTCCTATACGGTTGAAACCGTGGCCAGTTGTCGGCAGCTCTACCCCGCAGCAGAGATTTATTTCATACTGGGGACCGATGCCCTGCTATTGATAAATACCTGGAAAGAGCTTGATCGCTTGTTAAAACTTTGCCACTTTATACTGGTTACCAGGCCGGGATACCGGCTAAACCGTAATGACCAGAGATTCCGGGAGATTCCTGACTATTTATGGAAAAGGACCTTGATTCTGCCTATTCCCGGCCTATATATCTCTTCCAGTGAAATCCGCCAAAGGGTGACCGAAGGCAAGACTATTAAGTATTTGGTACCTGAAGGGGTAGAGAAATATATTGTGGAAAATAATCTATACCAGGATGAGGAAGGAACTAATGCTTAACGCATCTCAAGCCGAACAAATAATCAAAACCAGGTTATCAGCCCATAGATATCAACACTGCCTGGGTGTAGCCCGAGCAGCCAGAGATTTAGCACAGCTATATGGGATGGATGCTGACAAGGCATATCTAACTGGGATATTGCATGACTACGCCAAAAACCTGACTGCAGGCCAGTTGTTGTTGGCTGTTGGCCAAGACGATCAAATAGCGGATGAAGCGGAGAAACAGATACCAGAACTGCTGCATGCTCCGGTCGGTGCCCACCTTCTAATAGAGGAATTGGGGATAAAAGATAAGGAGATATTAGAAGCAGTAAGGACTCACACATTGGGTTCGACGACTATGGATCTCCTGGCGAAGATCATATTTCTCGCCGATATGATAGAACCAAACCGGGATATGTATCCGGATCTGGAGCGTCTGCGCCAATTGTCGCGCCACAACCTGGATGAAGCGATGCTGCTGGGGCTTGAATCCACTATCCGCTATTGTCTGGATGAAGGGAGACTCCTTCACCCACGCACGGTAGAGGTAAGAAATATGTTTTTACATAAAATAAAGGATAAACGGTTGGAGGCATAGCTGTCCTGGGCATGCTATAATATAGGGCAGAGACTTAAATAAATTGCAGTAATAATTAAACATAGGAGGACTGTTTTTGATAAAAGAAGATAAACTGGTACAAATGATCGCCGATGCAGCGCTGGAAGAGCAGGCCATTGATCTGGTCATTCTGGACGTAAATGAAAAAACTATTATAGCCGACTATTTTGTAATATGCAGTGGCCGCAATCTGGTCCAAATCCGCAGCATTGCAGAAAATGTGGAAAACTTCATGGACGCACTAGGAGTAAACGTGCTGCGCAAAGAGGGTCATCAGGAAGGTAAATGGATAGTCTTGGATTATGGATCCACAATTCTGCATATCTTCCGTCAGGAAGAACGAGATTATTATAAGCTGGAAAACCTTTGGGCTGATGCCCGCAAAGTAGCGGTAGCCCCCTAAAGGGTGCCAGGCACCTAACTAACTAACTTATTCGAAAAATTAACGCCTTCTGTTTTCTGCAACAGGAGGCGTAGTCATTTTTGGGGAAGGTGAATTGTCCGCTATTAAAAGGTCTGATTATGAGATATCTCAATAATAACAGGAACAATATTTAAAAAATTACAAATATTAGTTGACCCCGACCTTAGGTAGGGGTTTATACTTGCCTTAAGGTGGGATGAAGTTTGGAAAAACATCTTAAGATAGGCGAATTTGCAAAATTGACCGGGGTGACTATAAAAACAGTACTTCATTATCATAAGATTGGCGTGCTGGCGGAAGTGAAGCGTTCGGCTGGCGGTTATCGTTTATATGGTCCGGCTGAATTAAACCGTATTCGCTCAATCAAACGCCTCAAATATCTGGGTTTGAGCCTGGAGCAGATCAAGGGAATACTGGGTGAACCTGATGACAATAAGTCTTTTCGTGCGGTCTTGCTCGCTATGCAAACGGAATTGCTGACTCAGATTAACACTATGACCGAGCGGGTAGAGAAGATCCAGAAACTACTGAATGAGGAACCCAAGCTAGTTGAAGACCTGGATGAATCTCCATCTTTCAAAATGTACGTAGATATACTGGGTGAAGAAGCCCAGGAACAATACTTGGATACTTGTCCGGAAATATATGAGCAGGAACGCAAGCTATATGGGGTAATGGATGATTTACATTGGGGTCTGGATTACCAGGATATTTTGCGTGAGGTGGCGGAGTATTTTCGTGACCATCCTGATAAATATCAGCAATCCCTGGATTATGGGCCCCAAATCACCGCAATTGCCGGCATCTCCCCTGATTCACCAACTATTGCAGAACTGGCTCAGGAATATGCCCAGTTTATCAAGAGCCTTCCTTTTTATGAAAAGCTAATCAGTCAAGAATCACGACTGGGAGACTCCCTGGAATCATTATGCAAGGATATGTTTGCAGAAATATATTCCCCGTCCCAGATGAAGTTTATAGAAATGTTGCAGGAGTATTTAGATCCCCCTAAAAGCAGGGTCAACGCCATGATTAGGCATGAAGGTATATCTTAGGCAGAGGTTTAGACCTAGCTTCCAAGTCTATACCTTTATCGCTTCTCGCTATGCCAGAAATGCTATTATTGGGTCGATAAATACATCTATGAGGGAAAGGAGTAGTGGAATCTGCTAATTCATGAAAATCTCGTCTTTAGCAATACAAACAGCAATCAACAGATGAGAAATTTTATCTATGCTTTCTTAATGATTATGGCTATAGAAATGGTTATTGCTATATTTATTGTTCATGCTCTAACAACCAGCAGATCATGGTTTTTAATCGTATCCTCGGCAATCGTATTATTTGACCTTATTTTACTATGTTATATTGTTGCACTTTTAAGATCAGCTCATTTGATTGGAGAACATGGACTGACTATTTGCTTGGGTGGGCGTTTTAAAACCACTGTTCCCTGGAAAATGATTGAGAGCATTAAACCAACATCTATACAGGTGTCAACTAATGATATCCTTGGACTTACACTATTCAGGAAAGAAGAAAATCTCTATTGTATGGGAACTAACCAAGCAACGCAGGTTGTTTCTTTAAAAATCCCCATACTGGTTAAAGCAAAGGGCGAAGATAATCACAAGAGTAAAAGAGGCTTGGTTACATCTATATTTATTAATGTCGATGACAAAGAGGCATTTGCCAAAACACTCCAGAGTTACATAACAAATGATGATACCAAAGAAGTAATAGCCCAAGATTCTAGCTTGGAAGAAAAAGCCTTGATATTCAGTCATGATAGTATCAGGCTTTCCAATACATCCATACAGATCCGCACCGGCGATCCTCAATTGGAGCTGCAAAACATCTCGTACCAATATGGAGATTTTAAAGCTGTAGATAACTTAAGCATCACAGTGCAGAAAGGTGAAATTTTTGCGTTTTTGGGACCCAACGGAGCAGGCAAGTCCACCACATTGAAAATGCTAACGGGGTTACTGCAACCTAAAAATGGACACATACTACTTGATGGACAAGATATCTGGGTAAAGGGCAGTGAGTCAATACGAAAACAAATTGGCTATGTTCCTGACCAACCGATTCTTTATTATAGGCTGACAGCCAAAGAGCATCTCTACTACAGTGGAAGATTATTAGGTTTGGAAGAAGCTGTTTTGATGAATCGGATTAATTATCTGCTGGAGCTGTTTGATCTTGTGCCATACCAAGAGCAAATGGTGGAGACCTATTCTCAGGGAATGCAAAGGAAGGTTTCTATGTGCCTGGCCTTGCTTAATGACCCCAATCTATTAATTGTAGATGAACTGACCAACGCTTATGATGCTAAAACCATCGCAGTTATTAAGAAAATTTTCAGAGAGAGGAAGGCATCCGGAAAAACGGTGCTTTTCTCTGGACATGTAATGGCGGTTATGGAGGAATTGGCCGATTATATCGTTATCATCCAAAAAGGTATTTGTTATGCCTCAGGTACTATGGGAGAACTAACCGCGAAATACGGCATCAACAATTTGGAGGATTTATTCCTGCAGCTAACAGATACCCAAATCAGGGACTAGGTCAGGATAAATTGTGAATACCCGTCTTGTGCATGAGCATTTGCGAAAGGAATGTTATAAAAATGAACAAATTAGAGCGCACCAAGTCATTTCCTTTATACGCAGGATTTATTTTATATATTTTATTGTCATCTTATTTATTATTTTTTAAAATTGTATCTCCACTGGAACTATTTAGCCCCTATCGATATGTATTTAGAAACATAAACGTAATACCATTTCATACTATATATGGTTATTTATCAGGTGTTTTAAATGTTTCTCAATCTATTGTTATTATCAATGTACTTGGCAACATTGTGATGTTTATACCTTTAGGATTTTACTTACAATTACTTAGGAAAAACAAAAGAATATCTATGAGTATATTTCTGGTCATTTTGATTAGCTTATTTGTGGAAATAATTCAATATATATTTGGCCTTGGAGCAAGTGATATTGATGATGTCATCTTGAATTGTTCGGGTGGTTTGATTGGTATTTTGAGCTATAAAGTTCTAGCATTATTTGTTAGAAACGACGAGACGGCTGCCGCGGTGGGCCAAACCACAGAAATCCAACAAAAATTCAAATCAAAGACTAGGTGGGGATAAACTATGACTTCTATCACTTTATTTAATATGAAAATGAAGCAAGGGATTAACAGCCTGTTTATCTATTCTAAAAAGGGTTGGGGCTTGGTGTTATTCGAGCTTAGTGGGTTAGTGAGCATTATCTATGTGGTCATGCAACGCTATTTGTATTCAGAAGATACTTCGCTGATATTATTACTGGCTTTTATCATTTTACTGGGTTCTAATTATTTGTCTGCAGAAAAATATTTGTCTAGTGCAGAAAACAGATTTGATTTGTTGATAGGAGTCCAAACAAAGGACATAATATGGGCCATTTATGGGCAAGTCTTTTGGAGAAATCTAAGTGTAGTGTCCTTATTTCCTTTAATTCTAGTAGCCTCAACTAAAACCATTTCACCATGGCTAATACTGATCACATTTCTGGTCTTTCCCGTTGCTGCCACTCTGCTTGCTTGCTTATTTAATATTTTGATAAACAGGTATTGGAAAAGAATTGCTGGCGTCTTTTACCTTCTTTTTTCGTTTTCATGGGGTGGGGGTACTGCGGCTATCATTGCCTTTTTGTTAACAAGTCATAAGCTTTCTTTTAGCACACTCGATAATCATGATACCCTGCTCATCATTCTCATGCTTTGTGCTGCCGTCACAACTATTCTATTCTTTTCCTCAACCTTATCGGTTTTATGGAAGGAAGCATATTTGCAGAATGACTCAATAAATAATCATAGATTGCAATTCAAAAGGTTCCAACGATTTTGTCGCCTGTTCTCAAACTCCTTTATTGTTAAAGAATGGTTTCTGCTCTGGCGCAACTCTATTACCCAAGTACGTTTGGTTGTGTGGGTGGTACTCATCATTATCTGCAGTTTTACAACCCTCAAATCATATTTATATGATCCAACTCTGTTCTTAGTTACATCCTTAGCCGTATGGCTTTTCTGCTATGCAGAGTTGCCGGCAACTGCCTGGCAGAATGAAGGTGAGCAAAAATCCTTCTATTGGCTTAGTGGGTTCAAACCATCCCAATTAATTACTGCCAAAATTGCTGCCTTTCTCCCGTTAACGGTATTTGGTATATTAACGGTACTATTTTTGGGATTAGCAATTCAATTAGGCTTTTATGTGATTCTGCAAAGAGCAGGATTGGTTTTTTTGCTTATTTTGTCAGCTATAGTTATATCTCTCGCTATAGCCTGTCTGGGACATAACAGTTCCAAACAAATGTTTAACAATGCAATGTTAGAACAAGTTCCATTGACGATAAGCGCCATTTCAGCAGTTTGCTTTGAATTCTTATTTTGTTGTATTGTTTTATTGCCACTTCAATGGATTCTTTTATTATCGATAACCATTCCCATAATATGCGTGATTGGCCAGGCAATGTGGCTAAGCAGAATTTATTATTCGATTTGATTTTGAGAGGGAGGCGGGGTGTGACCGAGAAACGTTCCCGGTCATCTGGAAGCTTCGCTTTATGACATTGGCCTGACGTCCCCGGGCTTCCTCGCACTGTGACGCACTCACTCCCTAAACGCGTGTTTTATGGCCCCTCGTTTAGGCGTATAATCTTATCGGACATGGTTTGTCAGTCCCTTAATTGGTGAATGGTTTAACAACTTTATTCTACCAAGCGGCTGTTTCCATGTCCTTTCGTTTGATAAGACGCAATTGGAATTTGCCAATTTATCAGAAAATAAAACTATTTACATTTAGCTCAATGAGACTTTTGGCGACTCCAAGAGTTAAGATGCTCAGTCGTTCCCGGCAAGATAAGCTATCAATACCAAAATCAGTTGCTTGGCAAATTTCCAATTTCAGTGAACCTTTTTACGTTTACACGTCCCTAATATACTGTAGGGAGCTCCCAGGGAGAAAGGAGAGGCGTAATTGAATGAATCAGATCTAGTCACACGATGCCAGTCGGGTGATGTCGAGGCATTCGGGGTGCTGGTGGAAAGGTATAGCGATAAGGCGATCCGCACTGCATATCTAATAACGGGTAGAAAGGAAATTGCCGAGGATATTGCCCAGGAGGCATTTATCCAGTGCTATTACTCCATACAGCAGTTAAAAAACATTGCAGTATTTAAAACCTGGTTTTACAAAATTCTTATGAGAACCAGTTGGAAAATGCTGGCTAGGACTAAGGAGCAAATGCAGGTGGATTCCATCGACAGAGAAATCAATCACAACCTGGCTGATTGCTTCGACTTGATAGAAACCGTGGAGATAAGGCAAAGTTACGAGGCCTTATACAAAGCGGTTGGTACCCTGAGCAAACCCCTTAATGAAGTGATTGTACTCTATTATTATAACGGCTTAACCATTAAGGAAATTGCCCAGATACTGAATTGTAGAGAGGGTACGGTCAAATCGCGCCTGTTTAATGCCAGGAAGTGGTTGGCCGATGGCCTCAGGAAAAAGGGATGGGATGTTTCATATTTTGAAGAGCGTCAGTTAGGAAAGGAGTGTCATTTGAATGTTTGAACGGATGATTACGAATACCCTCATTAGCAAAGCAAATAGTATTAGTTCCCACGAAGATATGGCTGAAAGAGTGAAGAGTGCCATAATTTCAGGTCCTAAGAAAAGAAGTTTGTTACTGAGACGATCAGCTTCATTTTGTAGCAAAGTGGCAGCGGTTGTTGCCTTGTTTGCTGTTACCCTGGTCTTCCATGGGAACTTAATGGCTATGGCCGGTAATGCAGCCGATAACATTATTAAGATTCTGAATCTTGGTAATTATTCGAGCGTTATCCAGGTTGAGGATAAAGCATCAGACCAACAAGCTCTGAGCCAGGAACAAAAGGATGAACTCTTAAAAGGCGGCACCATAACTATACAAACCCCCGATGGAGACCTTGTTATAGAAGGCAAGGACCCGTCCAGGGATGCTTTTCCGGAAGGAACTGTTCCTTATTCCAGTCTTATTGAAGCTCAAAAAGGGGCGTGTTTCAAAGTGCTGAGTCCGGGATACATTCCTTCAGGCTATGCCTTTAATGAAGCACGGGGATTTAAAGATTCTAAATACTACATGGATCTGCACTTCAAAGGACCAGGGAAAGACATTGTCCTGAGCCAGAGAATGATGAACCAGGAAACAGGTTTCGTGTTAGGTACGAATGGACCTGTTGAATCAGTCGACATCAACGGGGTAACAGGAGCCTGGGTGGAGCCGCATAGTGTATTATGGGAAAAGGACGGTGTGAGCTACGACCTAGTGTGTAAAGGTTTTAGTAAAGAGGAAATCCTGCAAGTAGCTAGGTCCCTCAAATAACTATTTATAGGTATTAATCAAAGGCTAAAGGGGCTGGCGGATAGTTAATATAGTCAGCCCCTTTTGATCTTTGCTCAGCGAACCAAGTGACCTTCCATCTTCCGTCTCATTTGCTTTATGCATTTAATCCCTGTGATGTGCAGCGCCTCAACTGTATTTTCAACCATCATACTGGCAAGATATTGTTGTAAATAGGGATTCTCTAATTACATCTAAACCCGATGCAGAGAATCATGGTTTGGGAATACAACAAGTTCGTAAGACATTGGAAAAAAGGGATTACGATTAAATGTCCTTTTTTATAAAGGCCCAATATCCAGCGAAACAAAATATGCTTGAATATATTCCCATTACAATAAGGGCAAATGAAAGTGTTGTACCATCTATTAATGCACCTATGTTCACAAAGTTGGCAAAATCGGCTACACCAAAGGGCAGATATTTACACCAGGCAAAATATATTGATAATATTTGCACAATACTGCCACCAACTAAAAGCAAGAATAACGAAAACCCGGTTGCTATTGAACGTGAGCGAAATATTGCTGAAAGTGCAAAGGTTAATAACACATATACAATAATTTCAAGAAAATCAAGCCCGAATACAATCAGTGTCTTTAATACCGCTGGAACATATAATATAGTGCTGCTTGTCCAAAGCATTTCCTTGGCATCCATTCCAGTGAAACCAAAATATATACCCATAAAGATAAAGTTCAATACAAAAGTGGTCACTGAAAGTGATAAACCATAAAGTATGGTAGCTGCTAATTTTGCAGTAATAATTTCATGGCGCTTATATGGACGTGATATCATCATTTTTATTGTACCCTCTGAGAATTCACCAGCTACTGTAGCTGCGCAGGCAATTATAACGAAAAGTGCAATAATTTTATCGTATAAATCAATTTTCGCAGTAAAATCCGTAACTCTCGTCCAAACGCTCTTACTTGATTCTGGTTTAATGTTATTATTGATTCTAAATTCATTCTCGGCGATGGCCTTTTTTGTAACTCCAATCAATAATCTTACGGTTTTATCTGTCGAATTTTCCATTGCTTGCAGCTTAGGTTTTTCTACAGTTAGTTCCTGCTGCAAATCCTGTTGCCAGCTTTCAGATACTTTAGCAATATTGGGGATATTATTAGATACATTATAAAATTTATAACCACTTGTTGCCGCTATTACAATCACAATCATAATAATTAGCATTACTTTGGTAGAAAGTCTTTTCCATAGTTTAGTATTTTCTATGGAAACAAGTGTAAAAAATGTCCGCATGTTATTTTCCCTTCCCAGTAAGCTTCATAAATACGTCCTCAAGTGATTGCAGTTTCTTTTTATCCATAGCATAGATAGCGATATGTGCATAGGTTAAGGTTGAAACTATTTGAGGTACTCTGTCGCGAGTTGTTTCAACCTGCAATCCATCTTGCGTAAGATTGCTATTGATTTTCATATTTGAAATAAGTGAAGCTGCCATTTCATTATCATCAGTTTGGAAAATCAAAATAGTTTTATTATTTTCCTGTGTCAGGTTAACAAGTTCTTCAACTGTTTTAATCGTTATCATTTTTCCCTCGTTAATAATACCCACACGGTCACACATCTGCTGCATTTCACTCAAAATATGGCTGGAAATAAATAATGTAAGTCCAGTTTCTATAGATAGCTTACGGAGAAGTTCACGCAATTCTTTAATACCTGCCGGGTCAAGCCCATTAGTAGGCTCGTCTAATATTAGGAGTCTTGGACGGTGAAGTAGTGCTTGAGCAATACCCAACCGTTGTTTCATACCAAGAGAATAGGTTTTAACCTTATGGTTTATTGCCCTATCAAGATCTACGATTTCTATTACTTCATTGATCCGTTTCTCATCTACATTTCTGTACATTTTTGCAAATATCCTTAGATTATCCAGTCCAGACATATATTCATACATATCTGGATTTTCAACAATACAACCAATACTGTTCATGGCACCCTTGAAATCTTTAGTTACAGAGCATCCACCCACAAGGATGGTTCCTTCCGTAATTTTGGATAAACCAACTATCATTTTAATAGTGGTGGATTTACCTGCACCATTAGGACCTAGAAATCCAAATATTTCACCAGCTTTTAATTCAATGGAAATTTCTGAGACAATGGTGCGATTACCTATTACTTTTCTTAAATTTTCAATTTTTAATATTGCATCAGTCATAATAATAATACACCACCAATACATTCAACTTAATGACATTTGCTGGATATCTAATTGGGAATTTTTTTCGATCACCAAACGACCTAAGCTTTTTTCAAGCGCGTGAATATAAATATAAAACACATTTGTTAACTAATACTGTCTATTTAACAACAATTTTGATACAACTCTTTATAGTAGCCATTATTATAGGGGGCAGCAGAATATGTAAAAAACACTTCTGTCGCCCCCTTGCTTTTTAAAAAAGTTCAGTCATTGATTATTCATGGATGCCTGAACATTAATCAAATACCAGTATTTTATACCACATAATTATAGGCAGTGGGTGCCAAATATGTCAATAAAAAGAAAAATATGGGTTGCTTGGCTCTTTATTCTCGCTTATAGGGGTTATTATTTTGTTGTGGCCAGGTTAGTTGTTGCTCCTTCATATTTAAAAAATCAAATGATAAACGATTTAATATCATTTGGAGATAATGATATTAAAAGATCTAATTAAAATTGAAAACCTAATAGTCGGCTTACAAGGGATTAACCGAGGAATTATGCGAAAAATGAGGCGAACAGATAATAAAACAACGGCTGACAAGAGAAGCGGCAGAGTGTGTAGAAACAACTCTGCCGTCCTTTTGTTTAAAATTACGTTTTATAATTATGAGGTTATTTCACCACGATATTAACCAGTTTGCCTGGAACAACCACGATTTTAATAATTGTTTTGCCGTTGATAATATCCTGGATCTTGGGCTGCGCCAGGGCCAGTTTTTCCAGGTCTTTCTGGGCGATACCGGTAGGTACGGTTATGCGTTCTCTTACCTTACCGCTTATTTGGATAGCTACTTCGATTTCGTCCTGCACTAATGCCGCTTCTTCATAGCGAGGCCAGGCTTGATGATAAATACTGTCGTCATGACCGTTAATGTGCCACAATTCTTCGCACATATGAGGCGTAAAAGGACTTAGAAGTATCATGAGGCTTTCGATTGCTTCTTTCAGAACTGACAAATCCTGTTCATCCTGATCCCGATAAGCATACAGCATATTGGTAAGCTCCATTATGGCACTTATCGCTGTATTGAAATTAAAGCGTTCTTCAATATCCTCGCTAACTTTTTTAATGGTGGCATGGGTCTTATAACGGAGTTTACGGGCCGAGGGCTCTAACTCCGTAAAATGTTCAGGCAGATGAACATCCTGAATATCTTCAGTGCAGCTGGTTACCAGGCGCCATACCCGGTTCAGAAAGCGGTAGGAACCTTCGACGCCCTGGTCGCTCCATTCCAGGTCTCTTTCCGGAGGAGATGCGAATAAAATGAAGAGTCGGGCCGTATCAGATCCATAAGTATTTATGATCTCTTCAGGACTGACCACATTGCCTTTGGTTTTTGACATTTTGGAACCGTCTTTGAGCACCATTCCCTGAGTCAAAAGATTAGTGAAGGGCTCATTGCAGGACAGCATGTTAATATCATGCAGGAATTTAGTAAAAAAGCGGGCATACATAAGATGAAGAATGGCATGTTCCACCCCGCCAATGTACTGGTCTACCGGCATCCAGTAATCAACTGCCTCTTTACTGAAAGGTATAGTGCTGTTATGCGGATCGCAGAAGCGGTCGAAATACCAGGAAGAGCAGACAAAGGTATCCATGGTATCTGTCTCCCGGCGAGCTGGCTTGCCGCAGCTGGGACAGGTTGTTTTATAAAAAGATTCTACATAATTGAGAGGAGATTCCCCAGAGGGTTTAAATTCAGCATCTTCAGGCAACAACACCGGCAGCTGCTCCAACGGTACGGGCACCAAACCACAATCTTCACAATAAACCATAGGAATGGGAGCACCCCAGTAGCGTTGGCGGGATATAAGCCAATCACGCAAACGGAAATTTACTGTTCCTTTACCAAAGCCCTGGGACTCCATGTAAGCGCCAATGCGTTTCTGTCCATCGGCAACACTTAAACCGCTATAGTTGGCGGAATTAACCATCAAACCGTCACCGGTATAGGCTTCGGTCATATTAGCCCCGTCGGCAGGTGAGTCTTCTGACTGTATTACCACCTTAATCGGTAAATTATATTTGCGGGCAAACTCGAAATCGCGTTCATCGTGGGCAGGAACCGCCATAATAGCACCCGTTCCATAATCCATCAGCACATAGTTGGCGATCCAGATGGGAATTTTCTCGCCAGTCATCGGATTTATGGCGTAAGCACCAGTAAATACCCCTTCTTTTTCCGCGTCAGTGGAGGTGCGGGCGACATCACTGAGAAACTGCATCCGATGGGAAAATTCCTGAACCGCTTGGGCCTGGACAGTTCCCTGGGAGATCTTTTGCACCAGGGGATGCTCGGGAGCCAGCACCATATAAGTTACACCAAATACGGTATCAGCACGGGTCGTAAAGACGGTGAGAATTTCGTCACTGTCGGCAATAGACAGGTCGAACTGACAGCCTTCGCTGCGTCCAATCCAGTTTCTCTGCATGGTTTTAACCTTTTCCGGCCAGCCCGGCAGTATGGCCAGATCATCCAGAAGTCGCTGAGCATAGTCGGTAATCTTAAAAAACCACTGAGCTAACTGCCTTTTCTCTACGGTCGTTTCACAACGTTCACAGGCACCCTCCACTACCTGTTCATTGGCCAGTACTGTCTGGCAGGAGGGACACCAATTTACGGCTGCACTTTTCTTGTAAGCTAATCCATTTTCATATAGTTTTAGAAACATCCATTGGGTGAATTTATAGTAATCAGGTTTGCAGGTTGCTAGTTCACGATCCCAATCATAACTGATGCCCAGAGTTTTCAGTTGTACCTTCATATTTTCGATATTGGCATAGGTCCATTTAGCGGGGTGGTGGCCGTGTTTAATGGCGGCGTTTTCGGCCGGCAAGCCAAAGGAATCCCAGCCCATAGGATGTAGGACATTGAAGCCGTTCATGGTTTTAAAACGGGCAATTACATCACCAATGGCATAATTTCTCACATGGCCCATGTGCAGATTCCCAGAGGGATAGGGAAACATCTCCAGATTATAATATTTGGGTTTGTCCAGATCTTGAACAACCTTAAAGAAAGCCTCATTCTCCCAGATTTTCTGCCATTCAGGCTCAATCTTTTTAAAATCATAACTGCTTTCCATAAATAGCCTCCTTCTGTATTTAGTTCAGAAAAACACAAAACTCTCATCCCTGACAGGGACGAGAGTTATTCCCGCGGTACCACCCTTAGTGACAAATAAAAAATGGTGGAGCCAGTGGGATTCGAACCCACGGCCTCTTGAATGCCATTCAAGCGCGATCCCAACTTCGCCATGGCCCCACGATTTGCCCACTCGAAATTTTAACGGATGTCCCGTCACAGGCTAGTTGCTCACCTGTGAAACTCCCCGGCGAGTTCAACAATGTAGTTGTCACCTTGCACCATATAGTGACTCTCTGTCCTGGATTGTCTACTACTCCGGTTCATTGCCTTTTTCTAATAAAGTTTTTATCCACGAGCAATATTCTACAATATATATTGATTGATTGCAACTATCAAGTAGTCAAATGTAACTGTGAAGCGGTCGCAGTTACTACCTAGCAACGGCTATTTGAATGAGTGATTATTCATACCGATTTAAAATGATACATAAGGTGCCCCTTGTTACTCTGTGAAATTTCAGCCAATTTTCATTTCATTTTAAGTATTTTATATCATACTCAAAATATATTTTCCAGGAATACCAAATAATATTTAGAGAGGAAGAGATTATGAAAAAGAGAGCTAACTTCAAGTCAACCGCCCTAACTTTAATTCTTACCCTGACATTAATGCTGTCAATATCTGCCATTAGCCTTGCAGACACCACTGGTCAACCCCCTGCTAATCAAGGTGGAGGGTTTGCTCAATTAATTAAGACTAAGTTAGATAGTCTTGTATCAGCTGGTACAATCTCAGCAGATCAGGAAACTGCGGTGCAAACTGCTTTAACATCGCCTTCTGGTGGAACAACTCCACCTTCTGGTTCGGGTGCCTTTGCTGGACATGACTTTACTTCGCAGATTAAGGTCAAACTTGATGCCCTGGTCACTGCCGGTACAATCTCGACGGATCAGGAAACTGCGTTGGTAACTGCATTAACACCGTCTTCCGATGAGACAGCCCCGTCTGCTGGAGCTGGACATGACTTTACATCGCAAATTAAGGTCAAACTTGATGCTCTGGTTACTGCCGGTACAATCTCAGCTGATCAGGAAACTGCCGTGGAAAATGCGTTAGCACCGTCTTCTGATGGAACAAACCTATCTGCTGGAACAGATACTGGTGCTGGAAATGACTTTACTCAGCAGATCAAGGTCAAACTTGATGCTCTAGTTACTGCCGGTACAATCTCAGCGGATCAGGAAACTGCTATTCAAGCGGCTTTGAATTCTTCCAGCAATGCGACCTCCAATCAAAGTACGACCCCCAATCAAAATACGACAAAAGGATTAGTGCTAAAAATAGGCCAATCCAAAATGACTGTTAATGGTATATCTCAAGATATCGATCCCGGCTATCAAACAGCACCAAAAATAGTAAACGATAGGACCTTTATCCCCATTAGGGCGATCATTGAGAATCTTGGGGGAACCGTTGATTGGAGTGCTTCTGATCAAAAAGTTACCGTAACATTGAATGATGTCCCTATTGTATTTCACATTGACAGTAGCCAAGCTACTGTCAATGGAACGGTAAAAGTCCTGGATGCACCTCCCTATATTTCGAGTTCGGGAAGAACTATGCTGCCGTTAAGATTTATTACGGAGAATCTCGGACACACTGTCACTTGGGATGATTCAACTCAAACTATAACCATTCAATAGTCAATTTCTTGGAATATTAGCCAACTGTCCGGTTAAAGATGGTAGGCATTGCAGATACCTTCCCGCCGCCTGTAGAACAGGGATAACGGCGGGGATTTTTTTCAGCTTTGACAAGCGTTGTTCGCAAGGGGACGGGGGTTCCGACAATTTATAAACCTTATATACAACTCCCCGGTAGAGCTGGATTTTATATCTATAAAAAAATTATATTAGTAACGATTTGCCAGCGGGTCGCAAGCATAATTTGACGAAAAAAGCACAAATTAATACTGACCAAAAAGAACAGGAGGGGAAAGTATGAAAAAGGGACAACAGACCATACACTGTGACGTTAGTAGCTGTCAGCATTTCGAATCTCAATTTTGTATGTTAGGTGCTATAAAGGTGACTCCTTGTACCCATGTGAATAATGGTGTGCCGGAGGATGAAACTTTGTGCTCCAGTTACGACGTGCGTAGCTAAGACCTTTTCCCCCAAGACGGTCTGGGACTTAAAGTCTCAGGCCGTTTTTTATTTTCTGTATTGATAAATCGCATAAAATACATATAAAATAGAAAAAAAGGAATTAAAAGGAATATGGAAAAATATTAGAATAAGGTGGTGAAAAATGGTGATGGATTTGGATCGGCGTTATCTATGGGCAGCGGCACTACTGGCTCTCATACTGGTATTTGCCGGAGGCATGCAATATGCGAACCTGAGAAATCGGGAGCAGATAGCTAAGGAAAACATTATCAAACAAACCGCTGGCGGGACAGAGGTAGAGCCGAAAGCAAAAGATGATGTGATCCAGATCTATGTAACGGGGGCGGTTCAAAAGCCTGGAGTATATCGGTTGCCGCCCGATGCCCGAGTTTTTCAAGCTATTGATATGGCCCAGTCATTGCCGACCTCCAACCTAAAAAATATAAATCTAGCCCAAAAACTAGAGGATGGCCAGGCTATAGTAGTACCGGTTATAGGGGAGGAGACTGCCTCTGATGCGGTCCAGGGTGGTACAATGTCCCTTACTGCGTATTCCAATATGGGGGGCAGCGGGAAGGTAAATATTAATACGGCTTCAGCTCAGGAACTGGATGACAAATTGACTGGCATTGGCCCAACCCTAGCTCAGCGGATTGTCGACTATCGCAAGCTTCATGGAGCCTTTGCCAAAATCGAAGACTTGAATAATGTCAGCGGAATAGGGGATAAAAAGTTTGCCGATATCAAAGATATGATAGTGGTCAGGTAGAAAGATATGCACAAAACCTGGCCTTTGATATTTGTTGGTTTTGCCTGTGGAATTGAGTTGGCCTGCTTTAAAGCCTGGCTATTATTGCTGCTGATAATTATCCTATTGCTAATAGCTGGCGCCATCGGCCCCGACTACCGTCCTCAAATACTATTGATGATTATCATAATTGGTTTGGGAATAGGTGATTATAATTTTTTGTCTTTAAAACCTCCGCTGGAACTGCCGCTTCAAGCAGCTGCTCAGCTTACCGGCATTGTGCAGGACATACCTTATTATGACGGGCAAAATACCAGCTTCACGCTTAAGACCGATATGCCTTCCCCCTACCAAAAGAAAATCAGGATAGTCTGTCTTTATCAATGTCGATTTGACCGGGGAGATCTCATAAAACTGCAGGGTGATTTGAAACCTCCGCCCAAACCAGGCAATCCGGGTGAGTTTGATTATCCCAGTTATCTTGCTCATCAAGGAATTTATTATAATCTCACGGTCAAGTTCGCCACTCAAGCTAAGCTTATAACCCCGGTAACGGGGCCAATTAAATGGATTGATGCATTTCGCAGCCAGGCTGAGAGGCTGACCCAACAAGCTCTATCTAAGCAAGAAGCGGCGGTTTTGTTGGGGATGCTGCTGGGCGGACAAGCCGGTATGGAAGCAGAACAGTACAGCGATTTTCAAAAGACCGGGATTGTACATCTCTTTTCGGTTGGAGGGCTGCATGTAGGATTCTTACTGGTTTTGGTAGCCTGGCTGACCTCCCTGGTAAGGGTGGGTACCCGCGGTAAATTCTGGGCTGGGATCTTTATCTTGCTGGTCTATGGAACCATGGTGGCCTGGCCCGCGCCGGTTATTCGCGCCGTGATAATGGGGAGCCTAGGACTGTTGGCCTACTACAGCGGCCGCGATAACAGCCTGCTTAATGCCTTGGCCATATCCGGCTTAGTCATGCTCCTCATAAGCCCGGATAACCTTTTCAACCTGAGTTTCCAGCTTACTATACTGGCTAGCTGGGGCTTAATATATCTATTCCCCCTGGTGAAGGAGAGGCTGCCTTATAAAGGTTGGGGGTGGGATATGATCCTGATTCCTATTTGTGCAGAGGTGGCCGTTCTGCCCCTGGTAGCCTATTATTTTAATCTGTTTACACCAATTTCTCTATTCACCAACATCTTGATTACCTATCTGGCAGGCGGGGCAGTTATTTTAGGATTTATGGCTTTCTTATTGGCATCATTCCTGCCTTTTTTGGCAACCTTGCTTCTCTATCCAGCTGGTCTATTTATAGAATTGATTCTGTTAATTGTCCAATGGAGCAAAATGCTGCCCGGGGCTTATATATGGGTGGCCACTCCAGCGATGGGCATGGTCGCCCTATATTACATAGCTATATTCACCGGCATCCTAGGTTTGAAAAAACCATCCCAGCGAAGGTATTCATTATCGGCCATATTACTCTTAACGGTCTTCATGATCTGCCTCTTGCTTCCTGCTAGTTGCTATGATCGAGGAAATCTGCAAATCGCATTTATTGATGTTGGTCAGGGCGATGCTCTGCTGTTGAAGACTCCCCAGGGCAAATTTATCCTGGTGGATGGAGGCGGGAGTGAATTTTACGATGTTGCTGCCAAAAAACTGCTGCCCTATCTGCATTATCGTGGTCTGCGTCACCTAGACATGATCATTAATACTCACCCTGATATTGACCATATAAAAGGACTGGAGAGTGTGGCCGACCAGATTGATGTAACCTGTCTAGGACTGCCAGCCAGTATCTCGACCTGTAAGGAATACCAGCCTCTGCGAGACATAGCGGCCCGGCGTAATATACCGGTATTCAGTCTGGGAGCAGGAGAATCCATCAATTTGGAAGACGGTGTAGAGATAACAGTCTTACATCCAGAGCGTGATTTATACGATGGCCAGGCATTAAACCAGGAGTCCATAGTCTTACAGGTGAGGTACGGTGAATTTTCAGCTCTCCTAACTGGAGATATACCCAGTGAAGTCATTCCCCAAGTTCTAGCGAAAGTGGACTTGCCGATAAATGTTGTAAAGATTCCTCATCATGGCAGTAAAGGTTCGCTGTCGCCAGGTTTCTATCAAAAGCTGCACCCGCGTTTAGCCGTGATCTCGGTAGCTGCCAACAATCCTTTCGGGCATCCAAATCCCTCCGTTTTAGAAGCGCTGGCCCAGGCCCAGGTTGAAGTTTTACGCACTGATCAGGACGGTGCAGTAATGGTACGCACTGACGGCAAGGGTTTAATGATTAGCAGGACAAAGAACAGCAGTAATTAAGGTTGAATGAGCGGAAATACGAATTAGCCTTCTGCCTACCTAACTTTTGTTTCCTCCTCTTTCTATTCCTATGTATAATATAGACAATTGCACGTTTTAGATACAGATAATGTTATAGAATTATTAATATGAAAGAGGTGAACATACCTGATTTCTAAAAGTATATTTGTCTTAGAGTATTAGAAATCAGAGTAATATTATGACAGATCAATCTAGGAAAATTGTAATTATAGGTGCTGGCCACGTAGGCTCTCACTGCGCATTTAGTTTAATGACACAAGGAGATGCTAGCGAGATTGTATTTATTGACATAGATGATCAAAAGGCTGCAGCCCAAGCCGGTGATATAGCAGATGCTGGTTACTTTATGCCGCATCCTGTAATCGTAAGGTCGGGAGATTATGATGATTGCAAGGATGCAGCGATTGTTGTTGTGTCAGCAGGGATTCCAAGAAAACCCGGACAAACCAGATTGGATACTATGGGCGATTCTATCAGGGTAATGAAAGAGATTGTTGACCCTTTAAAAAGCTCGGGATTTGAAGGTATTTTAATCTGCATATCAAATCCGGCCGATGTCATCGCTAATTATATGAGAAAACATACCGGTTGGGCAAAGCATAGGGTGTTTAGTACAGGGACTTCCCTTGATACTGCCAGACTCAAGCGTGTATTTCAAGAAGAAACCGGGATAGACGCCAGAAGCATACAATGTTTATCCATGGGAGAACATGGGGACTCCAGCATGATACCATTTTCTCATGTCAGTATCGGCGGAAAGCCTTTATTGGAGTTAATGAAGGAAAAGCCAGATGTTTACGGCAAGCTTGATTTGGAGCATGTTTTATATCGAACCCGCACGATCGGCATGGATATCATAAACGGAAAAAAATCTACGGAATTTGGAATCGGGTTTGTACTTGCTGATATGGTCAAAGCAATTTTTCATGATGAACATCGAGTTATGCCTGTATCTGCTTTATTGGAAGGAGAGTATGGACAAACGGATTTACATGTCGGTGTGCCGGCTATTATAGGGAAAAATGGAATAGCGGAAATAATTGAGCTGCATTTAACTGAGGAGGAACAGAAGCTATTTGAGGATTCCTGCCATGTAATTCGTAAGCATATTGCCTTGGCAGAAAAAATATAGTAAATGGTGACAACGGTGTCGAAGAAATTGACCCCTGTCAGAGCGAGCAAAAAAGGCACCCATGATGTTGTTAAGCAGCAAGCCAAGCGGAAGGCCATTGATTGAGCGGGTAAGGTTTTGGAACACAAGAATTGAGGGTTTGGGACACACCTCTTCGAGGAATGTCCCTTGGAATATTCCTTGGAATATTCCTGTAACAAGTACGTCGATTGAACTGGTCTTACGAATTAACGCAGCTATTAGACTTTTTTGACAGTCTGGTCAAGCTAGTAAAATTCTATCATCTGTCAGTTGTTTTTTTCTTTCCTTAGAGTAGTACGTTAATAATTCCTCTATGGTCATTTTGCTGCGCTCTTCACCTTTGATATCCAAAATAATCTCCCCTTCATCCATCATAATTGTACGATTGCCTAGAGCAAGGGCGAATTTTATATCGTGGGTGATCATTATGGTTGTAATTTTGGATTCGGCAACAATATCCACAGTAATTTTTAATATTTTTTGGGCTGTCGCAGGATCAAGGGCGGCCGTATGTTCATCTAACAGCAACAGCTTTGGCAAAGCGATAGTGCACATTAATAGGGTAACAGCTTGCCTTTGACCTCCGGATAAATTACCGACCTTGGTTTTAACGCGGTTTTCCAAACCTAAATCAAGACGAGCTAATAATTCTCTAAAGTACTCTGAATCCCGCTTGTTCAATGCAAAAAAGCTTTTGTGGGCTTTTCTGCTGTAAGCAAGGGCCAAATTCTCCTCAATAGTCAAAGAAGGAGCAGTACCTTTCATGGGGTCCTGCATAAGCCTGCCGATGTCATAGGCCCTTTTATAGTCCGCCGTCATAGAAATGTTTTTATTATCCAAAAGAATGGCACCACTATCAATATAGAAGGCGCCGGCGATAGCATTGAATAATGAGGATTTCCCGGCACCATTTGAGCCGATTATAGTCACAAAGTCTCCCTCATCCAAGTGGAGGTTTATTGAATTTAAAGCCTTTTTTTCATTTACAGTTCCAGCATAAAAAGTTTTGCTGACATTTATTAAATCCAACATATTATATCAACCAACTCAATATTTAAGTCAGTCAGAGCGAGCAAAAAAGCAGGCTTTTTTGACAGTCTGAACCTATTTAATATCTAAATGGCTGTTAACCTCCCTTCTGATCTTATTCTGCTGTATGATTGCTTGTATGGAAGGCCCGGAAAGAGCAATTATCACAATGACTGCAGAAATTAGTTTTAATGCATAGGCAGGGAACATGTCTATTTTCAGAGCAAAGGCCAGGATTATTCTGTACAGGATAGAACCAAATGCTGCTGAAATCAAGCCGATGGTAACAGATCGTCTGCCAAACACTGTTTCACCAATAATAACCGATGCCAGTCCAATGATGACCATGCCGCTTCCCGAGCCTACATCAGAAAACATCTGGTATTGACAGATTAAAGCACCGGATAAAGCTACACAGGCATTACCAGTTGATAAGGCAATACATTTCGAAACGTTGGCATTTATTGAGGATAAACGAACCATGTCCTCATTATCTCCGGTTGCGCGAATGGCCAGGCCAAATCTTGTTTTAAAAGCTATGGAAAGAATAACTATGGCGATTAGGCATATGGACAAGGCGAGAAGGGTTTTCCCCATCCCGCCTTGTGCCACAGTCATGGATTCTATCATAGAAAAAACGGTCTTGCTGCCAACTACGGACAGATTTCCTTTTCCGCCCATGATTGCCAGGTTTACAGTATATAAGCCTGTCATAACCAGTATCCCTGCCAATATGGGGTGTATGCTTAATTTGGTATGTAACAAACCAGTTGCCAAGCCGGCTAATGCGCCGGCTATAATGGCAATGAACAATGCCAGGAAAGGATGACCACTTATAGTCGCTACAGCAGCACAAGCCATACCCAGGGAGAAACTGCCATCAACCGTTAAGTCCGGCAGGTTCAAAATACGAAATGTTATATAGATTCCCAATGCCATAATGGCATATAGCAGACCGAGCTGTATTGAACCAATTAATAGTGTCATATAATTTCCTTTGCTTATTCATTCTGTTGATGCTATTGACCGAGAATCACAAAATTTTTCTTTAATTCATCTGAAATGGTGATACCCAACTTGTTGGCCGTATTGATATTAATCATATTAGCATATTCAGCAACTTGCTCAACATGGTTTTCTTTAATGGTTTGACCGTTAACAATCCGTGTAATCATGGCTGCAGTTTGTTTTCCCAATTTAGTATAGTCTATACCTACTGTTGCCAACGCTCCATCTTTAACCATGGAATCAGCGCCTGCATAAATAGGAAGTTTTGCATCGGTTGCCACCTTAACATAAATAGCCATGGCTGAAGCAACGGTATTGTCATTTGGTGTAAAGAAAGCGTCTACTTGGTCTACCAGCGAAGAGGCAGCCTGCTGTAAATCGGCAGTAGCGGTGATGGTAGCTTCTTTGTATTTAAGGCCATTTTTATCACAATAAGCCTTGGCTACCGCAATTCCGCTGGTAGAATTGATTTCGCTGCTATTATACACAAAACCGAATGTTTTAGCCTTGGGTGTTATTGTATTGGCCAACTTAAAAATATCTTCTATGGGTATTGAGTTGGAAACGCCGGTTATATTACCGTTTGTTTCTGCGAATGAAGTAACCAGACCTGCTGCCACCGGATTGCTTATGGCGGAAAATACAATCGGCACAGTTTTGGTGGAAGCCATGGCGGCCTGAGCAGCAGGGGTTGCAATGGGAACAATCATGTCAACCTTATCATTCAGCAACTCTTGCATAATAGACGGCAATAAGTTCATATCGCCATTAGCATTTTTAGTAATAATTTCAACTTTATCTCCCATGCCCTGGGCTTGCAATTCCGAAATAATCGTCTCACGGATTTGATTCAAGGAAGGATGGTCCATGGGCTGTACAATACCGATTTTAAAGACTTTTTTATTGGCTGTTTCGCTTTTGCTTGCGCATCCGCTTAATGTGGTGAGTCCCATCATGAAAACAAGTAATAATACGACTAACTTTTTCATAAATAATTGCCCCTTTTAATAAATTGATATGTAGATAAGGCGCTGCAACGCCACAAGGATAATAAAGCCAGTAAATAATAAATCTGCCCCAATTTAAGGACAGATATCAACCTACAATATCACCTTAATTTTATATTGGAATAGTTTTGTTGGTATGGCAAAAGGTATGATAGCTAACAAATGGCAATTTAGGTCTTAGCTGCGTGATATGATACCAATATCTCACCTCATCTCATCTTGTCTCTAAGTGGAACTTGACTGGATAACGTCTCACCGGTCTTTCCACTATCCTCTGCTCAACATAGGTAGATAAAACGGTATTTCCCCTATGTCCTCTTCTTAACTATCATTATAATTTACGTATTCAAAAAAGGTCAAGTATTGCGGTAATTAACCGGAAAACCTAATCATCAGTAGGTCAAGTAACGGCAGTATTGAGGTTAAATAGGATGAAATACTAATTACCCTCCCACTAACATAATTATAGGAGGGAGGGCGCTATGGATAGAAAAAACAATCTTTTAGCTGATGAAAGGGTAGGCAGACTGATGGTAAGGCTGTCTTTCCCCGCCATTGCTGGTATGATTATGTACTCTCTGTTCAGCTTAATAGATACTGTATTTGTGGCCCGGTTGGGAACAGCTGCTCTGGCCGCCCTTATGATATGCGTGCCCATTGAGATACTGCTGGTTTCGGTTGGCTCAGCAACGGGAGTAGGTATAACCTCACTTCTTTCTCGAACCTTGGGGGAAAAAAATTTTACCAGGGCGGACAATGTAGCGTGGCATGGCCTATTTATCTGCATAATTTACGGGCTGTTTTTTTCCTGGCTGGGTTTAGCCAATATTGAATCGCTGCTGCGGCTATTTGGGTGTACCCAAGAAATTTGGGAATTGAGCCGAGAATACCTCAGCATTGTCCTGATAGGCTGTCTGTTCACATTTGTACCGATGATCGCCGGACATATCCTCCAAGGTGAGGGAAATACATTAATGCCTATGTTGACAGCCCTAGCCGGAATTATTCTGAACGTAATACTTGATCCGATCTTGATATTCGGGCTAGGACCGGTGGAGGCCATGGGTTTACGCGGGGCTGCCTGGGCCACGGTTGCGGCGCAGTTGGCTTGCACTCTGATCGCCCTGGTAGCCATGGTCAAAAAACGAGTCTTTCTATCCTGGTCAATTCATAATTTTAGACCGGCTGTTTCTATTATGATTGGAATTTACAAGGTGGGTATACCTACGCTTTTGATGGAACTTTTAAGCGTAGGTATAATGGTGTTTTTTAATAAAGTGCTCCTGGAATTCGGCTATGCAGCGGTGGCTGTCATGGGTATTTTTGTAAGAATACGGTCGCTTTTCTATATGCCTGTTTATGGATTGTCACAAGGGACGATGCCTATGGTGGGTTTTGCTTATGGTGCCGGTAACAATGAGCGGGTGAAGGAAACGATTATAAAAGCTGCGGTATTTTCAATGTTTTTCGTATTAATAGGCTGGTGGGCCATGCAGTTTCATCCCCTATGGTTAATGCAGCGTTTTTCTGGAGATCAGGAGCTGATTAGTCTGGGGGTGGATTGTATGCGCTGGGCCACCATTTTCCTGCCGGTCATGGGGCCGATCATCATCCTGGGCAGTGTACTGCAGGCAGTCGGCCAAGGCATGACGGCCATGTGGCTATCCCTCATACGCCAGCTGGGGATCTTTCTGCCGGCTCTGATTTTCCTTCCGCGGATTTGGCAGCTAAACGGAATATGGTTGGCATTTTCCGTTTCCGAATGTCTGTCCGCAGTTCTGGCCATATTTTTCTTGGTTCGCTTATGGAGAAGTTTGCAAGGTCGGAAAACGTATGGTGTCTTTATATCATTCAAAAACGGCTATGCATTGCGAAGAATGGCAGCCTGGCTGAAATGGTGATAATAGTTTCCTCGTTCCTAATCATTCCGTGGCTAATAAATCCTGAGCAGCTATGACTCCGGATACACTGGCTTGAATCAGCCCCCGGCTCACGCCGGCCCCATCTCCAATCGCCCAAAGTCCATCTATAGGGGTTTTCAAATGGTTGTTTAACTGGGGACGCGCCGAGTAAAACTTAACTTCGATACCATATAAGAGTGTGTCATCGGAACCCACCTCGGGAATGGCGAGGTTCAAGGCTTCTAAGAATTCCTTAATTCCTACCATAAAGCGATGAGGCAGGACCAGAGATAAATCTCCAGGGACGGCTGCCTTCAAGGTAGGCACCACGCCTCCCTGCTCTATACGACTGCTCGTAGAACGTCGGCCCTGTTTGAGGTCACCGTAGCGCTGGACTATGATACCCCCGCTCAGCATGTTGGCCAGACTGGCTATATAGCGGCCATAAAGAATGGGTTGATTGAACGGCTCCGTGAAATTTTGGCTTAACAACAGAGCGAAGTTGGTATTTTCACTGTGGCTATTGGCAAACGAGTGACCATTTACGGTTATCAGACCATTGGTATTTTCCATAACCACATGCCCATTCGGGTTTACGCAGAAAGTCCTGACTAAGTCTTTAAATTCATGGGAAAGGTAAGTGATTTTAGGTTCATAGATCTTATCCGTTAACTCCTGCATGGTAGCTGCCGGCAATTCTATCCTCACGCCGAGATCAATTTGATTATTGCTAAGCGGGATATTAAGTCGGCCAGCCTGCTGTGCAAACCACTGCGCCCCATCACGACCTGGTGCACATATAACCCGAGGGGCATAATAACGAGCTCGGGAAGTTTTTACACCCTTTACCTTGGATTTTTCTATAAGAATATCCTGTACTGCTTCGCCGGTCTTAATGGTTATTTTTTCATCCAGGGCGGTTCTTAGATTACGCAAGACCATCTTGGTATTATCAGTGCCCATATGCCGGATGCGGGCGGGAAGAAGCTTTAGATCCACCCGGGATAGTTGCTGGCTGAGTTCAAGGAAATCCAACTCATTCCCGCCGAAGAATCTTGCCGGTGCACCATTAGCTACATAAACGCTGTCAACATAGTTAATTAGGGATTCCAATTGGTCTGTACCTATAAAGTCGTTTAACCATCCTCCGAAATGGGTGGTCAGGGTGAGCTTACCGTCAGAAAAGGCCCCGGCACCGCCCCAGCCGCACATGATGGAGCAAAGCTTGCAGTCCTGGCATTTATTAATACCGTTCTCGCTGGGGCAGTGGCGTTTTTCTACATCCCGGCCTTTCTCTAGAACAAGAATTTTGAGATAACTGTACATACTAATCTCACGCGCTGCAAAAATTCCGGCCGGACCTGCTCCTATAATAATTACATCATAATTATTCAAACATCTTTCCTCCTATTATAAAGAGCGAGCTGCAAAATGCTCATTGGTGAACAGTAGTATCAATTGTCTGGTTAGCCACATTATTATCTATTAGAGCTTATTGGGCAATAAGGTATAATAGAATAAAGAATTTGGCGCATCCCATAATTAGTTTGGTAGAGGATGACCACTATCATACCAATATAAAGATAGATTTCATGGTGAAGGGGTTAGGTTATGACCGAGGGTAATGCTTATTATTTGTGGGGAGACGAAAGCTATCTAATCGACCAGAGAATTAGGGCAATTATAGCTGAGGTTAGGCGAGAAAATGGCGAAGAGCCAGAGGTCGTACTCGTGGATGCCGATGAAATCAATGCGCTGGAATTGGGGCAGACCCTGGAGTTCAGTCCTCTGTTTGCTTTATCCCGAGTGGTAATTATTAAAAGGCCTGGTTGGCTGGGCAAATCGGCTCGTAAACTTCGCAAAATTGAAGAAAGCCTGCAGGTCATGCAGGATTATTTTCAGCATGATAACCACGGTCAGATACTAATAATAACATCGACCGAGCATAACTCTTCCAATCCGGTGACCAAATTCCTGGACAAAAAGGCCCAGGTGGTTAATGTGAAAGCACTTAGCCCTCATGAACTAGAGGGGTGGTGCAAGAGTGAATTGCTGCGCAGAAATGTGCGGGTAGCTCCGGCCGCTCTCAGCCGTATGATAAATAGCGGTCAGGATATGTACTATCTGGAGAACCTGATTGAGAAATTATCCCTAATAGGTGTAACAACGGCGATAGGTATAAATGAAATGGACGCGCAGCTGGACAGCAAGCAGGAGATTAAGGTTTTTAAACTTACGGACGCTTTATTGAACCGGAACCTGAAGGCTTCGCTAGCAGCTTTCTACCAGCTTCAGGAGCAGGGTGAACACCATTTGTTGCTATTACATATGATTACCCGGCAATTTCTAACCCTCAGCAAAATTAAGTTTTATCAGGAGGCCGGTTATCCTCCTGCTAAGATAGCTCAAATTACAGCCCAAAAGGATTTCACCATAAAAAAGATGCTGGAGAAGTCAGCTCATTTTTCCCGGAGTGAAATCAGGACAATATTCACTAAACTATTGGAAATCGATACTAGTTTTAAGAGTGAGAGCAAAGACCCGCGGATACTAATGGAGACTTTATTGGTTGATTTGTGCGGCTAGGGTACCAATAGACGCAGGACCTAGGGGGACGGTTGGGACAGGGGGACGGGTCCTTTGTCCCGCCCCTATGGTCCAGTTTAGTGGGACAAAGGACCCGTCCCCCTGTCCCAAATACATATTAATGGACAAAATAAAACCCTGTCTTTTGCAAACAGGGTTTTTGTACTTATTGGGCCAGGCTATTGAACTTTTTGCTCAGTCTGGACTTTTTATGGGCTGCATTGTTTTTATGCAATATGCCTTTGGATACGCTTTTATCTATCAAGGAGGTTACCTGTAACAGTTTTTCCTTGGCTGCATCCACATTATCTTCTTTCAAAGAAGATTCATAGTTCTTAATACTGGTCTTAAGACTGCTTTTATAAGCCTTGTTCCGGATTCTGCTTTTTTCAGCATTCCTGGCTCTTTTGGCAGGAGTCTTACTCTTTGCCACACTTTCACCTCCTTGGGAATTTAAAGCTAACAGACATACTATATCATTCTGAAATATAAATTGCAATGCAAAGGATAGCTTTTTTTATCAGGAGGCAAACTAAATTAAATTATAATCAATGAGCGCTTGCGCGAATTGAGCGCCAAAACGCGGGCGCTGTAGCGCCTTCCCTTCGCGTTTTGTGTGCATCGCGCCGCGAGCGTTTTATCAAACGCCTCCTAATTCGGGGGCCTAACCCGTCAATGAGGGATAAATCGGTTTATCCTAAAAATATAGAGGAGGGGGTCTTAAGAGGAGTTTGATATTTCAATGAGCACTTGCGCGAATTGAGCGCCAAAACGCGGGCGCTGTAGCGCCTTCCCTTCGCGTTTTGTGTGCATCGCGCCGCGAGCAGTTTTATCAAACGCCTCTTAGAGAGGCGTTTGATAAAGTCTTGTCCCTATTCTGGTTCTAATTGATCTAGAAATGAAATAGAATTTATCAGCATGGGGACGAGGTGATCAGTAATGAGAAATCGCAAATTTATGACATTCTTAAAAGGTGTGCTGTTGATTCAGATATTTTTGTTAATTAGCATTTTGGGACTCACTGTTGATTTGAATCGCGTTTATACACAAGGTGTTAAGCTGCTTAGTCTGGAGCGTATATTTCTTCCCTTTTCCGGACTCCAAATCAATGAACGCCAGGCGGAGATATTTTTTCAGGAAAATAACGTGCTTCTGGCTGGTTTAAACAATACTCCCGGCAAAATTTTGGAAGGTGAATATAACGACAGTACTGCCCCGGAAAATCTAATAGGCTCACATATTCAAGCTCTGGCTTTTACAGATCAAGCAAGTCAGACTACCATGAGCGATCCGGAGGAAGATTCTGCACCGGCCGAGGTAGGTGGGGCAGAGACTAATCAGGGAGATACTTTGGATAGCGAAACCCTGGCTCGATTTAAGAAAAGTGAGGTTTTTCTCTACTGTACGCATAGTGCCGAAAGCTATACTCCCAACAGCGGCCAAGCTCGTCTGGATGGCCAAAGAGGGCTTATAAACCAGGTGGCGGCGACGATAGAACAAACCTTAAATGCAAAAGGGTTGCCCGTGCAGTTTGTCGATACTATCCATGACTATCCTGATTACAATAAAAGCTATACCAATTCACGGGTAACGGTGAATAAAATCGTAACTGCCAATAAAAATATTATGGGGTTATTTGATATTCACCGGGATAGCATACCGGGTGAGGGAAAGGCTTCAACCGTAAACATTAAAGGGAAAAAAAGTGCCCGAATTCTAATCGTGGTAGGAACTAACCAGCGTAAACCGCATCCTAACTGGCAACAGAATCGAAATTTTGCGGAACAGCTTTATCAAAAGGGCGAGAAGATGTATCCCGGACTGATAAAGGGGGTTATAACCAAGGCGGGAACCTATAACCAGGAATTTCACCCGCGCGCCTTGCTTTTGGAATTCGGTAGTGACCAAAATACTTTGGAAGATGTAACTAACGCAGCGGGGCTCTTTTCCGACGTACTGATTGAGGTTTTGAAGGAGGCCAAATAGTTATTATGACTACACTATACCGAACGTCGCTAGTGCTTGGAATATTGATGCTGGTGATTTTTGGATTGAATATCAGCAACCAGGGAATGAACAGCCTAACTATGCAAAACCGCAAACCCGTAGTAGGGTTGCAAAACCAGGACAATACAGTCAGTGTATTTACCTTGGGGGAAAGCCATAGTTACGACAAACAAGAAGCTGTCAGCAAAATGATACAAGCCAGAAACCATCTGGGGATTTACACTCAGGCTGCCAGTGACCATATCCTGCGGGTCGCCCAAAATATTAAAGGTGCTTTAATCAAACTACGTGGTTATTGAGGGTCTTCGTCCTGATCAAGTTTCTGATCAGGATTATTTTGGGGGGGACGCTTAACCGTATTAAGTACTACGCCGGTAAAAAAAATGCAAGCGCCGCCAAGCTCGAGCGTGGATGCAAACACCGGGTTGACTCCGGAAAATGCCAAACCTACATAATAAATCAAAGTCCCTCCTACCAAAGCCCCCAACAGGATTCGGTTATGTTTAATATTCTTCCAGTCGGATCTCAAGTAGTAGGCCAAAAGCAATGCTGCAATGAGAACAGATAGTATGATCTTCATCAATTGATCCTTCCTTCCCTGTAATTCCTACTCAATGATAACAAATGCACGAGATATTTAAAAATGAATTTATAGACAGCGCTCCGTCCAGATTGAAGACAGTAGTACCAATGAGGTATAATGAAGGGCGACCATTGGCTGGCTAAATCTGGCTAAGAAATTTGGGGGGTTCAACTTGCAGGAACGAATAAGAAATTTTAGCATTATTGCGCATATAGATCACGGGAAATCCACCCTGGCCGATAGATTATTGCAAATTACCGGTGCGTTGACCGCCCGGGAAATGCGGGAGCAGTTTCTGGACAAAATGGATTTGGAACGGGAAAAGGGGATTACTATTAAATTGCAGCCGGTCCGACTCAATTATACGGCCCGGGATGGAAAAACCTATATATTGAACCTTATTGATACCCCAGGACATGTCGATTTCTCTTATGAGGTATCGCGCAGTTTGGCAGCCTGTGAAGGGGCACTGCTGGTGGTAGATGCTTCCCAGGGCATCGAAGCCCAGACTCTGGCTAATGTCTATATGGCCATGGATTTAAACCTGGAGATCATCGGCGTGGTTAACAAAATAGATTTGCCCGGTGCCGAGCCCGAGGTCGTCAAACAGGAAATGGAGGATGTCATTGGTCTGGATAAACGGGAAATCATTGCTATCTCGGCCAAGTTAGGAACAGGTATTGAAGATGTTTTGGAAGCTATCGTAGCCAAAATACCTCCCCCGCATGGCGATGAAGGGGCGGAACTGAGGGCCCTGATATTTGATTCCTATTTTGATTCGTATAAAGGAGCTATTTCTTACATACGAGTTGATTCAGGGGTATTGCGCAAGGGCGATATAATTCGCATGATGGCCACCGGCAAGGATTTTGAAGTTACCGAAATTGGAGTGTTGTCACCTTTCATGACAACTGTAGAAAGCCTCAGTGCCGGTGAGGTAGGCTACCTGGCTGCCGCTATCAAAAATGTTGCCGATACCAAGGTAGGTGATACAATTACCGGAGCCATCCGCCCGGCTACCGAACCGCTGGAAGGTTATCAGGAAGTTAAACCCGTCGTGTATTGCGGATTATACCCATTAGAAAACACTGATTTTGAAAAGCTCCGGGATGCTCTTGAAAAATTAAAATTGAATGACTCCTCGCTGCTATATGAGCCGGAAGCATCGGATGCACTGGGGCTGGGCTTTCGCTGTGGCTTTCTGGGGCTTTTGCACCTGGAAATTGTCCGGGAGCGGCTGGAGCGAGAGTATGATCTAACCCTTCTGGCTACTGCGCCCAGCGTTATCTACCGGATACTGTTGACCGATAAGTCCGAAGTGTATGTGCGTAATCCCAGCCATTGGCCGGATCCGCAGCGAATTGACAAAGTCATGGAGCCGTTTGTAAAGGCTTCCATAATGGTTCCCAATGAATACGTAGGTACAATCATGGAGCTGTGCCAGGAAAAACGGGGCAGTTTCATTAATATGGAGTACCTCACCCCGCACCGGGTCATGATCAGTTATAATCTACCCCTGGCGGAAATCCTGGTAGATTTTTTCGATGGCCTGAAATCAAGAACCAAGGGCTATGCCTCACTGGATTATGATGTACGCGGCTATGAAGTTTCTGAACTGGTAAAACTAGATATTATGCTAAATGGAGAGACGGTTGATGCTCTTAGCTCTATCGCCCACAAGGATAAATCCTATTACCGGGGCAGGGCTTTGGTAGAAAGACTGCGCAAGATAATTCCGCGTCAAATGTATGAAGTAGCCATTCAGGCTTCAATTGGCAACCGAGTGATTGCCCGGGAAAGTGTGAAAGCTATGCGTAAGGATGTCCTGGCCAAGTGCTACGGTGGGGATATTACCAGAAAGAAGAAACTGCTCGAAAAGCAAAAAGAAGGTAAAAAACGCATGAAGCAGATAGGAAGGGTCGAAATCCCCCGTGATGCCTTCATGACCGTAATGGCAATAGACAGTGATAAATAATGCCGAATCCATGGGCATCTATATCCACATACCGTTTTGTCTGCATAAATGTGACTATTGTGACTTTTATTCGGTGCCAGTCACAAATCTCAGCCTGCTGGAAGATTACACCTGCAGCGTTATAAATGAACTGAAATTACGTAAGAACGAGATAGACTGCCCCTTTACCACCGTTTACCTGGGTGGTGGAACTCCCAGTTTGCTAAGTCCTGTCCAGATCGAAAGGATTTTAGCGACGGTCTTCGCCCATTACCAATCCCAGGGTGAACCGGAGATCTCGATGGAAACCAACCCAGCTACCGTAAACTTAACGAAGCTGCAGGATTTACGCGCAGCAGGAGTAAATCGGATGTCCATCGGGGTGCAGAGCTTCTCCGATCAGGATCTCAAAACTCTGGGCAGGATTCACAACGGGCGGGATGCTTCAGCTGTATTAAGTGATGTTAGTAAGGCTGGCTTCGATAACTTCAATATTGATCTGATTTACGGCCTGCCCGGTCAGACTCTAGCAGCTTGGCATGAGAACCTGAGCCAGGCCATGAATTTTAATCCACCACATGTTTCAGCATATTTGCTGCAGCTTGACCAATCAACCCCCCTGGCGCGGAAAATAGAAGCGGGAATCCTGAATATGTTAGATGATGAGTTGGAAGCCAGTCTATATTATTTTACGCTTAATTATCTGCAAGGACAGGGCTACCAGCATTATGAAATATCAAACTTTGCGAAGCCGAATCGCGAATGCCAGCATAACTTGCTTTATTGGCGAGGCAGCCGCTATCTGGGCATAGGCAGCGGAGCGGTTAGTTTTGACGGGCAGCAGCGCAATCTCAACCAGCCCCCGCTAGATAATTATATTGAGGCATTGCTGGATCACCGCCTACCGCCTATAAAAATCCTGGAAACCATGGATGCGGGGCAAAGAATAATAGATGTCATCATAATGGGATTGCGCTTGACTGAAGGGATTAGCCGGGACGATTTTCAGCAGCGTTTTGGAATAGATCTACTAAAAGACTACCAGGATATAATAAGTAACTGTCAGCTCCAAGGGCTTTTAGAATTGGAAAATGATCGTATGTATCTGACAAAAAGAGCCTATTTCCTGTCCAATCAGGTTCTAAGCCAGTTTATCGACTGATACTATTGCTTGACAAAGGTTCCCCCAGATGCTATTTTTTAAGAAACCGAATTAGCACTCAAGGCAGGAGAGTGCTAACAGAGCAGGTGGAGAAGATGACATTAGATGAAAGGCAACGGCGCATACTTGAATCAATCATCAAAGATTATGTAGCTACTGCTGAACCGGTAGGATCTCGGGCAGTGGTGCGCAAGCATGCCCTGAACATAAGTGCCGCTACCGTTAGAAATGAAATGGCAGATTTAGAAGAGATGGGGTATCTTGAGCAGCCGCACACTTCTGCTGGTCGCATCCCTTCCGAGAAGGGGTTTCGTTATTATGTTGACTGCATGATGGAAAATGAAAATCCTAGTGATGAGCAAATAGATTTATTGCATAAGGTACTGGATGATAGGATTCAAGAGTGGAACGATGTGGTTCAGGGAGTGGGGCACTTTCTATCCCAGGTGACTAACTATGCTTCCTTTATTATTGTGCCATCGGTAAGATTGAGCCAGTTTCATAATCTGCAGTTGATTCCCATTCAAGATGGGCAGGCCCTGGTTCTGGTTGTAACTGATATCGGGATTATCATGCATCGCAAAATATCTATTCCTAAGGCAATAAAGACGGAAGATTTGCAGTTAATCAGTGAACTGTTCAATCGGGCTTTCCGGGGGAAAAGGCTGAATGAGATTCAGCGCAGTGATTTAATGTCTTTACGTGAAGAGCTGAGCAGCCGGCGCCAAGTTATAGATAAAGCCCTGGAAGCAATTGACAATCTCTTAGATAATTCTAATGATGAGAAAGTCGTAATCAGGGGGGCTCTGAATATTATTAAAGAGCCAGAGTTTAAAGATTTGGATAAGCTCAAACGAATTCTAACTTTATTTGAAGAAGATGGGCAGCTTAGAGATGTTCTCCCTGAACAATTCAGTGAAGAAGTGGATATTAGAATCGGCAAGGAAAATCGGGCTGCTGACATCAAGGAAATGAGCCTGGTATTTGCAGGTTACAAAACCGCAGGTGAGATGGGTAAAATTGGCTTGATTGGCCCAGTTCGCATGGAGTATTGGAAAGCCGCTGGAACAGTTGAGTCGGTGCGCAAGGTTATCGAGGAACTTCTCAAGAGCCGCAATTTCTAATTATTCCTTAATAAGCAGGCAATACCTGGGCTAAGGATATACAACAAGGAGGCTAATATGCCTGACAAAACGTTCCTAAATAGTGAAATTGATGATAAATTACAGGCTCTGCTCAGCAATGCGAATGCCGCGCGGATGATATCCCAAGCGATCGAGGGAACCCTCGGACCCAAAGGGCTGGATATTATGATGGTTGACAGTCTGGGCGATGTAGTTATTAGTAATGATGGGGTAACTATTTTACGACTTATGGCGGTTAATCATCCCGCTGCTCGTATGATAATAAATGCTGCTCGTGCGCAACAGGCAGAAGTGGGCGATGGTACTACTACCGCTACCATTTTGGCTGGTGCGCTGGTTGCCGAAGGTGCCAGTCAGGTGATGAAAGGGGTTCCGGTGACCCAGGTCATTCAGGGGATCAAACTAGGAACCGCGTACAGTCTGGATCTACTGCAAAAAAAGAGTCGATCAGTCAATTCCGTAGATGATCCGATACTTTTCAGCGTGGCTTCAATCGCCGGACGAGGTCAGGAAGATATAGCTCAATTGATTATTGATGGGGCTAGAATAATAGGCCGGGACAAAATGTGCGATCCCGATTATAAATTTGCCGATGCTGTGATAGCTAAAGAAGCTGCTGAGAGCCAAGTGTTTATGGGGACACTGATTAATAAGGAACCTGTCAGCCATGAAATGCCCCGTAACATAACCCACGCCAAGATCTTAGCGCTGGATGATTCTCTGGCTCCGGAAGAAATTGATACCGAGGCACGCAGCACTGAGGCGGGCTTTCAATATTACCTGCAGAATAAAAAACAGTATGAAACAAATTTGAGAAAAATCTGTGCCATGGGCGTGAATGTAGTATTGGTCGATCGCAGTATTGATGATTTAGGCGAACAGATTTTCACCGAAGCTGGAATTATGGCCATCCAGAGAGTTTCCCAAAGGGAGATGGAAAAGGTCTGCAAAAACAGCGGTGCCCGTAAGATAAAAAGAAGCAGTTTAAATCGGCCCGCCGAACAGTTGGCTAGCTATCTGGGGCATGCTGATCAGGTGCAGGTAAATGATAAACTGGGTTATACCTGCCTGTTGGATGGAATCGGAGAGGTATTGGCTACCGTGATTATTGGAGCAGCTACCGAGGAGGTAGTTGACGAGAAAGAACGCATTGCCCGGGATGCCGCCTCAGCGGTACAGGCAGCCCTGCAAAAGGGCGTTGTTCCTGGGGGCGGAGCAATTGAGATTTGGATAGCCAAACAATTGGAAGAAATGGCTCAGGATTTAAAAGGTATGACTTCTTATGGAGTTATGTGCGTAAAGGAAGCCCTGCTGCGTCCTTTCGCTTGTATAGCTGCTAATGCCGGTTTTAATCCGCTGGAGAAAATGGGTGATGTAATCGCAGCCCAGAAACAAAAAGGCCAGGATAGTATAACTATTGATTGCGATTGGGGGGGGTTAACTGATGCCTTGGAACAGGGCATTATTGATCCTACCCTGGTAAAGATACATGCGGTTAAGGCCGCTGGTGAGGTGGCTGTCGCCATTCTAAGAATAAATACCATTATAAAAATGAGGAATGGGAATGATACCCATGATACTCTGGATTAGGTGAGGTGAAGAAAGGAATGGAAAAGGATTTGGAATCCGAGATTGATAAAGGGCCTCCGCAGGGAGATGAACCTGTCAATCAAAATGGTGAGGTAGAAAAAAGTATTGAAGAGAAATTGACAGTGGAATTGCATAAACAGCAGGAAGAAACCCGCAAAAACTACGATCAGTATTTAAGGGCTCTAGCGGAAGTGGAAAATATTAAAAAACGAAGTGTACGCGAACGCGAGGAATACTTAAAATATGCCAACGTATCAATGATAAAAAAGCTGCTGCCCATAATTGATGATCTGCATCGAGCAATAGGGGTGGCACGCATTTCCCGAGATTTTGAAGTAATGACTAAAGGCGTGGAGATGACTGCTCACAGCCTGGATGAGTTATTGAAGGGCGAAGGGGTTCAGACCATCGAGAGTGTCGGCCAACCTTTTGATCCACAATTTCATCAGGCTCTATCTGTGGAGTTCAGTGAAGAACATCCTGAAAATACTGTTATCGAACAATTACAAAAAGGTTATATCATGCATGACCGGGTTATCAGGCCCAGTCTGGTAAAGGTTAGCTCATAATTATTTGGAGGTGTCATTTAGAATGGGAAAAGTTGTAGGTATTGACTTAGGAACTACCAACTCCGTTATAGCCGTAATGGAAGGTGGCGAAGCTGTCGTTATAACCAATATCGAAGGGGAGAGGATTACTCCTTCGGTAGTGGGCTTCTCTAAAACGGGTGAACGTCTGGTAGGCAGGGTGGCCAAAAGACAGGCAACCACCAATCCAGAGAGAACCATATCCTCAATCAAGAGAAAAATGGGTACTGATTTTAAGTTGAGTATTGATGGCAAGAAATATTCTCCCCCGGAAATTTCAGCGATGATCCTGCAAAAAATGAAAGCTGACGCCGAGAGTTATCTGGGACAAAAGATAACTCAGGCGGTTATTACGGTACCAGCTTATTTTACCGATTCGCAGCGCCAGGCTACTAAAGATGCCGGTACCATCGCCGGATTAGAGGTTTTGCGGATAATTAATGAGCCTACGGCGGCAGCCCTGGCTTACGGATTGGATAAGGAAGAGAACCAGACCATTATGGTATTTGACCTGGGGGGAGGTACTTTTGACGTATCTATTCTGGAGATTGGTGAAGGTACTTTTGAGGTTAAAGCAACCAGCGGTAACAATCGCCTGGGCGGCGATGATTTTGATGACAAGATCATCAACTGGCTGGTGCAGGAGTTTAAGAAGGAAAACGGCTTCGATTTAAAAAATGACAAAATGGCGATGCATCGTTTGAAAGAGGCAGCGGAGAAAGCCAAACATGAGCTATCCAGTCTCATGAGCGTTGATATTAACATACCATATATAACAGCCACTCAGGATGGCCCCCTGCATATGGAAAGGACTTTGACCAGAGCTCGGTTTGATGACATGACGGCGGAACTGGTAGAGAAAACGGTTGGCCCCATGAAACAGGCAATGAAGGATGCCAACCTAAAACCGGCAGATATTGACAAGATCATACTGGTTGGTGGATCCACTCGAATACCGGCTGTACAGGAAGCCGTAAAGAACTTTACCGGCAAAGAACCTTTCCGAGGGATTAATCCCGACGAAGTGGTAGGTCTGGGTGCAGCCATTCAGGCTGGGGTTTTAACCGGAGAGGTCACTGATGTAGTTCTTCTCGACGTTACCCCGTTATCCCTGGGTATTGAGACCCTGGGCTCAGTGTTTACCCGAGTAATTGATAGGAATACTACGATACCAGTTTCCAAGAGCCAGATATTTACCACTGCAGCTGATAATCAACCGTCGGTTGACATACATGTACTACAGGGTGAAAGAAAACTGGCTGAGCATAATGTTACCTTGGGAAGGTTTCAATTGACCGGAATTCCCTCAGCTCCGCGGGGTATTCCGCAAATTGAGGTAAAATTCGATATTGATGTTAACGGTATTGTCAACGTTACTGCCAAAGATATGGCTACCAACAAGGAACAGAAGATTACCATTACTTCTTCCAGTGGTTTGAGTGACAAGGACATTGAGCAGATGGTCAGAGATTCCGAGAAGTTTGCTGAGGAAGATGAGAAACGCTTTAAAGAAATCGAGGCCCGCAATGCTGCTGACAGCATGATCTATCAAGCGGATAAAAGTCTGAAGGAATTTGCAGATAAGATCGAGGAAGATGACAAAAACGCTATAAACGGTGCTAAAGAAGAACTGCAAAAAGCACTGGAGGGTAATGATGTGGATGAAATTACGGCTAGAAGTGAAGATCTGGCTAAAGCCATGCATGCATTCACTACCAAAATGTATCAAAATGCTAACCCGGAGGGATCAGGTGAGACCGGTCCAGACGATGTCATAGATGCTGATTATAATATCCCCGATGACGATGACAAGAAATAAGTTTAGGTTTATCAGGAAGGTGGGAAATAATGGCCGCCAAACGTGATTATTATGAAGTGCTGGGACTGACGAAAGCGGCTTCGCCAGAAGAAATTAAAAAGGCTTACCGGCAAAATGCTAAAAAATATCATCCGGATGTTAATAAAGAAGATGAAAATGCTGAAGCCAAGTTTAAAGAAGTAGCCGAAGCCTATGAAGTTTTGAGCGATAGCCAAAAAAAGGCTGCCTATGACCAATATGGCCATGACGCTTTTGACCCTAACCGTATGGGGGCAGGAGGTTTTGGCGGGGCTGACTTTGGTGGTGCAGGTGGATTTGGTGATATTTTTGATCTCTTCTTTGGAGGGGGCGGAGGCGGTCAGCGCCGCAGAGGCCCGCAACGGGGCGCCGACCGGGAGGTTCGTCTCGACATAAACTTTGAAGATGCCGTCTTTGGGACGGAAAAAGAAATGGAAATTATGCGGGTGGAGAACTGTGATAAATGCGATGGAAGCGGAGCTGAACCAGGATCCAAGCCAAAGACCTGTACGCAATGTCAGGGAACCGGACAGACCAGACAGGTTCAGAATACGCCTTTCGGACGTTTTGAAACAGCCCGAACCTGCAGCAAGTGCAATGGCGAAGGTAAAATAATCGAAAAACCTTGCCCTGTCTGTAAAGGGCGGGGTAAAGTCAAGCGCAAACGGATTATCAATGTCCGTGTTCCAGCCGGTATTGATACTGGTTCCCGCCTGAGAATTCAGGCGGAAGGTGAACAGGGCGAACTGGGCGGACCATCCGGCGATCTTTACATTGTAATTGTGGTAAGACCGCATGCTCGCTTCAAACGGGATGGCTATACGCTATTATGCAATCTGGATATAAATATTGTACAGGCGGCCTTGGGGGCAGAGATAGAGATACCTCTGCTGGGAGGAGACAATCATAAGCTTCTTATCCCAGAAGGAACCCAGCCGGGAGATGTCATAACTGTCAAAAATAAAGGCATACCTCACCTGCAGGGTCATCGTAATGGTGATTTAAAGGTTCTGGTAAATGTGAAAATTCCCACCCGTCTTAATAAGCGACAAAAAGAACTGCTCAGCACCTTCTACATTGACAGTGAAGATAAGGATGGCAAAAAAGGTATATTTGACAAACTAAAAGATGCCATTGGTTAAAAGGGGATGCATTGATGAACTGGAAAGAAATTAGTGTTCTGACTGAGGGGATCTGTGTCGAGGCCATTGCCGGTATATTTCATAATATGGGTTCGGGTGGAGTGGTGATCGAGGATCCACAGGCAGCCAGGAAATATATCAACCGTGATGGATGGAAGCCTGAATCGGTTTCCGAGGATTTCCTAAATCATGAATTTGTGGTGGTAAAAGCCTATTTTCTTGAGGACAAAAATGTTCTGGATGAACTGGCGAGCTCTATAGATGCGGTAGAAAGTAATTTTCAGGTCAAATGTAAGGTATTTGTGGATGAGGTTCGCAATGAAGACTGGGAAGAGACCTGGAAAAAATATTATCATGCTTTTAAAATTGGCGAGCGTCTGGTAATTAAGCCATCCTGGGAAGAATATACACCTGGTGAAAATGAAGTTGTTATTAACATCGATCCGGGTATGGCTTTTGGTACCGGCATTCATGCTTCGACTCGCTTTTGCCTCCGGTTTGTAGACCAGTATGTTAAGGGTGGAGAGAGAATTGTTGATGCCGGTTGTGGCTCAGGCATACTATCCATAGCCGCAGCTAAACTAGGTGCAGTAAATATTTTTGCCATGGATGTCGATGACCTGGCAGTTCGTATCGCACGTGAAAATGTCACCTTAAATGAACTGGATAATGTGATACAGGTAGAAGAAGGCGATATTATAGAGGCCATTCAGGGCCTCACGCTGGACATGGTTCTGGCCAATATTACTGCTGAGGTAGTAACTGAACTGATTCCGGAGGCTGCTAAAGTCATTTGTACAGGGGGTTACCTGTTTGGCTCAGGAATTGTTGACAGCCGCTGGCCAGGGGTTCAGAAAAGCCTGGAAGAAAACAATTTTGCAATTGAACAGGTTTTACAGGATGTAGATTGGATCGGGGTTGCTGCCCGCAAATTGTAAATCGTAAACAGGGGGACGTTCTTGGGACAGTGGGACGGGTCCCTCGTCCCACCTATTTGAACCATGGGTTTGGGACGAGGGACCCGTCCCACTGTCCCAGAAATCAAACAAGTAAGGAAGTTATCGGTGAAGAAGAAAATTGCCTTTCACACCCTGGGCTGTAAGGTTAACCAGGTGGAAACCGAACAAATGATTGAGGAATTTATGGAGCAGGGTTACCAGATTGTAGACTTTGGTGACCCTGCTGATGTTTATGTCGTTAATACTTGCACCGTTACTCATATAAGTGATCGCAAATCGCGCGCCATGCTTAGGAGAGCCATCAGGGCTAATCCAGATGCGCTCGTCGTAGCAACTGGCTGTGTGGCTCAGGTAGATGCAGATCAATTGTTCCAAATAGAGGGCATAGGGCTGGTTATTGGCAACCAGGATAAAGATCATCTTGTAGACATTGTTAATGATTTTGTATTAGAGAAAGAAGTAAATAGAAAAGTCTTTGTTGAACCAATCTGTCAGACCGCGATACGGCCGGTCATGTATTCCCATCCACATCTGCGCACCCGTGCTTTCGTAAAAATCCAGGATGGATGCCAGAGTTTTTGCTCCTATTGTATCGTGCCCTTAGCCCGAGGACCAGTTCGCAGCAAGGCTCCCTCAGATGTAATGACTGAGATTGGCCAATTATTAAGACTGGGCTATCGCGAGATTGTACTGACCGGGATACATACCGGCTTATATGGAATAGATATATCAGGGTGGAATATAACCCGGCTGCTGGAAAACATCCTGGTGAGTAATTCGGGTGATTTCCGCATCCGTCTAAGTTCTATCGAACCGCTGGAATTAAATGAGGGTCTGCTGACTTTGATGGCAGGGGACCTTCACATATGTCGGCATTTCCACATCCCTTTACAGAGCGGCAGCGATCGGATACTTACGTCTATGCGGCGCAGGTACAACCGGGAATACTATCGGGATCTAGTTCTGAGAGCGGCTGCGCTTATTCCGGGCGCAGCCTTTACCGCCGATGTTATGGTAGGTTATCCAACCGAGACTGCGGCTGATTTTCAGGACACTTATGAACTGATTAACGACTTACCCATCTATGATTTGCATGTTTTTAAGTATTCACCGCGGGCTGGCACTAGTGCTGCCGCCCTGACTCCTCAAGTTGAAGCCGCAATAAAACAACAGCGTAGTGAAACCCTGTTAGAAATAGGGCGCAATAAAAAAGAGCATTTCGTGCATGGTTTTCTGGGGCAGGAGTTAACCCTGCTGGTGGAACGCCATTTGTCTGCTGATGCGTATAGCGGGCTTAGCGATAATTATATTGAGGTGCATTTTAATTCTGGCCAGAATATGGTAGGCGAGTTTGTTACCGTAATCATTACTGAAGCAGGCGAAGAATGGGCAGTGGGGGTAATAAGAGATTAAAATCGTAGTATCTTGATTATATATCAATATAACGATATAATATGCATACAGTAAAATGGGGGTGCGTATTATGCCGTCAATTAGACCAAGTTCAGATCTCAGAAATAAATATAATGAGATTTCTGACTTTTGTCACAAGCATGCCGAACCAGTGTATATAACTAAAAATGGACACGGGGATCTGGCTATAATGAGTATTGAGACCTTCGAAAATCTTCTGGGCAAGTTTGAATTATATAAGCTTTTAGATGAGGGCATGGATGCCATAAAGGCGGGCAAATTGAGACCTTTTGGCAGTGTTTTTCATGATATTCAGAAAGGGCTTTCAGAGTGAAAGGTTATGATATTATTATAACCGGACCAGCCGAAGAAGACCTATGTGAAATTAAGGGCGACATGGTTAGGGAACACCAAGAAAGGTCGTATACTGAAAAGGCAATTATTGCTATAGGCGATATAATTGGTAATTTGGCCAATAATCCTTTTAACCATGCTTTGGTAAGTGATGAAAAATTGGTCACTACCGGAATACGAAAAGTAATGATTGATAATTATATAGTCTTCTATATTGCTTCGGAAAAAGATAAAACAGTGTCAGTGGTTAGAATTCTCAATTGTCGCCGAAACTGGGATAACCTACTATAAGAATTAATCAAGGTATCAAAAAATTCTATAAATAATAAACAAATATATAACCGATTCAAAAAACCATGCTTTTAAGTATGGTTTTTTTATTTGGTTAGTGAAAAAAATATCGAACATAAGTTCCGTTTCCTGGTGACAAATGGATAATTATGTAATAATATAGTAAAAATGGTACTGCGGATTGTGTATGGGGGCGGTCAAAATGTGATTTGAGGCAGTAAAACCGGGGTTTAAGGGTAAATATATCAATATTTAGGGGAGGATTTGTAAATGTCTGATTTTAAATATGAAATCATAAGATCGCTGGGAATATTGTCGGAAGGAACCAAAGGATGGCATAAAGAAGTAAACCTGGTAAGTTGGAACGGACATAGTACAAAATTAGATATTCGTGACTGGGGACCGGACCATGAAAAGATAGGTAAAGGTGTAACCATTAACAATGAGGAATTCAAGCTGCTTAAAGAAATATTGAACAATCTGGAATGGGAAAAGGAATAAGCAGCCTGGCAAGCAATTATTCTTAAATAAAACTGATGCCGGTGGACACCACCTTATCACATGAATTGAATAATATGATAACATACTATATGCAAATGTTTTTAGATCACTATTTGAATTGAGCATATTATTTGTTAAAATTAAAATAATATCGCTTGGTGCTTACATAGTTTTAAAATTAGCAGGGAAATTATTTTTTGAGATTAAATGATATCATATTTAAGATGTTATAAGGAGGTGAAAGCTGTGGCTGTACCCGATTGTTTGTTCTGCAAAATAGTTAATAAGGAAATTCCCGCGGAAATTATTTATGAAGATGACAACCTATTGGCAATCAAAGATATTAATCCGGCCGCACCGGTACATCTTCTAATTATTCCTAAATTACACATCGCTTCATTGAACGAGGTAAGTAACGAGAATGTGGAAATATTGGGACTTATACAGTTGGTTGCCTCGCGCCTGGCCTGTGATTTGGGCATATCTGAGCGGGGTTATCGCCTGGTAAATAACTGTGGTGAATGGGGAGGGCAGGCAATATTTCATCTGCACTATCACTTGCTGGGCGGAAAACAAATGGGTTGGCCTCCCGAATAATCTTGACTTGCAGCTGTTAGAGATTGTACAATATAATGGTGTTTATATAGCCCGGTCAGGTGAGGGGAGGGATATAATGAGCGAAGTTAAAGTCGGAAAAAATGAATCCCTGGACAGTGCTCTGAAGAGGTTTAAGCGTACCTGTCAGAAATCAGGGGTTATGCAGGATATTAGAAAACATGACCACTATGAAAAACCCAGTATAAAGAAGAAAAAGAAATCAGAGGCTGCCCGTAAAAAGAAAAAATTCTAGTAGCGTTAATGTAAGTTATAAAAGTCTGGTAGCCGTGGCTCACCAGGCTTTTTATTTTCAGAAATGGGAGTTAGGAGTGTTATGGGATGAGTTTTATGAATCGAGGCATGCAAAATAAACGCCAAAAGATCGCTATTATGGTAGTCATTGGCGTTGTTTTGGTGACATTCCTGATGAGTATCGTGGTTATTGCCATCGGTTAGAATTTACCCAAGACTAATAATAGTTACGATAAAAAGTAGGCGTGCATGGCACGCTTACTTTTTTGCTCTTATTAGCCATGTTCTAAGGCAGGTACATTTCAGCATGTAGTGGAGCAATTAAGCATATATTTGCAATGTATTAAGGATTTGCACTGGCCTAAAGAGCCTCATGCCATAATGACCCTACTGTTTCTAACCCAAGTTAAAGACGAGTTTATACATAGGAGGGTACTAAAATGAACAATCGGCGGGAAATCATCACCAAGGCAATGGCTGAGCTGCTGGAGATTCCGGGAGATTTGGTGTTGGATTTGCCTCGGCTGACAATCACCGGTAGAAACGAATTATACCTGGTAAACCATAAGGGCATAATCGAGTATTCAACAGTTCGTATGCGTATAAATCTCAGTCGAGGTTTTCTGGAGGTAGATGGTAAGAATTTGGAAATACAAGCCCTTATGCCCGATGAGATGAGGGTTTTAGGCGAGATTAGCAGTATTAAATATATCGATTGAAGTGGAGGGTGGTATGTCAAATAAATTCTCAGATCAAGTCGGAGGTTTTGTTTCTCTGCGCCTGCGTGGCGATAATCTGGAGAAAATCATAAATATGGCCTTGGCTCGCGGTATCTATATATGGGATATAAAAAGACGGGATGATTGCATTTATTTAAAAGTTAGGAACAGTGGCTATGAAGCTTTAAAAACAATTGCGACTGAACAGAGTTTTGCCATTGAATTGTTGAAAAGTCAGGGTTTGCCTTTTTATAAAACAATCATGAAAAGAAGAATGGGACTGCTGGGGGGGGCTATCCTATTTATCCTGACCTTGTATATCATGTCATCCTTCGTATGGTTTATACAGGTCAGCGGCAATAATAAAGTGGATCGGAACCGGATCTTGATGACGGCTGCTCACTATGGTATCCATGTGGGGGCTGGTAAATGGAACTTCAGCCGCATTGCAGTTGAAGAAGCAATGCTTAGAGATATCAGTGAACTAACTTATGTCCAGTGCGATATCCGCGGTGTGAAGGTTAATATCAAGGTAGTTGAGAAAATATTGCCTGACCATGAGATTACAGGACCATGTCACATTGTAGCGGTTAGGGATGGTGTCATTGAAGGGGTATTGGTGCTTGATGGTCAGGCTAATGTTAAAGCGGGGGATGTTGTTGCCCGTGGCGATATATTGATATCCGGAATTGTTATTCCGCCCACGCCGTCAACAGAAATTGAAGGTTTACCAAGCCCGTCTCCCAATACCGGTATACATCAGGTTAGGGCACGAGGCCAAGTCAAAGCTCGCACTTGGTATGAAGGATATGGAGAATGTAACCGAAAGTTGGAAGAGAAAGTTTTCACCGGTAAGCAATTTACTCGAGTATACCTGGAAACTCCCTGGAAGAAGATACTGCTGCGAGGCAGCGGGGAAAACCCGTTTGCTATTTATGAGCAGAGCGAGACGTTGTGGCGCGGCCCTCTAGGGAACTGGGGGGTGCACAGGCTAAGCTATAAGGAGCAATCTGTAAATATCACCGAATACAGCGAGACTGAGGCCATAGAAATTGCCCGTACCAAGGCTCTTCAGAAATTACATGAGGTTATGCCGAGCAGTTTTAAGATAAGTGATTCTCACATGGAGATCTTATCGTCACCAAGTGATTCCATCATCAGAATTAAGGTCTCCGCAGAAACTATCGAAGATATTGGTCTTGCCCAGCCCATCAATGGGGGTGAAATTAGCAATTAGGGATTTTATTATGCTATAATAACCGCAAAACGGTTATATCAAACTCCTCAGAGGAGGCGTTTGATATAACCGCTCGTGGCGCGATGCACACGAAACGCGAAAGGAAGGCGCTATAGCGCCCGCGTTTCGGCGCACAATTCGCGCAGGCGCTCATTGAATAGTAATTTTATGGCCCGCCTGCGGCGATGGCCGATTATATCATGAATTTGAGAAATTCATGATATAATTATTATCAACAAATATGGTTATTAGTAGGGAGGCTTAAATTTTTGGCCGTAAAAGAAAGCACGTATGTGATTAAGAATAACGAACAGGCAGCAATATTTTTTGGGACCGGAGACGAAAACTTCCGTTATCTGCAAGAGATTAGCGGTGCTGAAATGTCCGCCCGAGGAGCGGATATATATATTCATGGTGAAGAAGCGCAAGTGGATTATGGTCTGCAATTAATAACGGATCTAATGGAAATTGTGGACAATGAGGGTCAGCTTAATATTAATGATATAAATTATATGGACAAACTTTTGAAAAAAGGAGATAGACCTGGATATCAGGAAATTGTATCTGGAACACTTGTAAGCACCGTCCGAGGCAAGGCTATTAAAGCGAGAACCCTGGGGCAGAAGAGATATGTTCAAGCTATTTTAAAGGATGATATAGTTTTCAGCATTGGCCCGGCTGGCACTGGTAAAACCTACCTGGCAGTAGCGATGGCCGTTAGGGCTCTACGTAATAAAGAGGTGGAACGAATTATTCTAGTTAGACCAGCAGTCGAAGCTGGAGAGAAGCTCGGTTTCTTGCCAGGCGATTTTATTGAGAAGGTTAACCCATATTTAAGACCATTGTACGACGGTCTTTTTGACATATTAGGAGTTGATGTAACCCAGCGGTACCTCGAAAAAAATATTATTGAAGTAGCTCCTCTGGCTTATATGCGGGGCAGGACTCTTAACAGTGCTTTTATAATACTTGACGAAGCGCAAAATACTACTCCCCAGCAGATGAAGATGTTTTTAACCCGACTGGGTTTTGGATCCCAGACGGTTATCACCGGCGATATTACTCAGGTGGATTTACCGCGGGATGAATATTCCGGTTTGATTGAAATTCAAAAGATACTCGGCAATATCAAGGGTATTTCTTTTGAGTACCTTGGCAAGGAAGATGTCGTGAGACATCCACTGGTTCAGAAAATCATTAATGCTTACGAAATTTTCCAGGCTCAACAATAGACCTGTGGAGCTATTTAAGGGGATTATTAAATGAAGCTGGTAAGTATTTTCAAGTACTTTTTTGGCGGAAAAATCGGCTCTTTCTGGAAAGATTCCAATAACCGAAGAATAATGGGGCTGTTAGTGTTTTTCGTTATAATGACTGGAATAGTCTTTGGCAATTTCAGCCCTCAACAGGTTACCCTGCGTACCGATGAAGTGGCCCAACGTGATATTGTTTCCAATATTAACGCCTTCATCATTGATGAAAAACAGACGGCAGAATTGAAGAGCCAGGCCGTTGCCAAGGTGCAAAAATCCTATCAAGCGGATCAATATGCGCTGCCTAATGCCCGAACCGAGGTCAATAGTTTCTACACCAATATCAAAGATATTTTGTTAGCTGATAATACCGACAAAAAGACTCCCATTAAGAGTCTTTTAGATGGTAGGGTGCGTCGTAAGAGTGTTAATTCCGGCTACGACACAACTGCCTTGGCAAATTATTTGCTGACAACTAAACCCCTGGACATTGAGAAGATGCAACAGACTACCCTGAGTATATTGGAAACCGTCATGGACAAACCAATTACCGAAGAGGCACTGGCGGGGGTATATAAAGAGGCATCGGGGCAGGCCGATAAAATAGCCTTTAACTCATCGGCTATTGAGGTTATTAAGCTGGCCGCTATTGACGCTATCCGTCCCAATATGATTTATAACCAGGAGGCTACTACCAAAGCTATCAAGGAGGCGGAGGATGCGGTTGAACCAGTCCACAAAACTGTTAAAACCGGTGAGATTATTGTTCGGGAAGGGGATCGCGTAACTGCCGAGCAGATATCTGTGTTGGAACAACTGGGAATCCAGCGAACCCAAAGTTATACTCTAACCATGTTGGGTTTAGCCGCTTTTGTACTAATTAGTTTATGGCTGGTGAGGGAATATTTAAAACGCTACCATAAAGAAATATACAAAAATGATTCCCTGATGTTATTGCTCGGGTTAATTGTTGCTATAGTTCTTTTACTCTCCCGGGTTATGACTGTTATCCAAATCGCTGAGCGCCCTGATATAAACGCCATGTCAGGCTATTTAGCCCCTGTTGCCGCAGGGTCCATGTTAATTGCTATTCTGATTGACAACCGCTTAGCCTATTTTATGACCATGCTCATAGCCTTGTTTGTAGGCCTTTTAACGGATACCCATCAATTAGCGTTTGTTACTGCCGCCTTCATTAGTGGTACGGTAGGTGTTTACCGGGTCACGCGCTTAAGCCAGACCTCCGATCTAGCCAAAGCTGGATTTTATATTGCCATGGCAAATGTGGCCACGATTTTAACCATGACATTTATTGCGGGCAATATTACGATCAGCATTGCCCTAATCGGAATACTATTAGGACTTATCAGCGGTATCCTATCAGCTGTTTTGATGATTGGAGCCTTACCCTACCTGGAAAGCGGTTTCTCCATCACTAGCATGATTAAGCTGCTGGAGCTGACTAATCCCAACCATGATCTTCTCAAACGGCTCCTCATTGAAGCACCCGGAACCTATCATCACAGTCTAATGGTGGGTAACCTGGCAGAAGCTGCGGCCGAACCAATTGGGGCCAATCCCTTGCTGGTAAGAGTTGGCGCATATTACCATGATATTGGCAAGATTAAAAGGGCGGAATACTTCGTGGAAAATCAACGCGGCTTTGATGAACCCCATAACAAAATTGCCCCAGCTTTAAGCGCATTAATTATTATTTCCCATGTTAAGGAAGGCGTGGAACTGGCTCGGGAAGCGCGCTTGCCGCAGGTAATTATCGACTTTATTGCCGAACATCACGGCACCAGTTTAGCCCCATATTTTTATAATCAGGCTATTGAAGAAGAAGGCGAGGGCATGGTTAATGAGGATAGTTTCAGATATGAAGGACCAAAACCGCAGACCAAGGAAGTAGCCCTGGTGATGCTGGCGGATGTTGTGGAAGCGGCGGTTCGTTCCCTGACCAATCCTAATATGGACAGTATTCGTGCCATGATACGAAAAATACTAAGGGATAAATTAAACGACGGACAATTGGATGAGAGCAACCTCACTTTCAAGGATCTGGATGTTATTGCAAATACTTTCAGCAAGGTTCTGGAAGGGGTCTATCATAAACGTATCGAATATCCGGATATAGTACAGGAGCTCACGAAAAGGAGAGAACTGCATGGATACGATGATAATAAACCAGCAAGACAAAGTTAAATACAGCCCTGTGTTACAGAAAACCATAAACAATGTAGCTAATGCCATTGCGAAAATGAGAAACTTACCACTTAAGTCAGAGCTTAGTATCCTGCTGGTCGATAATAATTACATTAAAGATCTTAACCTTATTTACCGCAACCAGAATAGTGCGACTGACGTGTTATCCTTTGCCATGAATGAACTGGCCGAGGACGAACCTGGTTTCGATTTTTCCAATGAACTGAATGTACTGGGGGATATAGTTATTTCAATGGAAAAAGCGCAGGCTCAAAGTGAGGAATATGGACACAGCATGGAACGAGAGCTTGGTTTTCTGGTAGCTCATGGTATGCTTCATTTATTGGGATTTGACCATGACACTGAAGCTGAGGAAAAAGCTATGCACGATTTAGAGGAAAAGATATTGCAGAGTATCAACCTGGAAAGGTAGACTATTAGGATGAACAGGTTGCGGAAGAGTTTTTCTTATGCTATACAGGGGATTCTATACGGGGTAGCCAATGAACCCAACATGAAAATTCACTTATTGGCAGCCTTGGCAGCGTTGGTAATGGGGGTTATTGCAGGTTTAAGCAGATTGGAATGGGCAATGCTCAGCCTTACTATATTTATGGTGCTGGCTGCGGAAACTGTTAACACCGCAGTTGAGCGAGCCATAGACCTATTTAGTACTCAGCAGCATCCATTGGCTAAAATTGCTAAAGATTTGGCGGCCGGGGGAGTTCTGCTGGCAGCAGTAAATGCTGTGGTAATAGCGTTCATTTTGTTTGGACCTTATCTTATTGGTATTCTTATGAAGTTGTGATAGGAGAGGCAGCAATGGAACCACGTGAATTGGTGGCGCTGGCGCGCAATGCGCAGCAAATGGCGTATGCTCCTTACTCTAAATACAGGGTGGGAGCTGCTTTATTGGCAGCGGGAGGACAAATATATATTGGCGCGAATGTAGAAAATGCTTCGCTGGGCTTGACTGTTTGCGCAGAACGCATCGCTGTCTTTAAGGCTATTACAGCCGGGGAGCGGCAGTTTCAATCAATTGCCATAGCCGGCAGCGGGCTAGGTTACCTATACCCGTGCGGGGCCTGCCTGCAAGTCCTGGCCGAATTTTCGACTACCATCAAAATATTTGCCGCCAATGAAAAAGATGAAATTAGGGAATATTATTTGAGGGAAATGCTGCCCCAGGTTTTTTCCTTGGACAAGTAAGGTACATCCAAAGGTTTGTTGACTGAGGATGGCCGACAGGAGAAGGCTTCGGCTTTCAATCAGGACGATCCGTACAGGAGGGATAAATAATAGTGAAGTCTGGTTTTGTAAGTATTATAGGTAGGCCTAATGTGGGAAAATCCACTTTGATTAATACTATGATTGGTGCTAAAATAGCCATTGTTTCAGAAAAGCCACAGACCACCAGGACTAGAATTCAAGGTATTCTAACCTCTCCCGAGGGGCAGATTATCTTCATTGACACCCCCGGCATGCATAAACCCAAGCATCTCTTGGGTGAATATATGTTGAAGATTTCCACCCAGAGTCTTAAAGAAGTGGATATCATTTATTACATGACTGATGCCAGCCGGCCTTTTGGTGCGGGCGAGCAGTACATTATTGATCAGTTAAGGAATATTGAGGTTCCCGTGTTTCTGCTCGTTAATAAAATTGATCTGGTGGGAGAGGCAGAGATCAAAGACTTTGTTCAACCTTTCTTTAATCAAATGAATTTTACTGAACTTATACCAATTTCCGCAGCCAAAGGTACCAATGTGAGCACACTGCTTGATAAAACTATTCAGTATTTGCCGGAAGGGCCTTTGTATTACCCGGAAGATGATATGACTGACCAGCCGGTATCCTTCATTGTAGCCGAATTGATAAGGGAGAAGGCCTTATTGCTTACCCGCGATGAAGTTCCACATTCTCTGGCCGTGGAGGTAGAGGAGTTCAAAAACCAGGCTAACGGTAAAGTCTATGTGAGGGCTGTAATTCATACTGAGCGAGATTCACAAAAGGCCATTATCATTGGCCAAAAGGGGCAGATGCTCAAGAAGATAGGAGAACGTTCACGGGTCGATATAGAAGAGATGCTGGGATCTTCGGTATACCTGGATTTGTGGGTTAAGGTCAAAAAGAACTGGCGCGATAACGAAAACAATCTCAATCAATTGGGATATCGGATATAAGTGGATAGTGCATAGGGTATAGAGGATAGTGAACCGGAGTAGGACCAGGGACAGGGATACCGGGGTACGGGACAAAGGGATAAGGTACAAGGTGTACGGGGATTGGGGATAGTTAGTAGTGAATGTTATGCAAACTTTAGATATTGCTTCTTTTTTAGATAGTACTAACCTGAAACCAGAGGCCCAGAAAATCGACATAGAGGCTTTATGCAGGGAGGCAGTCAAATATAATATGGCTGCCGTTTGTATTCATCCCTATCGAGTAGATTGTGCCCGGAGACTGCTGGCTGACAGCCAGGTGAAATTATGTACGGTAATTGGCTTTCCGCTTGGCGCAGATCGGTCGGACAGTAAAATCTACGCGGCCGCTAAAGCGCTCGAGGACGGTGCGGATGAGCTTGATATGGTAATAAATATTGGAGCGGTAAAAGATGGAGAATATAATAAAGTGATACAGGAGCTAGAGGCAGTTCTGGCCCTTAAAAAGCAAAAGAATTTTATTCTCAAAGTCATAGTAGAGACAGCTCTGTTAACCGAACATGAGTTGGGAACAATTACGGAATATATAAGCTCCACCGCTGCGGATTATATTAAAACTTCTACTGGGTTTTCGAATCGGGGAGTCAGTCTCGAGGATATTGAAGTAATAAAGACACATAAATCGGAATCTCTTAAGATCAAAGCCTCGGGGGGAATTAGAGAGCTGGATTTTGCGCTGGAACTGCTTCAGGCAGGGGCATCCAGACTCGGTACCAGCAATGCTCGCCATTTGATTGAGGAGTATTGTGGAAGGGGACGGCAATAGTGGGAAGATATTATGTATTATAGGAGCCGTTCCATAGTGCTGAAGAAACGCGATCTAAGAGAGAGTGACGGGTTGCTGACGATATTTTCGGAGAAAGAGGGCAAAATAACCGCAGTAGCCAAAGGTATCAAAAAAACCCGGAGCAGTTTGCGAGGCTGTGTTCAACCATTTTGTCATTCTTTACTATTTTATAATCGCGGCAAGGAAATGGATTTAATTACGCAGGGTAAAATAATTGATTTCTTCGGTAATTCGCGCGAGGATATGAATAGGACCCTGTATTCTATGTACCTTATGGAACTGCTGGATAAGAGCCTGATGGAACGCGTGCCCATGCCCAATTTATATGATTCAGTGGTACGGGTTTTGGAATTAATCAATGAACAGGGCTTAAACCTGATGTTGGTGCGGTATTTTGAATGCAGATTATTGGTAAGTCTGGGTTATAAACCGGTGATCCATCAATGCGTAGTTTGTGGTGGTAAACAGATAAGCGATTTCAATTTCAGTTTGGTTGAGGGAGGTTTGGTTTGTGGTTCCTGCGTAAAGCCCGGAGACTTATTGATAAGCTTACGGGGAGAGAGTGTGGCGCTTATAAAGCTTCTCTGTGAAGGCACTCTGCAGGCCGTACAGAGGGTAAAGGCATCACCACCCGCCATGCAGCAGTTGGAGATCTTTTTGGAGAGATATCTGGAATACCATTTGGAGAGAAGATTTAAACTGAAGAACACTATTCGCTGGTTGAAACAAACAGTTAAGGTTTCAGATTGACAAGCCGATATACGGTTGTTAAACTATCTATGAAATTAATAGCCAAACAATGATGAAGAGTAGTAAGCTAAACCGCCTTTTTCAGAAAACCGGGAAGGATGGGAACCGGCAGGGGCGTTATCTGAAGGCACTTCGGAGTAAACGGCATTTAAGAGGTGGGCTACGTGCCAAGCAGGGTGGAACCGCGGGTTTTCCCCGTCCCTGTTGGATTACGGGCGCTTTTTATTTTTATGGGAACGATAGACGCGGCAACATTAATTGTGAACAAAGTTCACATCAGAAGTCCCCGCAGGGGGACAGCGCGGATTGATATGACTATCGCGGACTTCTTACCCTTTTTGGGATACCGAGGGTATAAGGCAATGGTTTGAAATAGTGATAATTGGATGCCACCTTGCTCAGTTCAATGACACTACAATAACACCTTATTCGTGATATTTTAGGTTCAAAAATTTTTAGAAATCCGCGTCAATCCGCGCCTATCGTTCTCTTTCACAAAACTGTATTGGAGGTAAGCAAATGAATTTTCAAGAAATGATCATGAAACTGCAGGCCTTCTGGGCTCAGCAAGGCTGCATCATTCAACAGCCTTATGATATGGAAAAGGGCGCCGGAACCATGAACCCTGCAACTTTCTTGCGTTCGCTGGGCCCAGAACCATGGAAGGTGGCCTATGTGGAACCATCCCGGCGGCCCACTGATGGGCGTTACGGGGAAAATCCCAATCGGCTGCAGCATTATTTTCAGTTCCAGGTAATTTTGAAACCCTCGCCAGACAATGTAATTGACTTGTATTTGGATAGCCTGCGACACCTGGGAATAGAACCGGAATATCATGATATTCGCCTGGTAGAGGATAACTGGGAATCTCCGACATTGGGAGCCTGGGGATTAGGCTGGGAAATATGGCTGGATGGGATGGAAATAACTCAGTTCACTTATTTCCAGCAATGTGGTGGTTTTGACTGTTATCCGGTTTGTGCCGAGATCACTTATGGTATTGAGCGTATAGCCATGTATATTCAGAATAAGGAAAGTCTTTTCGATGTGGAATGGGTAGATGGGATCACCTATGGGGATGTATACCACCAGGCGGAGGTGGATTACTCTCATTATAACTTCGAAGCATCAGATGTAGCGACCCTTACCACTATGTTTAACCTATGCGAGGGGGAAGCTCGGCGGGTTTCAGAACTAGGTCTGGCACAGCCAGCCTATGACTATGTTTTGAAATGTTCACATCTTTTTAATTTGCTGGATGCCCGGGGAGCTATTAGTGTTACGGAACGCACTGGCTATATCGGAAGGGTGCGGAATCTCGCCCGTACCGTGGCCCGGGTTTATTTGGAACAGCGTCAAAAACTTGGTTATCCTTTGCTCAAGGACGAAAAACTTCGTCAGGAAGTTCTGAAAAATGAGGAGGTGGGCGCATAATGCCTAAAGATCTGTTGCTGGAAATCGGTGTAGAAGAAATGCCGGCTCCTTTTATGAGCCCAGCTTTGGCAGAGTTAAAAATTTTAACTGAAAAAATTCTGCTGGACAAACGAATTGATTATACGTCGGTTCGTACTTCAGGAACCCCACGACGTTTGGTTTTACATGTCGAAGGTGTTGCTGAGACCCAGCATGATGCAATCATGGAATTTCGGGGTCCGAAAAAGGAGGCTGCTTTTGATAAAGAAAGACAGCCCAGTAAAGCAGCGCAGGGTTTCGCTCGTGGACAGGGAGTTGATGTTTCTGAACTGCAAATCCGTGAAGTAGCCGGGGTGGAATACGTATTTGCTATAAAACAGGAAATGGGTGGAAAGACGGTAGATTTACTGCCTGCCCTTCTATTAGAGGTAATTTTTGCTCTGCCCTTTCCCAAATTCATGCGCTGGGCGTACTATCAGACGAAATTCGGTCGGCCGGTACGGTGGCTGTTAGCCTATTATGGAGAGACGTTACTGCCTATGAAGATCGAAAACGTGACGACTAAGAATTTTACGATGGGCCATCGTTTCCTTTCGGCTGGACCCATTGAAATAAAAAGTATCGATGATTACTTTGTCCGCTTACGGGAAAACTACGTCATCGTTGACCAGCAAGAACGCAAGGAGCTTATTTGGCGGCAGGTTCAAGAAGTGGCGGCAGCGGTCGGGGGGAAAGCGGTGGAGAATGAGGACTTACTCGAAGAGATTTCCTTCTTGCTGGAATACCCTACGGCCTTTTACGGAGAATTCTCCTCATCTTATTTGGAGGTTCCTCCTGAAGTTCTGACCACTAGTATGATTGAACACCAGCGTTATTTTCCGGTCTTTGATGCCAATGACAAGCTGATGCCCTACTTCATCGGTGTTCGCAATGGAACCGACTATAGCCTTGACATCGTCCGGGCTGGAAATGAAAGAGTGATCAAGGCTCGCCTGGAAGATGCTTTGTTCTTCTGGAAGGAAGATACCAAGAAACCTTTGGAGTCCTTTATTCCGCGTCTTAAGGAAGTGCTTTTTCATGAGCGTCTAGGCAGTGTTTTCAACAAAGTAGAGCGGTTACGCGCACTGGCAGTGTACATCAGTCGGAAGTATAACCTAAGTAATCCCATTACAGCTGATCAGGCGGCATATCTCTGTAAAGCAGACCTGCTCAGTAATATGGTATATGAATTCCCTGAACTACAGGGAATCATGGGACGTTACTATGCCATTAAGGGCGGAGAAGCGCCCGAAGTAGCCGAGGCCATATTGGAACATTATCTCCCCAGATTTGCGGGTGACAGACTACCTGCTTCGGAAACGGGTATAGTCCTGTCTCTGGCGGAAAAGATTTATAACCTGACCGCCTTTTTCGCAATTGGCATTAAACCTTCCGGCTCTCAGGATCCGTATGCCCTAAGACGCCAGGCTCTAGGTATCGTCAATATAATAATTGACTTGGGATTAAAGATTGATTTATGTGAATTAATTAGTCAAGCTTATCAAGGCCTTCTAGACATAGCACCCGAAAAAAATGAAGCGGAAACGGTTCATGATCTCACCGATTTTATTCTGCAAAGAATGCGGGGAATCATGTTAGACCGGGGTTTATCGTATGATGTAATAGATGCGGCGCTCTATCAATCCGGAGGCAATCTGAACCAGATTATATTAAGGGCCGAGGCAGTTCGTGATTTTAAAAACTCTTCCTATTGGGAGGATTTTCTGGTAGTATTTAACCGCTCCTATAACCTTTCGAAGAAATGGGACAGTGAAATAGTCAAGAGAGAAATCCTTATTGATCCCAGTGAAAAAGCTCTTTACCAAAACTGCCTGCAATTAAAACCGAAAATCGAACAGATAATGGCAGAACAAAAGTATATTGAGGGTATGAAAATGATGGCGGGGATGCGGACAGATATCGACCGATTTTTTGAGGCGGTAATGGTTATGGTCGAAGACAAAGAATTAAAATCAGCTCGCCTGGGATTATTAAGGACTGTAGCGGGTTTGTGCAACTCCCTGGCAGATTTCAGTAAAGTAATGCCATAAAAATTTACTTGCAAACAGGATTTTTTTAGTCTATATAGTATATATAATTAGTGTGGTTTTACCCAAAAAGTATAGCATAATTGGGTGGTGAAAAAAATCGAACTAAATGAACGCCAAGGAAAAATCCTGGATATTGTCAAAAACCATGGTCCTATAACCGGTGAAAGCATTGCCGAACTGTTAGAGGTGACCAGGGCCGCCTTGCGTCCTGATTTGGCCGTACTAACCATGTCTGGTTATCTGGAAGCGAAACCCCGGGTGGGCTATACCTATAAAGCTGATGGAGCCAATAACCAGATAAGAAAAATCCTGAATTTGTACCGGGTTAAGGATATTATGTCTATGGCCGTGGTGGTCAAAGAAAAGTGCAGCATTTATGATGCAATTGTAACCTTGTTTTTAGAGGATACCGGCACTATTTTTGTGGTTAATGATGATAATTATTTGGCGGGACTGGTATCACGCAAAGATCTCTTAAAGACTACCCTGGGTAAAGTTGATATCCATCAAGTACCGGTCAGTGTGATTATGACCCGTATGCCCAATGTTATCACTGCTGATTGCGAGGATACTGTTGTAGAGGCAGTCAAAAAGATCGTGGAACATGAAGTGGATTCCTTGCCAGTGGTAAAACGCTTTATTGGCATGCCAGGTGAGGAAAGCTATGAGGTTGTGGGCAGGATTACCAAGACTAATATAACTCGCTTGTTTCTAGATCTGGCCTTTAAATAATCAAGGAGGTTAGGGATTTTGACAAATCATTTACCTGGAGTTTTTATTGTATCCGACTCTATTGGAGAGACAGCCGAGATGGTAGTCAGAGCTGCCGCCAGCCAGTTCAACTCTGGAAGCATGGAAATCAGGCAGATCCCCAATATTTCAGATAAGGCTACCATTGAGGAGATCGTCCATCAGGCAGTAGAAAACAAATTTATGATTGCCTATACGCTGGTTCTGGATGAACTGGCGGAATTCCTGCGACACGAGGCGGCTGCAGTCGGAGTGGTATGTGTTGACATTTTAGGCCCTATTATTTCTGCGTTTGAAGCAGCCAGTCATCTGTCCCCCAAACGCGAACCCGGCTTGTTGCGTAAGGTAGACGAAATGTATTACCGTCGGGTCGAAGCAGTTGAGTTTGCCGTGCGTTATGACGATGGCAAGGATCCGCGGGGCATAGCTCAAGCGGATATCGTCCTGGTTGGCGTTTCGCGTACTTCCAAAACCCCATTATCCATGTACCTGGCCCATAAACGGATAAAAGTTGCTAATGTACCGCTGGTTCCTGAAGTTTCACCACCGGATGAATTATTTAAAGTGAAACGGGGTAAGGTAATCGGTCTGGTAATCAAACCCGAATTATTAAATAACATACGAACCGAGCGGCTGAAAACGCTAGGATTAACAGGACAGGCCAGCTATGCTAATTTTGATCGCATATTGGAAGAGCTGGAATATTCGGACAAAATAATGAAAAGATTAGGCTGTCCCGTTATTGATGTTACCAATCGTGCGGTGGAAGAAACAGCCAGCAAAATATTAGAAATCTACTATAGGAGGTTAAGTAATGTCTAGCAAGAAATTCGTATACCTGTTCGAAGAAGGAAAGGCTGATATGCGAGCAATTTTGGGGGGTAAAGGAGCCAATCTGGCCGAAATGACTAACATTGGGTTGCCGGTGCCGCCTGGATTTACCATCTCCGCTGAGGCCTGCAATGAATACCTGGCTTTAGGTCAGGAGTTTCCGGAAGGCATGTGGGAAGCATCTATGCTTGCCCTTGGTAAAATAGAAGAGAAAACCAATAAGAAATTTGGTGATCAACAAAATCCATTATTAGTTTCGGTGAGATCGGGAGCAGCTGTTTCCATGCCAGGTATGATGGATACGATCTTAAATCTGGGGCTTAATGATGAATCGGTACTGGGATTAGCCAATTTATCGGGCGACGAGCGTTTTGCCTTTGATTGCTACCGCCGTTTTATTCAGATGTTTGGCAATGTAGTGCTTGAAATCGAACACGCCGATTTTGAAGAAATTGTTGAAAAATATAAACGTAAATTAGGACTAATTTTTGATTATGAAATCCCAGCGGGAGAGCTCAAGGAGATAATTAAAGAATACAACGTACTAGTCCAAGAAAAGAAAGGCTTTAACTTCCCTCAGGATGTACGGGAACAACTTATCATGGCAGTAAAAGCGGTGTTTAGTTCCTGGAAAAATCAACGCGCCATCGTATATCGGCGTATTAATAAAATCCCTGACGATCTGGGTACGGCGGTAAATATCCAATGTATGGCCTTTGGCAATCTGGGTGATGATTGCGGCACCGGGGTAGCCTTCACGCGCAGCCCATCCACGGGATCGAGTGAATTATACGGAGAGTTCTTGGTTAATGCTCAGGGCGAGGATGTGGTGGCTGGAATTAGAACACCGCTGCCCATTTCCCGGCTAAAAGAAGGCTTGCCTTCTGTATACCAACAGTTTATCGATACCTGTGCTAATTTAGAGCATCATTATCGTGACATGCAAGACATTGAGTTCACTGTAGAAAAAGGGATACTTTACATGCTGCAAACCAGGACCGGCAAAAGAACTGCCCGAGCAGCCGTTAAAATTGCGGTAGATATGGTAAGCGAAGGACTGATTAGCAAAGAGGAAGCTTTACTTAGAGTAGACCCGGAACAGATTGACCAGCTTTTACATAGACAAATTGATAATTCAGTGCAATTACATCCTATTGCGCAAGGATTGCCTGCTTCACCCGGGGCGGCCTGCGGCAAAGTTGTCTTAGATGCCGATATAGCTGAAAAACTCGGAGAAGCAGGCGAAAAGGTAGTTTTGGTTCGCAATGAAACCGCTCCTGATGATATTCATGGCATAGTGTACTCACAGGGAGTATTGACTGCCCGCGGAGGAATGACATCACATGCGGCAGTTGTGGCTCGTGGTATGGGCAAACCATGTGTATGCGGCTGTGAAGGCATTAAAATAGATATTGAAGCTAAACTCTTCACGGTTAATGATGTGACCGTAAAGGAAGGCGACATCATTACTCTGGATGGCGCTACCGGTAAAGTGATGCTGGGCGAGGTAGCAATGATAGAACCGACCTTGTCAGATGAATTTGAAACCCTGCTGGGGTGGGCTAATGATATTAAGAAATTGGCGGTAAGGGCTAATGCGGATACACCTGAAGATGCTGTCAGAGCTAGAGAATTTGGAGCTGAGGGAATCGGTCTGTGCCGTACTGAGCATATGTTTATGGCCCAGGAACGCCTGCCGATCGTACAGGAGATGATACTGGCGGAAAACCTGGCTGATCGTGAAGTCGCCCTGGCCAAACTATTACCATTCCAGCGGGACGATTTTCATGGGATATTGAAAGCCATGGCACCGTACCCAGTCACCATTAGGCTGTTAGATCCTCCCCTGCATGAATTCCTGCCTGATCATGAAGAATTGATGCTGGAGATTGCTGAAATGAAACACAACCAAGCCAGCCAGTATGAATTGTTTCCCAAAGAGGAATTGCTGAAAAAAATTCATAAACTTTCAGAAGCTAATCCAATGCTGGGACATCGAGGCTGCCGCCTGGGGCTGACCTATCCAGAGATATACATTATGCAGGCTCGAGCGATATTTGAAGCCATGTGTCTGTTGAAGGAGCAGGGAATTGATACTTTTGCCGAAATAGAAATACCCCTGGTAATGGATAAATTAGAATTTACCTTGCTCAGGGAAGATATTCTAACGGTGTATGAAGAGGTTAAGAAGTCCAGCCAGATGGAACTGGACTTTGTGTTGGGGACTATGTTGGAGCTTCCTAGGGCCTGTATAGTGGCTGATGAAATTGCTGAACAGGCAGAATTCTTTTCTTTTGGCACCAATGATTTAACCCAGACAACCTTTGGGTTCAGCCGTGACGATGCTGAAGGCAAGTTTATTCCTGTTTACCTGGAAAGAAAAGTTCTAAAAGACAATCCCTTCGCGGTACTTGATCGTAAGGGCGTAGGAACTCTCATGAAAATGGCAGTGGAGAAAGCCCGGAGAACCAGACCGGGTGTTCTCATGGGGATATGTGGTGAACATGGCGGTGAGCCTAGCTCAATAGAATTTTGTCATCTAATCGGCTTGGATTATGTAAGCTGTTCTCCATATAGAATTCCAATTGCCCGGCTGGCAGCGGCCCAGTCACAATTAAAAAATAAATAATATATTGTTCGAGAAATTATAAGAGGAGCCCTGGTTAAACCAGGGCTCCTCTAGGCATTTCTGTATCCATTTTCTTAATAGTCGAACTCATTCAAAGTACAATCTGGGGCGTGCCCATCAGACAGCAGTTCACAATGCAGTAGGCCAAGCTTATTAGCCGCAAGAACCCGGTATTTAATGAGTACGGCTTTTTTGTATTACCTAATATTCATTTTTATTTAACATATTTAAAGGAATTAGGACCTATATTGTAGTATAAGAATATGAAGGTATAAAGTGGGATTGACTAGGTAAGGTTATTGTTAAAGTGAAGCCAAAACTTAAGAATTTGTTTGCGAGATCTCTAATAGCGTTCTATAATTCTTAACCTTAAATGGCTAAGGATTTTTTTAATTACCCATAATCAAACGTCGTGACTCAATTAGTGAGCGAAGTTATCGGGAACATATGTTTGCCCTGCGGGTTCAAAAATGGTATAATATACCTATAAAATCAACTAATATAGAAATCAGACCTTATTACTAGCTTTTATCCTAGAGTCCTGCCCCAAATTATACAACTGCACTTTAGTCGAGAGCAGTTCAGTCACAGGTGAGGTGAAATAATGACAGTTAGAGAAGAAATCGAAGCACGGGAAGTATCCGGTCTGGATAAGCTAGCTACTCAGGCCAGCAAGTCCGCGGGAAGGCTGATTCAGGAAGAGCCTGATCCAATCCGGACCTGTTTTATGGTTGATCGTGATAGAATAGTACATTCCAAATCTTTCCGCAGACTAAAACATAAAACTCAGGTTTTTGTGGCCCCGCCGGGGGATCATTACCGTACCCGTCTTACTCATACTCTGGAAGTCAATCAGATAGCCAAAACAATCGGTGCTGGTTTAAACCTCAACCTGGATCTGATCGAAGCTATAGCTCTGGCCCATGATGTGGGCCATACCCCTTTTGCTCATGCCGGTGAGCAAATCCTGGATGAATTAACCGGGGGACATTTCCGCCATAATGAGAACAGTATTAGAGTTTTAACCCGGGTTGAACAGCATCGGGAGCGAAGTGGGTTAAATCTAAGTTCAGAAGTCCTGGATGGAGTATTGCATCATAGCGGATATGGAAAAGGCACCCCACGGGCATCTACTTTGGAAGGGCAAGTTATTCGCATAAGCGATAAAATTGCTTATGTGCAACACGATATCGATGATGCAGTGCGGGCTGGATTATTGACGATTGAACAAATTCCCGGTGAATTTCTGGATGTTTTAGGGACTACTCACAGCCAGAGGATAGCTACCCTGGTAATTGACACTATTTACAATACTCGCCATCTAATAACGAATAGTTCGATTCCTTTGGTAGAACCAGGTCCGGAAACTGAACGAGCATTGTGGGGATTGCGGGAGTTCATGTTTGAAACCATTTATCGAGGTTCAGTGTGTCAGGCTGAGAGAAGTCGGGCGATGTTTATTATTGAGCATCTGTATGACTATTATAAAAAGTTTCCGGATAAAATGAGTCCTTTATTCCTGCAGATAGCTGCGGAAGAAGGAATAGAAAGAGCCGTAGTAGATTATATCTCTGGTATGAGTGACGCTTATTGTATTAGTCTTTTTAAGGATATATATATTCCCCAATCCCTGGTTCCAGAGGCCGGGCGAGTTTTTGGAACAAAAGATGACCCTGTAATTTGGTAAATATCATGGGAATCTGACATTTTCTTTGAATTAAAAAGGTATTTTCCCGTCAATATAGAATAGTAGGTGAAAACCATGGCGAAATACGATGATGAGCAGAATATTCGTGAAATTGAATCCAGAATAGACATTGTGGAATTAATTTCTGAAACAGTTCAGCTCAGCCGTAAAGGGAATAATTACTGGGGCATATGCCCGTTTCATCAGGAGAAAACGCCATCGTTCAGTGTTAGCCGGGACAAGCAGATGTATTATTGTTTTGGGTGTCATGCGGGCGGTAATGTCTTCTCTTACCTAATGAAAAAAGATGGCCTTGAATTTAAAGAGGCCTTGGAAATATTGGCTGCTAAAGCCGGGGTTGAAATCAATCGTACCCAGGATCGAAGGACAATAGATAAACGTAAACAGATCATTGCCGTTAATAATGCTGCTGCCCAGTATTATCATGCAATTCTCACCAGTGAGCGAGGGCAGGCAGCTCAAGCTTATCTGGAGAAGCGGGGAATATCCCGGGAAACCATGGAATCCTTTCAGCTCGGGTATGCTCTTGATGAATGGAACCAGCTTGAAGACTATTTGCTTAAAAAAGGCTTTGCAGTTGAAACAGTGAAAGCAGCAGGGCTAATTAAGCGTAGTGAGAATCAAAACCGCTTTTATGATCTATTTCGGCAGAGGATAATATTTCCCATTATTCAGTATAACCAGGATGTAGTAGGATTCGGCGGCAGAAGTCTGGGGGAAAGTCTCCCTAAGTATCTGAATACTGCTGAAACCGATTTATTCTCGAAACGAAAAAATCTATATGGCTTAGCCTCAGCAAGAGAAACTATTAGAGAAAAAAATGGTGCCATTCTGGTAGAAGGTTATATGGATTGCATTAAACTGCAGCAATCAGGTATAAAAAATGTGGTGGCTTCCCTGGGAACGGCCTTAACTGAAGAGCAGGCCCATCTATTACGCCGATATGCGGAAAAGGTGGTAGTTATTTATGATGGAGATGAAGCCGGACAAAGAGAGACTCTCCGGGCTATAACGGTACTTAAAGGAGCAGAGTTGAAGGTTGAAGTAGTTAGTCTGCCACCAGGCAAGGATCCTGATGAATATATAGATTATTTTGGGAAAGAGGGATTTTGGCAGTATATAAAGAATAATGGATATAGTGATATAGAATTCAAGTTAAACCGATATATTAATGCTGCTCCTGCGCTTGACTTAGAGGCGAAGATCAATATTATTAACCTGCTCAAACCAGATATCAGTTGTTTGTCCAGTGCTCTGGAGAAGGATTTTTATACCCGGATGTTGGCGCGCAAGCTGAGGGTGGAGGAGAATATTGTATTTCAGGAGGTTCAGAAAGCCTATAATAATAAGCTCGGTAGTCAGAACAGGAATAATATTGAAATAATATGGGATAATTATAAATACGGTAATTATGGTATACAGGAGAAAATTCTGGCAGCTATGCTGAAAGACCAGACAATGTTTTCCAAAATAAAAAACAGGATTGGGATTAATTTCTTTGCGAACCCGGATTACCGGGCCTTAATTGCAAAGTATGACCAGTTGCAGGGGGATCAGGTTGAAAAAATGAAAGATATGATTCATATCGCCTTGGCTGAAGGACTAGAATCGACTTATGTGCGAATCGCGATGCTCATGGATGAACATAATCCTGATGTAGCCAGGGAAGTGGAAGAGTTTATTATGAGGGTAGAGCAGAAGAAGGAAGAATACCAATGGCAAAAAGCTTTTGCACAGCTAAAAACACTTGACGACACTGGGGATTTTGATTCTGTACTTACCTATATTTTGAGATTAGATAAATTATCTGACGTAACCCGGGAAGGGGGGATACTGTGAAAACGGAACGTAAAATGGCAGAGAGTATAAGCGCTTTAGCCGAAAAAGGGAAGAAAAAGAAAAATCTTACTTACGAAGAAATTATGGAAGAACTTCAGAGTTATAATTTGGAACCCGACCTAATAGATGATATTCTTGAGCATCTGCAGACACTGGGAATTGCGGTTGGACCGGACGGGGAAGGGGAAGCTGAAGAAGCTGAGCCTGAGAGTATAGAAAATGAAAAAGTAATCATACCCGATGGGGTAGAAATAGATGATCCCGTGCGTATGTATCTTAAAGAGATAGGCCGGGTGCGATTACTTACTGCCAATGAAGAAATTGATCTAGCCTTGCTCATTGAAGGCGGCGATGAAGAAGCCAAACGCAAACTGGTTGAAGCCAACCTAAGGCTTGTGGTAAGCATTGCTAAGCGGTACGTAGGGAGAGGTATGCTTTTCCTGGATTTAATTCAGGAAGGTAATCTGGGACTGATGAAGGCGGTAGAAAAATTTGACTATCGCAAGGGTTTTAAGTTTAGTACCTATGCCACTTGGTGGATAAGACAGGCTATAACCAGGGCTATAGCCGATCAGGCCCGTACTATCAGGATACCGGTGCATATGGTAGAGACAATAAATAAGCTGTCGCGGGTACAAAGGAGTCTACTCCAAACTCTCGGCCGGGAACCTACCCCGTTGGAAGTAGGCCGAGAAATGGATATTCCAGTGGAAAGAGTAATCGAGATTATGAAAGTAGCTCAGGAGCCGGTTTCCCTGGAAACACCCATTGGTGAAGAAGATGACAGCCATCTAGGAGACTTTATAACCGATGAGGAGGCTGAATCTCCAGAAGAATCTGCTTCCTTCGTGCTTTTGCGTGAACACATGGACGGCATATTAAATACTTTGACAGAGCGGGAAGAGAAGGTTTTGCGATTGAGGTTTGGTCTGGATGATGGCCGGCCCCGCACCCTGGAAGAAGTAGGACAAGAATTTGGAGTTACCCGGGAGAGAATTAGGCAGATCGAGGCTAAGGCGTTACGCAAGCTCCGCCATCCTTCCCGCAGTAAGAAACTGAAAGATTATATTGAGTAATTCCTCAAATAATGATATTAGGAGATTGTTAATTATTAATGGGTCGTATTGACAGGACTTCCTAATGATTATATAATAAGCTTCGTTGGGTCCTTCCTCGATAGCTCAACGGTAGAGCATCCGGCTGTTAACCGGAGGGTTGTAGGTTCGAATCCTACTCGGGGAGCCAAAGATTTTATTAGCGGTAATTTCTTGATTTACCGCTTTTTTTCTGGTAAGACCCCCCAAAAATAAAATGCGATTGCTATTGATTTTTGAGGGGATTTTATATATACTAACTCTTGCGGGGTTTTCAGAGACTCCGGGCCTATAGCTCAGTTGGTAGAGCTACCGGCTCATAACCGGTTGGTCCCAGGTTCGAATCCTGGTAGGCCCACCATTTACGGCCCCTTGGTCAAGCGGTCTAAGACACCGCCCTTTCACGGCGGTAACGGGGGTTCGAGTCCCCCAGGGGTCACCATTAGGGCGATTAGCTCAGCTGGGAGAGCGCCTGCCTTACAAGCAGGATGTCGGCGGTTCGAGCCCGTCATCGCCCACCATTGTAAAACAGGGATTTCCAATTATTTTGGAAGTCCTTTTTTTGCGCTTTGAAGAGGGAACGCGTTATCCGCGTCTATCGTTTTTCTTGTGTTGCATTAGTATCCGCTAAAGGCTCCAAATATAAATCTACAATTATCCAGCGTGATTTTTCCTGATGAGCAGTAATTCGATAGAGGTAGCGGTCTCCTATCTCATAACAGTTTGTATAAATGCGTTCCAATACAACTTCGTCCGGAGATATCCGATGGATATTCAGGTAGGGTTTATCCTCGGCAGTTATGACCGGAATTGAATCAGTGGGGATAACCGCCATTTTTCCTAATTCAGGCACCCATAGCAGATAATAATCTACAATGGATTGAGCCAGGGGGAGGGCGAAACCAGGGGCAAGATATTCAACTGCTGACTCGTGGTTATCGACGCAGCTTAAGATTTGATATTGCTCCCAAGAATAGGTTTGGTATAGGAGAGATGTATAAAGCGCATAGTCAGCGATAATATTTTCAATAATAAGATCACGATTCTGAATTTGCTGAGGGGATGATGCTTGAGGCGTTAGGGCAGCTGCTGGGAAAGCAAGAGTTGTGATAATAGTAATCAGTAGGACCGCGATAAATCTACGCATCTTATGGTCTCCTTATCCAAATCTAATGAGACCATTATAACAAAATGGAAATATATTACAAAACCTAAAATCCCCTCTAATCCGCGAAACATTCCTTTTTGCAGAAAAATGGCTAAAAAAAAGACCGGTTCCCCGGCCCCAGACCGTCAAAAAAGTCCAATAGCTGCGTTATTAACGAAAGCTCGTTCAATCAACGTACCTTATGTACGCCTCAATCACGAGCTTTCATTAATGCCTTGCTCTTGAACTTTTTTGCTCGGTCTGCCTTTATTGACACTCTGAGGCCGCGTACCCCGGCACCGATTTTTAATTATATCTCGTAAAAACATACGGCCAGCAGTCCGGGGCCGGTATGGACTCCTAGAGCCGGGCTAATATCGGAAAAAATGAGTTCTTTGACATTCGGCAACTGGCTGAGTTTGGCTAACAACTTCTCGCCTGCTTCCAGGGCACCGCCATGCATAACCGCTAAGTTGAACGGCCTGTCACCAACACTTTCAGTGACAATTTCAATCAGTCTTTCAATCGACTTATTGCGTCCCCGGACTTTGGCATGGGTATAATATATGCCGTCGGTATTGACCCCAATAATTGGTTTCAAATTAAGCAGCTCCCCCAGCATACCGGCGACAAGACCGATCCGACCGCCTTTGCGCAGATAATCCAAGGTTTCTATTACATAGTAAGCTCTGACCTTGGGCTGCAGAGTAGTCAGCTTTTCCAAGATTTTTTCATAACTGAGACCACTGAGGATGTTGCGAGCTGTATCCAAAACCATCCAGCCGGTAGCCATTGATAATGTTTTGGTATCAAAAACTTTAATGACTATGTCGTCAAAATCTTTAGCGGCCAGTTTCATTGCCTGATAGGTTCCAGACAATCCGCTGGACAATGCCAGCGCAAACAGATGGGTAAAGCCTTCCTGGCGTACTTTTTCAATAGCGGCTTTGATTTCCTGTATGTTAGGCTGGGAGGTGCTGGGGATTTCTCCTGGCATACGTTCGTAAACGGCCATGGGTTGTATATCAACACGATCAGAGTATTGCGCATTGGGATAAATTATTTTCAGAGGGAGAATCCTGATTCCAAACTCATCGACCAGTTTCTGTGGCAGATCACAGGCGCTGTCAGCTATTAAAGCAATTTTTTCTATCAATTATTACACTCCTTTTATTGCTCTGATCTCGTTAATCCAATAATTATTAGTATTTATTATTTTAGAACATTCATCCAAATTAGGCAAAAAAACAGCGCAACTTTATTGATGCAGCAAGTTATAAACTTGACAGTATTCTCGGAAAGGGATAGAATTTACTGCGTAAAGCAATTTAACTTTACACGGGGGAGTGAACCGACGTGCTGGAAAAGATCAGTCATGTGGTGTTGCTGAAAGATTTCTATGGACCTTTGCTTACTGAGAAACAACAAAATGTTTTACACATGCATTATGAAAACGATTGGTCACTTTCCGAGATTGCCAGCAGTATGAATACCAGCCGACAGGCGGTTTATGATTTATTAAAGAGATCTGAAAGTCTCTTAGAAGAGTATGAACAGAAACTGGGATTGGTTGAGAAGTTTCAGCAGACCCGCATCTACTTGGATCAGTTATCCATTCTCCTGGAAGAATCAGCTGTTGATAAACGATCAATAGGCCAGGCATTAAATATATTAAAAGAACTTACCGGTTTACTCTAAGGAAAGGAGAGATATTGTGGCGTTTGAAGGATTGTCAGATCGACTGCAAGAGGTTTTTCGAAAACTGCGCGGTAAAGGCAAAATATCAGAAGATGATATTAAGCTGGCCATGCGTGAAGTACGGTTGGCTCTCCTGGAGGCTGACGTCAATTATAAGGTGGTCAAGACCTTTGTAGCATCTGTCAGCGAGAGAGCCGTGGGTCAGGAAGTGTTGCAGAGTGTAACCCCTGGGCAACAAATTATCAAGATTGTTTATGATGAGATGGCCAAGCTGATGGGGGCATCCGAAAATAAATTGCTTATGTCATCCAAACCTCCCACCGTATTCATGGCGGTTGGATTGCAGGGGGCCGGCAAAACCACCACTGTAGCGAAATTAGCTAAAAACTCAATTAAGCAGGGACGCAGACCTCTTTTGGTGGCCTGTGATATATATCGTCCAGCCGCCATAAAACAACTGCAAGTGCTGGGCGAGCAAGTGGGGGCACCAGTATTCTCTATGGGAGAGACCAACCCAGTGGAGATTGCCCGCAATTCGCTGGACTTTGCCAGGGCCAATAATCGCGACGTGGTTATAATAGACACCGCCGGCCGGCTGCATATTAACGAAGAGTTAATGGCTGAGCTTAAAAATATCAAGCAAGCGGTTGATCCCCAAGAAATTCTCCTGGTAGTTGATGCCATGACCGGTCAGGATGCGGTTAATGTGGCGGAAGCCTTCAATACCGATCTGGGTTTGACCGGGGTTATCCTGACCAAACTAGATGGGGATACTCGCGGTGGAGCGGCTCTGTCAGTCAAGGCGGTTACCGGTTGCCCCATTAAAATGGTGGGTATGGGTGAAAAACTGGATGCCCTGGAGGCATTTCATCCGGAAAGAATGGCTTCACGCATATTAGGGATGGGAGATATCTTAACCCTGGTGGAAAAGGCCCAGGAAAATTTCGATGAAAAGCAAGCCCGTGAAATGGAGAGAAAGATTCGTCAGCAAGAGTTTACTCTGGAAGACTTTCTCCAGCAAATGCAACAGGTTCGATCGATGGGTCCGCTGGAAGATTTGCTGGGCATGATTCCAGGTATGGGCAAACAATTGAAGGGCATGAAGGGTGAAATCGACGAAAAAGAACTTAGCCGACTGGAGGCCATTATTAGATCCATGACCCCGCAGGAACGGCGAAATCCGCACATAATGAATGGCAGCCGCAAAAAAAGAGTTGCCCGCGGCAGTGGTTCCAAAGTACAGGAGGTCAACCGCCTGCTCAAGCAATTTGAGGATTCCCGCAAACTAATGAAACAATTTACGGATATGGGCGGCAAGAAGGGTAAGCGGCCAGGAATGCCCAATATGAAACTGCCATTTCAATAGAAAAATAGACGCGGACGACGCGGACTTATATGACTTGCGCGGCTAACTAGTTATTTTAAACTCCGTTTACGGGGGGATTAAATAAATTACAGGGACTTACATCATCTGTGCCTCGTTATTGAACTTGAACATAACTAGGACTGGGTACAGGTTATTATAAGTAAAGAATTTTCAAGGAGGTGAAAACATGGCAACGAAAATCAGACTGAAAAGGATGGGAGCAAAGAAAAACCCGTTTTATCGTATGGTGGTAGCAGATTCCAGAACACCCCGAGATGGGCGTTTTATTGAAGAAATAGGCTATTATGACCCGACCACCGATCCCGCAACCATAAAAATAGATGAAGAAAAAGCGCTTAAATGGTTGGGAACCGGGGCTAAGCCTTCTGATACTGCTAAATCGCTCTTGCAGAAGCAAGGAATAATTAGTAAGTTTGCGGCAAGCCGCAAGTAGTGAGAGCATAGCTGGGGGGGTGTAACAATAGTGAAAGAACTCGTTGAAGTGATTGCCCGCTCATTGGTGGACAACCCGGAAGAAGTTAAGGTTATCGAGACAGAAAACGATAAATCCGTTTTGCTGGAACTTCGGGTAGCTCCCGATGATATGGGTAAAGTAATAGGTAAGCAGGGGAAAATTGCTAAGTCAATTCGTACCCTGACTAAAGCTGCCGCAGCCAAAGCCGGTAAAAGAGTGGCCGTAGAGATAATGAGGTAGGATAATATATGGGCACAGATAAGGTGGAGGTCTAATAAGTGGAATCCCAGGAAATGATTAAGGTTGGTAGAATAGTTGGAACCCATGGTCTCAAAGGGATGGTAAAAGTAGAGCCTTTAACTGATTTCCCAGAACGTTTCGAGACGACCCAAAAGTTAAAAATCGGTCAGGGGAATGCTGCGAGGGAATTAACCCTGGAAAAATGTACTTTGCACCGGGGACAGCTATTGATGAAATTCAAAGAAATAGAGACTGTGGAAGAAGCAGTTAAATTCCGAGATAAGTTTATAAGTGTTACTTCCGATGAGTTATATCCATTACCGGATGGTTCGTATTATCAATTCCAACTGATTGGCATGAAGGTTGATGATTTAGAAAAGGGATATCTGGGACAATTGATTGATATACTGGAAACTGGGGCCAATGATGTATACGTCGTAAAATCAGATGTCTATGGAGAAATTCTTATACCCGCTATTAAACAGGTAATCCATGAGGTGGATTTGACCAATAAGCATATGATGGTTCGACTGTTGCCCGGTTTGTTGGGTGAAGAAAAATGCTAATCGACATTTTGACCCTTTTCCCTAATATGTTTGTCTCACCATTTGATGAGAGCATTATTGCCCGAGCCCGCAGCCGCAAACTGGTTGATATTAATGCCATAAATATCAGGGATTACGCTCTGGACAAACACCAACAGGTGGATGACTACCCTTATGGGGGCGGAGCGGGGATGGTAATGAAGGCCGACGTGGTGTCCCGAGCCATCGAAAGCGTAAAAAGGGAAAATTCTCTGGTGGTCTACCTTTCACCGCAAGGTAAAAGACTAGACCAGGAGAATGTTGTCCGGTTGGCAGGGCAATCACATTTGATCCTGCTCTGTGGACATTATGAAGGCATTGACGAAAGAGTTATGGAGCTGGTCGATGAAGAACTCTCTATCGGGGATTATATTCTAAGCGGCGGTGAAACAGCTGCAATGATAGTGGTAGACGCCGTGACCCGCTTAATTCCTGGAGTACTGGGTGATGAGAATTCTGCCCAGGAGGAGTCTTTTGGAGCTGGCCTGCTGGAATATCCACATTACACTAGGCCGCGGAGTTTAAGAGATATGGACGTACCTGAAGTTTTGCTTTCCGGGCATCATGAGCAGATACGTTTGTGGAGAAAGAAGCTGAGTTTAATCCGTACGTTAATGAAACGACCTGACCTGCTGCTGGGAAGAGAATTCGATCAAGAAGAAAGAATATTGCTCGAGGAAATTCTATTTAGCGGGGAGAAAAGGACCAGGTGAGAAAATCCAGAGTTTACATAGCCCTGCTGCATTATCCTATGTACAACAAAAGAATGGATACTGTGACAACTTCAATAACCAACCTGGACCTGCATGATATTGCGCGAGCAGCCCGGACTTATGATGTGGACGGGTTCTATGTAGTACATCCTTCGACAAGTCAGCAGAAGTTAATTATGGATATTTTGACTTATTGGCAGGATGGCTATGGAGGCCTTTATAACAGCGATCGCAAAGAAGCTTTCAATTTAGTTCAGATGGTAGACAATTTAGAAGAAGCCGTCCAGGCGATTACCACGGCAACCAACCAGAAAGTAATTTCGGTTGCTACCGATGCTCGCCCTTATCCTAATACTATAAGCTACCGCCATTTGAAAACGGAAATATTTAATGAGGATAAAGTCATTTTGCTTTTATTTGGTACTGGTTGGGGCATGACCCAGGAGTTAATGGATCGATGCGACTATATACTTGAACCGGTAGCCGGAGCCAGTGATTATAATCATTTATCAGTTCGCAGCGCGGTTTCCATAATTATGGATAGGTTACTAGGGGAATTCTGGTTTAAAGTATAGTTTTTTCTTGAGCTTAACCTTGGGCTGTGTTAAAATAGGCATGTTCTGTAATAAAGGTGGCGTTGCTTTGCAAGAAGGTGTATGCGCGCCTGCTGGAAGGAGGTTAGAAGATATGCAAGACATAATTCGTTCAATTGAAGAAGAACATTATAGAAAAGATCTGCCGGTTTTTGGACCTGGTGACACACTTAAAGTTCACGTCAAGGTAGTTGAGGGAACCAGGGAAAGAATTCAGGTATATGAAGGCATAGTTATGAAGATAAGAGGGGCTGGGCTTTCCAAGAACTTTACCGTTAGAAGAATTACTTACGGTGTAGCGGTGGAGAGAACATTCCTCATGAATTCACCTAAAATAGCTCAGATTGAGGTTACCAGGAAGGGTAAAGTTCGCAGAGCTAGACTCTTCTATCTGAGGGGCTTAACCGGTAAAAAAGCCAGGGTTAAAGAAAAGGGCAGATTTGCAAGATAGAGTTGGGAAGAGGATACCGAGGGGTATTCTCTTTTTTTCTTAGTAAAGTAGGTGGTTGGGACAGGGGGACGGGTCCATTGTCCCACCCACATGGCCAGTTAAGTGGGACAATGGCCCCGTCCCCCTGTCCCAATAGAATGCATCAAACAATAGGAGGTGGAATTTCGTGTCGATAAACTGGTATCCCGGACATATGGTGAAAGCCAAAAAGGAAATACAAGAAAACTTGAAACTGGTGGACATTGTGGCCATGCTGTTGGATGCTCGGGCGCCCTTTTCTTGCCGAAATTCCGATCTGGAGAAAATATGCCAACATAAAAAATTGCTGGTTGTTTTAAACAAAATGGATTTGGCATCGCCGGAGGCTACTCGGTTGTATTCCGCCCGCTTGCGGGAAGAAGGTTTGATGGCAGTTGCTATTGATTCTACCAGCAGCAAAGGCCTGCCGGATGTAATCCAAGCATTAAAAACCTTATATCAGCCGGCTGCAGCCGAAATGGTGCAGAAGGGGCGCAGGATTAGGGCTGCCCGGGTTATGGTCGTAGGAGTCCCTAACATAGGTAAGTCTACTTTTCTGAACTGTCTGGTGGGGAAGAAGATGGCTCAAACTGGAGCGAAGCCAGGAATCACCAGGGGCAAACAATGGGTACGGGTGAGAGAAGACATTGAGTTGATGGATACCCCGGGGCTCATGTGGCCTAAAGTTGAAGGAGAAGAACAGGGGCTCAAACTGGCTCTCTTAAATATTGTTGGGGAAAATGCCTATGAAGAATATGAGGTAGCCCTTTATTTGCTCAAAATCCTGCAAGAAAAAGCACCGGAGGTTTTACTGAATAAGTTAAGGGTAAATGACGCAGGACAAAGCCTGGAAGAATTACTGGATGAAATTGCTCGCCAGCGGGGTCACTTGCTCAAAGCTGGAGCTCTTGACCTAGGTAAAACGTGTACTTCACTTCTGAACGATTTTCGTAAGGGTAAACTCGGCCACCTCAGCCTGGACTAGAGAATACGTAAGTGGGGACGGTTCTTGCCTTGCGGGTTTCCCGCAAGGCAAGAACCGTCCCCACTTACGTCCATGGTTTTGTTCTAAGTCCAAATAAGTGAGTGACAGGGCTAGGTTAAAGAAGTCGGGTTGTCAATTTGGGCACTGAATTTTTGTAGTATTTGGTACCACTTAATGAAGCTGTCAATTAGTATAGCAACGACTAAAACGATAGTGAGGATGGCAATAGTGGTCAGTAGCATATTCTTCTGCGGAATATATATGGTGACTACATTTAGATAACCTGCGGCTAAGGTTGTAACGGCGAGGAATAACATAGGTACTAGGGTGACCCAGGCATACTGGGATTTGCCATGATTCAACAAATAGGTGGTGCCTATGGCCAGGGCGATAGTAGCGAGAAGCTGGTTGGTTATGCCAAACAATGGCCAAATAGTAGCAATACTGCCACCATATACCAAGTATCCCCAGCTAAAGGAGATCAGTCCGCTGGTTATGATCACCCCAGGCCACCATTTGACATCACCAAACGGTTTGAAAAATACGCCCGCTGCTTCCTGGAGCAGGTAGCGGCCCACCCGGGTACCGGCATCGATGGTGGTAAGAATAAACAGAGCCTCGAACATTATGGCGAAATGATACCAGTAACTCATGAGAAATTTCATGCCTGGAATATTGCCGAAAATACTGGCCATACCAACCGCCAAGGAAACTGCTCCCCCGGTTCTCCCGGCCAGTTGTTCTCCTACCATCTGAGACAACATAGGCAATTCTTTTACCTGCATGCCGAGCTTGGCGAAAGCTTCGGGACTGGCGTTGATGGCAAAATAATCGGCCGGGTTCAAATGAGTAGCCGCAATCAGTGCAATGATAGCAACAAATGCTTCGATCAACATCCCCCCATAGCCAATCGGAATGATATCTTTTTCATTAGAAATAAGCTTAGGAGTAGTTCCACTTCCAATCAGGGAGTGGAACCCAGAGATGGCGCCACAGGCGATGGTAATAAACATGAAAGGCCAGACCTTTCCTGGGACAACGGGGCCACCGCCGTGAATGTATTGTGTAACAGCAGGCATCTGCAGGACGGGGTGAACAATTATTACGCCCAGAGCCAGTAAAATGACCGTGCCTATTTTCATATAGGTGCTAAGATAGTCTCGCGGTGCCAGCAACAGCCAAACAGGCAAGGCTGCTGCTATAAAGCCGTAAGCGGCTAATATAATTGTCAGTTGTTGCTTGCTAAAGGTAAGATAGGGTGCCAAACTGGAATTTTGCACAATTGGTCCGAGGATAACCCCCAGAAGGATTAATGCTACCCCCAGGACAGTGGCTTCGCCAATCTTCCCGGGTCTCAGAATTTTCATGTACACTCCAATGAAAAGTGCGATGGGAATGGTTATGCCTACCGTAAAGGTACCCCAGGGGCTGTTAAACAGAGCATTGACAACCGCCAGGGCCAATCCGGCCATTGCTACAATCAGGATCAAGATTACAGCAATGGAAGTAATGACTCCGGAGAAACTGCCTAGTTCTTTCCTGGCGATTTCCGCCAGGGATAAACCGTCATAGCGAACGGAAGCAAATAGAATGACCACATCATGTACTGCCCCGGCCATGACCGCACCTATCAAAATCCATAGAACCCCTGGCAGATATCCAAACTGGGCTGCCAGTATCGGGCCGATTAACGGTCCGGCGCCGGCGATAGCGGCAAAATGGTGCCCCATCACCACCCACCGGTTCATAGGTACATAGTCATGATCGTCATTGAGGCGCACAGCCGGGGTAGTCTTATAAGCATCAATGCTCAAGACCTTGGCCCCCAGAAATGCACCATACAATCGGTAGGCCAGCACCAGGACTAGTGCTGAAACAACAACCAGGTAAATAGCATTCAAATTCATCACTCCTATTTTTTTCCACAATTATAATGCAAAATATGTAAATATGTTATAGAAAAAAATTGATATAACTTGAGTGATGTGGTTAATAATCGCTAATTTTACACCTTTTTGTCGACTGCGTAGGTTAAGTTATCAGCCTGGATTAAAAGATTAGCGGGTGGGACAGGGGGACGGGTCCCTCGTCCCACTTAACTGTACCATGGGGGTGGGACGAGGGACCCGTCCCCCTGTCCCACCCGTTTTTGGGTTTTATTTTTGGTACTGGTACAGACCATAACCCCCACTGATATTCTTCACATTTTCATATCCCTTTTGTTTGAGGATCCGGGTTACGATATAACTCCTGAGGCCCTGTCCGCAATATACTAAAATTTCTTGGTCCTTCGGAATTTCACTCAAACGATCACGCACTTCATCGACGGGAATGTTGTTGGCTCCCTCAACCGAGCCATGCCCATATTCGTTAGCTGTACGTGCATCGATTAGAAAAGCCCCCTGTCTGACATGATCGGCCACATCAACCCAATGGATTACGGTGACATCCCCGTTAACGATATTAGAAGCGGCATAAGCCAGCATATTGACTGGATCTTTAGCGGAAGAAAATGGGGGAGCATAGGCCAGTTCAAGTTCCTGCAGATCGAATACTGTCATCCCGGCGCGAATGGCAGTGGCAAGTACATCGATTCTTTTATCGACCCCATCCTGACCTACGATCTGGGCTCCCAGAACCTTACCGTCTTCTGGATCAAATAGTAATTTAATAGTCATCATAGTGCTGCCCGGGTAATAAATAGCGTGAGAATTGGGGAGAGCATGACAGGCTTGAAAGGACAGTCCCAATTTACGCAGGGTCTTTTCGTTCTTGCCGGTGGCGGCCACGGTCATGTCCATAACCTTGACTATGGCTGTACCCTGGGCACCATTATATTTGCTCGGACGTCCGCACAGGTTATTGGCAATCAGCCACCCTTGGCGGTTGGCTGGCGAAGCCAGAGGAAGCAGAGCATCAAGGCCGGTTACAAAATCTTTGACCTGTACGGCATCTCCAGCCGCATATATATAGGGATCGGAAGTCCGCATATATTCATCTACCAGAATTCCTCCGGTAGAGCCTATAGCCAGGCCAGCATCTTTGGCCAGGCTTACTTCAGGCTTGACCCCAATCCCCAGTATCACCAGGTCTGCCGGTATAGTTTGACCGCTTGCCAAGGTTACCGTCTCTACGTGTTCAGCACCATCCAAGGACACGGCCCGATCCGCGAGATGGAGCGCAATGTCTTTACCGCGCAGGTAGGTATGGATAATTGCTGCCATTTCTGGGTCCAGTGGTCCCATCAACTGATCTGCTGCTTCCACTATCGCCACATCCAGGTTGCGCTCATACAGCATTTCGGCCATTTCCAAACCTACAAATCCACCCCCCAAAATTACTGCGTTTTTCGGGCTATGCATGTCAATATACTGTTTAATGGCATCGCTGTCTGGTACGTTACGCACCGAAAAAACGTTGGTGTGGTCAATGCCCTGAATATCAGGCCTGATAGGAGCGGCACCAGGACAGAGCACCAGATAATCATAGCTCTCATGATAGCTTTCGCCCTGGCTGGAGGTGACTGAGATTTCTTTGGTCAGAGGCATTATACGCTCTACTGTACTGTTGTTTCTTACATCAATGTTAAAGCGCCGGAACATGGACTTAGGTGTTTGGATCAACAAGCGTTCTCTTTTCTTGATAACATCTCCCACATAGTAGGGGAGCCCGCAATTAGCGAAGGATATATATTCGCCGCGTTCGATCATTATTATCTGAGCATTCTCATCCATGCGCCGCAGACGGGCTGCAGCACTGGCCCCAGCGGCTACGCCTCCTACAATAATCACTTTCTTACTCATTTCAATTACCTGGTTGTTCAGACCTACCCTCACCGACGAGATCGGTGAGGGATCAGACGGCCAGGTTTTCACCTACCTTTCCTCAAATAATGATAATTAATCAAAAAATAAGTCGAACAATGCATTACAACATTAAAAATAATGCATTTGCGCATTAATTTGCCTAGCCAACTATCGATTATAATAGTTGGCTAAAGACAAGAATGCCTTTAGAAAGGGATTGGTAACCATGTTGCGACAATTCAAAAATGCGGTATATTTCTTGCATAAGTTTTAACTATTAAAGGATTTTGTATGATCCGCTTGCTTGTTCAGCAATAATAGTTATTTTTCATGCCTAAGCTTATTCTACGTCATTCACGGTTAGGATACGAGTCGAATAACCAGTTTTGTTCCAGAGTTAGTATTAAATATGTTCTGGGACATACTAGTATTGGGTTGATATCCGGCCAGTTATACATAGGCCAATGTATAAACAGATTGATTATTAGATAGAAGGGGGGGTATTGATTGTAGGCATTGCCTTGACTTGGTTTGGCAAACCTAATATCTAAAAACGGTTGAACTAACGACTGAGAAGTAGTGCATTTCTATCTTTAGTGCATTGCAAGACCCAAGGAATTGTCTAACAGATTGCCATTCTTTCTATAGAAAAGACAAGTGGAAGGTATACTGGGTTGAGTGGAACTAGATCACAAGCTAGATATAAACGAAATAATTGAGGAGGCTGTTGCATGAGTTTTGCGGAAATGTATAAGAGTAAACTGATATCTGCTGCCGACGCAGCTAAAAAAGTTAAATCCGGAGATTGGGTAGATTACGGTTGGTGTGTGTGCCATTCCTATGCAGTTGATAAAGCCATTGCGGAAAGAGCCAGCGAACTTACCGATGTTAAGTTCTGGGGCGGCGTGACCATGTGGATGCCGGCTGTCTTCCAAACTGAGAATGCTGCCGAGCGTTTCACCTGGAATTCCTGGCATTGCTCCGGGGTCGACCGGAAGATCAATGATATGGGCTGCGGTTTTTATGCCCCCATTCGTTATTCTGAAGTGCCCAGATACTACCGGGAAAATCTTGAGCCTATCGATGTAGCCATATGTCAAGTAACACCGATGGATAATGCCGGCTATTTTAATTTCAGCTGTTCGCCTTCCCATCAAATAGCCACCTTCGATGTATCGAAAATCAAGATCGTTGAAGTAAACCAGAATATGCCTCGTGGCCTTGGCGGCACTGATGTAGGTATTCACGTCTCCCAAGTAGACTTCATCGTTGAAGGTCCCAATCAAGCTTTACCTCAATTAGGTTCTTCGCCTGCAACTGATGTAGATATCAAGGTTGCTAATTTAATAGTGGAAGAAATTCCTAACGGTGCCTGCCTGCAGTTAGGTATTGGCGGGATGCCTAATACCGTTGGTTCGCTGATTGCTCAATCAGACCTTAAGGATCTGGGTGTGCATACTGAAATGTATGTGGATGCATTTGTAGACATAGCTGCAGTTGGTAAAATTAATGGTTCCAAGAAGAACATTGATAAAGGCCGCCAATCTTATGCATTTGCTGCCGGCACTCAGAAGCTCTATGATTATATTAACGATAATCCACAAATTATGGCCAGCACTGTTGATTATACCAATGACCCCTGCGTGATAGGCCAGCTCGATAACTTTATGTCCATCAACAATGCGGTAGAAATTGACCTTTTTGGTCAAGTAAGCGCCGAATCTTCCGGAACCAAACAAATTAGCGGTACCGGCGGACAGCTCGATTTCGTTATGGGTGCTTATCGCTCCAAAGGCGGCAAGAGCTTTATCTGTCTGTCTTCAGCATATGGCAAGGCTGGAGCTCCCAAATCCCGTATCGTTCCTACAATGGCTCCGGGGACTATTTCCACTGACCCCCGCACTACCACCATGTTTGTGGTAACCGAGTACGGCAAGGTTAACCTGAAAGGTAAGGCTACCTGGCAGAGAGCCGAAGCGCTAATTTCCGTTGCCCATCCCGATTTCCGCGACCAACTGATTAAAGATGCGGAAGCTATGAAAATTTGGCGGAAGAGCAATAAATAGATTTTTGGGCAGGTAAATTAGAAACACATACTCTATATGAATTTGATGAAATTCGGTGGATATAATTCCACCGAATTTTTTTCGGTTAAGTTCGGCGTAAATAGAGTTATAAGCCATTCGGAGCGCTGAACCTGGTATATATTGTGATATAATTATATTAATCAAACGCTTCGTAAGAACCAGCGGCGGGTTTAATATAGTGACTGAGGAAGCGTTTGATTAAAAACTCGCGGCGCGATGCACACAAAACGCGAAAGGAAGGCGTTATTGCCCGCGTTTTGGCGCGCAATTCGCGCAAGCGCTCATTGAAATCTACAAGGAGGTAGGTCATGAACAGCTTTTTTCCTGCACTTTTTAAACCGGGTTTTATTGGTACAACCTGGGTTCGCAACCGCATTGTTATGGCACCTATGGCTACCAATTTTGCTTATACCAACGGTGAGGTAAGTGAAGCCCTTATTGCATATTATGCTGCCCGCGCCCAGGGAGGAGTAGGGCTGGTCATTGTTGAAGCCGCCTGTGTAACTGAAGACTCAGGTAAGGAGGGTCTGGGCCAGCTGCAGATTTCCCATCCTCGATATGTAATGGGTTTGAATCGTCTTAACGAGGCCATCAAGGCTTATGGCAGCCGTACTTTCATTCAGCTTTTCCATGCCGGGCGCCAGACATCCAGCTCATTTAGCGATGGCCAGCCACCTGTTGCCCCCTCCCCAATTTCATGCAATATTACCAGAGAACTGCCGCGTGAATTAACTACCCTGGAGGTTCAGCAAATCATAAATCAATTTATCGCGGCAGCTCATTATGCCCATCGCGCTGGTTTTGACGGAATTGAGCTGCACGCCGCCCATGGCTATCTAATAAATCAGTTTTTATCTCCGCATACCAACCATCGCCAGGATGAGTACGGAGGCAGCTTGGTTAATCGTCAGCGCTTCCTGCTGGAGGTAGTAACCGAAATAAAAGAAGTTTTGCCAGAGATGACGATTTCAGTCCGCCTTAACATTGACGATTTTATCGAGGGTGGATTGGAATTAGAAGAAAGTCTTAAGGTATGCATAAGTTTAGAGAATTCTGGAGTGGATATAATTAACTGTTCCAGCGGCACCTATGAATCAGGTTTAAAAAGCATAGAACCGGCATCCTATGAGCAAGGATGGCGAGTATATCTTGCCGAAGCGGTGAAAAAGGTCGTAAATATTCCCGTGATTACAGGGGGGATGATCCGCCGGCCCGAATTTGCTAATCAGGTTTTGGCAGATAAAAAGGCCGACTTTATTTTCTTGGGTCGCAGCCTGCTGGCAGATCCACAATGGGCCAATAAAGCACTTCATAATAAAGTGGCTGACATAAGACCCTGCATAAGCTGTAACAATTGTATAAACAACAATTTCAAAGGTCTGGGCATAAGATGCACAGTAAATCCTTTTACCGGACGGGAGAGTATTCTGGCGAAGGATATTGTAATTAAACAACGGGCTAAAGCGGTGGTAGTGGGGGGAGGACCAGCCGGTATCCAGGCTGCTCTTTCATTGCGCCGTCATGGTCTGGAGGTAGCGTTGTATGAAAAGGAAAAACGATTAGGAGGATTTATGAACCAGGCGGGAATGCCGCCTCATAAAGAGCAGATTAATCTCTGGCGGGATTATATGCTGAGGGAGCTAGACAAGTCTGGAGCGGACGTTATGCCTCCCCAAGAATTTACTGCCGCCACACTTGAAGCTTTAAGACCTGACGTACTAGTTATTGCGACTGGCTCAACTGCAGTTCATCCTGATATCAAAGGCTGCGAACAAAACGCTGGGGTGGAGGCAATAGAAGTATTAAACGGCGATATAGATCTGTCGGATCAGGAGGTGCTAATAATCGGAGGCGGCAGTACTGGTTGTGAGACAGCTGATTACCTGGTTAGCACCGCTAAAGGAGTAACGATTATCGAAAAAGGTTTGTCCCTGGCAGCTGATGCAGAACGCAAGAACCGACGTTCTCTCTTAAATCGTTTAAAAAATGCCGGGGTTAAGACTAAAACCGGGGTACAGATAGTGGAGTTAATGCCTGGTCAGGTACGTATTACCCGGGGTGATGCCGAGGAAATTCTAGCAGCTGACTGTGTTGTTTGGGCAACTGGTTTCAAACCCAACGATGGCCTTTTTGAACTGGCCCAAGAAATTACGCCTTATGTTTTTCTCATCGGCGATGCTTTGAAAGTGCGAGGTTTTAAAGAAGCTATCCTGGAAGGCGAAATGCTGGGTAATATTGTTACTGGATTATTGAACTAAAGTTAGGTGGTTAAAGAAAATTAATGGTGCGTACAGGTACTGAGGCCGATGGCGAAAGACAGCGTATTGAAAAGTTGAAGTACTACGAATACGGTGCCTATCAGGAGGGTTACCAACTGGTGGCCGGGATTGACGAAGTGGGGCGGGGACCTATTGCTGGTCCGGTAGTGGCGGCAGCGGTAATTCTTCCTCGTAATTTTTTCCTTCCTGGAGTTAATGACTCCAAGTTGATAAGCGAAAAAAGCCGCCGGCAAATGGCTATGGAAATTAAAAAGGGAGCCTTGGCCTGGTCTATAGTTATGATTTCTTCCCGCCGTATTGATCAGAAAAACATACTACAGGCCACTAAAGAGGCGATGCGCATTGCGATAGGGGAACTCACCCCAAGTCCCGATTTTATACTGGTTGATGCAGTTAATATTCCTGATTTAGAAATAAAACAATATCCGATTATCAAGGGAGACACTCTGAGTATATCTATTGCTTGCGCATCCATTATTGCCAAGGTCGAGAGGGATCATGTTATGCAGAACTATGATAGTATATACCCTGGTTACGGTTTGGCCAGGCACAAAGGCTATGCGACCCGGGAACATATCATAGCTCTGGATAATCTGGGGCCTACCCCGATTCATAGGGGGAGTTTTGAACCGGTTAAAACCATGTTGGGGAATCAAAATGGTCTGCAGCCCTGTCTCTTTGAATAACCTGATGCAGTCAAATTGTCTATTAAGTTGGTCGATAAGAAGAGAGAGAGATCACCTGGCACGAAGTTTGCAATATTAAGGGGAGAGGATAAGGTGACGAATACCAGAAAAATGCTTGGCAGCCTGGGTGAGGATATTGCCGCGAAATATCTTCAAGAGCAGGGGTACAAGATCCTGCATAGAAATTTCCGCAGCCGCTATGGAGAAATAGACATCATTTGCGGGCGGGAACAGAGTGTCATCTTTGTGGAGGTAAAGACCCGCACCAACACCAGCTTTGGTTCTCCTGAGGAATCCATTACCAAAACCAAGCAACAGCATATTCATAAGGTGGCCCTCATTTATCTGGAGACATATCCATATTCCTTTCAGGAAATTCGTTTTGATGTAATTGGTATAATTATGGATGGCAGTGAGCCCAAGCTTAACCATCTGGAAGCTGCGTTCTAACTTTAATCTTATCGATTTACTATTTAAGGTCGATCTATTAAATCTGAGTAAAGCATTTATCGACATTTTTTGTTATTATGTATTTAGTAATAAATTTTTCCGGGAGGATATACAATGCTGATTTATGGTAAAACAATTAGAGAAAAATTAAAAGAAGAATTGAAAGTGGCTGCAGCTAATTACAAGATGAGCATGACTATTATCCAGGTTGGAGATGAAGGGCCTTCAGCAGCTTATATTAACGGTATAAAAAGCTTTGCCCGGGATGTGGCGATGGAAGTAACGATTTTGCATTTTCCGGACGATATCAGCGAAGCCGAGCTTCTGGCAAAGATTGCCGCATTAAACAACGACCCAAGCGTAACTGGCATTATGGTGCAAAAACCTTTGCCGCCTCATATTAATGGTGACTCGATCGTTAATTCTCTGGATTATCATAAAGATGTGGAGGGGATTCACCCCTTTAATCTAGGCAAGCTTTTAACCAAAGAACCAGGGGTCAAACCGACTACTCCCAAAGCTGTCATTCGTATGCTCAAGGAACACAACATCGATATTGATTATCAGAAGGTAGCCATTGTAGGGAGGAGCAGCATCCTGGGCGGGCCCCTGGCAGTTATGATGACAGCCGAGAATGGAACCGTTACCGTTTGTCATACGCATACCCGAGATCTGGCTCAGGTAACCAGAAATGCGGATATTGTGATAGCAGCCATGGGAAAAATGCATTTCATAACCGCCGATATGGTAAAGGAGAATGGTGTAATAATTGATGCTGGTATAAACTTTGATGAACAAGGCAAAATGAAGGGGGATGTACACCCCGAGGCTTCTGCCAAAGCCCGAATTGCCAGCGCGGTTCCGGGTGGTGTCGGTATGATTACGGTGGCCGAACTGTTTGACAATCTGCGGATTCTGGCAGAGCAAATCTAACCATGTTTTATTCCCTGCTGCCCTATAAGATTAATAAATTGTCGAATTGCAGTATTTATTGTCATTAATCCAAAGTTTGATACTTGAAGAATATTTAAAAATAACAATATAATGAACATAATACTTATAGACTCCGATTTCGATTAGAAAACCGGGGGGATTGGATATGTTTAACGATGCTCAACCTTTGTTACCAGCAATTAATTTAGCATGGGAGTATTTTGTTGCGAATGGCAAGCTGGGTATTCATTCTGTAAACCCGGAGATTGCAAAGTCATGGCAAAGATGCTTTCAAGCCGGGGTTAATGCCTATGATGGTACCTGCTACCATTTCCTTACCTCTACAGAATTGGATAATCTTCTGAACAAAAGGAAGGAACTTATCGAAATAGCGCGTCCTTTTATGCTTAAACTATATGAATTTGTGAAGGGCTCTGGCTTTATTGTCATGATGACCGATGAAAGAGGCTATATAATGGAGGCCCTCGGAGATGAGGGTACATTGGAACAGGCCCAGGGTCTCTATTTTATTAAAGGAGCAGACTGGAGCGAGTCATCAGTTGGCACTAACGCTATTGGTACGGCTGCTGTCTTAAAAAAACCAATCCAGACTTCGGGGGCGGAACATTATTGTCTCAAGCACCAGGCTTGGACGTGTTCTGCATCCCCGATTTTTAATTTGGACGGGCAAATCATAGGGGTACTGGATATGTCTGGGCCCTTGGATGCCACTCATATTCATACTCTAGGGATGGTGGTAGCGGCCGTGGAAGCTATTACCGAACAAATCAGGATTCGTAAGAAGAACCGAGAATTAGTAACAGCTAACAGCAAGATGACCGAAATATTTCAGACAATGTCGGACGGGGTCATGATTATTGACGAACAGGCAGTGTTAACCCAAGTAAATCCAATGGCAGAGAAGATTATTGGCAAATCAGCATCAGACATGGTAGGTAGATCAATTTATGAAGTGTTAGGCCGCCGTGATTTGCCCGCACTGCAGAAAACCCTGAAATGGCATCAATCTTTTAATGATGCCGAGATATTAATTGATTCCGCTGACGGCCGAATTCACTGTATGTCCTCAGGTATGCCCCTTATAGAGGATGAAGACGTTCTTACCGGGGTAGTAATCCTGGTACGTCCGATGGCCAAAGTTCAGAAACTGGTCAATCGTTTCAGTGGGGCTCAGGCAATATTCCATTTTAAAGATGTTATTGGGCATAGTGATCAAATTACCGAGGTAATCCACATGGCATCCCTTGCGGCCAGTGGCAGTTCCAATATCCTGCTGGAGGGAGAAAGCGGCACAGGCAAGGAGGTTCTGGCTCAATCGATTCATAATCGTAGTGCCCGGCGTAAAGGACCTTTTGTTGCTGTAAACTGCGGGGCAATACCCAGAGAATTAATTGCCAGTGAATTGTTCGGGTATGGGGATGGTGCTTTCACCGGAGCTAAGCGGGGGGGAAGACCGGGAAAATTTGAGCTGGCGGCTGGGGGAACCTTGTTTCTGGACGAGATTGCGGACATGCCCCTGGAGCAGCAGGTGGCATTGCTGCGTGTTCTGCAAGAGAGGAAGATTAGTCGTATTGGTGATGATAAAGTAATTCCAGTTGATTTTAGAGTTATCTGTGCCACCAATAAAGATCTCCTGGAAGAAGTGGAAAAGGGTACTTTTCGCCAGGATCTCTACTACAGGCTGAATGTGGTTGCAATTACTTTGCCTCCATTACGCAGCCATCTGGAAGATGTTCCTGATCTTTTCGAGCATTTTGTAGAACTTATCGGTCGGGAATGGGGCTCGAAAATCATTGAGATCGATGAGCGAGTTATGGAATATTTGCAGCAGTATAAATGGCCTGGTAATGTACGCGAACTTCAGAATGTTGTAGAAAGATTAATCAGCATGGCTGAAGGCGGACGTATTCAGCTGGAGGGTTTGCCCCCTTCTATCTACCGTCCTCAGGGAAGTGATATGCGTCAGAATCAACAATCAGTCTCCCCGGCACTCAACGTTTGTTCGGAGCGGGAAAAAAGAAAGCAATTAATAGCGGAGCATGAATGCCAGGAAATACTGGATCTATTGACCAAACACGGAGGAAATATCAGTGAAGTAGCCCGAGAGATGGAGGTTTCACGCAATACTGTGTATCGGAAAATGCGTCAGTATGCCATTGATTATGATTCACTATAGAACAATTCGAAGGAGAGTTGACTATTGAAAATTACTGTCAAGCTTTTTGCCTTCTTACGGCAAGGAAGGTTCAAAATCCGGGAGTTCAATTTCCCGGATGGTACTACAGTGGGACAGGTTCTGGACAGCCTTGCTATATCCCGCCAGGAAATGGAAATAGGAATCATTTTTATTAACGGTAAGCATGCTGACTTTGATACTGTTTTGAAGGCCGATGATACCCTTGCAGTCTTTCCGCCGGTTGCTGGAGGTTAGGATGAAGGAAGAACTTACCAGATTGATCTGCCAAAGTGCCGAAGATGCTAGATTATCGTGGTCAGATCAGGTTATACTTACGGAAGAAACGAGCGTTACCTTGCATGAAGTTGAAGAGCCGGCTTTGGCTCAGGGAATTCTTCTTGTTCGGTACCAACGCAATGTCAATGCTATTTGTATAGAATATCAATATCATTAGGAAGAGGAGATTTATTGTGTGAGAAGGTAATGTTTATTAATTTACTGAATATGGAAATAGAAATCATGGAACGCCTTCTACAAAATAGACCCTCATAATTAACTATCTCAAGATGCCCATCTCAAACCTACATACTTATCCCATTCTAAGAGACTTGCCAAATTACAATATTGCTTTCATGTGTAACATACCTGTAATAAATAATTATTACAAATAATTTTATCTAAACCAACAATGTAACAATGTAACATCAGTGTTACGCGCACTGGGACATAAAGTATTATAGTGTATCGCATTTTGGAACACTAATGAGGCAATCTTTATACACCTATCTTTCTCGAAGCCAATTTACTCACGAAAAAATCTTCTTCAGAAGTTGGCACAATACTTGCAATATTGTGTTTATATAAAGGCATAATTACATTGCGGTGAACCGCACGACCGACCAGCATGAAAATATAAATAGCTGGTTATGATTGCTCAAGCGATGAATCCATTGAAAGAGGGGATTTATGGAAAGGAAAAAGATTGTGGGGATTGGAGTAAATAGAGAGAAGCAAGAAAAAATTAATAATTCTGATTTAATACGTACTTAGAAGGAGGTGAATTCTGGTTTTCTCCCAGAGAAAACCAGTACTGTATGGACAAAATACTAGTAGTGCAGCCTGAGAAATGCACAGGATGTCGTACCTGCGAATTAGTATGTTCTTTTACTCGTACAGACGAGTTCAATCCTGAACTTTCACGCATATCGGTTTTAAGTTATGAAAAGATCGGGTTTTCGGTTCCTATGGTATGTCAGCAATGTGGTATAGCCGCATGTATGAAGGTATGTTCAGTGAGTGCAATCACTAAAAATGCCGCCACCGGAGCTATGGAGGTGCAGGATTCCAAATGTATAGGCTGTAAAATGTGTACTATAGCCTGTCCTTTCGGAGCCATTCATTATCATGTGAAAACCAATATTGTCAGCAAATGCGACCTGTGTGGCGGAGATCCGGCCTGTGTGAAACTGTGTCCGTCCGGCGCCATCAGTTACGTGGAAGCCAATATGGGTAGTTTAACTAAACGTAAAGCCTTCGCTGCCAGATTCAAAGATGTTTTCGAGGAGGTGGGTTAAGCATGAACGGATGGACTGGGAAAATACTCAGGGTTAATCTAAGCGATGGAACCATACGCAAGGAAGCTTTAAAAATTGATGATATGCATAATTTTATCGGAGCACGCGGTTTGGGAACCAAAATATTTTATGATGAGGTAGATCCTCAGGTAGACCCGTTAAGTCCTGAAAATAAGATTATTTTTATGACTGGCCCGCTTACAGGCACATTGGCGACATCGGGCGGGAGATATAATGTGGTCACCAAGGGTGTTCTTAATGGCACGATAGCTGCTTCCAACTCGGGGGGGGCGTTCGGACCCGAACTGAAATACGCTGGTTACGATGGTATTGTTTTTGAAGGAAAAGCTGATAAACCGGTATATTTATGGATAAACAATAACACGATCGAACTGAGAAGTGCCGAAGATCTTTGGGGTAAAACCGTACCCGAAACTACTGATATGATTAAAGAACTAACTGACGATGATGCCAAGATTGCTTGCATCGGTCCAGCCGGTGAAAGGCTGGTTAAGTTTGCTAATATTATGAACGAATATAGTCGGGCGGCAGGCCGTTCTGGAGTAGGCGCGGTTATGGGCTCCAAGAATCTGAAAGCTGTAGCCGTACGCGGTACTCAAGGCATTAAAGTAGCTGATGTTCCCGGTTTTATGAATGCTATCAATGATGCCCGCGGTAAGTTGAAGGCTCATCCGGTAACCGGTGCCGGTCTGGCGGCTTATGGAACCAATGTTTTGGTGAATATACTCAACGAACATGGCACCTTGCCGGTGAAAAACTATAGTGAAGCCAGCGTATTCCCTAATGCAGACAAAATATCCGGCGAATACCAGGCTGAACATAATCTGGTGAGAAACAAGGGCTGCTTTGGCTGTTCCATGGGCTGTGGCCGCGTAACTAAAAACCATGGCAAATACAAGGGAATAGGTGAAGGACCAGAATACGAGGCTACCTGGGGCTTTGGTTCAGATATGGGGGTTGATGATTTTGAAGCTATATGCCAGGCGAATTTCCTATGCAATGAATTTGGCCTGGATTCAATAACCATGGCAACCACCTTAGCCTGTGCTACCGAGATGACCGAAAAAGGGATAATTCCCCGGGACAAATCAGATCTGGGTTGGGGTAATGCTGATGCAATGGTTGACAAAATCAGAAAAACCGCTTACCGCGAAGGTTTTGGCGATGAACTGGCCGAAGGCTCCTATCGCATGGCTGAACTTTATGGTCATCCCGAATTCTCCATGTCAGTCAAGAAGCAGGAAATACCGGCTTATGACCCCAGAGGACAGCAGGGAACTGGGCTAAATTATGCTACCTCCAACCGCGGGGGCTGCCATGTACGCGGATATATGACTGCACCTGAGATACTGGGGATACCGGTTAAAGTAGACCCAGATAGCACCGAAGGTATGCCGGAACTGCTCAAAATATTCCAGGATCTTACGGCGGTGGTTGACTCAGCGGGCTTATGTCTGTTTATCACTTTTGGTATCGGACTCCCGGAAATAGCTGAACAATATAGAACTGCTACCGGAGTAGATATTAGCGATGAGGATTTGCTGAAGGCCGGCGATCGCATTTGGAATCTGGAAAAGCTATTCAATCTGAAAGCCGGATTTACCAAAGCTGATGATACACTTCCCTCCCGGTTGCTCAATGAACCCATGAAGGGAGGTCCGCATCAGGGAAATGTTAATAGACTGGATATGATGCTGCCTCAATACTATGCTGGGCGTGGTTGGGACGAGAATGGAGTGCCTACTGCAGGCAAGTTAGCTGAGCTTGGTTTATCATAAATATCTAATAAAATAGCCCGGTTTTGGCGGGAAAATGATTGAGCTAATTAATTGTATGCAGTTGCCATCTTTTCCCTCACAGTTTATGAAAAGATGGCAACTCGCTTTTAAGGAGGCAACAGAATATGTCTGTAAAGGCCAGGCAAGTTGATATAGCAAAAATTATCGAGATATTAAAAAATTATCCGGAAGAAAAACGTTATATTCTGGCTATGATGCAGGATGTACAGGGTGAATTCAAATATCTGCCCCGGGAAGGTATGGAGATAATCGCCTCCCGGGTTGATGTCCCGCTCAGCCGGGTTTATAGCATGGCCACCTTTTATAAGGCATTCAGTCTGGTTCCCAAAGGGCGTATTAATTTCAAAGTCTGTGATGGAACTGCGTGTCATATAAAGGGTTCCAATGTATTGATTGATCAAATCTATAAGCACCTGGGAATTAAGCCGGGTGAGACCACTGCCGATGGGGAATTCTCGATCGAAACCGTCAACTGTATAGGGGCTTGTGCTCTTGCCCCGGCAATAGTTGCTAATGAAAGGGTTCACCCCAAAGTGACGTCGGCCGGTATCATCGACATTATTAAGAGCTATGGAGGGCTAGCCGATGCAATCGACAATTGATCTGGATAACAGAATGATTTTAGTTTGCTGTGGAACCGGATGCCTGGCCAATGGCAGCATGGAGGTCTACGAAGCTTTAAACCAGGGCCTAACTTCTACCAATGTACAAGTGCAAACTTATACCAAACCCACCGGCTGTAACGGCTGGTGTGAAAAGGGCCCGCTGGTGAAGATAATGCCAGACGACATAACCTATATCCAGGTAACAATAGCCGATGTACCAGAGATTATTGAGAAGACGCTCCAAACCGGGGAAGTCATTAACCGGCTTCTCTATCGGGATCCCAAAACGAAGAAGCGAATTAAATCACATCATGAAATTGAGTTTTATAAGAAGCAACACAAAATAGCATTGCGTAACATTGGGGAAATTGACCCTGCTTCTATTCAGGATTATATCGACCGCGATGGATATAAAGCAATTACCAAAGTGCTAGCTGCTGTGACACCCACCCAGGTAATAGATGAAGTAATAAAATCGGGTCTTCGAGGACGGGGAGGCGGAGGTTTCCCCACCGGGCTCAAGTGGAAGGCATGTGCAGCTACGACCGCTTTACCGCGATATGTAATCTGTAACGGCGACGAGGGTGACCCCGGAGCATTTATGGATCGCAGCATCATGGAGGGTGATCCCCATACTGTTATTGAAGGCATGATTATCTGCGCCTATGCTATCGGAGCGTCAGCGGGGTTTATTTATGTTCGGGATGAATATAGTCTGGCAGTTAAAAATCTGGGCATAGCGATTGATAATGCCCGCAGTTGTGGTTATCTGGGTAAAGACATATTGGGCAGCACGCTTTCATTTGATATTGATATAGTCCGGGGCGGCGGGGCATTTGTCTGTGGTGAAGAGACCGCCTTGATTGCTTCTATTGAAGGTAATGTGGGTGAGCCCCGCGATAAATATGTCTTCCCTACCGAAAAGGGTTTGTGGGGACAGCCCACCATCATTAATAATGTTGAGTCCTGGGCTAATATTCCGGTGATTATAAATGAAGGGGCCCAAAAATTTGCGGCGATTGGAACCGAAGGCAGCAAAGGCACCAAGGTTTTCTCGCTGGTAGGTAAAGTGATCAACACAGGACTGGTAGAGGTTCCTATGGGGACGACTCTCCGGGAGATTATCTATGATATTGGCGGAGGAATTCCAGGTGGAAGGAAGTTTAAAGCAGTTCAGACGGGAGGTCCTTCCGGAGGCTGCATTCCTGACAGTATGCTGGATCTGCAAGTGGATTTTGATACTCTTACCGAGGCCGGTTCGATGATGGGATCAGGCGGGCTAATCGTAATGGATGACCGTACCTGTATGGTGGAAATAGCCCGTTATTATGTTAATTTCCTGGCCGAGGAATCCTGCGGTAAATGTACTCCCTGCCGGGAAGGACTGAAAGCTATGCGGGAAACACTGGAAGGTATATGTAAGGGTCAGGGCAAACTGGAAGACATTGACTTCTTACGGGATATTGGAGAAACTATGCAAACTGCATCCCTGTGTGCCCTAGGGAGGACAGCCCCTAATCCGGTACTATCAACCCTGCATTATTTTGCAGACGAATACCTGGCGCACATAAATGAAGCGCGCTGCCCAGCCGGAGTATGCCGCGATTTAACCCATTTTTACATTGAGGCCGAACTTTGTACCGGCTGCGGACTGTGTGTGAAGCAATGCCCGGTTGATGGTATAAGTGGTGAAAAGAAAGAACCCCATGTGATTGATCAGGAAAAATGTATTCAATGCGGTGAATGCATCAACCATTGTAAGTTTAATGCAGTAAAAGTTAGATAGGAGGGGTGGAAAAATGAAAATAAGCATAGATCATCAAAAAGTAGACGTCAATCCTGGAGAGACAATACTGGAAGCGGCTAGAAAAAACGGAATCGATATCCCCACCCTTTGCTATCATGAAGCTTATGGCGGGCAGGGCATGTGCCGCATGTGCATGGTTGAAGTAAAGACCGGTCAAACCACCCGGATGGTGGCATCCTGCACCTATCCGATATATCAGGAAATAGAGGTCGAGACCTCGACACCGGCAATCGAAAAAATTAGGAAAAATATTGTGACTCTATTATACAGGAGTTCACCCAGTAGTGAATTTATGGAGAAACTGTACCGGGAATATCAAGGCGGAGAAATGAGAGATGTCCAATTTTCTCCTGAATTTAGTGATCGCTGTATTCTTTGCCGCTTATGTGTCAAGGCCTGTGAAGAGATTGGAACCAGTGCCATATCGGCCATATACCGAGGAACAGACAAGCGGATCAGTACGCCCTTTGATGAAGCTTCAGCCGCCTGTATTGGTTGTGCGGCCTGTGCGCAGGTATGCCCCACCAGTGCTATTGATATATTCCAATCCGATACGGAACGAATTATTTGGAACAAGACTTTTACCCGGGTGAAATGTGGACGATGTGGTGAACCCTTTGCTACCCGGGAACAGTTGGAATATATTGCTGCTCGAACAGGAATCGAAGGCTATGAAGCGACGCTCTGTGAAGATTGTCGTAAGAAGAAAATAGCGATTCAGCTTAGCCAGTTTACAGATTAATAAATGATGTCATATTAAGACTAAAATTTTTCTAATGGATCAAGCAATATTGAACTACAATCTATTGCCCAATAGTCTATTGGACGCGGGAGGTGAAATGAAGCATGATAAAAACTGAATCTGGTACCGAAAAATGCACCTCCTGCGTTCATTTTGGCTACTGTATGATTTATTGGGGAGTAGAATGCAAACGTCAGGGCGGTAAAAGGATACCGCGCATGAAGCCCAGTCCAATCGATTTAATTGCGAAGACGGCTAGACCTCGAACAGAGCTGATACAGGTCAGTTTGCCAAAGCCTGATAATGTAACGGCAATCGGCAAACCAAAATCAGGTAAACCGAAAACTCCATATAAGCAAGATATGTTGAAGAAAATTGTGGAGATATTTGAACCGATCAGAAATAAAGTGGCTAATTGGTAGTTAGATAGAGGGACAAGTTGCGATTTGTGACTTGTCCCTTTGCCGTTTCTGGTTATTACTGTACTGCAAGTGCCCCATGGGTCCTCAAAAACACTCTCTATTAAGCTATTGTGTCACATCTCCGTAACCAATGCATGCATAATTGTTACACCCAAGTAACACTCTTGAAGCAGATTCATTTCACCATGATTCAATATTCTAGATAGTAAGGTATATTAATTTATGTTCAGTAACCCTTAAAATATCTACCTTCACGTTTTAGTTAAGCATTCTGAATACAGGTGGCAAGCTACTTGCAATAAAAGTGAAAAGCGAGATTTTAAATTGATTAATCTTGGAAATGCCTTAATAAAGATGACATAAACCGGACACTTGAGGATACATGGTACGAAGTATAACCAGGATCGATCCCATGGGACAGTGGGGACCTGTCCCCGCTGTCCCACAAAGTTGAAGGTTGGTTCTTAATAATGATGGCGTTTCCCTCAGGAGGTGGACTGACAGCTTTTAGATGAGTAATGGTGTCGAATAAATAAGGAGGGATATTTAATGGAACTTTCAAAGGAAAAATTATTGGACTTTTACCAGACCATGGCAACATGCAGAGCTTTTGAATCCAGGGTCAGCGAATTATTTGCAGCTGGCAAGATCCCCGGCTTTGTTCACTTAAGTCTCGGCCAGGAAGCGATCGCTACCGGTGTAATGGCTTGTGTTGAGAAAGACGACAAAGTCGGATTGCATCACCGCAGCCATAGCGAAATGATCGCCAAAGGCGGAAATACAAACCAGATGATGGCTGAGCTGTTTGGCAAGGCCACTGGAATTTGTAAAGGCAAGGGTGGTTCCATGCATCTTGCCGATATGGAAATGGGGATCCTGGGTGCCAACGGTATTCTGGGAGCAGGATTTGCCATTGCGGCTGGAGCCGCTTTCGCATGTAGATATAATGAGACCAATGACGTCACCCTGTGTCTGTTTGGCGATGGACAATCCAACCGCGGACCTATTCATGAGAGTTTTAATGTTGCCTCCCTGTGGAAATTGCCCATAGTCTGGATTTGTGAAAATAATGGATTCGGTCTTTCCAATCCGGTTAAAGGTCATCTGGCAACTGATAATGTCTCGGATCGTGCCTCAGCTTATGGAATGCCTGGAGTAACCGTGGACGGCAATGATGTAGTAGCGGTTTATGAAACTACTCGTGAAGCGGTAAATCGGGCCAGAAGGGGAGATGGACCCAGCTTGCTGGAATTTAAAACCTGGAGGTGGCATGGCCATTTTGAAGGCGATCCAGGAAATTATAAAGATCCTAAAGATCAGGCAGAATGGTTGAAGAAGGATCCACTTCTAAGTCTTGGCAATAAGCTTATTCACCAAAAATATGCAACTCAGGCGGACCTGGATGCTATGCAGGCCAAAAGTGAGGCACGGATTGATGAGGCCGTTAAGTTTGCTGAGGAAAGCCCCTGGCCGGATGTAAGTGAGCTGTATACTGATGTCTATGACAGACAATTATAAGAAGGATGGTGAGTTTGATGCAGATGACATACGCGGAAGCGATAAGAGACGGGTTACGGGTGGAACTGAAGAGAGATCCTAAAGTATATATGGCGGGCGAAGATATAGGCCCCTTTGGCGGATGCTTTGGTGTAACCGCGGGTCTATACAATGAATTCGGTCCCAAACGAATTGTTGATACACCTATCAGTGAAAACTTTATCCTCGGACATGCAGTAGGAGCGGCTGGCTGTGGTTTAAGACCGGTGGTTGAAATTATGTTTGATGATTTCATGACGGTTTGTTTTGATGAAATGGCTAATCAGGCGGCCAAGATCAGGTATATGTTCGGAGGCAAAGCTAAAGTACCCATGGTTTGTGTTACCATCAATGGCGCCGGGGTTGGAGCAGCTGCGCAGCATTCCCAAAGTTTAGAGGCATTGTTAACTCATATCCCCGGGATAATTACCGTAATCCCCTCAAACCCTTATGATGCCAAAGGCTTGTTGATTTCCGCAATCAGGGACGATAATCCAGTCATGTACTATGAACATAAACAATTATTGGGTGTTGCAGGGGAGGTACCTGAAGGGGAATATGCTATTCCGCTCGGAAAAGCTGATATTAAAAGAGGAGGTTCAGATGTTACCATTGTGGCCTGGTCATGGATGGTGCAGAAATCTTTGGAGGCTGCCGAACAATTGGCCAAGGCTGGAATTAACGCAGAAGTGCTCGATCCTCGCACTCTGGTCCCGCTTGACAAGGAAGCTATCCTGAGCTCTGTAGCCAAGACCGGAAGATTAGTTATTGTGCAGGAAGCCTGCAAAACGATGGGCTTTGCTTCAGAAATTGCAGCCATCATAGCTGAAGAAGGCTTAGACCTCTTGAATGCTCCAATCTTACGGGTGGCTGCGCCTAATACTCCCATCCCATTCAGTCCAGTGCTTGAACAGGCATATATCCCCAGTGTTGAGGGAATTGTGGCGGCGGTTAAATCCCTCTTTTAATTGCACACTTTCAGGAAATGGATCCATTGGGATCCCAAGGTTTGGTAGGCGGTTTTATAACCGTCTGCCAAGCCTTTATTATTGACATTAATACGGTCAGGTATTTGCTAGGTTATAAAAAATAACCGAAGCAGTACTAAGGTTAAGAAAGACATAAAATCCAGTCATTCGTGGCTATCACGCATGACTGGATTTTATCGAATTAGGAATTTGGAAAAAGATTATGGCAACTGAACCTAGACTTAGTTGGAGTCAGCTTTCGTGAATAATCCAGGAATCCAAACGGAAACGTAACCAAGCAATAGACCAATGATTAAAGGGATGGCCGCTTTAAGGGGGTCACCTACTCCAAAGAAGACTGCAACCATTGCAAAAGCGGCAGGTGCAGTGGCTAACCACGAAATATTCATCATAAAAGTCAATAAGAAAGCCAGGACAACAACGAGAATAGACAATATCAGGGTGTCGCCTTTTAAAGCAGTATTGATCAGAACAGTCCCATAACCAAGTGCCAGACCGACTAGTATAGGAGGGAAGGCTTTGACCAGAGCATCCTTATTAGCCCCAGCGAAGAAGAAAATAGCCCAGCCTACGAAAGCGGGCCAGGTGAGTATGCCACATGTCATGGACACATATGTCCATATTCCTGCCAGTATTCCTATGGATAAAGATATAGGTAAAAGTTGCATGTTGTTCCTCCTTAAAAATTAATATGGATATCTCCTCAACAATAAATAGACTGGATTCATTTCTATACGATTTCCTCCCTTCGTAAACTTCGACTAATTTCGACTAATGATAATAATATGCAAGGTTAATGCCAGTAATATTCAAAGAAAAGATCTCCGTTTTAAGTGACGCCCTATTGATTCAATGAGCGCTTGCGCGAATTGTGCGCCAAAATGCGGGCGCTTTAGCGCCTACATTGCGCATTTTGTGTGCATCGCGCCGCGAGCGTTTTATCAAACGCCCCTCAGTTGGGGATTGAACCAACCACTGAAGGAAAAATCGGTTTATCCCCCACCTATAGAGGAGGTGGTCTTAGGGGTGTTTGATCAACCTAATCTGCACCATAGACATCGATACAATTAGAAACAAGTTAGCATTGCAGCAGTATTGATAAAAGTCGTATTATTCCCGGCTTATAAATATTACAGTGCTGGAAGATCTAAGCACTCGAGTGTAACAATGATGTTACATCAAGAGTTAATAGCACTGTTACATTGGTGTTACATTGCTGAACGATCTGGTAATAAGAATATGAGCGGATTACTTCTCCGGAGTGTATTTTCTCCTGTATCAAATTAATATTAATATCTGTTTTTGGTGTGATCTTGCTCGCTCGCAACCAAAATGTCGGCCTTTATCAAAAAAATTAAAGTTGGGGCAGATATATCGCTTGCTTTTACCATGTGCCTAATCGGCTGGAGAATAAATGTTTTCTTAATACGAAAAGTTGGCACAATAATTGCTCTAATAATGGGCAAGTACATTTCAAATCGCATATGTTTCATTGGTCTGTTAATACTATTCTGAGGAAGGAGGTTGGAAGGTTGAACCTGCAGCGTTTTATTGTTGAAATTGGGACCGGAGCTGACCTGCACGGCGGAGATGTAACTAAAGCCGCACAAAGGGCTATTAAAGACGCAGTGTCACACAGTTGTTTGGCTGGTTTGATTGATATTATGGGACTAAAGGATCCTAATGAGATGCATATCCACGTAAAGATAGCCTGTCCTAATCCAGAAAAATTGGACCAGGTTGAAGTTCTGAAGTCGGTACCATTTGGCTCTACTCAACTTGAAGCAGTGCCGGGTGGATTGTCGGTGCGAGGATTGGACTTACCGGCTCTGGGCGAAGGAGATACTATTGTAGTTGCTTTGGCAGCGCTGACCGTTTTTGTCGATACCGACAAATAGCCTTCTGCAGCCGCTTGGCATTTCAGAACCAGCCGTCAAAATCATATACAAACCAGGACGAAAGGGGGCCCAGTAAATACTCCTTAGATCAAAAGATATTTCTTTCCTACTTGTTTAAGAATTTGACTAACAAATGGTAAGTCACCCCAATAAAAAAAGGAGGGAACTTGAATGGATCTCAAAAAAGAACAATTACTAGACATGTACAAGAAGATGGTTACTATCAGAGCTTTTGAGTTGAAAGCAGTTGAATTATTTGCTGCCGGCCAAATACCCGGTTTCGTTCACCTGTATCTGGGTGAGGAAGCTATTGCTACCGGCGTATGTGCCAACCTGGAAACGAAGGACTATATCGCCAGTACCCATCGGGGACATGGCCATTTGATCGCCAAGGGCGGCGATACCAAAATTATGATGGCTGAACTATTTGGCAGAACCACCGGATATTGTAAAGGCAAAGGCGGATCAATGCATATTGCCGATACTGACCTGGGAATCCTGGGAGCCAACGGAATAGTGGGAGCTGGTATGCCTCTTGCTACCGGTGCGGCATTTGCCTGTAAATATAAAAACACTGACGCCGTAGCAGTTGCTTTCTTCGGAGACGGTGCTTCTGACCGTGCTACATTCCATGAATCTTTAAACCTGGCTTCTACCTGGAAGCTGCCGATAGTTTTCCTTTGTGAGAATAACGGCTGGGCCATTTCCAACTCCCAGGAAAACCATCAGAATATTACTGATATCTCTGACCGGGCCAGTGGATATGGTATCCCTGGTGTCTCTGTAGACGGCAATGATGTTGTGGCAGTATATGAAGCGGCCGGTGCTGCTATCGACCGGGCCAGAAAAGGCGACGGGCCGACTTTGGTCGAGTGCAAGAGCTGGAGGTGGCGGGGCCATTTCGAAGGTGACCCGGGAGCTTATAAAGATCCCAAAGATCAGGCCGACTGGATAGCGAAAGACCCGATTCCCAGATTGGAAAAGAACATGATCAAACTGAAATATGCCACTCAGGCTGAACTGGATGCTATTAAGGCAGCGGCCGATGCTGAAATCGAAGAAGCAGTGAAATTTGCTCAAGCCAGCCCCCAGCCGGAGCTCTCGGAACTTCTTACTGACGTTTATGCAGATTAATTTAAGGAAGGGTGAAAAATAATGAAACAAATGACTTATGCGGAAGCCATTAGAGACGGCATGCGGGTAGCAATGCAGAATGATCCCAACGTCTATTTGCAAGGTGAGGATGTTGCCCAGTTTGGGGGATGCTTTGGAGTAACTGCCGGATTATATGACGAATTAGGACCTAAACGGGTTATGAATACTCCCATTAGTGAAGCGGTTATTATTGGTTCGGCAGTAGGTGCTGCGCTAGCCGGGTTAAGACCAATTGCGGAGATTATGTTTGTTGACTTTATGGGATGCTGCATGGATGAACTTTTCAACCAGGCAGCCAAATTAAGATACATGAATGGCGGCAAGTGCCAAGTCCCCATGGTAATACGTACACCATGCGGTGCCGGGATGTCGGCAGCAGCCCAGCACTCTCAGTGTGTAGAATCCTGGTTTACCCATATACCCGGGGTCAAGACCGTTATGCCTTCCACTCCTGCCGATGCCAAAGGCTTGATGATGGCTGCTATAAAAGATAATAATCCGGTAATGTTTATTGAGCATAAACAACTGCTAGGTGTACCCGGAGATGTACCGGAAGGCGAATATATTGTGCCGTTGGGCAAAGCGGATATTAAACGTGAAGGCTCCGATATTACGATTGTAGCTTGGTCATGGATGATTCAGAAAGCCCTGGCTGCTGCCGAGGAATTGGCGGCCAAAGGTATTAACGTTGAGGTTCTGGATCCCCGCACCCTGGTGCCTTTTGATAAAGATGCGCTCTTGAAATCAGTTGCTAAAACAGGCAAATTACTTATCGTTCATGAAGAGGTCAAAACCAGCGGGTTTGGTGGCGAAATTGCGGCTCTGGTTTGTGAAGAAGGCTTCGATTATCTGGATGCTCCCATTAAGAGAGTAACCCCCCCGGACGTACCTATTCCTTTCAATCCTATACTCGAAGGCGAGTTTATACCCAGTGTTGAAAAGATTGTTAAAGCCGTCGAGTCAATGTTCTAAGTATAAGTTTAGGGTGGACAGGTCTTAACTGCCCACCCTAGACCGTCAAAAAAGCCGAATAGCTTTGTTGTTAAAGAAATCCCGTTCAATCAACGTACCCCCATGTACGTCTCAATCACGTGATTCCTTTAACGCCTCGCTCTTCAACATTTTTGTTCGGTCTGCCTTATAAATTATTTTCCCGGAGGGAGGAAGCAGCATGGCTTCAGTGGGAATCATCGCTAATCCAGCTTCTGGCAAAGATATCCGGCGCCTGGTCGCTTATGGTATTTGCTTTGACAACCAGGAAAAGATTAATATTGTCAAGCGTTGTCTGCTGGCGTTAGCTGCCGCAGGAGTGGATCGGGTAATGTATATGCCGGATTATTACGGTATTGTTCCCCGGGCGATAGAAGGATTATCGAAAAGTCATCAGTTGCCGATGGAGATAGTTGAAGCTGATATGGAAATGACCGCGACTCAATCAGACTCTGCCCAAGCTGCATTACTGATGAATCAGGCTGGAGTAGACTGCATTATCACCTTGGGCGGAGATGGAACTAACCGCATGATAGCTAAAAACTGCGGCGACATTCCGCTGGTTCCGATTTCCACCGGCACTAATAATGTATTTCCCCAAATGTTGGAAGGCACCATAGCCGGCTTGGCAGCAGGAGTGGTGGCCCGCGGTCTGGTAGGTTTCCCGGCTATACACCCGACCAAAAAACTGGTAATTATGAAAAACGATAAACCAATTGATATCGCTCTGATAGATGCTGTAGTACTAAAGGATATTTTTATTGGGTCGCGTGCTATTTGGGATGAAGAGCGCATCCGGCAAGTTATAGTCACCCGAGGAGAACCTGATAATATTGGAATATCTTCCATAGCTGGCAATCTGCAGCCGATTGGCATAACAGAGGAAAAGGGTATGGTTATTGATATCGGCCCTGGCAAAACCAGTCTAATAGTACCGATTGCTCCTGGTTTAATCAGGCCGATTGCGGTCTCCGATTTTAGACTTTTGGATATCGGCGACGATGTAAAAATTAAAAATGGTCCCTTTGTAATAGCCCTGGACGGGGAAAGAGAAGTCGAGGTAGGGGAAGGTGAGGAAGTCTCGATAAAACTTACCTTTGACGGACCCCGGGTGGTAGATGCACGGCTGGCCTTACGGCAAGCAGTAGCCAAGGGTTATTCGCAAGGCGAACAAGCACTGAAAAATCTACGCTGGTTAAAGGAGGAAAACTAAATGGCAACACCGATTATAATGCCCAAACTGGGCCTGTCCATGAAGACGGGAACTCTGGGCAAGTGGCTTAAAAAAGAAGGCGACAGTATCAAAAAAGGGGAAGCCCTGGTCGAGGTAATGACCGATAAGATTACTAATAAAGTTGAGTCTCCGGCTGACGGAATACTATTAAAGATTATATCTGCTAAAGGAGCCAAACTACCCGTAGGTGGATTGATGGGTGTACTAGGAGAAGCGGGAGAGGACATCTCCGCGATCCTGGCGGCAGGACCAGCACCTTCGGCTGATGCGGCACCGGCAGCGGCCCCGGGCGGCAAGGTCAAGATATCCCCGGCAGCCCGGAAACTGGCAGACGACAATGGAGTTGATTATAACCGTATCAGCGGCACTGGCCCCGAGGGACGGATAACTCGTGAGGACGTCGAAAAGGCCATTGAAGAAGGGGTAGGCCCGGCTGATGATCGCCCCACCCTGAAGGTTGCACCTTACGAAGGCATGCGCAAAGCCATCGGCGAAAACATGGCAGCCAGCTGGACCACCCATGCCAAAGTAACCGAACATGTAAGTGTCGATATGTCTGGGATACTGGCCCTGCGAGCATCAATTAATGAGGGCGCGAAAGATAAAGATAAAATTTCAGTTACCGCCCTGCTGACTAAGGCCGTAGCTAGAGCAATTGAAATTAACCCCATAGTTAATACAATTCTTGATGGTGATGAGATTAAAACCCTCAAGGATATCAACATAGGTATGGCAGTAGCAGTACCAGACGGCCTGATTGTACCGGTAATCCGCAATGCCAATGGCAAGAAGCTGGCCGAAGTTAATGTAGAAATCGGCGATTTAGCCAAACGTGGCCGCAGAAACAAACTGGAGCCCGATGAAATGAGCGGCGCAACCTTCACTATTACTAACCTGGGAGGTTATGGTTCAGTTGACTGGTTTACACCCATAATCAATCCACCCGAATTG
>Ga0074198_1000106_pt1:95000-122500 | contig 125159 bp, 124 predicted proteins | sample EPASupsiteSAE323_FD_64527 | JGI IMG/M metagenome (GOLD analysis project Ga0074198, IMG submission 64527) | Bioremediated contaminated groundwater from EPA Superfund site, New Mexico - Sample SAE3-23 | ecosystem: Environmental > Aquatic > Deep subsurface > Groundwater >... | reverse complement strand
AAAATTAATTATTTTTTATTCTAATTCGGTTTATGATTACCAGGTTTTTTAATTAAATCATGAAACCAGATTTTAAAATCTTGTTTAAATCTTATTAAAATAATAAAAACCAGCTCAAGATAATTTGATTCCAAATTATATTTAAGAGGAATCTTTACCTTAAGAGGAATCTTTACCTTAAGAGGAATCTTTACCTTAAGAGGAATCTTTATCTTTTTTTTCTTCCATCATTGCTATCCTGGATTCTTTGTAGGCCAGGAGTGCAGCGTAGGCCACTCCTAAAACTAATGGTCCAATTATGAATCCCACCAGACCCATAAGGAGTGGTCCGCAGATAAATCCCAAAAGGAATATCATAGGATGTATATCTGCATATCTACCTGATATCTGAGGGCGTATGTACATATCCAGCACACTCAATCCTATGCTTAACAGAATAACCAGTGCCATGCGCAGGTAGTTTCCTGTGAAAAGGTCGTAAAGTGCCAGTACAGTGTAGGTGGGCCAGTGGCCAATGAATGGTATCACCTGGGTGAACCCGGTTAAAATCCCTAAAAATAGTGCATAAGGATAGCCGAGGAGGTAAAACCCTATCCCAGAGAGGGTTCCCACGATCATGGCTGTGAGGAAGTGTCCGTAGAAGATACTCTTCAGGACATTGTCAGTTTCCCGGAAGAGATTATCGAAAAACCCCTTCCTCTCATGGGGTATGGCCAGATCCACATAAGCCCATAACCGGTCCCCGTCCCGGGCCAGGTAAAATGTGGCTGCGAAGAAAACGAACAACTCCAGGGCCAGATTAGGGAGGGACTGCACCACATCCACCAGGTAAGATGCAATACCCCGTAATATGTCAGATAAAGCGGTTTCCACTACTCCCGATGCTGATCCCAGGTAGGGATACAGGCTGGTGGGGAAGTACTGGGTGAACTGGGGTGAACTCTGGATGGAGGTTGTGGTTAAATTTCCAATATTACTGGCCTTTGCAGCGGTTATGAGAGCAGGGGCGGATTGTATCAGGGAATCGATACAGTAGATCACTATAATGATTAAGGGCAGTATAACCACTACCATGGCCACCAGTATAGCCAGGGACTGATATCGGAGGAATGGTTGCAGTCTCCGGGCTATGGGACGCACTGCATAGGCAAAAACCGCCGCTAACAGGATCATACTCAGCATGGGCGTTAGAACCACTAAAGAAAGGACCAGAAGCACTGCCACCACAAATAATGCCGAAGTGAGTGTTCCCTTTATTTTGTAAATCATTATTTTTCAGTTTCCCCTGGATAGTCCATATATTCATTCTGAAATAATTATAAAATATCCATTATCCCCTAAATTTTAATTAAATGATGATCCGGTCATGATTTTAATTGTAGAACCTTATTACTGAAAATTTTAATTAAATAATATTCCAGTCATGTGTTAATTATAGAACATTATCGTGAAATTTTTAATTATAGGATATACTGAAAATTTTCTTATAGGATCTTGTCATCAATTCTATTAGTTTGCCCTGAATATATGTGGGTAAACCTAATTTTTAAAAACTATTTTTGATTCCGGAAGCATCCCGATGGTATTTTCCGAATTCTGATATCAGTCGGAGCTGGTCTCCCCAGAAAACCGGTCCTTCTACACAGATCCTCCAGCCCACATCATCCACACAGCACTGGCCGCATATTCCCAGGGCACACTTCATGTAGCGCTCCAGGGAAAACTGTGCCGGGATCTGATTTTCCTGGGTGATGAGGGACAGTTTCATCATCATGATCTCCGGGCCACAGGCCACCACCAGGTCATAGTTTCCTTCAGTTATGAGTTTTTCTGCCAGTTCTGTGGCGAATCCGCAGAAACCATGACTTCCATCATCAGTGGTGGGGAATACACGGGCGCCTGCATTTTCCAGGCGTTCTGCAAATAGTATCTCCCTTTGGGTGGTGGCAGCGGTGATGGTGTCCACTTTTACACCCCTACTACTGGCTTCCTCAGCAAAAGCTGCCACTGGTGCCATTCCAATCCCACCTCCAACTGCCAGGACCCGGGAACCTGCAATCTCAAATCCCCTACCGTAGGGACCTCTTAATCCCAGCTGGTCGTTTTCCTGTAGTTTGTGCAGTGACTGGGTGAAGGGGCCCACCATCTTCACCGAAAGACCGATCTCCCCATTTACTGGATCAATACTGGAAATGGACATGGGTTTCTCATCCTGGAAATTCCAGACCATTAAAAACTGACCTGGAATTGGAAACTGGGTAGTAGTTGAAAACTGGCCGGTAGTTGAAAATTGGCCCGCAGTCTCATCATTAAATTCCCAGGGCAAATAGAAAGTTTTCACCGTGGGTGTTTCCTCAACTATCCTCTTGATTTTCATTACTTGTGGAACATGCATAGTATTCGTCCTTGACATGAGTTTACACCTTCCTTTTTACAACTGGTGGGCCAGTCCCACCATCTCCTCCACAGTTTGGTAGTTCTTCTCTTTCATGAACTTCTCCAGGCCAGTGTTTATCTCCTGGAAGACTTCCAGTCCATGGTACATGACTGCGGTTCCCATCTGAACACAACTGGCTCCGGCATACAAAAATTCCACCACATCCCGGTAGTCAGTTATACCACCCACACCCATTATGGGTATTTTAACGTTCTGGTGGACCTGGTATACGCAGCGCAGGGCTATGGGTTTTATGGCCGGACCGGACATCCCCCCAAAACGGTTGGAAAGTATGGGATGGGCTGTTTCTACATCGATCCTCATACCCGGGCCCAGGGAGTTGATGAGAGTCAGTGCATCGGCACCACCCTGCTCTGCTGCCTGGGCTATCTCCACGATGTCAGTTACATTGGGTGTTAGCTTGGCAATCACCGGAGTGTCCACTGATCTTTTAACTGTCTTTACAATACTGCGGGTTAGATCCGGATCCTGGCCTATTGATGCCCCACATCCTTCCATGGCATGAGGGCATGATACATTAAGTTCCAGGGCATCCACCAGGTTTTCCACCTGACTGGCCACCATAGCAAAATCTTCTGGTGTGGAACCGTAGATTGAGGCTATCTGTGGGACGTTACCATCCAGTTTTTCCAGCTCCCCCTTGAATGCTTCCACTCCAGGGTTGGATAAGCCTATGGCGTTGATTATACCACCCTCCACTTCCACGGTGGTGGGGTTGGGGTAGCCTTTGTTAGGCTCTAATGCGAAGGATTTGGTTACTACTGCCCCGGCTCCGCTTCGAGCTGCCCAGTTAAGGGACGAGGACGTGCTTCCCAGAACACCCGCCGCTAGGACGGTGGGGTTTCTCATTTTCATATGGCATATTTCCACTTCCAGCATGATTACACCTTAAGTTAGAAGGTTTAAATTCCATCAAGTACACATTAAATTCTATGAAGTGTTATGTAGTTGGTTGTTTTGCAGGCTTCTTAGTCTTAGATGAAGATTTTAACTTACTGGATTATGAACTTTTCCCACACTCTGAACTCCTGGAAAAATGGTTCCAAATGGCAGAAAAGGACATAACCCCTGAGGAGAAGCGTTTCCTGGAAAAAGTGGGTAAAGATTGTGATGAGATCATTATCGAGACTTCCCGGAGCAGTTATCACTATCAGGGCCTTAAATATAATTCTAAATTCACTTACCAGATTCCCAGTAAAGGTGGGGATTACCTGCGGAGTAATCTGGGGGAAGTTCTCCATGAAGCTGGTTTTCTGGATTCACCAGGGGCTTTGTGGAGTATCACCCGTAAATTAGCCCTTCAGGTTACTGAGAGGAAGCTGAAAGAAGCATCTCTGTCTGATGATCTTCTGCTTATTCAGGCCATACATGCCATTGAGGAGCTGGAAGAAGCTGAAGTTAAACTGGTGGAACGTATCCGGGAATGGTATCCAGTTCACTTCCCGGAAATGGATGAGGTGCGGGACCATGCCCGGTACGTGGAATTGGTGGCAGAGTACGGGGACCGTGACACGATTATAAACTCAGGTGCCCTGGATATGAATTTAGGAGTTTCAAATGAAAATATGGAGTCTGGAATGAGTCTCGGTGCGGATTTATCCTCCTATGATCTGGAGGTGATCCAGGGTTTTGCCCGGACTATCCAGTCCATTCAGGAATCCAAGAAGTCCACCACGGATTATGTTGATGCCAAGATGCAGGAAATGGCCCCTAACCTACGGGATCTGTTAGGTGGGTCCCTGGGAGCTAAGATCATCGCCCACACCGGTGGTATTAAGCGACTGGCCCTTTTACCTTCCAGCACTGTTCAGATCCTGGGGGCTGAGAAGGCCCTGTTCCGTCACCTTAAAACTGGTGAACGACCACCCAAGCACGGTTTAATCTACCAGCACCCGGATGTGCGTGGTTCCAGGTGGTGGATCCGTGGAAGAGTATCCAGGGCACTGGCTGGTAAGATAAGCCTGGCAGTGAGGAAGGATTACTTCTCTGGTGAATATGATCCTGCGGTGAAGGAAGGTTTCCAGAAGAGGCTGGAAGAGATAACCAAGGAACATCCTTTTCCCAAACGGATTGAGAAGTCCAAGAAGAAAAAGGATAAAAAACGGAAGAAAAAAAAGGATAAGTTCCGGTTTAAGAAGGGTGATTATGAGTATTAGGATGAATAATTGAATTATTTCAGGATGAATAGTTGAATCATTTCATCCGCAGAATTATTTCCATCCACAATCAAACCCGGTGTCGAAGTGAGTTTAGAAAACTCATCAAAAACTCACTGGTTATGTGTGTATCTGGTGGTGTGGAGGGTGGTTTTTTGAAGGGTCATTTCATTTAATGTTAAAAAGGTGAGTTAAATGGTAGATGTCGTGGCTGCAGTATCCATTATATCCAGTGCTTTTTCAATTATATTGGCAGTGTTTGCCATCCAGTTTTCCCGACGGGTGGAGGAAAGACTCAATAATAACTTCCTTGTACTAAAGGATACCATGGAAGCCAACCAGAAACAGGCCCAGGAGTGCCTTTCCAACATTGACCGGGAAGCAGAGGCCATTAAAAAAACAGTGGACCAGTCCCATGAGAAACTCCATAAAACTCTCAAAGACATTAAAACAACAAACCATTTGAATAGATAACCCCCATCTTCCCAATAGGGCGACTAATTTTAATAGTATAAAGGAATTCAAAAGAGTATAAAAGAATTTTAAAGAGGAAGATCATGGAAGATAATACGGATTTGGATAATACTTTCACTGGAGTGTACGAACTGGACGGCCACCTGGCCACCTGCAACCTCAACCCCGGGGTGAAGATTTACGGGGAGAAACTGGTGGATTATGAGGATGTGGAGTGCCGTCTGTGGGACCCTCGCCGTTCAAAACTGGCAGCCGCCCTTTTGAAGGGACTGGAAACATTCCCCATTGAATCTGACTCCCGTGTACTCTACCTGGGTGCTTCTGCAGGTACAACTCCATCCCATATCTCAGATATCATCACCGATGGTGTGATCTACTGTGTGGAGTTTGCACCCCGCATGATGCGGGAGCTGCTGGCTGTTTGCAGGGAGAGGGGGAACATGACCCCCATACTGGATGATGCTAGTAAACCTGCAAAATACATGGGATTGGTGGAGAAGGTGGATCTGGTTTACTCTGATGTGGCCCAGCCCCACCAGACTGAAATATTCATGGACAACATGCGAATGTTTCTTAAAGAAGAAGGTCAGGGAATGATCATGATAAAAGCCCGGAGTATCGATGTCACTCGCAAACCCAAACAGATATTCCGTGAGGAAGCATCCAAATTAAAAGAGCACGGCTTCCGGATAGTAGATAAAGTAGACCTGGACCCCTATGAGAAGGACCACCGCTGCCTGGTTTGTGAATTTGCTTTTTAACATGGATTAGTTAATTAGGGATTAGTTAATTAGGGATTAGTTAATATAAAATCCGCTGCAAGACCAACTGAAATAGGAATAGGGCGAAAATAAAATATAACAGTGCTTAAAATAGAATAACCATACTTAATAGGATAACAGTGCTTAAAATATAAATAATGAATGATTAAAATGGAATAATGATGATTAAATCACCATAATACTGTTTTTATGATTTAATCAACTCTTTTACCTGCATCCGGGCCTGGTTGTACTGAATATATTTCAGTTACCTTCAATAAAATTGCTGCTTTAGGTGCTAACTGAGTCATAACACTTTTAGCCCACTCAACTGCATCATCGAAGTATTTACCGGATTCATGGATCTCCACAGTACCCTTAAATTGGTAGGGGCATTCAGAAATATCACCAACCGCCACACTTGCCTGTGGGTTGTTTTTAAGATTTTCAAAGCTTTTGTTCATGAAGTTAGCTACCAATAGGATTGTTTCAGAATCTAAGGGTCTTACAAATCCGATTGGAACCAGGTTAGGAGTGCTTTCATTATTGGCAGTTGCTAACCATACTATGTTGTTTTTTTCCAGTGCATCCATCATTTCCTTGTTCATTACCATCAAATCACCTGTAGGAGGTTCTTTCAGATATTACAGTAGTTCAGATATACAGTTGTCAGGATAAGATAATGTACTTAATGGTCAGAAGAATATACTAGCTATATTTTAGTACCCTAGCACGATCTAATTAGTCATAATCAAAATAAAATCAAGCCCTGAAAATTTCATAGTTACTGTTAACTCAGTTTCTTAACTCAGTTTCAGCTGGTCTATGATTGAAACTATTTCCCCTGCATGTTTCTGAGTCTGTTCAACTGATTCGTAGGTGTAGGTTTCATAGATAATTGCCGGAACTCCAGCCTGGATCAGAGGAATGGTTACATAAGCTGGGCTGGTGGGATTGGGGGGACTGTACACCGTTAACCAGTTGGTCTCATTTTTAATGGTATATGCGATTGATTCTGCTTTTTCAGATTGCCCTGGAACGAACAGGAACCATTTCTCCTGGTAGTTACCCTCATTGGAGTGCACATCAACAACCAGGTCCATTGAAGAGTTTTTCACATCAGGCACTGTATAGTTATAGGCAAGTTGTTGGCCGTTAGCTCTCCCCTGGTCATAATCATCAGCATCACTGGTGACGTTTACTTTATAAATGTAGTAGCAGTTTTTAAGGGACTTATCCTGGTTTTCAAGAGATTCAACCAGGGCATTGTGAGACTGGTATTCCAAGGGATGAACACCTACTATGTAGGCGATCCGGTTGGGGGAGCTGGCATTACCATAGGGACCCTCCCTGGTAACTGTTCCGTATTCATTTTCACCCAGAACCACACTGCTGAACACCGGTACTGTTGAGGTAGCTTTCTGGATTGGGAATAAATAAAATGAGGATATCACCGCTGCACAGAAGACAATCCCCAGTACCAAAAATAATTGAAGTCTCTTCCCCATTTTAAGCCTCATAACTCATGTTAATACTCTAAAAAGAGTTTAGGGTATGGTTACACTGGCTGGTAGCTGGCCAGTTGATTTATACTGGGTTAAAACCTTAGAGTACAGGCTCAGCAAAGTATCCGGGGATAGATCAGGTTGTCCTGAGACATTTATTCCAATATAGTTGGGTGACTGGCCATTGTTGTCCATCCAGGTGTAGGTTCTTTGAGCCATGTCCACGTATTCCGTTTTAGTGATGGTGGTAGAGGTAACTGTTCCGTAGGCATTATCTGGATTTTTGTACTGGTTTATGGGGATGTTTCCAGTCTGTGCATTGTTTATCATCACAATACCCTTGGATAATATGTAAAGACACTGATTCTTATCCAGGGTCACCCCACCATAGGAGATAGTGGTGAATCCAACACCGGTGTCTGATATTGCCTGTGCAAGACCCGGAACCTGTGAAACCGGGACCCCTGCAGTGAGGGATATTTGTTCAGTGACTGTGGAGTTGTTGGCTGTGGTGTTGTTTGCTACTGGGGTGGAGTTTCCAGGGAGTTTCAGGAGTATTCCCCCCATTATTCCCAGTATGATCACCAGTGCTACGATGGCAACTATTAAGATGTTGTTTGTTGTCTTTGACCCTTCTTTTTTGGGTTTTGACTGGGGATTTCTTCCAAAAGATGATCCTCCCACCAGTTTACTACCACATTCTTCACAGAACGCAGAATCCAAGTCATTATCATGCCCACAATTTTTGCATTTCACTGTCCAACTCTCCTTATTCACCATTATCCAATTATCAAATAAAGATCCCATATCAAAGTTCAATCAATAATAGATAGTATTTTTCTTATACATTATTAAATTAAAGACAGCCATGTAAACTTTCCATTCCTACTTCTCCAATTAAAAAAATAATTCTAAACTCGCTTGTGATCTTAGTTTAACCCTCAAGACTTTATAATCTTAGTCTAAACCTCAAGATGTGAGCTTAGTCTAAAATTCAAGACTTTGTGATATTAGTTCTAATCCTCAGGACTTGTGATCTTTGAATAAACATTCGAGAATTTTTTTCCATCAGGAAAATTCTGAAGAGTATGCTAAGAAAAAATGTTTTCTAACTGTAGATTTTATATACTATATTCACCTATCAATGGTATACGCAGGGGTACCCAAGCGGTCAACGGGGATAGGTTCAGGGCCTATTGGTGTAGGCCTTCAAGGGTTCGAATCCCTTCCCCTGCACTCATTTTAGCTTATTTAGATTAATAGGTTTTTATTTTTTAAACTGTCATAATCAATTTAAACTGCCATAATTAATTTATAATCTCTGAATTCAGTTAAAACAGGCCCTATATCCTTAAAAATGAATATTTTTCTTTTAAAATAGTTGGAGTAATATATCAATCCAAATCATGGTGATCAAGGTGTTTGTAAATCCTGTTTTTTCCACATACTCCCTGGGGCAATATATACGGTTAAAACTGGACTGATTTCTACTCTAATCGGATTAGAGCACCAGAGTTTAATTAAAAATAGGGAGTATAAAAAGGATAGGAGTGTTATAGTGAAGTCACTGACTTACCGTGTTCATATGGTTAATCAGTTTAATATTAACCGATTTACCATTACGAAACTTTATATAATAGGTTAACAAATCATGTACTACCCTGTTTTGTTTTGGAATATACTTGTGAATGTGGGATCCCTACAATTCAAGTTTAAGTCCATTATGATAACAGCCAAGGGCCCGTAGCTCAGTCTGGGAGAGCGCCTGGCTTTTAACCAGGTGGCCGCGGGTTCAACTCCCGTCGGGCCCGCTTTATTTCATTTATTCCAACAGGTTATTTTTAACTCCTGGTTATTTTTTAACTCGTTATATTGTTTTCCTTTGAAATTTTATGGAACATTATCCCCCAGGAAGTTATGTAAAACCAAAAAAAAGTTAAATTAATATGGTGTAATCTTCAACCATCACAGTATAGTTGCAGGGGTACCCAAGCGGTCAACGGGGGTGGACTCAAGATCCTCTGGCGCAGGCCTTCAAGGGTTCGAATCCCTTCCCCTGCACTCATTTTACAGGTTTTCTAAAAAAAATAGTTATTTACTGCTCTTAGGATTTATTTGGGGCCTGGTGAGGGGGATCATACAAAAATATTTGAAATTCATGGGGAGTGTATCCCTCTGGTTTGATATTTAGTGTATCAATGGTTTTAGTATATCAAATGGTGTCTAAAGGCTAATTCTATCCTTATTTTTTGGTATTCCATTTTCTATCTTAATCCAATTTTTACCCTGATATAATCCATATTCTCTAAAACAACAGGGAATGCCCTTAGCAATGATGGGATCGGGACCATCCATGAGTTGAAAATGGAGGTGAGGGGCTGTTGAGTTACCAGAATGACCTACATTCCCCAAAAGATCTCCGGATTCGATTTTCTCACCATTGTTTACTTTTACCGAACCAGTTTTCATATGCCCCAGAAATGCCCATATCCCATCCCATATTCGGTCACCTTGGATTATAATGTAGTTGCCGGCAACATCCTGGGTTCTGTGTTTTTGGGGATCGAAAAACCAGGCATTCTTAAAGGCCAAGGAAATATCGCGGATTGGCTGTACTGGGTCCCGTTCAGGGTATCCATCAAGAGCTTCAACTACTGTACCGGAAATGGGTGCATAAATAGGTTTTCCGTAAGAGTAACAATCAATTAAATGTCCTCTACCTAAAATATAATCTAAAGTACTTTTTTTATGAAATTTAACAGGTTTATGATCCCAGTCAACCTGCAGGAGGTCGAAAGCATAGGTTTGTGCAAACTGATCCGTGCCATGGCTTGGAATTTTAGTGCCAGGACTATTTAAGACCATCCACTCCCCTTTTAAGGGAGATTTTATGGGTACAGGTTCCATAGTATTTATATACATGATCCTATCTTCATATCCTAATTTTATCCTCATATCTGGTTTCAGTCCAGTACTCCCAATCAGTCACAGGGATAGAGGGGTATTTAAAAACGTACCCTCAAAAACACAAGCCCCAATGGTTTGTATGCTATTTTTTTAGTTTATTTATCAATATTTATTCCTATTCAATCAGGGTACATTCCCAGGTTTCAGCTTCAGTATCAATGGTGGCGTATAATTCTGTTTCCACATCCTTGAAAAGATCTTCACAACCAAATTCCAGATCTGCGGATTTTTTAACCGAATACATTCTACCCCTAGCACTCTTGACCACTATATCACCCTCTCGGGTAATTCCTACCACTAATTGTTTGATTTCCTTTGCCATTTTCTAAACTCCTACAAAAATACTATTATAATTATTTCAGAGTTTTTGAATAATAAATTCTCTTATTCTTTTGATATAATGCAAAGAAGAAACCAGTCCAAAATTTTTACATTCTAATATATTCATAAATTATAAATTATAACAGATATTAGAACATAGTTTTAGATAATTTGGTATAGAGGAGGTTTTTAAATGTCTAATGAAAATCGGCCCAACATCGGAGAGGACTATATCCGTTTTCACAAGGTTATGACTCGTGGTCTGGCCGTGTCCCTTCAAAATATTGATGAGTTTTCAAACATCGGTGCATTGGAAACACAAAATCGTGAAGGTTTCCTTAAATATGTTCAGAGCTTTTCATCAGTCTTAGATGGACATCATTTAGTTGAAGATGAGAAGATATTCCCTTACTTCATGGACAAATTACCTAAAGTACCATATGAACGATTGATATCTGAACACAATATATTTAAAAGTGGATTGCAGGAAATGAACACCGGACTTGACAATTTAAGGGCAGGAAATGACGAATTGAAGTCACTAAAACTTCTAAAATCAGGTTTAGGTAAAATAGATCAGATATGGCATTCACATATACAGATTGAGGATACACAATTATATGGACGAGTAGGAAGTTTGAAAATCGATCCCGAAGAGATGATTAGGATACAAAAAGAGTATTTAAAGTTTTTTCAAGAGCACACAGGCCCGGAATATTTGGTGGGACCATTTGTATTATATAACTTATCTCCCGAAGATCGTGCAATAGCAGCTCAGGGATTACCAGAGGTAGTAACAAAACAACTCGTACCCATTGAATGGAAAGACAAATGGGCACCAATACAACCATTTCTACTAGAATAAGACAATATTTAATGATTAGTATGGGGGATTTATTGTTGGTGGGGATAGTATTTTGCAATACCAGGAAATTGTAATCTCAAATAATACAAGTAAAATAAAAAAAAAGAGGGTAAAGTGAATTTTATTCCCCTAGTAAAGTTTTCCTTTCTTCAAGAGGCTTAATAAAACCTACTTTATTCTTCAAATGACCTAATATACCATATTTAAGGTTTAATTACAGAGGGTAGCCCAGAACGCGATATCAGACCCGGTCGAACCGGTCCAGGTTCATGACCTTGTCCCACGCCTTTATAAAGTCGTGCAGGAACTTCTCCTGGGAGTCTTCACATGCGTAGAATTCTGCCAATGCCCGGAGTTCGGGGTTTGAACCGAAGATGAGATCGCAACGTGTGCCGGTCCACTTGAGTTCGCCGGTTGCTCGGTCATGCCCCTCAAACACATTTTCGTCTTCTTTTGACTGTTTCCATTCTGTTTGCATATCCAGCAAATTCACGAAGAAATCATTGGTAAGCGCCTCAGGCTTTTGGGTGAAGACACCATGGGAGGACCCGTCAAAGTTGGCATCGAAGACACGTAAACCACCAATTAAGACCGTCATCTCAGGAGCGGTCAATGTCAACAGTTGTGCTTTGTCCACCAGCAACTCTTCGGCTCTAAGTGTGCTTTGAGCTTTTTGATAGTTGCGGAACCCGTCTGCGAAGGGTTCGAGCATGGCAAATGAGTCCACATCAGTCTGATCCTGTAGGGCGTCCATGCGTCCCGGTGTGAAAGGTACCTTTATAGTATATCCTGCATTTTTCGCAGCTTGTTCAACACCAGCGCAACCTGCCAGAACAATGAGATCAGCCAGAGAAACCTTCTTGTTACCGGATTGGGCCTGATTAAATTCGCTCTGGATACCTTCCAGTGTCTTGAGCACTTGGGCTAGCTGGGCTGGTTGGTTGACTTCCCAATCCTTCTGGGGTTCCAGGCGAATATGGGCACCATTGGCACCGCCACGTTTGTCAGAGCCACGGAAGGTGGATGCTGAGGCCCAGGCAGTGGAAATCAGTTCTCTGATTGATAGATCTGAAGCCCGTATCCATTCCTTAAGGGTGGTGATGTCTTCTTCATTGATTAATTCGTGATTGACTGCAGGTATGGGGTCCTGCCAGATGAGATCCTCGTCTGGTACCTCCGGGCCGAGGTAGCGTGCCTTGGGGCCCATGTCACGGTGGGTTAGCTTGAACCATGCCCTGGCAAACGCGTCTTTAAGCTCGTCCGGGTTCTCATAGAAGTGTCTTGAGATCTTCTCGTATACTGGGTCTAACCTTAAAGAGAGGTCCGTGGTCAGCATGCCTGGGGTGCGACGTTTTGATGGGTCGTGGGGATCAGGCACGGTATCTTTGCCTGCGTCACCCTTCGGCTTCCACTGGTAGGCACCGGCTGGGCTCTGGGTCAGCTCCCATTCGAATTCAAATAAGATCCGGAAGAAGTTGTTATCCCACTGGGTGGGTGTGTTGGTCCAGATAACTTCCGGGCCGCCGGTAATGGTGTCGTTGCCTTTACCAGTGCCGAAACTGCTCTTCCAGCCCAGGCCCTGCTCCTCGATTGGAGCAGCTTCCGGTTCCGGGCCCACCAGTGCCGAGTCACCTGCACCGTGGGTCTTGCCGAAGGCGTGGCCACCTGCTATGAGGGCCACTGTCTCCTCGTCGTTCATTGCCATGCGAGTGAAACTCTCTCGGATGTCATATGCTGCTGCTATAGGGTCTGGCTTGCCGTCCGGGCCTTCCGGGTTCACATAGATCAAACCCATCTCCAGTGCGGCGAGGGGATTTTCGAGGTCACGGTCACCGGTATGACGCTGGTCTGTAAGCCACTCTTTCTCAGAACCCCAGTATACATCTTTTTCTCCTTCCCAGATGTCCTCACGCCCGCCACCGAAACCGAAGGTCGCAAAACCCATGGATTCCAGGGCGACATTTCCTGCCAGAATCATCAGGTCGGCCCAGGAAATTTTCCGGCCGTATTTCTGCTTGATAGGCCAGAGAAGCCGGCGAGGCTTGTCGAGATTGGCGTTGTCAGGCCAGCTAGAGAGAGGTGGAAAGCGCTGGTTACCGTTACCTCCGCCTCCACGACCATCGTTGATACGGTACGTGCCGGCGCTGTGCCACGCCATACGAATGAATAAAGGCCCATAGTGGCCAAAGTCCGCCGGCCACCAGTCCTGTGATTGGGTCATGAGTTCATGGAGGTCCTTCTTCACGGCCTCTAAATCAAGGCTCTTGAATTCTTCGGCGTAGTTGAAATCCTCATCCATTGGATTGGACTTTTCTGAATGCTGGCGCAGGATGTCGAGATTCAGCTGGTTTGGCCACCAATCAATGTTCGTCGTGCCACTTTTAACACTTTTTTGGCTTTCATCATCCATAATTTCACCCTCTTTTTCCACTTTAATTCATCTATTTTATTTTCACAAAAAACTGTGAATTTCGTGTTTTTAGAGCTTAATTACTATTATTTAACCTTCTTTTAGAAAATAATTGAATTATTTTAATATTTTCTAATACTTTTTAATATTTCTAACATTTATTTATTAGTTACAACTTTTAATTAAAAATTTTTATTTAATTATCTCGTAAAATTTTTTCATAAATTTTATACGAATGTAGATTTGAGGCTTCCAATTAATCTACTAAAAATAAAATCCAAATTACAGAGCCATTACCAGATAGATCCAACACCGATCTTACACCCATATAAAAAAAAATTCAAGATTCATAAAGAAAAAAAGAAATATTTAACTTATGTAGCACTAGCAGTTGTGTAAGCATCGTACATACCATAAAGCCAAACAATGATGTAGAGTATATACGCAATGATTCCCAACAAAAAGATTGTTGCTAATGCCCCTAATATCACGGCTACGATGAAAATTATTATCCCCTTCATTATATTTCCAGCGTACACCGTACCAATACCCGGCAAAAAGAAAGATATAATCAGGGCCAATATAGGATTTGCCATTTTTTTCACCTCCGATACTTTATATATTTACAATTGATTTAACTAATTAATATTTTTTTACTTCAATGCTAAAAACCACGATAAAATATTCATTTCAGCCAAACTAGACACTTCCATGAAATAAAAGTTATTAAATCAATCCTAAGAGCCATATTGTACCATCTAGAAGTCCATTAAGTTCACCTGTTGCTATCTAAAACAAGTATATTTTTCGTAAAAATGAGAAGATAATGATTATTTTGCCATTGAGAGTAATCTTAGAACAAAAGTACGAAAAGTAATCATATACTGTCAGTTTAGGTTTATGATGACGGAGTCAATTTGAGTAACTCAACACCCTCTCAACACCATCCAACGCTTATCTTACACTTGCAATATGATCAATGTATACTAACACAATACAAATTAATATTTACTATTAAACCATATATAATGTTTAAAGATAAATGAGGTATTTTTATGCGAACTCCTAAGGCTATAGGCACTAATCACAACATTCTGCAGTGGGCACGAAAAAATGCAGGATACAGTGTCAGTGAAGTCGCCAAAAAGATGGATAAGAAAACTGAAGTTATAACTTCCTGGGAAAATGGAGAGGATGTGCCTACCTTTAAACAGCTCAGTAAATTGAGTAAGATCTATCATTACCCCAGTGCGTTTTTCTTTGCCCAAGAAGTTCCTGAAGATGAACCTCTACCTTCTGATTATCGTACCCTGCCTGATCATCCTTGTTTTTCTAATTCTGGATCGATATACTGCTTTCTAGTTTTAAATTCTGATAACAATGAAACATCATCAGCATACGATTCCATGATATTATGATGATTATGATTATATAAAAAGTTACTATTTGAGCCTACTTTTCATATCTGTTGACTAAATTACTAGTTTCATAATATTTTGTTATTAGTTAATAATATTTATGAGATAATCAACATCAAATTATTTCCTAGATTAAGCTTAGCCATATACATCCTATGAGTTTTTAAACAAGGTTTTTCAGTGCTGCTTCATTTTGTGTTGCCATTACTTATCCCCATAGTCTTAGGAGTTTATTTCGTGAGATTGTCTTATAAGAGTCATTAAATAATCTAAATCATCATCAGGTTTTATTATAACCTCATAATCTCCATTTCCCCAGTGCCCAACATTGGAAACATCTTTACTTATATCTCGTGGGTCATCTAATTGACCTTTGTGTAAATTAAACCATATTTTAATTTTATCTCTTTGTAAAGTGATATCTGTAAAGTTTGTACCTGATTTGAAGGCTAAGTAAAGTTTTGTGGGTTTAATCTCTACTTCCTCGCCTAAAAGACAAATTCGCTGCTTTAACTCATCATATAGTTCTTTTATTTCATCAGAGACATTTAAGAGATGATCTTCTTCTGTGTATACTTTCACTTCATCACTAACTTTTTGAACAATTTCACTCTTCGAACTTAGCTTTGTGATGGATTCACTGCTTCTAGATGCCTTTAACTGGTTGAAAAGAATGTTTTCATTTTTATATTTAGTAACTTCCCATAGTTCTATGGGTAAATCCTTAAAATCAATTGCCTGTCTTTGGTACCTTGTAAATTGGGGTGCAACAAATATTACACGTGATTGGGACCAGTCAACATCATTTCTACCTAAAGTAATATCTTTAGATTCATTGTATTCCAAAATAAAATCAGCTTTGTTATTTAATAAAAGAGCAAGGTAGGCAAAGCCCTGATCAATCACAGAAAAATTTGAGCTTCTTTTGAATTCTATAATCACAAATGATCTGGTTTCTTTATCAAAGGCCAGGGTATCCATCCTCAAATTGTTTAGCTGAAATTCGGACTTGACAAAATTCAAACCAAAAATGAGTTCAAGGTTTTCTTCAGTTATTTTCTGGATTTCTCTTTCTAATTTAAAATCAATTTTGTCTATACGTTCTAGATTCCCCTTATTCATTGAAAATAATGGCATTAAATCACCTTAAACTTGAAAAATCTTTCTCACAGATATCTTCTACATTGCATTCTTTACATCTATTAGAGTGGCAGAATCCATGGTTTTGGGGGTCACCCTGATAAACTCCCTCTTCAACCTCTTTCAAGGCAGTTTCAGAACAATAAGAATAGATACCTTTATTGGTTTGTCTTATTGTGTAAGGAAGTTCTAATTTTTTTAAATAATTTACAACTACGTCATGTTCAGGTTCATTATTGATTCCAGTTACTTTTAAAAATCGAATGTTAGAATCATCTAGTTTATAGGAATCTTTAACAAATTCACGGTCTTCCCACCCTTCATCAACAAGATCTCCCATTAAAAAGTCAAATACATTTTCACCGATGCCTAGTAAGTCATTCCAAGGTTTAGTCCTTTTAAATTGTTCCCATTCATCTACAGATTGGGTTAAAAATTCAATTTCATCAATGGATCTATTTTTGAATTTAGAATATTTCACTAAGAGGTAATTGGAAAAACTAGCATCATATTTATGCTTTAAATCATTACAGCAGACTAGCATCCACCATAATAACTGATAATAGTGGCTACCTTTATTCCTTTTGAAATTTCGAACTGAATTATAAAAACCTATTCCCCCTTCTCCTGCTTTTCCATTTTCAAGATCTAAGTAGAATGGACTTTTATAATTACCAGCAAATTCACGATTATAAGTCCGATTAAATTCAAAATTATCTAAAATACTACCTATTTTACTAATAGAAAAAATTTTCTCTTTTATTAAGAGTTCAGAGAACTTAGAAGTGTTAAAACCACCTTGTTCGTAACCTCGCTGAATAAAAAGGTAATCAATGTCTTCCCATTTGATCCCGTACTGTTTCCATGTTGGTTCTGTGGTTTTAACAGCATTTAAAATAATTTTACGAGCATTTACTTTCTGCAAATTAAATTGCCCCCTAATTTTTCATTCCCAAATAAAATTCCCCATACAAAATCTTAGGAATAAACAATTCTGATAATCACTTTATCAGAGTTTATCTTAAAATTTGCTATTTAAGTCTGGGAAAATAAGTGGAAAGCTAATTATTTATTAAAAAATAGATATTGAAGTAATACAATATTTTTGGGTTTGTAAAATGAATGGGAAGGCAATTGATCTTTCACTAAGAACCTATTTCTAAAAGCACACCATCTTCTTTTAAGAGTATTTTAATGGCCTTATCTGTTTTAATGTAGAATTTCATAAGGAATTTGACTCATGATATTTCCCCTTAATACATTCCCATTTGGAATATGCTGCATTTTATCTGCAAAAATATGAGTTATGCTTCAATAAATTATGCCTAACAAATTCAAGTCATGCCCCAATAAATTTATGTCAAAATTATTCCCGCCATTATTCCCGCCAAAATATCAATATACCCGCCATTTTACAATGCCTTATATTTTCTATCTTTTGTTTTTCCCATTGCATGAACTTGTTTTTTATCTGTTAAATCCTTTAAATCTCTTGAAGCAGTTCTCTCTGAAATTCCGAATGTTTCCTGATAAAGTTTATTGGTGAATACTTTTTCATCGTTAACCATCATCTCTAAAGCTTTTATCTGCCTATCATTCAGTCATAAATCTTTTAAATCAGTTTTTCTATCTTCAGGTATGCTAGATACTAGATCCAGAATATGTTCTCCAGGACCATAGAATATTACTGCAAATGATTTGTCGTAAAGTCTGAATTCAGGTTCAGACAGTCCATAGTCTCGCATATCGTCTCTCATTTTATGAATGCCCGTACCTAGCTGTTCCATATCCTTAGTCTTATGGAAAATCCGACATATGTTCCGATTACGGGCTTCATGTTTTGAACCAATATTTTTTAGGATTACACCCAAAACTAATCCCCCGGGACTAATAATCTCAACCTTGCCATCATATATATACGATTATAATCTCCATGAGCTATGGCATTGATAAGAGCCTCCCTTATAGCAGAATATGGGTATTCTGGAATGTCAACTCTTTTAAAATCTACTATTTTTCTTGCTGTACGAGTATTTCGACGGAAGAAATTCCCAACTTGATCTATTATTTGATAAACAGGACCTTTTATCTCCTGACTATCAATAGTGGGAGTCCCTCGTGTAATCCCATCAAAACGGGCGATTCGAATTTCATTTGGAGGGAAGTAATCTGACGCTTTTTGACTGAAAAAGAGAATTGCGGCGTTATTTGGGATTAAATGGCCTTTATGTTCTTTTAAAACTTCTAAACTATCTAAAATATTAATTATGGGAATATTTGGAACTTTAAGATCCATATTTATGGCCCATTTACCTGCCAAAAATTTCAAATTGCTTGCCATTTTCTTGAATAGGAAACATTCCACTTGTGAAAACTGTCTTTTTCCCTCAATTATTATTAATATAGCTAATTTTTTCTTGTTATAATAATCTTTATAAGCGAGATAATAATTAATATGTTTGATTATAGTTTCTTATAATCCACTATAATCAGATAATTTTACTTACCTTAAAGTAAAATTACGAGTCAATTTTTCGAGATAAAAATTGTAAAAGGAGGTGAAAATATACAAAAACAAATAACTAAAACTTTCATTCCTTTACTGCTTATCACATTAACAATACTACTTTGTGCCAGTACTGTTTCTGCGGCGGATGAAGCTATTTATGTGAATGGTTCATCCGGACTGGACACCAATGATGGTTATTCATGGACTTCTCCAAAATTAACCATTCAAAACGCAACAGGAACCGTAAGCTCCAACGGAACTGTAACTATTGCCGATGGAGTTTACTCAGGAAACGGCAACACCAACATCACCATTAACAGGAACATGACCATACAGGGCCAAAGCCAGACCGGAACCATAATCAATGGAACAAATACTAACTGGATATTCACTATCACATCTGATGTGAATGTCACCATCCTTAATCTGACATTTACCAACGGAATTGGATATCGGGGTGGTGCTATCTACAATCATGGAGATTTAACCGTGGAAAATTGTACATTCACCAACAATACAGCAACAAGCTCTGATCAAAGAGGTGGAGGTGGAGGTGCTATCTGCAACTTTGCTGATGAAGGCCCGATTACAATTACTGTAACCAATTGCACATTCAGCTATAATAATGCAGTGAGAGGTAGTGCAATAATGAATTACTGTGACATTACTGATCATTACATAATTAGTACAGTGACTAACTGTAACTTCATCAATAACACCGCACAAGGCCTGGGTACTATCTACAATCTTGCCGATAATGGTTATGTTAATAGTACTGTGACTAACTGCACATTTACCAATAACACCGCAACATCTCAGGGCGGTGGTATAGCGAATTACTGCAGTAATTCAGGTTCAATTACCAGTACTGCAATAAATTCTACCTTCAATAGTAACCATGCGAATTTTGGTGGTGCTATAGCCCTTTGGCTAAATGGTGGTTTCATTAATTTTATTGCAACTAGCTGTACATTCACCAATAACACTGCAACTACTAATGGTGGTGCTATTTACAGTACTATTTGGCAGGGAGGTTCTGTTAATTCAACAGTTCATTTCAACAGTTTTGTTGGAAACATAGCAAGTGTAGGTAGTGCAATATGTAGGGAAGGAGGTTCTGTGAATGCTACACTAAACTGGTGGGGTACAAACCTGGATCCAACCACGGTTACCAACCTCATAGTGGGTACAGTGGATGCTAATCCATGGGTTATTTTAAGTGTCAACGCAACCCCCAGCACCATCAACAACGGTGAAACATCAGCCATTACCGCCGATTTCAACCACATCAATGGTGGTGGTGATCTAGTTGGAGGACACATACCGGATGAATCTATAATCCTGGATATACCCTGGGGAAGCTTCACTAATTCTGGAACTAGTCACTCCTTAACAGCAAATACTGTTGCGGGTGTTATGTCCGCTACATTTTATGCTAGTGAAGGTGCATTGAATCCATTGTTCAATCCAGTTATGGTCAGCGCAACTGCCGATGACTATACCACCAGTGATGCAGAGGCAGCATACATTTCAATTAACCCCGTAGCTAACCTAAACATTACCAACACAGCCAATGTGACTGCAGTCAATGCAGGTGACATAGTCAGGTATAACATCACTATCACCAACAACGGCCCGGATAATGTAACCATTATCACATTAAAAGACATTTTACCCGTTGGAACTGAACTTGTGAGTGTATCCTCTGCATATGACATCCTAAGCCCTATTCCATCCGGAATAGAACTAACATGGAATAACATTTTAGCTTCATTGGGTGTTGCTCAATTACAGCCGGGCATGAGTGTGTCGATTTGGGTTGACGCGCGCATCTTAGCTTCTGCAGTGGGTACTACACTAGGTAACAAAGCAAACATCACATCCAATGCATATCCCTACTTCAACGAAAGTACAGCCAATGTGTATGTTAACCAGGCAGTTGTGGAGTTGAACAAGACAGCTAACAACACCCGACCAAATGTTGGTGAGACCGTATTGTTTACCATTGTAGCCAGAAACACCGGAGCAAGTACTGCAAATAATCTGATTGTCACTGACACCCTACCAGCAGGTTTAGAATTTGTTAACTGCACTGGAGGCGGTGTTTGGGATCCAGTTACCCGTACTGTTACCTGGCCGGCTGCAATTGTGGCAAAGGATGGCAACGTAACCTATTATCTCACTGCACTGGTAAATTCAACCAGTTTAGCCGGCACCAATGTCACCAATGTAGTAAATGAAACCCATGCCGAGTATCCAAATAATTCAACAACTAACTGTACAGTCTATGTGCCTAAAGCAGACCTTTACATCCAGATAACCAGTGATAAGAACAATCCCACTATGGGTGAAACATTCACACTTAGATACAAACTGGGAAACAACGGACCAGACGATGCAACTAACGTGACCATAACCATACCCCTACCTGAAGGATTTGTAATATCCAAAATTGAGGGTGATGGAAACTGGACCGTGACTGGAAACACCTTAACCTGGACCATGAACAACGTTACAGTAGGCGACCCCTACCTGTACATCTCAGGATGGACCACCGGACCAGGAAATTACCTATTCACCGCATCAATAACCTCAGACACCTTCAGCATCAACAGCAGAGGAGTAAACCCCCTCACTCTAAACACACAACCAACAGTAAACGCAGCAACTACAACAATTACAGCATCTGGAAACACTGTAGGAATGCAAAGTACAGGAGCACCAGTAGTGCCACTGGCCCTAGCAGTCCTCAGCATACTCGGTGGATTAGCCGCAACCCGGAAAAACCAATAAAAAGGATTGATGATTTAATGAATCCTTTTTCCCCTTTTTTTTATTTTTTTTAGATAAACAATTTTCATTAAGTAAACAGTTTTTAGATAAATAATATTTTTAAATTGTAGAGTTATCCATGATAACAATATTCAGGTTATCTTAACAGTTTTCCTTCCAGTATGAAGATTGAATATAAACTTTTCTATTTTCTTATGAAGTGAACACTTTATATTAAGGAAATATGTTAGAATATTTCATGTAATCTGTTTATCAAGCATAAGGGAGGTGAAACGATAAGAAAGCAAGCAATTACATACAGATATTTGATTCCTTTACTGCTTATTAGCTTAACTGTACTATTTTGTGCTAGTACTGTTTCTGCGGCGGATGAAACCCTTTATGTGAATGGTTCCTACGGTAATGATAGCTGGGATGGGCAAACATGGCAAACCGCCAAATTAACCATCCAAAACGCAACTGGAACAGTAAGCTCCAATGGAGTGGTAACCATTGCCGATGGAGTTTACTCAGGAACCGGCAACACCAACATAACCATTAACCGGAACATGACCATCCAGGGCCTAAGCCAGGAAGGGACCATAATCAATGGAACAGACACCAACTGGATATTCAATATCGCATCTGGTGTGAATGTCACCATCTGTAATCTGACATTTACCAACGGAATCGCATATGATGGTGGTGCTATCCTAAACCATGGAATATTGTCCATTTCGGACTGCACATTCACCGAGAATACTGCCACTCATTGGGGTGGTGCTATCTACAGCAACGGGTATGGAAGTGTAATGTCATTGACAGACTGCACATTCACTAAAAACAATGCATTAGACGGTGGTGGTGCTATTGCATATCTAAATACTTGCAATGTGACCAATTGTACATTCCTGTATAATTCTGTAACTGGTGCGAATTCATGGTGCGGTGGTGCTATCGGTGCATATAGCCTTAGTAGTTCTACTGTTACTGGGTGTACCTTCGTTGGAAACTCCGTAGATCCAATTCCTAGTAGTTTCGGTGGTGGTGCCATCTACGTTTATAATGCCGCTTTAACAGCTAATTTTAACAGGTTCTACAATAACTCCGCCAGGTTAGGTAGTGCTTTTGCATTTAATAAGGTTATAACTGGTGTAATAAACGCAGAGAATAACTGGTGGGGATCTAATGTTGATCCAACTACGGTTCCTAACCTTATATATGGTTCAGTGGATGCTAATCCATGGGTTATTTTAACCATTAACGCTACACCTGATGTGCTATGTGTTGGTGAGACTTCCACATTCACCGCCAACTTAAACTACAACAACCTGGGCGAAGACCTCATGGCAACCTACGGAAAATCCATACCCAGTGTGGAAGCACAGTTTACAGTGGACAACTTGGGAACATTAAACACCTACAACGGAAACATTACCAACGGAGAAAACCTCACAACCACCTTCACTGCCGGGCAAATGCCTGGAAACAGTACAGTCAACGTAACCGTGGGCAACTTTACAGTGACTAAAAAGATAACCATACAACGTGAAGACGTTTATGTGGCAACTGCAGCGGATGGCGGTAGTGATTCAAACAATGGAAACTCAAACAGTCCTTTCCTCACCCTGGAAAAAGCCTTGGATGCAGTAATGGCAAACGGCAGAATACACATTGCCAACGGCCAATACACAGGAACATCAAACATGAACTTACATGTCCAGAGAAATGTAACCATACTTCGTGATACATGGATATCTGGAGTTGGTGACACTGTAATTATCAATGCTGAAAATAAGGATTGTATAATCTACAATGGATACACCCTTGTTCTCCAGAATTTAGTACTGGTCAATGGAAACAATTCAGGAAACTGGGGTTACGGTGGTGCTATACAAAACGATGGTAATTTAACCGTGGAAAACTGTACCTTCACTGGAAACATAGCCAATTACGGTGGTGCCATTGCCAATCTTTACTACGCAAGTATTTGGGCAAGATATGATGGATCCTATTCAATCTCCTGGGAATTCACCAATACAGTTTCCAGTACCATTATAGGCAGTACTTTCACTGGAAACACAGCAATCTATGATGGTGGAGCAATCTCCAACTATATTTACGCAGTTACTAATGTAACAGCTTATAATGGAGCCAACATCACAGCAGCCATCACTGGATTTATCACTAGCAACATAACCAATTGTACATTCACTTACAACACAGCATATAATGGAGGTGCCATCGCTAATAACTGTACTATTACTGCCATTGCCACATCTGAAAACGGTAACGCTACAGCCATTAGTAACGGTAATATAAATAGTATCATAACCGGCTGCACACTGGCAAACAACACTGCAACCTATGGAGGAGCAATCAGTGATTATTGTTATTTGAATCTTGAAGCTACATCAACCAAAGCTATTACATCTCTGGTTGGTACTGCTATTATCAATGATTCGATAACCGGCTGCACACTGGCAAACAACTCTGCAACCTATGGAGGAGTATTTTCAGCCCTGTGTGGTTTTACATTCACTCGAACTTGGAGTGAAGGTCCAGAACCTGCAATGGATTATAAGATAGATCTTAGCCCGGTGCTTCATTTCAATAGAATTATTGGAAACACAGCAACCACTGGTAGTGCCATTTGGGGTTACCCTAGTCATGCAGTAAATGCAACCTACAACTGGTGGGGTTCCAATGTCAATCCCTCCAGTCAGATATTTGGACTAGTGGATTACTCACCATGGCTTTTCATGACCATCAATGCCAATCCAGAGACCATCAACAACACCCAGACCAGTTTAATCACCGTGAGTTTAAACAACTACAGCCCTGATGGTATTTCTTCCAGCCCATTGGATCCAAATCTGGGCCATATACCAGATGGTGTTCCCGTTACCTTCAGTTTAATTGACGGACCCCTGGGATCTCTGGGATCACAAACCGGATTTATCAATGGTACTGCCAGTATTATATTCACTGCAAATACCGTTGGAGTTCAACACGTAAATGCAACAATCGACAACGAAAACAGAACCGCAACCATCACCATCAATCCCCGTGGACATGTGAACATCACTAAAACAGCTGACAATTATACACCGAATTACTGGGACGTGGTTACATTTACCATCACCGCACATAATGAAGGACCTGACGATGTGGAAGGTCTTGAAATCACCGACATCTTACCAAATGGTTTGACACTAATTTCTGCAGATACCCATGGTTTCGGAAGCTACAATTCAGGCATTTGGAACATAGGAAAACTAGCCAATGGCACAACCGCAATCTTAACCCTATTTGTGAATGCCACCAGTACCGGAACTTTCACTAACTGGGCAAATGTAACTGCACAAACCACCTATGACCCTGAACCATGGTCCCAGGACAACACCATCATAACTGTTGCCTCAGCTGCTGACATCGCTGTTGAAAAAGCATTCTACGACTATGAAGGAGATTATGAGATTACCAGTGGCAATTACTGGGATATTATCTCCACACGGATTCTTGTAACCAACAATGGACCTGACACTGCCACTAACGTGGTTATATCGGATATTCTGGGTTCAGGTCTTAGCTTCGTGGATGAATGGTGGGTTAAATGGGATATTAATGACTGGTATTGGAACTGGAATGATACTTCCTTTGATCCAGCAACAATGACCTGGACTATTCCATCACTACTTGCTGGTCAGACCGCAGCCCTGGATATAATGACCAACCTCACCAGTACCGGCACACTGCACAACTACGCTGAATTAGTGTCAAGTGAGACCTACGATTGGAACCAAACCAACAACAACGACACTGCATACCTAACCGTACCTGAAGCAAGTTACCTATCCATCTACAAAGAATTCAGGGACCTTCCATGGGGTAATGTCATTACCACGGCTTACTACAACGACGTGATCTACGCCATAGTTCAGGTAAAAAACCAGGGCCCAGACACTACCTCAGTTAGTATTTTAGACACTATGACTGGTATTGTTTGGACTGGTAACTATTATGTTCTCTCCAATGTGGGATCTATTCTCCCTACACCAAGTTCATGGGTTTTAAACGACCCTGTAAACACTTTCAACGGAACCAACTGGAACATACCCTTCCTGAACACATTCATAGGTAGTGAAAAATGGTTAGCCATTGAAGGAATCATCAACACAACCGGGATAAACGCAGCATCAAACCATGCCGAAACCGTAGATCAAAACACGTACCCTTATAAAGGAAATGCCAGCTACACAGCAAACCTAACAACACTGGTAACTCCTACCTCTATAACTGTGAACAGTCCCAGTGCTTACAATGGAGATACTGTGACTATAACTGCAACATTAACCGATACCGTGCACAACACACCAGTTACCAATAAACCAGTTACCATAACAGTGAACGGCCAAACCCACAACACCAATACAGATAGTTCAGGTCAGATTACTTGGACCTACCTCATCAGTAACATGGACGCACAAAAATACACCATCGCAGCATCCTTTGCAGGAGACAGTCAGTACACAGCCTCCAACGCTAATGGTACTTTAACTGTGAATCTGATCTCAACGAGTATAACTGTGGGGGATATTCGTGGAAATAAAGGTGATACAGTAACCTTGAGCGCAAGTTTAACTGATCATAACAGTGATCCTGTTGTTGGTTCCACTGTGGAGTTCTGGGTTGACAGTGTGAAAGTTGGTGAAAGCAACACCGGATCCAATGGAACAGCAATATTCAACTACCAGATCACCGAGACACCAGGAAATCATACATTAAAAGCAGTGTTCACTGGAAACACCTTTTATCAGGGAACTAACACCACTGGAAACCTTTACGTGCCTAGTGCTAATTTGTACATTGTGATTACCAGTAACAAAAACAATCCCACCGTGGGTGAAACATTCACCCTAACCTACAAACTGGGAAACAACGGACCAGACACAGCAGACAACGTAACCATAACCATACCCCTACCCGAAGGCTTTGTAATATCCAAAATTGAGGGTGATGGAAACTGGACTGTAACTGGAAACACCATAACCTGGACCATGAACAACGTTACAGTAGGCGACCCCTACCTGTACATCTCAGGATGGACCACCGGACCAGGTAATTACCTGTTCACCGCATCAATAGCCTCAGACACTTTCAGCATCAACAGCAGAGGAGTTAGCCCCCTCACTTTAAACGCACAACCAACAGTAACCGCAGCAACCACAACTAACACGGTGGGAATGCAAACCACCGGAGCACCAGTGTTACCCTTGGCCCTAGCAGTTCTTGGTGTACTTTGTGGATTAGTAGCAACCTGGAAAAAACAATAAAAGGATTTAAGAATCCTTTTTCCCTTTTTATTTTTTTTGTATTTTACATGAGTGAATTAACTTTATTATACCTCAATACTACATAAAACAAATAATGTTAAATTATGATGGCTTTTTTTATATATTAGGATAATTTTTCTTATTATAAAATAAAATCCGTCTCTATTTGTGATTACATATAGATATTAACCTTTATTAGATAACTTGAAAAATGTCAAGAAATAGGGTTGATGAGTCTTAAAGAAAATTAGTCTAAGAAAATTAGTCTAAGAAAATTAGTCTAAGAAAATTAGTCTAAGAAAATTAGTCTAAGAAAATTAGTCTAAGAAAATTAGTCTAAGAAAATTAGTTTTATAAAATAAGAGAACTTGTATTTTAGATTGTATGTGGATTATGATAGAAAAGGGA
>Ga0074198_1000106_pt1:32500-87500 | contig 125159 bp, 124 predicted proteins | sample EPASupsiteSAE323_FD_64527 | JGI IMG/M metagenome (GOLD analysis project Ga0074198, IMG submission 64527) | Bioremediated contaminated groundwater from EPA Superfund site, New Mexico - Sample SAE3-23 | ecosystem: Environmental > Aquatic > Deep subsurface > Groundwater > Contaminated... | reverse complement strand
ATGGGCGTGTTATAACCACTGGCAGTTAAAAGTAGTGTGTTTATAGGGTTGTCCGCAATTTTATAGGCGAACTTACTGATTACATTGGCGGTGGCTGGTGCCACCAGGATCAACTCAGCATCAGCATATTTAACATGCTCAATTTCCCCGGTGAGCTTGGTGATCACCTTCTCTCCAGTGGCAAATTCCAGTGCGTAGGGATTGATGATATCACAGGCACCGTCAGTCATGAAACATTTAACCTGGAAACCCTTCCTTTTAAGCTCCCGGGCCAGTTTCACAGTTTCCACAGCAGCCACACTACCAGTAACACAGAGCACGATTGTCATGAAATTTAACCCCCATTAAACCTTTAGATCCTCATAATATTTTTTTAAAGTTCCATATGTGATTTTTTTTAGTTATCGCGGTCAATAACCACCAGGGTTTTCTCCCCGGTTAATTCCTGAATGATAGTATTCAATAGGTCCAGTTTGGCAGGTAATCGACGGGCATCTTCTCTTCTTACCCGTATTTTGTATCTTTCCTCTCCGTCTTTCCCGTAGACTACATTAATACCTGAAATACGGGCAGGGGCTAGTATATCGGTGGCCACGGCTTTCAAATCAGAGTTTTCTCCAACCACCCTTATTTTTCTCTCAACGGTTTTGGATATTTCCCTTACTATTTTACCGCCCTTACCAATGAGTTTACCCACCTGGTCTTTCTCGGTGATAATTATAACCACGTCTCCGATTTCAATGGTTTTTTTAAAACCGATTTTACCATCACCTACACGATATAGGAGTTTTGCAATGTCCAAGTCAAGCTGACTTATTTCTCCTGTTTTCAGCTTATTCTCACAACCTTGACATAACATTCCGCTTTTTAAACAGACATCGCATATTGGTAAAACCATCCTAAATTCCTCCTTATTTTTAGTGGATAATCCTAAAGGCCCCTGTAGGGTGCCAGATGAATTATATTGAAATAAAAACCTTCGCAGTCTAGATGTAGGTCTGCATAAATTACCAATCCCTTATTTAATGCTGGGATGACCTATTACAGTCCAGCTTTGAAATAATAGAATCCAGCCCTAAATTTCTAATTTCTCATGCATCAGGAACGAAGTAATTATATGAATTTCACAGGAATTGAATAAAATTAAAAGCAGATTTTGACTTACAGTCCACCACTCTCACCCTGTGAAGATTAGTACAAACATTTGGATATTCTATCCAGTGTAGCATATAAAATTTTTGCATCCTTGACATCCACATTTGTAAAATAACTTTTCATGACTCTCTTGATGAGTAATCCTTAACCATATTCTCCACTGAATATGGTGAACTTCCCAGAGATTCACGAAATTTATTATAAAAATAATCCAATATAACGGGATCAGATTTTCGTTTCTCAAAAAGTTCATCCTGTATCCTCAAAGCCAAGAGAAATAATCTCTCATCACCACATTTTCCTTCAAGTATTCTATCCCATATCAGCTCTATTTTGGTCTTTAAAGTATTAGAACGCTTAATTGAATTAGAGTTATCCTGTACCAGTTTAATTGTGAAAATCATTGCGGGTAAAAAAGGTAATAATAGGTTGCCTAAAAACTGGTAAATGTTAAGACTGTTAGCAAAGGCAAATACCAGTGATAAAAACAATGAAATTAACATGAGAACATTCACAAATTGTATAAATTTACTCCTGACCTTCCCATCTCCTCCCAGAAACCTTCTCTGACAGATTATCCGGGCCACTTTCAAAGGAACTTCATCAATACCGGCAGGATAACATGGTTGAATCTTTTCATAATTATTATCACCATCAACATATCCTTTTACCTCAGAAAATTCGATTTTATCCAGTTTAATGTTATTCCATGGTAATTTCAAAACATGACAATCGAAACTCTGATTTATTTCAGCACATTTCCTTCGAATTTTTGATATTTTAGGAAAAATCAGGGTGAAATTTGTTATGGTGACAATAAAACCCAGTAATGGTGGGATCAATGCTACTTCTGAATTGGAATTTCGAATAATGACCAGAAGTGTTGCTACCATGATAGGTAGGGCAATCATGAAAATTTGGATTTTTACCAGCCTTTTAGCATTTTGATTGAGTTTTTTTATTGCTAAAACTTTGATAATGTTATTTTTCCTGCATTGGCGATTGAAAATATCATTACCCAAAAATAATCCCCCTTATCATAATATTACATTTCATTTCTGATTTTAGTAATAACCCACATTTCTCATTTTATTTTTTTAATTATTATAACTATTTTTTAAGGCTAGGGCTGTTTAATAGCTAATGCATGTTTAATATTTCATTTTCCCCTGTATCTTATTCCAGCGATTTTTCCTTTGCTTGGGGGTAAAAATTAAAATTCTATGACAAAACGTGCGGAATGTGGGTAATAAAGGAATGTGGGTAATAAATATAAAAAGAGAAGGATAATAAATCGATTATCCTGCGTTGAAGGAGTTAATAACCAAGTCAAAGTTGGCTTGCTGGGCATCGTAGTCTTCCACTCGGGCACTACACAGTATCACGTAGAGAGTGCTGCCTTTTTGCATCCACACCGCCCGGTACTTCTTGGCCACTCCCTCCTCAGAGGAGGTGTACACATTTTCATAGACCTGGGCACCGTTCAGAGTGAGTTCTGCCTCTGAAACTTTAGTTTTACCCGTATTGTTAAAGAATTGAGCGTAATTTTGGTCGTAGGCTGTTTTAAGAACAGAAGTAGTTGCATTTGGTTTCTGGATAACCACAGAAGTGGTGGGGTTTCCATTAACCACTGTATTGGGATCTCCCACTGCAGCCACCCCATTGGGTGAACTAACTGAAGCCACTCCCCATGAGGTGGAGTACTGGAAGGAAACACCGTTCTGGGAGAAATTATTGGTCTGATTGGCAGTATCATCGGTAACGCATCCTGAAACCAGGACTACCATGATGGTAACTGCCATTAATGGGAGAATTTTATTCATAAAACAAACACCTATTATCCTGTTATTTCATTCTTCTGAAAATATTAAATATTTCATAATCTGATTTTCCATATTATCTTATATATTCCATTATTTTTCCATTATTTTTCCATTATTTTCTTATACAATTGAATAAATTTGATGAATTTTCATCGATTGAACTAATTCACAATGCTTTAGGGAGATAAAACCTTTTTTAATCTTATTTTTAAATTTTTAATCCTTATTTTTTTAAAAAAATCTTAAATCCAGGGAAGCACTGGCTCCCCTGCGGTTTTTTATAAAATAATATGTGGAATTTATCCGTCAGCCAGTTTCATTACCATTTATTGGTGTTGTGGGTTCTGTTTGAGTATTACCTGTAGATGTATCCGTAGTGGTGGTAGTGGTAGTTTCGGTGGTAGTGGTTGGTGTAGTATCCGTATCCGTAGTATCTGTGGTAGTTTTAGTAACGTTGGATGTAGTGGTAGTGGTGTTGTTGACTGGTGCTGGTAAGAATGCGCTGGCATTGACCGCCATGGATATCTGTGGTGATTCACTGGGTTTAGTGATGAACATAGATCCCATAGAGGTTCCTACTACAAATGCCAGGATGACAAATGCTAGTAAACCTATTTTTGCCCTTTTACCGAACCAATCCCTGCTGGGCATTTCCTTGCCCTTAATAGATTCGGGTTTGGTGATATATTTTTTAAGCATTTCCTGCTTTTCGGCTTCATCAGCCAGTTTTTTCTTCTCGTCTTCCTGATCTGACCAGTAGTCCAGGGATTTTTCAGATCCCATTCTACCCTGCATTCTGCGCACATGTTCTGCGGCCTGCAGGGTTTCCATTTCCTGGCCGATATCCCTTTTCTGGGCGAAGTATTCCTTCTTGGATATATTTCCTTTACTGTAATCTAATTCAAGCTCTTCCAATGTCTGGTCGAGCTTTTTTTTACTTGAAACTATTCTAATCATCTCCTTCCTGAGGATATGATCCTAAAATCTTTATGTATCCTACCTTTGATTGTATTCTATTTATAACATTCATGATTTTTATATCCCTATGGTGACCCTCCATATCCACAAAGAAAATATAGCTTCCCAGCTTCTCCTTGGATGGTCTGGACTCTATTTTGGTTAGGTTTATTCCTTCACTGGCAAATTCTCCCAGTATCTCATACAATCCCCCGGGTTTGTCCTTGGAAAGGCATAAAACCACTGAGGTTTTGTCTTTCCCTGTGGGGGCATGGTCTTCCTGGTCCACCACCACGAAACGGGTCATGTTATTGGTATGGTCCTGAATATCCTCTGCCGCTATTTTAAGACCGTATAACTCCGCAGCCCTTCGGGTCCCGATTGCTGCTGCCCTTCTATTATCACCTATCATCTCGGCAGCGGCAGCTGTGCTACGTGTGGCCTGGGTTCGTACCCCCATCTTCTCCAGGAACATTCGACACTGGGAAAGTGGCTGGTAATGTGAGTAAACCACTTCCACATCCTCTAATTCTGCATCCTTGTTTATGAGGAGGTTGTGGTTTATGGGGAGGATTATCTCCTGTTTAATTTTCAGGAGATACTGGTGGGCCAAAAGATCCAGGGTGACTCCCACCGAGCCTTCTATGGAGTTTTCTATGGGCGCCACTCCCAGGTCAACTTCACCAGTGTGCACTGCTTCAAATACTTCGGGTATGGTATTGTAGGGTACAAGTTCCCCCTCCAGGTGGGATGCTGCTTCTTCAGTGAAGGTTCCTGCTGGTCCGAAATATCCTATTTTCATAATTTTACCTAATCATTTGGTGGTTTAGTGAGAAACATCGGTGTTAACAAAATGGTTAAAATATTCTAAGTTTAGTCTTAATATTCTAAGGTTTTAATCAGTCTAATAATTCTAAGGTTAGTAATAAAAATTAGTTTGTTTAAGTTATTAAAATAAGTTTTATTTTATTAGGTTTAATTTATTAAAATCACAATCTTCAAAAATTAAAAAATCCATCTTCAAAAAAGATTCATCAACCCCCAACAGATTAGTACAATCCACCATCAAGGTAGTTGTTGATCCGATCGTTGGTGGACTGGTGTATCCTTCTTATAACTGCTTTACCGTCTTTTATCTCAGCCAGGGTCGCCATGACCTTTAAATCACGGAGGTGACGGATGAATTCCTCTGCTTCTTCCTGGCTATCCACTTCTATCAGCAGATCCTCGGCTGCTAATTCACCCTGCTCCACCTTGCCAATGGTTTCCAGCATGGGGTAGAGTATGGATTCACCCATCCGCAGGGCTCTTTCCCGAAGCTGGTCTGTTGATTCTCCGGTTTCATGGGACTGGAATCCTTCCCTGATGATCCTGCTAAAGAGGAATGCCTGGGCCAGGTCGAAGGGAAAGCTCAAGGCGTATTCCAGTTCTGCTGCCTGGGCCTGGGATGAGGTGTACTTTAAGGGTTCCAGCTGCATCTGGGGGTCCTTCATCACCACTCCCTCCCGGTCATTTTTCCCTAATTACCTCACAATCTCCAGGATCTTCTGAGGAGCCTCTTCCACCGGGAACACTCCCAGAAGTCGTACTGGTTCCAGCTGGTAATCTGCCAGTAAATCCCTTTTGATCATTACTGGTAGTGGTGTGTTGGTAAGTTTTTCCCGCAAGTCGAATATGCGGAATCCCAGTTTCCCCACCTCAGGGTAGTAGTGTGATACGTAGGGGTTCATGGTGCCCACCATCTCACCACAGATGACCATCTGAGGATAGTCCCGGAAGAATTCATCCAGGTTCAGTATCTGGCTGGCTTTGCGGCTGGTGTAGGGACAGATGTAACCACCACGGGTGAAGGCAACTATCCTATCGTCAACTTGGGCGATGCGGACATTGTATCCGTTCATTTTCTCCTCCACCGCCACTTCCTGGGGAAAGTGTTTTTCCAGTGCAGGGTGTAGCATTAGGGTTCTCCTTATCTTGGGGAACCCCCGTATAACTTCGATTTCCTCACCTTTTACTACCATGGTCCCGGCTTCTACTGGTCCCAATCCTTTCCGGAACTGGATAGCGTTCAGACCATGTTTCTGGTATTTTTTTACAATGCCCTTCTGGTAGGCTGCCTCCAGTTTAGGGGAAGGTACATCCAGGAGGTGGGAAACTTCTTCATCAGTTACCAGGGGCGGGATGCTTTTTTCTCTCATGGAATACCCTTTAGAGTGGGATTATTTTAAAGTAAATATTTATCTATCTTTAGAATGTCTATTTGGGAAATGTTTTAAAAAAAAAGTTAAAAATAGGAGGATTTCTTTATAATCCCCCATATTATGGGTTTTCTTACATCACTTTTCCAGTTCCACTATCAGTTTCAGGAAGTCGGTTTTGGTGATTATTCCAGTCATTCCATCTTCATCCACCACTGGTAGTCCACTGAAGTTTTCATCCAGCAGGATCTGTGCTACCTCGGCCATGGTTTTTTCTTCGGTGATGGTTTTCACATTCTGGATCATCACATCTTCCACCAGTAGGTTACGTATCCTGGCGGGTTTGTACTTGTCAGGAACTACTTTTCGGAAGGACATCATTGCCAGGGCTATGTCTTTAGCTGTTATCATTCCCTGGAGCTGGCCATCCTCCATTACCGGGAGTCGGCCAATACCCTCATCGATGATGATCCTCCTGGCGTGGACCAGCCGGTCCTGTGGTCCGATAGTGGTGACATCAGAGCGCATTCTTTCTTTTACTGCGATATCAGTGAAGGGTCTGCCCTGGCAGGTGTGCAGGAAGTCGGTTTTGGTGATCATCCCTATGATCCTGCTACCATCCATGACAGTCAGGCCTCCGATTCCATTATCCAGCATTAGCTGGGCAGCATCTCCCAGTGTCTGGTTGCCTTCAGCAGTAAATGGTTGAGATGTCATCACTGTGGAGACATGGAAGTGGGATGGTGCCAGGTTGCCGTATTTGGATGATCCCAGGCGAAGAGATATGTCTTTCTCGGTTATGATACCTACCAGTTCTTTCTGATGGTCCTGGTTGGTGTTTATAACCGGTAACCTGGATACTTTATTTTTTTTCATTAATTTCAGTGCGTCGTGAATGTTCTGGTCTTTGTCCACCACAACTGCATCTTTTGCCATAATATCTTTCACATGCATCTTGGACTCCCCCGGTAATTACTGGATTCCCCGGATTATATCCGTTTTGGTGATTATTCCCACCAGTTCATTATCACTGACCACTGGAATTCCACTAACATCTTTTTTAGCCATAATATCAGCGGCACTGGCGGCGTCTTCATCCTGCTCGATTTTTATAAGGTGGTTAGTCATGAGATCTCCTGCTGTGACCATGGACACCTCCCGAACATTTCTCTTCTCCTGACCATCGATGTTACGCAGGAATGCTATTTTTTCCACACTCACTCCTGTTTCAGGGTCTTCCACGTTGGCAAAGGATATATTTGCAGAAGTTATGATTCCCACTGGCTCATTATCCCTCACCACTATGACTTTGCCGATTTTCTGATCTTCCATTATCCCAATAACGTGCCCAATGCTGTGATTTTCATTGACAGTTGTCACCTCACTGGTCATGAGGTCGGATACCTTCCATTTCCCTGTGTATTTCTGGCGGTAGAATTCCATGAGGTCACTTTTGGTTACGATTCCCACCACTTCATCTTCATCTATCACTGGTACGGAGCTGATGTCGTTTTTGATCATGAGCTCCACTGCCTCCCTGAGTTCACGGAAGGGGGTGAGGGTCACCAGGTTGGGTGTCATGACCCTGCGGATGCTGATTTTATCGATGGTTCTCCTTTTCCATTTTGGTCCGTTGGACCTCATTTTTCGGGTTAAGTCTTTTTCAGTCAGGATGCCCACTGGTTTACCTTCCTGATCAACCACCAAAATACGGCTGTAGCCGTGTTTGAGCATTAGGTTTCGGGCATGGCTTATTTGTTCGTTTTCCTCGGCTAATATTACTTCCTCGTTCATTACATCCTCGATTTTCATCATGCAACTCGCCCCTAAAAAGTTTTAAAGAACCGTGTTAAGAACTCACGGCCCTTAATATGTCACTTTCAGTTATTATTCCCCGTAGTTCTCCATTTTGCACTACAGGAAGTCCACCTATGCCTTTTTCTTCCATGAGGTCGCAGACATCTCCCAGATGGGCTGTGGCATTGGCTGAGATTACCTCAGATTCCATGATCTCGGTGATGGTGGTGTTGAGGATCGCCTCGGCACTGTTGGTTATCATGTGTTCAAAGGCACTGTTTTTACCTAAAAATTCCAGGATATCAGTGGCGGTAACAATTCCTACGATCTTATCATCCTCAGGGTGGGGTGTCTTCCGCTCTTCACCTACTACTGGGATCCTGCGGAGTTTGTTGCGGACCATTATCTTTGATGCTCCTTCAATACGGGTTCCAGGGGTAGTGGTGATTACATTATTGTGCATGTAGTCTTCCACCTTCTCGTCGGTAAGTACTCCTGCCATTAAGAGTACAAAGTCTCTTTCAGATACGATCCCTGCTATTTTATGGTTGCTGTCCACTATAGGGAGGGCTCCGACTCCTTTAGTTGTCATTTTGGTTACAGCATCGGTTATGGAGTCCCTGGTGTTGATGGTTTCCACGCTACGTGTCATGATCATCTTCACCGGTTCATTTATGGCTGCGGGGAAGTTGTCCTGATGTTTTTCTTCCAGGATCTTGTACTTGTCCCCACCTCCTAAAAAGTCCAGAATGTCCATGGAGGTAACTATTCCCAGAAGCTTTTCACTCCCAGGATCAGTTATGGGGAGTCGTCTGAACTTGTTTTTTACCATTATTTCAGCCGCTTCTTTTATGGTGGCGGTTTGAGGTGCGGTTACCACCTTTTTGGTTGCTATGCTCATCACGTCTCCCTCATGCTGGGATTCGTGGGTTTCAAATTCCAATGAACCACGGTCCATTGATTTCACCAGGTTTATGGTTTGTCTTTTTCTCATCTATACACCTCTAATATTAGAGATAACATTGAATCCATCTTTAAGTCTTTAATTTAGACCTAAAGATAACCTTGAATTCAGATATAACCTTGAATAAATCCTTAAAGGTAACCTTTAATTCATCCTTAGATTTAACCTTGAATAAAGCCTTGAATTCATATTTATAGATAGAACTACTCATTTTACTGATAGAAATAATCCTGAATTTATTTAAAATAATAAAATTTCTTAAAAATAGTATAGCACCCATTTTAGGGGATTTTACAGGTAATGGTCGGGACATCATCTGATATAGGACCATAAAATATCTTCCCTTGAAACTATACCAACTAGATCGGCTTCTTTAGCTCTTCGGGGTTCTTTTTTAACATATACTGGGTTTTCAACTACGGGTATTCTCCCAATATCGTACTCCAGTATTATTTCCCCAGCCTCACGGGTTTGGGTGTTGGGGGTTGCCACCACCGGGGGTGTTTTCATAACCTTCTCTACCATAATGGATCCCTGCATTTCAGAATCGGATTCAAAACCCATCCTCACATGGCTGGATCGGATGACGTCCATCCGGGTGATGATCCCTATAATTTTATTGTCTTTCATCACTGGAAGTCCGGAATATCCAGATTCATCCATTCGTTTCCAAACATGGGAGATGAGGTCATTGTAATTACAGGTAACCACATTGGAAGTGGCAATGCCTTCCAGAGTTTCATGGTCGGGTTTTAGTCCATTGTATAGAAATTTTCTTAAAATATCAGCCACAGTTACTATTCCCACCAGCTGCATGTTGTCGGGTGATTCCACTACTGGGGCGTAAACAATGTCGGCTTTCATGATCTCCCGGGCAAGGTGGATTAACTCCATATCCGGAGTTGCTATCACTCGGGGTTTTTCCATGATTCCCCTGGCATCTATGTTGGATTTGGTGGATGATATGTTCATCATATCTCCACGGGTTATGGCACCTTCTAAACGGTTCTCGGATACTACCAGGATTGTACGGAATCCTTCTTCACGGAAAATGGACCTTACCTTGGTGGCATGTGTATCCACAGATACGGTAACAGGATCCTGGGTCATTACTTTTTCCACCGGGGTCAAATTATTCACCTTCTAAATCTTCTTTACATTCCTCACAAACGTACTTTCCATCCACTTCATCCAGGTAATCCAGGTAATTTCCACAAACTTCACAGGTTCCAGGTACTGATTTTTCATTGTCAGAGTATTCAATAGGATTTGCCATCCTGGCGGTTTCCACCAGTATTTCAGTGAGTTCTGGTGAAACTGTCATCACATCAGTGGAGGTTAATATACCAACAAGAACTCCATCATTCACCACTGGCAGTCTTCTTATCTTGTTTTTAGCCATGGTTCTTGCTGCTTCGTTGAGTTCGCTTCCAGGATCGATTTTTATCAGGTCCTGGGTCATGACCTCGGCCACCGTTATTTGACTGGCCTGGATGTCCATGGATACAACCTTGGTTATAATGTCACTTTCGGTAATCAGTCCTTCTGGTTCTGAATTACTTTTGATAATGAGGCTTCCAATGCCCTTTTGGCTCATTATGGCCGCAGCTTGGGCAATGCTAGTTTCAGGGTCTACAGTTATCACACTTGATGTCATGGCGTCGTGCACAGTCACTTGGGTATCCATTTCCATCTATATACCTCCTATCTTAGGTTTAGAAGCTTATGAACCTGGGGTATGGTTAACACGTCGAGATATTCTCCTGCTTTCTCGGAAATTTCCAGTAGTTTGTGAGTTTTCCCAGCCCAAAGTTCCAGGGGACTGACTGGCTGAACAACCAGAGGTATTTTACCAGTATCCTGGATTTCATCCCTTATTCTGGCTGCTATAAAGGCCACAGTGTCCGTTGTTGTGGAGGGCTGTACTACTAACTTACAGTAAGTATTTATCCCCTTTTTTATTAATAGCTTTATGGATTTTATCTCCTGATCCATGAGATCATCCCAGTTAGAAACTGCTTCATGTTCCGGGAGTTTCACATCCATTGAGACATATTCCACTAATTCTGTTAATTTAGCCAGTTCTTCTGGTAATGAGCCATTAGTTTCCAGAAGAGAAGGTAAAGGATATTTTTCCAGGAAATCTTTGATAAAATCAGCATGTATTAATGGTTCTCCCCCTGTGAATGAAACAGAATGAAAATCTGGAGTTATGAGTTCATTGATTTTATCATATAATGTGTCTATGTCAAATTCATCCCCATAACCCGGATCACGACTTAAAGGCGTGTCACAGTAGTTGCAGTCAAGGTTACAACCAGTGAACCTTACAAAGACTTGTCTGCGACCTATAAGTTTTCCTTCACCCTGTATGCTTGAGAAAATCTCTGAAACTCGTGTTTTGATTTTGAATCCCCCATTACTCTACGGTTTTGGTGGAATAAGCACCCTGACCGATTCCTTCGTTCACGCATATTTCCACGCTTTTGATGTCTCCTTCATCCTGGAGTGCCTGGAATAGTTTATCAGCCAGGTACTCTGCCAGGTCCTCGGCAGATGTTGAGGGTAGTGGCAGAAGACAGCAGTCTTCTCTGGGGATTTTGTACTCTTTAGTTCCTATGGAGAACTCCACCGGGTCTTTACTTTTAAAAACAAGTTCTTTACTTTCTTCTGGTATGAGGAGCTTGTGATCCAGTTCCTTGCACATTTTTCTTACCAGTCCCTTGACTGTTTTAAAGTCAGCCACGAATCCAAACTGACCACCACGTTCTCCTTCCACAATGACATCCACGTGATAAGAGTGGCCGTGTATTCCTCCGCAGAATTCATGGCAGGGGATCATGTGGGCTGATGCGAATCTCAAGTTAGCGTGTATTCCATTGATAACTATTTTCATTTTAAAAAACCTTCTAATGATTTAAAACATATTTTAATGAATTTAATTTATTTATTTTCTTTATGAGGGTTTGATAGTGATTTTTTCGCTATTAAGATTTATGATATAATAAATATGAGTGTGATGTATGAAATTATTAGTTAATCCTTTTAAAACACCCTGGTTTTGGAAATATCCTGCTCTATATCGTTAATCTCCCTTACGTACATTTTAGATATTTTTTCTGCCATTTCAGGAATATCTTCACGGGCCAGGCTGGGTGTGCACTCGGTTAAACCTGTGGTTTTGACATCTAGGGGTGTTCCCTGGCAGGTGAGGTTCATGGCGAAGTGGATTTTCATGCTGCTCACCGAACAGGATGCAATGGATACACTGAGCTTACCTCGGGCAACGTAGAGATCATCACCCTTACGGAGAGTTTTAATACCCATTTCTTCCAGTAAATCCTTAACGATCATCACCAGAATCCTTTGCCGGTGATAACAGAGTCGCATGTCTGCCGGTTGCACATCGAAGTGTTCGATTATGAAGTGAACCATCTCTGCCGATTTTATCTCTAACCCCACATCTTCATAATCAATTAACTCATCGGAGTGGATATTCATAGGACCGATCCAGGTCACGATACTGGAACCCTTTATTCCCAACTCTTGGAATGCCCACATTGGCTTTATTTGACTCCCATCATACAAAATACCTGGTTCGAGTGTTTTTTGTTTCATGATAATCCTGCCTTTTATTGAGGTACTTCTTTTGGTATGATTATATAATTGGATCTGATCATTTATGAGTCTGCCCAATTGTATCATATCCTGCGGCCCAATTGAAACTTTTCTGGGAATATTTCATGAGAAATTTCTGGGAATATTAATGAGAAAATTTCAGGTACTCCTAAAATTATTTTCAGGTATCTTGAAATATTCAAGTACCATGTTCACGCACTATGGGGAAAATTTCAGTATTACTGTGGAAAAATTTCAAGTTCACGGTAACCAGTTTCAGGGTCGTTTACTCGCTTGAAAACCATATCTGGACATGAAATACAAATTTCAACCGTGGTGTGCACTGGACAACCCTTCATCAGGTGCCCGCCCTTGACATTACCCTGACTATCAGCCACTGCCAGGTGCAGGTGAACCCCGTTGGTGGCTATGGTCCCGGTGGCAGAAACGATCTCCAATGGCCCATTAATAGTCTTTTTATTCCCATCAGCCATTCTTAAAACTGCTTCATCCAGACTACCCACCAAACACAGAATTACACCTGATTTTAACCCTTTATTGTCCTTTATTTCTTCCAGGGACTTTTTGAGGTCCTGGCCTGGCACCAATCTTTTTACTATCATATTTAATAATATGCCCTGCATTAAATTAATTCATGCGAGCCCGAGTCCGAGACTTTATCTACACCAAGGATGATCTTTTCTTGGCCACCACCACTTACCTGCATCCTCATGATAGAATACAATCGTTTCTGCGTTACATTCCGGATCCAAAGGGGGAACGATCCCTTAATGGCTCCCGGTACACTAAAGTAGACTCCCAGCAGGCTTATAATTTTTTGAATGAATATTATCCGGATTATCTTTTTGACTGCGGAGTTACACAGGTTAAAATGATGGGTGCACCCATTAAAAGAGTGGAAAAAATACTGAGTCCAGTTGATCGGCTTAAAGAGATAATGGAGCAGTCTTCACCCAACGAACTTCTTTCAAAAGTGATTAAAGTGGCAGAGACCTTCCGGGAAGAGGCCGGGATCAGTCAAAGCCACCTGGGAATCTCCGGATCCATATTACCAAATTTATACGACCCCCTGGTTTCAGATATTGACTTCGTGGTTTACGGTCTTAAAAACCATCGAAAGGCAATGGAAACCTTTGAGTCAATGAAAAATGATGCTAAAAGTCCCCTGAAAGCTATTGAGGATGGTTACTGGACTAAGCTCTACGCAAAGAGGATCAAGGATTCTACCTTAAGTTACGATGAGTTCCGTTGGTACGAGGATCGTAAAAATAACAGGGGAGTAGTGGACGGGACCCTCTTCGACATTCTGGCTACCAGGGAATGGGATGAAATCACCGGAACCTTTGGTGATGAAACTTACCAACCCTGTGGAACCATTGCAATCGAGGCAACGGTTTCTGATGCTCTGGCTGCCTTTGACAACCCGGCAGTTTATCAGGTAGAAGACGTTAAAATACTGGACGGTCCTGATGTCTATTTAAAAGAGGTGGCATCCTACACTCACACCTATTCGGGTCAGGCCAGGGAAGGTGAACGGATAGTTGCCCGGGGAAAACTTGAAAAAGTTATGGGTGAAAAAACCTACTATCGTCTCATTGTAGGGACAACCAGAGAATCTTTGGGCGAATACGTTAAATTAAAGGATTTGAAAATAGATTAATTCAGTAGAATATATTCATCCGTGATTATATTAAAAACGAGTTTAACCGATTATTTGCTTAAACTAAACAATTGTTATATTAAACTACTCGTAGACATAAAAACAGGTATGAAAAAGAATTTTGGAATGATTTAAATGGATGAAACAGTAAATATTGGACTTATTGGTTTTGGGACCATTGGAAGCGGTGTAGTAGCGACTTTAAACCAAAACATCCAATTATTAGAGCGTAAAGTAAATAAAAAGGTTAACCTCAAACGAATAGTGGACTTGGACATAACCACCGACCGTGGTGTAGAAGTCAACCCAGAAATACTCTCCACCGATGTGGATGATATCCTGGAAGATGAGGAGATCGACATTGTTATTGAACTGGTTGGTGGTTACCAGCCAGCACTGAATTTCATTTTAAGAGCCATGGAAAATGGTAAACACGTGGTAACCGCTAACAAAGCGCTTTTAGCGAAACACTGGCAGGAAATTGCAGACAGCACCCATAAAAATGGTGTTAGGATCTCTTTTGAGGCCAGTGTAGGTGGAGGTATTCCACTGCTCGTACCCCTCAATGATGGATTGGCTGCTAATAATATAGAAACCATTTACGGGATTATCAACGGAACTGCCAATTACATACTCACTAAAATGGATGCAGAAGGCCTTGATTTTGACACAGTTTTAAAAGAGGCCCAGGAGAGGGGTTACGCTGAAGCAGATCCCACTTTTGATATTGAAGGACATGATACTGCTCAGAAGCTCATAATACTTAGTATATTGGGCTTTGGAATTTACGTTGAACAGGAGAAGTTCCATGTGGAGGGTATAACCATGATCACTCCTGATGATATCCGTTTTGCCCGGGAAGAACTGGAAAGTGTCATTAAACTACTGGCCATAGCCCAGATAGCAGATGGTGAACTGGAAATAAGGGTGCATCCCACCCTGGTCCCTGAAACCCATTTATTGGCATCGGTTAATGATGTTTTTAATGCGGTGTACCTGGTGGGTGATGTGGTGGGTCCTGTGCTCATGTACGGAGCAGGTGCCGGTATGATGCCCACTGCCAGTGCTGTGGTGGCAGATTGCATTGACATAATGCAGGATATGGAAAGACCGGTGGCTTATGGGCCAAAGGAAACCCGGGTGGAAAAAGTTAAGGATATTTCCGATGTCGAGTCCAAATATTACCTGAGAATAACTGCACTGGATGAACCCGGAGTTTTACACTCCATATCCGGTATTCTGAGTGAACTGGATATAAGTATTGAATCAGTGAGTCAGAAAAAAGCAGATGAAGGGGAGGCCGTGCCAATCTTCATGGTAACCCACCACGCCCTGGAGAAGAATGTGCAGGAAGCCCTGAAACTCATTGAAGAACTGGACTTCGTGAAGGAAGAAACTGTTCTTATCCGGTTACTTTAGATATTTAAATTAAACACGCTAAGATCGACGAATAAAAGAATAAAAAATGATTTAAATAAAGAATGATTAGAATAAGAATGATTCTATTATCAATTCGATAATTTAACCCTTATACCCTGAGTATAAGGGGATTTTTTAATTTTTATAGTTTTGTTTTTAATTTAATGTTTTTAATTTAATGTTTTTAATTTAATGTTTTTAATTTAATGTTTTTAATTGGGTTTTGTATTTTAGTGGTATGGGCATAGAAATTTTTAAGATGGCATGAATTTAATGAAAGTAAAAAAAAATGTGATTTAAGAACTGTGATTTAAGAACTGAATATATCATAACCGGATCATGGTCAGGATCATTTTGTATTGTTCCAGGGCGTGGAGGGCGTGTGGTTCGCCCGCAGGCATGATGATCATATCTCCCCTCTGGAGGGTGTTCTTTTTACCAGAGATAGTTATTTCTGCCTTCCCATCAATTATCTGAACCATAGCATCAAAGGGTGCGGTGTGTTCACTTAATCCCTCCCCCTTATCAAAAGCGAATATGGTGACGGTTCCGGTTTCTTTGCGGATTATCTCCCGACTTACAACTGCCCCTTCCTGATAATCAAGCAAATCTTCTACATTAATAACCACAGATTTTAGTTCATCATTCATTTTACATGCACCTTACCTATTTTTCAGTGAAATAAATTTTTGAACCTATAATATTTTGAACCTATAATATTGAATAGATTTAAACCTTTAATTTAGATTTCCAGATATGGATTTTAACTTTTTCCGATTTTAACCTTCTTCCATGAATTCGATTAACTGTTGCATGTAACCGAAGAAGTTTAAAAGTGAATCTATGTAATCCCGGGCATCATCCACATCATTTATATCATAATCTTTTTTGGATAGAACATCGTCAAATCGAACCCAAACATCTTCTTTGATGGAGTTCATGATGAAATTCATGAGATCATTAATATTCTCAGTTCTAACCGCCTGTTCCGCCATGTTTATAACTGGTTCTTCATTGATCTGGGAGGGTTTCAGTCCCGTGTAAGCTTTCCCCCTGCCTTTTAAGTATAATCTGACTGCTGTTTCAAAGAACCAGTAATCGGCAAGTTCAGCTGCATCTCCAGAAAGCTCTCTTACCGTGGTTGTTCTTTCAAAGGCATCCTTCAGCTCATCCTCATATTTTTCCAGGATAAATGGAAGCACATAATTAATGTTTTCCATTTCCAGAGCTTCTTCAGCCGCTTTAACCACCAGCCCATCCATACTATCACAGTGAAGTGTCATTTCATCTCACCCCTCGGATATTTTCATCATCTGGAATTTTAGTTTAGATTAAATGTTTGGCAAAGGGAATTTGTGCAGATTAATATTTGTTGGCAAATAGTATTAAATGATTCCAATTCATCCTGGAATAATTCCATGCGAGTAATTAATAAAGATATAAATCCTTTTAGGAACAGATTATAAGTGGTGATACCATGGACAAAAAAACTGAGGAACTCCTTAAAAAATGTGAAAATGTGGAAGATACCAGTATAATGGGCACCTGCAAAGGCCTGTTGAAAATGATGGCCGAAAAAGATGTGATTGTTGAGGACAAAGAGGGACAAACCTATCTGGATATGGCTGAAACCCTCAAACCCCGTGATGTGTCACAAGTTCTGCAGTTAGCTCTGAAAATTAGGGAAAGTGGGGATATTACTGACGTTGACCTTAAAAACGAAGCAAGTAGACTCATTAGAGCAATAGAAATGAGTTAAGTATCACTGAAAAAGTTTAAACCAGAAATAAGTTTAAATTCAGCAAGTTAATATTTTTCAAATTTATTAAAGATCTCGTGGTGAGGTCTTTAAACCACCTTTTTTAGTTTAAAACCTTTTCTGACCAAGTTTTTTAATATCGAATATAGCAGTGTCTGCCACTGCCATCACTGCCATCACTCCAGCCTGGATTGGGTCGGTTACCACCAGATCCGCCTTTTCAGTTACACTGCCCGGCATGTTGAGGCTGATTACAATGACTTCGTGGTCTTTTTTAATCTCATCTATGGCCTCGGTGATCTTCCCTCCCATGAGGGAACCGGCAAGTACCAGTGCCCCTACCCTGGGGAGTCTTCCCACCGCAGATACTGCCTCAGATAGGTCTTCTTCACCCACCAGAGGGATGGTATCCACACTGATGTGTTCTCCTCTGATGTTGTGACGGTCGGCCTCGGTGATGGCACCCTGGGCCACCATGGCCACCTGTGCCCCGCCACCAATAATGATGATTCTCTTACCATAAACATCCTGAAGTGTGGGGCATTCTTCAACACTTCGCACTGCTTCAACCTTCCCAATATTCTCTATTAACTTATCCACATTCTTAACTGCCTCTAACTCCAAATATAATGAGGCATGGTCTTTATCTTCGACAAAGAGGTGGGTGTAGGTTATGTTAATCCCACATATGGCAGTTAATTCTGTGATGTCCCGCAGAACTCCGGGCTGATTAACAGCCCTGATATTTATGGCAATTTCATCCATTACTGGTTATCTCCTGAAAATGTATTCTCCGGAATATATGTATCCTAGAATATGTATCTCCTGAAATATGTATCCTGGAATATTATCTCCTGAAAATTTCTATTTCTTAATTTAACCTACTTTCTAAATTAAACTATCGATTATGGTATTAAGTGACAATTTACAACTCCTGACAGTTGGGACAGATATATGAAGATGTACTTCCGGTTTTAATCTTTTCAATGGTGTTACCGCACTCAGGACAGGGCTCACCCTCCTTGTACGCCACCAGGAAGTAATCACGATCAAATCCATTGTTCTCGCCATAGAAATCTTTTTCATAGGCCAATCCACCCATTTCTATGGCATTTATAAGGTTTTCCTGAATTATTTTGTGGAGATTATCCACCTTACATGATTCTAAGGTACTAGCCACCTTTTGAGGGTGTATTTTCGCCCGGAACAGAGTATCATGTATGTAAACGTTTCCTATACCCCCGATTTTCTTTTGGTTTAGGATTAGATTTTTAATCTGGGAACGGGACGTGCAGAGTTTCCGGAAGTGTTCTGTGGTGAATTCATTATCCAGGGGGGAAATTGCAATATCCTTAGTGGCCTTATGCTGAGGTAATTCCTCATCCTGCAGGAGTTCTGCGCGCCCAATCCACCAGAATTTGCAGGAAAAGGCGGATCCATCGGTGAACTGGAAAAGGCACTGATATTCCTCGGGAGGTTCACGGCTGGGTTCATGATAGAGTACATCAGCACCCATACCCAGATTCAGCAGCAGATGGTAATCATCAGATAGCTGGATGAAAATCCATTTACCTTTATTGTAAACCTTAAATACATTTTTACCACTTATTTTCTGGATAAACTCATCTACCTGTAGGTTTAAAGATTTTTCCTGGCGAAGTTCGCCCTTATGGAACTCTTTTGATTGGAGTTCCCCGTCCATCTGTCCTGCCAGTATTATCAGTTCTGGTAACTCTGCCATTATTAATACATCCCCAGTCAAGAACACATCCATTCAACAGTTAGCCCTTTAATTAGTACAATTATGAGAGAGCGATTAATTCCCATTTGTGGTTATATTCTAATTAGAAAATTACCACACTCATTATAATAATTATACCATATGTTATTAATTAAAGTACAATAAAAAAAATTCACGTGTTAAATGGTGTTAAATACTTCTTTGGCCGTATTTATACCATTTATAGCCGCTGGAAATCCAGCATAAACTACCATGAGTATGATGGTTTCAGTTATCTCCTCTTTGGTTAAACCCACCTTTAAACCTGCCCTGATGTGGAAGGCCAGTTGTGGTTGTGCTGTGCCCATGCAGGTGAGGGCGGCGATGGTGGCAATTTGCCTCAATTTAGAGTTAAGATTCTTTCTACTGTAGATATCCCCGTATCCAAACCCTACTACAAATTCCGTAAGATCAGGGGCTATGTCCTGGAAGGTCTCTTCTAGGAGTTGAACCTGGTTTGGATCCAGTTTACCCAGCCATTCTACCCCACGAATGAAACGATCCCCCTCCTGTTTTTCGGGTACTGGCTGGAAGTCAATCTTTTTCTCCTGTAGAACTTCCTTCAGAGTGTTGATCCCGTTGATGGCACTGGGAAACCCACTGTATGATGACATCTGGAGTATAACCTCCACCAGTTCTTCTGTAGAAACACCCACATTCAGTGCTCCGTGGATATGCACCTTTAATTGGGGAGCGGCGTTTCCCATGGCAGTTAATCCCGCTACCACTGCAATTTCCTTCTCTTTCAGGGTGGTTCCATTTCGGGAGTAGACATCTCCAAAGGAGAATTCAATTATGTACCTGGCCAGATCTGGTGCTATGTCTTTCAAACTTTCAAGCACTGCTTCTCCAGCTTCACCATCAATTTCCTTCAGTTTCTCCCAGCCACGATTATATCGGTCCATTTTATGCAAACTCCTTACAATTATTATCTTAACTAACCAGATTATCTAAATCCATATTAATATCCTGATTTTTTACCAGTAATGTCTTCTACTTCTACTTTTATAACCAAAACATTTCTCAAGGCATTATTAGAGTATTCAAATGATTTTTCAGAATATTTAGCCATTATTATATCCAAAGCTTCCTTTTTCCCCCTGAAATCATCAATGAAATGGGCCTTACCAGAACCAATTACACTCAGGTATTTCATCCCCCAATCACATGGATTTTCAGATCTTACCATTTGAGTTTCAAGGTCCATCTGAAAACAGATGTTGTTGTTCTTCCTTAAAATATCAATCTTACGCCCGCTAGTTGCAGAGTGAAGATATAATGTGTTTTCACTGTAACCAAAGTTCATAGGTACCAGGTAAGGTTTTTCGCCATCACATAAAGCTATCCTGCATACTTCGGATTGGTTTAATATTTTCCGGAGGATTTCCGGATCTTTGATCTGTTTATCACTTCTTCTCATGTCTTTTCATCCTTCCTATGTAAATAAATGATGAGTTGATATGTTGAAAGTCTAATTATCGATAGGTTAATTTCTTCATTTAACAACAAAGATTATATGTTAGTCTGATCTACCACTAACGGTTATAATAATTTTATAGGGTGGAGGGGTTATGCAACAGATTCACCGTTTGAGTAGAAGAGAAGTTAAGACCATACTGCATCATACCGGGAATGTGTGCATACTCCTGGCAGCCGCCATGTTGATCCCCATCATCATCACATTTATTTATAACGAACCGAAATATATAGCTCCTTTCCTCTATTCTGCCATTATCAGTGGTGTTATTGGTTTTCTTCTGGTGAAGCTGTTTAAAATTGAAATTAAAATGACACTTAAAAGTGCCATGATCTTTTCCACCATAATATGGTTAGTTGCATGTGCACTAGGTTCTTTGCCCTATTATCTTTCAGGAGAGTTATCTTATCTTAATTCCTATTTTGAAGCCATGTCCGGATTCACAACCACGGGTTTCAGCATGTATTCCAATGTTGATGCCGTTTCCTATACCATGAACTTCTGGCGGGCTTTCACCCAGTGGATTGGTGGTCTTGGTATAATATTCCTTCTTCTGGCCCTTTTAAGATCCACTGGTGTTGATGTTATGCGCCTCTACCTGGCCGAAGGCAGGGAAGAAAGACTGGTACCCAGTATTAAACATTCCACTAGAATTATAGTTTATATGTATCTGCTCTTTACTTTAATTGCCATAGCACTCTTTTTAGTAGCAGGAATGCCTGTTTTTGACTCTATATTTCATGCATTCACCACATTATCCACTGGCGGGTTTGGAATGCACAATAGCAGTCTCTTATTTTATAACAGTGTCTGGATAGAGATTGCAGCCATGATCATAATGATGATCGGTGCCACCAACTACGCCCTACACTATACCATTCTTAAGGGGAACTGGAGGGAATACTTTAAAGATATCGAGACCAAGGTGGCTTTTGGTCTTATAATAGTTTCCACAGTCCTGGTAACCTTTATGCTCTTTAACAATCAGGTCTATGGGAATGACTTACTGCTTAATTTAAGGTTCAGTCTGTTCCAGATGGTTTCAGCCATCACCACCACCGGCCTGCAAACCGCCTTCTATCCAGATATACTCAGTAAGTGGATTGGTCTGGGTACATTCCTCATGACCATAATCATGATCATTGGTGCCGGATCCCTGTCTACCGGTGGGGGTATTAAGTGGCTCCGAGTGGGCATACTGCTCAAGGGAATATCCTGGCAGGTTAAATCATTCATATTACCGGGTAAAGCTGTTATGGCTAAAAAGTTACACCACGTAACTGAACTACAGATAACCGATGATGTTATACGATTAACCGGAGCATTTCTATCCACCTATCTGCTGGTGTACATTGTAAGTGTGATTATTGTCCTGATTTATTATCCTGATATTTCCAGGGTCATATTTGAGGTGGCATCTGCACTGAGTAATGTGGGGCTTTCCAGCGGAATTATGACTCCGGATTCCCCAGCACTGGTTAAAATAGTGTTCATAATCGATTTCTGGATGGGGCGACTGGAAATTTGGCCAGTTTTACTACTGATAGCCATCACCATTAATAATGTGCTTAGAAGAAGGTAATTACTACCTTTTTTGTTTAAAATAAAAGAATTTACCAATAATAGAATAGTTTACCATAATTAGGAGGAATTTATATGGGACATAAACAGGTAGAGCTTAAAGTTGATGATGATTTTTATATTCTGGTGGATGAAGGAATAGAGGATATTATAAAAAACTTCTTTCACTGGGAAATTGAAACCTGCAATTCATGTATTGACTATAAAGGGTCAGTGTGGATTGAATTTTGTGAATATAAAGATTGGGAGCAATTTTTACAGCTGTCCCTCCGTAATAAAATCATGGAAACTGGGAAAGCCCCTGAAAAAGAAACACTGTGGGATTTCCTTCAGGAAAAGTCCAGGGTAAATCTGGTTTTTGATGAAGAATTAATAGACGACCCCAACAAGGAAGAAGGAACAGTTGGAACCGGGGTTCTCATAATATGTGTTGGTTTAAAATTCCCTAAAGAATTAATGGATGAATTTAGAGAATTATTCTTTGAAGTTTTCCCACCAGAATAATCTTATTTCTTTTTTAAAAATAAAAAAAGAAATATATTCTGGCAGATTAGAAATGCACTGTATAAAACTTGTTCTTTTAAGTTCTAAGAAGGATTACCATTTTTATTTCTTACATTTTTTTCCAGATCATACTTACGAACGAACGTTAGTTTTATATATTATGGAATGGAACCCATATCCATGAGACTAACGAACGTTAGTTAAGGGGAACATCATATGGAAGATCAAAAATCAAAAGACAACATCAAACCAACCAAAGAGAGAATATTTAACGTATCACTTGAATTATTCTCCCAAAAGGGATTCAATGCCGTTTCCGTGCGTGAAATAGCACGAGAAGTGGGAATACGGGAAAGTTCAATTTACAATCATTACAAAAACAAAGAGGCAATCCTGGACGCCATAATTGACTACTTTAAAGCTGAACTCACCCAGAGTGGCCTGCCAGAAGAAGAAACCGCCAAGTTAATGGACCAGGGTCCTGAGGTGTATTTTCAGGTAGGGTCTCGGGTGTATATAGAACAAATTAACACCCCCCAGATGGAAAAAATCTGGCGATTGGTTTCAATCGAAACCTACCACAACCAGAAAATAAGGGAATTCTTCAAAAAAGAATTATTGGAAGAGCCCATAACTGGTTGGGAGAATGTTTTCAGGATGATGATGGAAAAAAAGATGATTAAACCATTCAACCCCAGAACACTGGCCTATGAATACTTTTCATTTGCCCTATTTCTGTTCTTTGAATACTACGTCCTGAAATACGATGAAGACTTTGATTCATTCATGGATATGGCCCTGGAAAGGATGGGTAAACATACAGATTTCCTTCTGGAAGCCATCAAAATTTGAAGACTTGAAACGGGAAATAAGAAGATAAAGTGAGAACATGAAAATTTTAACCATTATTGGAAGCCCCCGAAAGAAAGGTAACAGTTACCAGGCCGTTCGAAAACTGGAAACTGAGATGAAAAGGAAAGGAACCTATGAATTTGAATACTTGTTCCTTAAAGATGCTCACTTAGATGCCTGTAAAGGCTGTTTCAACTGCGTGTCACGGGGAATTGAGTTCTGCCCCTTAAAAGATGATCGGCAGATGATCCAGGATAAGATGGGCCAAGCAGACGGCCTGATTATAGTCTCCCCGGTGTATGTTATGACGGTATCCGCCCTCCTGAAGAACTTCATTGACCGGGTGGCATATCTATGCCACCGTCCAGAATATCACAGTAAGAATGCCCTTGTCCTCTGCACCACTGGAGGGATAGGAGTTAAAGAAACCCTGAATTATATGGAAATGATAACCAAAGCATGGGGATACAATGTAGCGGGTAAATGTGGTCTGGTAACTGCACCATGGCCGGCAACTGCTGGTTTGAAGAAGAAAAACACCAGTAAACTGGAAAAATCAGCCCAACAATTTGACCAATCCTTGAAATCCATGGAAAAAGAAAAAACAGGGAAAATCAAGGTTGGCTTTAAAGATTATATGGGTTTCCGGATCTTTCAAAGCATATCCTCCGATGTCAAGGAGTACATGCCTGCAGATTACCAGTTCTATCAGGGCAAGGAATATTATCAGCCCGCCCAGATAGGCATTCTCACCAGGATGTTAACCGGGATAATGTTGAAAGTGGTCTTTTTCATGATGCGGGATATGGGTCCTGGTGATGAGAAGGAATAAGGCATTTAAAATAATTTTCACAATCATATAATGAAAAACATGGCATTAATAGGAATTCCTTAATTAAAAATCCTTTAAAATCTTTAAAATAGATGTATAGAACGAAATGTATTTCAAGAATTTGATCATATATGAGCCAAAAAAATGATTCCCCCCAGAAGGTGCTTCTGGTGGGGTACAATGGTGCCAACAACACCGGATCCGAAGCCCGACTCCTCTCCATTATCAAGGATGTGAAGAGTTTACTGGGACCCCACACCCAAATCACAGTCCCCACGTTGAATGAGGAGAACCTGCGCCGTTATCTGGACGAAGATGAACACTTGCACATTGCCCCCATCCCATCTATCTTCTTTCTGGCCATTGACAGGCTGGTTGCTGAACACGACCTGGTTTTACTGGTGGAGGGAAGCTGTTACATGGACACCTGGACCTCTGCACTTCTCTGGGCGTTCCTGTGGGCCACTAACAGTGCTCATCGACATAATAAACCATGCGTGGCTTATGCAGTGGATGCTGGCGAGTTATCCTCCCTGAACAGGTGGCTGGTTAAAATAGAGGCCAGTAAAACTGATCTCATCATCACCAGAACCAAACACGCCATGGAAAGATTACAAAAAATTGGGGTGACTGCACCCATAACCTCCACTGCTGATTGTGCATTCACCTTCCAGGAAGACCCGGAAGATGAAAATTTTTTAGGAAAATTATGGCCTGAATCCGTGAAAGGTGTTGTTGGTCTAGCTGTGGTGGATTTTTCACTCTGGCCTGTGGTTATCAGACCATGGGGGCATGAAAAAGACCTTTATAAGTGGCCCTATTATTTCTCCCGTTCCAATGAAAGGAAAAAAGCAAGAGAAAAACTTATTGAAGGATGGGCTCGTACTGCGAATCATATAATTGAAAAACAGGGCAAGAATGTGGCCCTCATCTGTATGGAAGAACTGGACCAACCACTGGCCATGGACATACGTGATAAAATGGAAAATAAAGATAAATGCAGGGTAATTTCCTCTGGAGAATTCAATGCATCCCAGATGACGTCCATGCTTTGTGAACTGGATTTACTGGTCACTTCCCGTTACCATTCTGCGGTTCTATCCCTTAGAGCAGGGGTTCCCCAAATAGCAGTGGGTCATGATCCACGGCTCACCTCATTTTACCAGGATCTTGGTCTTTACCAAGAGTACTTTATATGCCACGATGCTCCTAATTTATGGGAAGATCTGAGGGGAACTGTTGATTTGCTTTTAGCAACTCCTAACTTGCAAAAAGATCACTTGGATAGTGGATTGCAGGAACAGTTAAGTCTATCCCAAAAGAACATGGTTCTGCTTCAGGAGTTCCTGAGGATTAAAGGAAAGGGGGAAATGAATGAACAATAATCTTAATGAGAATGGTGATGAGAAAATGCCGAGCACTGTTCTAATAACCGGGGCAAACGGCTTCCTGGGAACTCAAATCACCCGCCAGTTAATCAAAAGAGATGAGCTGAAAATCATAGCCTTGGTACGTGCTGAAAGTGAAGAACAGGCATTAAAACGTTTGGAAAGGGAGTGGTATGACTGGGAAGAACTCACTGCCTCACTTAATCACCAGGTGAAGGTGGTTCCAGGTGATATAACCCTTGAAAATCTGGGACTGGATGAAGATGATTATCAGGAACTCGCATCAAGCATTAACCACATCATCCACACGGTAGCCGACCTGGGACTCCATACTCCCCTGGAAGAACTTCGAAAGACCAATCTGGAGGGAACCTGCAAACTCCTGGAACTGGCACACCTTGCTAAGGATGAATTCAAAGGATTTTCACATATTTCAACTGCATACATTGCAGGTAAGCAAAAAGGGATTATATTGGAGGATGAGTTAACCGACCAGGATGGTTTCTGGAGTAACTATGAAAAGAGCAAATATGAAGCTGAAATGGCTGTTAGAAAATCAGGTTTACCATTTACCATTTTCCGTCCGGGAATGGTGGTGGGAGATTCAAAAACAGGGGAAATTAAAACCTTCAACACAGTATACGCCTTACTGAAACTTTATCTCACTGAAAGAATACGTCTCATCCCTACCAGCCCTTCCTTAACCCTTAACATGGTCCCAGTGGATTATGTGGCCTGTGCTGTGGCTGATTTAACCTTCAGTCCTAAAGTGGAAGGGAAGACATTCCATCTCACCACACCCACATCCCAACTTCCCACCATCAGGGAGCTTCTGGACCTGGTACAAAAATGGGCCCGGACAGAGCTTGATGTTAACTTACCCAGCCCCATATTTCTTCCCATATCATCATTGATCCAGAAAGTATCATCACCCCATCGTCTGAAGCAGTCCTCTGGACTTTTAAATACACTGTTTACACTGGCCCCCTACCTGGATGAGAAAAGGGTCTTCAACCAGGAAAACATACAAAAATATTTAGACACAAATATTCCCCACTGGGAAAATTATCTGCCAGTTATCCTTAACTATGCTGTTTACAGGGGTTTTTTCCACCGTTCAGAGCGCACAGTTCATGAACAAGTCTTGTTCCGCCTTAAAAGTAAGAGTTATCCTGTGAGTTGTTACGATGTAGTTGATGGTCATATTAAAGAAAAACACCCCGCATCTTTAAGAGAAGATATTCAAAATGCAGCTGGTGCCCTTAAAGAAATGGGCATCCACCAGGGGGACCGGGTGGCCCTGGTTGGTTTAAACAGCAGCCGTTATCTGACCTTGGAAGTTGCAATCGGCCTTTTAGGTGCTGTCAGCGTGCCTTTATATTATACCAGTCCCCCCATGGAGATAAATAATGTTTTAAAAGCCAGTGGGGCTAAGATCCTTTTCATAGGAACACCCCACCTTATGAAGCGCCTGGACGAACTACATGAACCCCCTGATGAAACTCCAAATAAAAACCCGGATGTAATCCCAGATAAACACCAGAATAAAGATCAGGATGAAAATTTAAATGAATCTAAAACATCTGATAAACCCCTGAAGATGGTTTCTTTCTGCAGAGAATCTCAAAAAATCCCAGATAATGTTTTATCCTGGTCTAGATTTTTGGAAAAAGGAAAAAACAATCATGAGAGAGGGTTAAGTTTAAACCAGGCCCCGGTTAGCTTCAGTGATCTGGCTACCCTCCGTTACACCTCTGGCACCACTGGAAAGCCCAAGGGAGTTACTTTCAACCATGGGAATCTACGGTGGATGGCAGAAAGCATGGCCTCTCTTCCCTCATGGAAGGATCGCAATCGTGAAGTCAGATATCTGTCATTCTTACCTATGAACCATGTGGTGGAAGGAATCCTGGGGACCTATTCACCTTACTATGCACCAGCACCCCTGAAGATCCATTTTCTGGAAGATTTCAACCACCTGGCCTCTACCCTACCTCAAGTAAGGCCCACCATCTTCTTCTCAGTACCCCGTTTCTACGAAAAACTATGGTCCAATCTGAAAAACACGTCTTTAGGAGGCCATTACATACACTTAAAAGAAGGAACATTGAAAAAGATTCTAAAACCATTGGTGCGCAGGTTTTTCCTAAGTAAGGCTGGTCTTGACCGCTGCGCCCAGCTCATTGTGGGTTCGGCTACTTCCAGTCAGCAGCTTATCTATGATTACCATGAACTGGACATAGAAGTCCACAATGCCTACGGACTAACCGAAGCACCCCTGGTGACCTTAAACCGCAGGGGTGCAAACCGAATAGGAACCGTTGGCGAAGCTCTCCCTGAAACCATTATAAAAATAGCTGAAGACAATGAAATAATGATTAAGGGACCTCAAGTAACACCGGGTTACTTTGAAACAGATTTAGATCCTCCTATTAAAGATGGTTGGCTTAAAACTGGTGATATGGGTTATTTAACCCCCGAAGGGAGTCTGGTGATTACCGGGAGGAAGAAGGAACTCATGATCAACTCCTATGGTAAGAGTATAGACCCTCTCCGGATTGAAGCACTTCTACGGGATGCTCCTGGAACCTGTGAAGTAATGCTGGTGGGTGAAGGCAAACCATACTTGGGAGGCCTCTTCTGGGTGGAGGAAAATTACAATCCCCACGATATATCCAAAACCATTCAAGAGATCAATCAGGGCCTTTCACGTCCGGAACAGGTGAAGAGATGGGTTATACTTTCCAACGACCTTTCCATTGATGGTGGGGATCTTACCGCCAATATGAAGCTGAAAAGAGAGATCATCACCCGGCGCTATCAGGATGTGATAGATGCGCTTTACCAGGGTACTTTTCACCCTCTTATCTTACACATTGACCAGCTGGAGGCAGATAATGGGACTTAAACTACGAATATTATCCTTATGGACTCCAGAATGGTTCCAAAGAAGAGGTCTGGATGAACTGGCCCGTCAAACTACCCATGGTCTGGAAAAACTTTTAGATGATTATTCTGACAATGATTCAAAATCAGATATCCCCCTTCCCCATGTGAACATGGTTTTAAAGGGAAATCTGGATGAAAGAAGAAAAACAATGGCTATTACCCACAATAAACTGGTTAAATCCTTGATAAACACCATGGGATGTGATGAAGCCATTAAAAAAGGTCGTGAAACTATGTTCAGGGAAGGTTTATCCTTAGGGAGTAAATTTAAGGGAATTTTAGGAGTGGGGAACAGTTTGGAGGACCTTTTCACTGCGGCCCTGATTTTATATAATGTGCTGGGAATAAAATTTAGTATTAAATCAGTTGAAGATGGCAAAAATAAAATAACCATGGTTGTCAGTCACTGCGCCCTGGCAGAATATTACACCCCAAACACTTGCCACGTTCTGAGTGCGGCTGATGAAGGCGTGGTGCAGGGTTTAAACCCCAATATACAGATCAAATTTACAGAAAGAATAACGGAAGGGTGTTCGGAGTGTTTAGCACCTATTAAAAGGAGTGTAGAACCAAATATTTTGGTGGAATAATAAATGTTGAGAAAATATCAGATGTTTAATTTAACGATTCACGTGGAATTAATATAGGGGGTAGATTATGAGAGCCATTGTAGTTGGTAGTGGTGCTGGAGGGGCTACCGCGGCCCGTGAATTACAATCAAGGGGTTTTGAAGTGGTGGTGCTGGAGGCAGGACCTCCTTTTAAACCATTCACACGACGAATATCATGGGCTGAACCCCTGCGTCGTTTTGGACTACTGGGAGGGGAGGGTACCTTTAAACATCTATTCCCACCAATGGACATACAGCGCTCATCCCAGGAAATGGTCCTGGTACGGGGCCTTGCAACTGGTGGTTCAACTGTTCTTGCCTGTGGAAATCTGGTAAGGGCTGATCGGGGTTTAAAAGGGATTGGTTTAGATTTAACCCCAGAATATGATGAACTGGAGGGCGAATTAAATCCCACTACCATTCCACAGGAGAACTGGAGGCCGGTAACAAAAGAAATGTTCCGTTCAGCACGAGATCTGGGTTTGAACCCCCAACCCACACCCAAAGTGGTTGACACCTCCAAATGTAACAACTGTGGCCTCTGTGAATTGGGATGTGTCCGTGGAGCGCGATGGGATTCAAGGAAATTCCTCACAGAAGCCATAAGAAAAGGGGCAATTCTCAAGAGCAGGTCTCCAGTAGAAAAGGTCATCACCAAAAATGGGAGGGTAACTGGAGTTATAACCTCAGATAATAAGAAATACAATGCTGATGTGGTGGTTCTAGCCGCTGGAGGTATTGGAAGCCCCCAGATACTCAAGAATTCCGGTTTAAAAGCCGAGGATCACCTATGGGTGGACATCGTTTTAACCCTGGGAGGTGTTCTCCCTGATGCCCGTCAGCTGGAGGAGCCACCTATGGCCTGGTACACCCAGCATGAAGATTATATTCTGTCTCCCTACCCAGATATTCTCTCCCATTACTTCCACAAACCCTGGAGAAAGGTTCCAATCCAGGATAGGGTTGGATTAATGGTTAAACTGGCAGATACTGAGGAAGGTGCTGTTTATGCTGATGGGAAGGTTGACAAACCCCTGACTGCCCCTGATCAGGAGAGATTAGATATGGCTATCAACCAGGCACAGGAAGTAATGGAAGGTGCAGGAGTTTCTGGCCCATTTATCAGGGGTGTTCCCAACGGAGGCCATCTTGGTGGAACAGTACCCCTTAAGAAGGAGGATGTACCCAATATGAGACCATCCTGGCTTCCTGAAGGGTTGTGGGTGGCTGATCTTTCACTGTCTCCCCGTTCTCAGGGACTTCCCACCATACTACTTACCGCTGCACTGGCTTTGAGGGTGTCACGAAAGATCCTGGAAACTACGGATAAAAACTGATGGTATAATTTTTATGACATAAATAAGAGAATAATGTTATGAAAGAGATTTATACCAAAATCGAGATAAATGCTCCGGCCAGCAAAGTGTGGGGCATATTAAATGATTTTGAGAAATTTCCAACGTGGAATCCCTTTATGAAAAAGATTTCAGGAAATCTCCAGGAAGGGTCAGATTTAGAAGCTTTTATACAACCTCCTAATTCCAGTGGAATGACAATTAAGCCAAAGATTCTGGAATACCATGCAGGAAAAGAATTAAGATGGTTAGGGAGATTATGGATCCCTAAACTGTTTGATGGTGAACACAGTTGGATCACTGAGGAAATAAATGAAAATAAAACGTTGTTCATTCAAAAAGAAAGATTTAGTGGATTGTTTGTTCCATTTGGATCCACCTTGCTAAAAAATACCAAAGCGGGTTTTGAAATGATGAACCATGCTTTAAAAGAAGAAGCGGAGAAAAAAATAATCAATTAGATCCTAATTTCCATGATCCTAATTTTCCATATTGAATTGGAGATTTTAATAGAATTTGAGGAGTAAATAGAAAGTAAGAGTAAATAGAAAAGGTGAATATCCATAGGACCTCCATTTAAGGAGAAGATCCGTAGGATACACCACCAGCACCGCCCATATTCTCCCCCGTAAGGGCGTTTATGGTTATTTCTCCCACGCTGGTTCCGTTTATTACCACTGGAACGATGTAAATCATTTCACCGTCTTTTTCATCCCATTTTGGTATCCCTGGCGTGGCTCCTGGTTCTTTTATGAATTTTTCTGCTATCTCCTGAGCTTCTGCTGGAGATATGATATTTTTAATATTTTTAGTTTTATTAGACGAATTAGTTGTATTATTTGTATCCATGGCAGCTAACTCTTCTTTTTTCAATTGTTTGGAATCATCTTCCGGAATTCCAGAAGCAACAAGTGCCAGTGCCACCACAGTTACCACAGTTAACATTACACCCACCAGCACCATTACCCGGCTTAATTTTTCATTCATTGATCCTGCCTCCTTAATGGTGCCATCCCATCACCAGTTAGATTGTCTGTTACAGACATGTTGATGTGGGAAAACAGTGCCAAACTCGTAAAAGTTAACACTAAGAATATGATTTTTTCATTAATAATACCGCCTCCGTGTCCCTAACATCCTGATTTGGGATATTGGACGTTATTTGGACAACAATTGATCGGCCCCCATACTATATAAATATTTTGATGGAATTTCCCTAAAAAAATCTATCCTAAGGTTCTTTTTTCAATTTAAAGGATTAATTAAGGGTTTTGAAAAGACATGTTAGAATAAGCGTTATTGGTTTCTTTTTTAGACTAATCAGACATTATTATGAATTATTTATAAAAAATATAGCTATTTAGGACGATGATGCTATTGATCCCTTGCTTCAAATCAGTATGTGAAGGGACTGTGCAATTGAATACCATAAATAACAGCTTATTCCCCTAAAAAAGCAGTATTATGAACAATTTTATCTTATATTGACAGTAATGAACCTATTATTGTTCAAATAAAGTTTTCAGTAAAATTGAGAGTAATGAATAACAGACATTGCACCCTTTATTAAAAGAGTTTTTTATACCCGCGAATTTGATTAATTGGTATTAAACTTGAATCATCTATCCATCATCTATAAAACCAGATGAAACACAATTTTCATTTATGCAAATCACAGAACACATTCACGCTATTAAAATTCCGTTCCAGGTTAAGAGCAACTCTGGAATTCTGGAACGCTTTGTCTATTCCTATCTGATATACGGAGATGACGTTTGTTTGATAGATAGCGGAGTTAGCTCTTCAGAAAAGATAATCTTCGATTATCTTGAAAAAACAGGACACGCACCTGATGATATCTCATTAATGATTTTAACCCACTCTCACCCCGACCATATTGGTTCTGCCAAGTCCATTCAAAGGATTTCTGGCTGTGAGATAGCAGCTCATGAAGGTGAGAAATCCTGGATTGAAGATGTAGATCTACAATTCAAGGAACGACCAGTCCCCAATTTCCATTCCCTGGTAGAGGGATCAGTTCAGGTGGACCTTGTTCTAGAGGATGGAGAGATTGTTGATTTAGGTGGAAATATCCATTTAGAAGTTATACACAGTCCAGGTCATTCTACAGGTTCAATATCCCTCCACATCCCCCGGGAAAGGGTTCTAATTACAGGGGATTCGGTGCCACTCCCTGGAGATCTGCCTATCTATGATGATTTTGCCAAATCCGTCATGTCCATTGAAAGATTGAAGGCAGTTAAATGTTTGGAAGTGTTGTTAGCCTCCTGGGATGAGCCCCAAAAAGGTGATGATATTCATCAACGGATGGATGAAGGTTTGGATTATCTTCAACATATTCAGGAAGTTGTTGAAAAACTTATCCCTGTAAATTCGCCCTCTGAATCAATGGAATTCTGCAGGATAGTTTTAAAAGAGTTAGGTTTGCCAGAACCTGCTGCCAATCCCATAGTTGCCAGATCTTTCCAGGCTAATCTAAAAGAATTGGAAGAGAAAGATTAAATGAATTGCAAAGTAAATTACAGGTGAATTTCAGTGGAAGTTAAACAAAATTTAGAATTAATAATAAATCTGAATCGAATAGAAAAAAGAGAATAATTAGATAATAAAGGGCAGTGAGATAATAAAGGGCAGTGCAGAATTTAGGGATTACTCTGCCTTTATTCCTTTTTCTGCTTTTAATTTGTCCAGTCGGGCCTTGGCCTTACGGAAGTTACTAAGGTAGTTGTCTTTTTCAGTGAGGGGAGTGATTTCCAGTCCCAGCTGGCGTTGTTCCTCGATCCATTCCTCGTGGAATACTGGAACCTCTAACTTTATAGGCTCCTCTGTGGGGTTTACCACAATCACGTTCCGGTAGGGAAAATCCGTTTCCACAATATAACCCCCTAAACTGATGATATGCTGGGGTCTTATCACAATTTTCATTTAATCACCATAAATTTTTAATTATAAACTATTTTCAGTGCCTGTGAAAGGTTAAAGTTTTAAAGTGCGGCTGCAACTATGGCCAGCACTCCTATAATGGAAACCCCTGCTACAGTGGGGTAGAACTGTTTGTAGGTGAATATTGGTGAGAATGCGCTGAGAACTGCCATGAGCATGGGGAAGAGCAGGGCCACGATGATGGTTATTATGAAGGTGGGGTTCAGGATGTTTGGTGCTATTCCCAAGAACAGAGTGGCAAATAGGGTTGACAGTGTGAACATCAGAAATCCACGAGTTATATAAACGTATGCCCTGTATTTTGCAGCGTATTCCAGGTACGGTCCTTCAACTACATCAGGTTTTCCCTTTAATATGGCAAATGGGTACTCATTTAAGAGGATCATATATCCTATGAAGAATACAATTGCTCCCATTACTCCAGCCACAGTGAAGAGTATGGGTCCGTGTACCTGCTGGTAGGTTATGATGTCCTGGAGGTAGATGCTTCCACTCATGGCCACTGCCACAAAGATAGCAATGTATACTGGGAATGATCCAAATGCTATTAGTCTGAAAGCCCGAAGACTGCTGAGTTCTTCGAAAAATGATTGAGTTGTTTCTGGATGTGCGGCTCCTTTGGCTTTATCCGGGAAGGGCATGCGTACTGAGAGTACGGATCTGGACAGGCTTCCCATGAACATGTACATTATTTCTTCCACCTTCAGGAACCCTACCAGGGCAATTACACTGGCCAGTGCTCCTAAAAAGTACATTTGAGGGATCAGGAGTAACAACAGGATTACTACAATTATAAGGCTTATAAGTGGTAGTGCATTGTACAATCGGGGCATTGGGGATTCAGGAGTTATGGTTTGTTTGAAGAAGAATTTAAGGGGGGCCATGATCCCGGGACTGGTGATGGGTGGTCCTACCCTCTGCTGTATCCGGGCGTGGATGAACTTTCGTTCAATACCCGGTAAGAAGAGACTCACAATGAAGGCCACCACCAGGGTGCCTATTACTGCTATTAGGGAATATATAAGGTCCATGGTTTATTCTCCTCATATCTTAATGATCTCAATTGCCCGGTCAGTGCAGGTGAAACAGGGGTCACATTGCACCACTGAAAGCTGGGCATCGGTAATGTGATAACCTATACAGGCATGTTGCATGGCCCCGATGTTAGCCAGGGAGGGTGTTCGGATGACACAGTTTCTAACCCTACCATCTTCCAGGGCATAGGAATGGTAAAGTGTTCCCCGGGGAACTTCAATATAACTCTTGGTAATGGGTGTATCCTGCATCTCCCAACTCCTGTTGGTTATAGGGCCATCTGGAAGGTCATGGACTGCCTGACGTATGATTTTGATGGCTTCAAAGTTCTCAAACACCCTCATTAGTAGCTGGGACTTGACATCACCATCATCCTGGGTGATCACATCAAACTCAAATGGATCGTACTCCTCCATTTCCCTCCTTAAATCACGGGCAACACCAGTAGCCCGTAGTGTTGGACCAGAGCAAGCAAGTCTAAGGGCATCTTTCTGACTGATTACTCCCACTCCGGTGATCCTGCTCATTACCATGGGGTCAGATACAAATCTGTCAGCAAATGCAGTGATTTTCTCTTCAAGAAGATCCATTCCTTCTGTAATCTTTTGTAAACGCATTTCATCCAGTTCACAGCGTGGTCTGATCCCTCCCAGTACTGCTGAACCGTACTGGACACGGTTCCCTCCAATCATTCCCAGGAGGTCCATTACTGTTTCTCGGATGTAGAATAGGCGCATCGAGAATGTTTCATGACCCAGTACTTCGCTTCCGTGGGCCAGGTAAAGTAGATGGCTGTGAAGTCTTTCCAGTTCTTCCATTATGATTCGGATGTAAGTCGCTCTTTGTGGTACATCTATTCCCAGGGCTATTTCTGCCGTCCGGCAGGAGTTCCAGATGTGGCTGTTGGAGCATATTCCACAGATCTTCTCGGTTAGGCTGTTGGCCTTCTCCACTGGTAGGCCTTCCATGATCCGCTCCACTCCCCTGTGGTTAACTCCCACAGTCATCTCCGCATCGCGGACGATTTCGTCTTCCACAAAGAGTCTTAGCCGGTATGGTTCCAGGGCAGCAGGGTGGACAGTTCCCATTGGAACTTCTGCTTCGATAACCGTCCGGTTTTGTTTGTTATCGTCCATTATGTTACACCTTCATGAGTTTTAAATAATATTCTCGTTTTTTTTATTTGATGAAGTTAGGTTTTTTGTTGATGAGTTAAGGATTTAGAAGTTCCTATTTGGTTAGTGTCAATTTTTTTAAACTGTAATTTCATCCCTTATTTTAATCAGCATTCAGTAGTAACGGTAATGCCGATACCAGTCCTGCCACAATATCCTGGGGACGCACTGCACAACCTGGTACTTTGGCATCAACGGGTATTATATTATCCACAGGTCCTGCGATTTCTTCTGAGGGTATGTCACCGTGGCAGTTTTTGTACACTCCCCCCATGAGGGCACATGCCCCTGCAGCTACCACTGCTTTTGGTTCGGGTATAGCTTTGTAGATTTCTCGGAGTGGCTGTTCATTGTGTTTGGTTACCGGTCCGGTGACCACCAGTACATCTGCTTCCCTGGGATTCCAGGTTAAGAATACTTTGTACTGTTCTGCATCGAATTTGGGAGATAATATACAGTTAACTATCTCTATGTCACAGCCGTTGCATCCTCCGGTGTACACCAACATCACGTGTACGGCTCGACCCCTGGAATATGATTTCAGGCTCATATGATTCCTCTTAAATTTATGGATTTATGGTTAATTGAAATCCTTCATTTTATGTATTATTTTTTTTATTAATGTTAGTGTAGGCTCTTTTTTAATTTTTTATTCTCTTCTTTTTCTTATGATGGTATTATCAGCTAGGTACTGGGATATGAATGCTATCTTATCATCCGATATCTTCACTGGCTTTTCAAGAAGTTGGGATATGTCTGATGAAACTTCACCAACATCGTTTGGATGTATAGTTCCTGCTTCTCCAAATAAAGCATACAGTGGGCAGAAATCATGACAATAGTAACAGTTAACACATTTTTCACTGTGTAAGACTGGTAGCTGTGTTTTGGTCAGGCCTTCCATGAGTTCCACTGGTTCATCAAGATCCACCATTTCTATGGCTTCTGTGGGACAGGCATTACTGCAACCACCGCATCCAATGCAGGAAACCTCAGCCACCTTTTCGGTTGGTGTCACCCGACCTTCTAGGATCATGTTTCTTACTTCCATATCTGTAACTCTGTCACTGGCAAATATGATCCTTTTAAGGTTAGTGTAGGCTCCTTCCAGGAATATAAGGGCTAAATTAGTCATTGTTCCACCTCGAATTCCCTTTCAAATAGTATGGCCCTGGCTGGGCAGGCATTGCTGCAAGCGCCACAGTAGGTGCACTTGGAATCATCAACCACGATTTTACCATTTTCATCCTCAGCTATTGCTTCTTCAGGACATATTTTAGTGCATAACTTGCAGTTCATGCACATTTTATCCATCACAAAGGTGAATCCTTCCTTGATTATTTTTTTACGCATGGTAGTGGTGGGTATTGCATTTACAGGACAGTGGATGGCGCATTTCTCACATAGAACACATTTATTGGTATCCACCTCAATGCTTCCTCTTTTAAGTGTGATGGCATCCTTGGGACATAGTTCCGCACATATTCCACAGGATATACAGTCTTCTGTAACTGAACCATCCCAGGTTACATGCTGGAAGCTACGGGCTTCGTTGATGTCACAGGCCTTAACACACCGGCCACATGATACACAAAATCCTTTAATCTTCCTTTCGGTGTCTTCTGAAAGTCGGAGTGTTCCCACTGGACAGGCATCAATACAGGCCGTGGTTTCACAGTCCTCACAAAGTGTGGGATCATAGCGTAGGTGCCCGTTAATCATTTTAAGTGCTCCGCCTTCACATGCATCAGCACATAAGCCACAGTTAAGGCAGGATATGATTTTTCCTTCCAGTTTTTCATCTTCTTCCAGTTTTCTAATCTTCACTTGGAAGTCATCCACGTATATGGCCTGGTTGGGGCATTCTTTCATACACTTGAGACAAAGTGTGCATTTTTCAGGGTCGATGGTGCAGTTTTCTATGGCTCCTACCGGACACACATCTTCACAGACCCGGCACTCGGTGCATTTACCCTGAGGTTCCACATCCACCATTATGGCCTCGGTGGGACAGTAGTACTCACAGCGTCGGCAGAGGGTGCATTTTTCATTGTCGGTAACCAGACTGGTTCTTTGGGCAACCTCTTCCTCTTTCCTGGAGCGTGTGGGAGGTTGAACCGTAAGATTTAAGGATTCCAGGAATTTAAGTTGTCGGTCCTCGATAACATCATAGGCATCTATTCTTGCCTTTTCTGGGCAGGCCGGGACGCATATGCCACATCTGGAACAGATCCCCTTGACCACTCCATCTTCTATATGGATGCTGTTAACTGGACATGTGAGTTCGCAGACACCACAGGCATTGCATTTAGCCCGGTCTACCACATATCCTCCGTATTTGTTACGGAAGATTGCATGGTTGGGACAGGCTTCCATGCAGGCACCGCAGGTTATGCAACTGAAGGCTTTGCCATCAACTAGGCGGATTGCCCCGGTGGGGCATTCCTGGATGCATTCCCCAATGCCTTTGCATTTGTTGGTTGTTAGAAACATAAGTTTATACTCCGAGTTGATTTTGTTTCCTGCTTGTGATATTATATTATTTTTGAATTTACAGCTATATTCTGAAGTTAAGTTGATTTTAAATTAAAATTCAGTGTCTGAATTTTTCTATCAGTTATTTTTTTATTGATTAGGTTAATCCTCCGTTTTTTGAGGTTTGGTACCTCTTCCGAATGTTAATTTACCTAATATGATACCCACTGCTGCGGCCACAAAACCACTGGCAAATGGGGTGTCAATGTAATAGGGGAATGGGCCCAGTGCGTATGCCATTATGAAGGCAACTATGATGAACAGTAAATACACTGAAGCGTTGAATTTCAGTCCGCTCTCTGGAACATCCCTGATTCGAGTTCCCAGGACGAATCCCAATAACAATCCCAGTATTATCGGACCAATATACACTGTGATCATATTATTCAACCTCCCCTTCATCTAGTTCTTCAAATTCATCATCAGACTCGTTAGACCCCTTTTCATATTCTTTGAATCCCATGAATGCTATTACCACAGCAGTTAACCCCACCATAACCTTCAGTCCCACTGCAAAGTTAAGGTAGGGTAATATTCCCGCATGGGTGGGGTCGGGGTAGTCGAATATGTTCTTTATGGCAACAGGGACGATGTTGTAGATATCCACTCCCAGGTTGTAGAGATAAAATCCGGAAAACACCAATCCGGCTATGCCCAGGAACACAAATATTAAAGCCCCTATACTTTCTATTGCTGCCAAAAAATCATGAGAAAGATGGAATGGACTGTCTTTAAGCCCATATACAATTAAGCAGAATATTAAAGCTGCCGCGATCATTGCTCCACCCTGGAATCCTCCTCCAGGGGTGATGTGCCCTCCCAGTATGGTGAGCACTCCCAGGCACATGATGACCAGGGCTGCCGGGAATACGAATATTTTGAGTATTGTGCTCATTTTATTTACCTCCAAGTTGGGTTCTGCCCCGTCCAAAGACCAGTAAAACAGCTATAACTGCTGTTACCAGAATAAGAGCTTCACCCAAGGTGTCGTAACCCCTCCAGTCAAATACCACTATGGTTACCATATTGGGGGCTATGTTAGGACCTACATAGTTATAGATATAACTTATACCAGGGTATATCATCTGTTTAAAATGGTATGTAGATTGGAATATTGTAACTGCGAATATAAAGATGGAAAATCCCATTATAAGTTTTTTTATTCCTTCAGACATTTAAATTCCCCCAGTAGAATAGGGTGATTACTATTGCCAGGGCCAATATGACATAGAACATCATAGAAGCCAGTGAATCGTTCTGTTCCTTTTTAAAGTGTGGCATGAGAGGCATGGCTATCAGGGCTGCCATTAGAACCACCAGCACCGCCACGAACATCAGGACATTATTCACCATGCGCAGCATAACCAGTGCCACTAGTATGGATGAAATCAGGGTTATCTCTGCCGTGAGCATGGATGAAGTGGACATGTTGGTTATTGCAGCATCATCCCCCTCTCCCTGGATGTCTTTTATCTTTTTAACTATCAAGTCGTAGAGGTTCATACTATACCTCCTGCTAAACTGGTTGCCAGTGGCTGCAGGTAGCTTGTTACTACTTGTGGGAATAGTCCAATGATTATACAAACCACCAGGAATACCAGAAGGGTTATTATGGTGGCTTTGGGTATATCTTCATTCTTTAACTCCAGATCAACTGGTTTTGGACGTAGGAAAACTGCGTGGAATGCTTTCATGAAGGTCATGAATGTCACGATACTCAGGAGTATCATTATTACCCCTAACTCCGGGAAACCGGCAGTGATGGATGCCTGGATGAGCATGAGTTTGCTCTGGAATGCGTTTAATGGTGGCACTCCTGCCATTGCAAATCCTGCTATTAAGACCAGGAAGGCCACCAGAGGATTTCTTTGCAGCATCCCCCCCAGTTTGCGGGTATCGCTGACTCTAGTTTGGTAGAGTACTGTTCCAAATCCTATGAATAAGAATGCAGTGATTATTACTTCGTTAACTGCCTGGAAGAGTCCGGCTGTTATTCCGAATGCTGTGCCTAATCCCAGTCCAATGCCTATATATCCCAGTTCACCCACTGCCAGGAAGCCAATCATCCGTTTGATGTCAGTCTGAACAATGGCCATGGTAATTCCCAGGATCATAGCCAGCAGGGATGCTCCCAGTATCACCCACTGGGAGAAGGGGAGGTAGGAAAATATTCTCAGGATAATGATTCCCAGGGCAATGAAGATGAAAACCGAAAATGTCTGGATGAGTGCTGCTCCACTGGGGAGGGCTTTACTGTAAATTGCTGATTTGATGGTATGGAATGGGGGAAGTCCCGAACCGTACAACCACCCGAATACTATTAAACCACAGGCCATTAAGAGCACTGGATTTTTAGGATCAACCAGTCCATTTTGGAGGGAATATATGATGTCACTAATATTCACGTTTCCGGTAACCCCTAGAATGAGGGCTATCCCTAAAAGGAATAATGGTGCAGCTATACCTCCCAGTATCATGTATTTAAGGGCAGTTTCGTAGTTACCCTTTACATTGGAGACCAGTACTATTCCCACTGTTGCCAGGGCTGCGATCTCAAAGAAGACATAGAGGTTGAATATGTCATCGGTTAAGAGTATGGCAGTTACTGCAGCAATTCCCATGAACATCATGTATCCGTATACTCCTGATGGTCGGCGGGTCTCATAAAGTGAGGTGAATATGGCCAGAAGCCCCACCAGTCCCAGGATGAATACGAATATTTTCTGTGCACTCTGGAAGGAGTAGGTGATTGCCGGGTGGAAAGTGTTTAAGGCAGTTCCAGTGATGAGTGAGGGCAGATTATTGGATAAAGTTGGATTTTCAATGAGGGGCGCATATCCCCCGAAATAATGCAAACCATAATTAGCCAGAAGAGGTAATGCTGGCAGTAATAAAGCTAAAATAATGGCTATGGTCTTGATTGTGCGATCCTTTTTATGTAAAAGGTTTAGAAACAGTGCACACAGTATGGGAACAATAACCATCAGGGGTATTAAGAGGTTCACAACATCCCTCCTGTACCATTGTAATATATATTGTTGATTTTGTTGGAATCATAAAGTGACATTTGATTACTCTCCCAGAATCTCCTTTGCGCTTAAAGATCCGCGCTTTTTGTAGAGTACGATGATAATTCCCAGCATCACTGCCATGGTACTGGCTCCAATCACAATGCTGGTTAAAACCATTGCAAATGGAAGGGGATAAGCTGCATTTTGGGAGAACCATTCTGCTGCCATACCAGGCAAGTAGATATAGACTATTCCTCCCGGTTTGTAACCCATGGCAATCAAAAACAGGTTAACTCCATCTCCAATGAAAGCCAGTCCTATTATTTTTTTAATGAGGTTGTCCAGGAATGCTGCAGCAAAAATACCGATGATAATCAGTGCTACTGCGGTAAATAATGATGTGATTTGTACGTCAATGACCATCTTATTCCTCCATCCTACGTGTTTTGTAGACTGCCAGTGCAAAGAACACCGGGATGATAGCGGCTCCCACAATGGCCTGGGTAAGGGCCACATCAGGGGCCAGTAAGTACTGGTATAGAATGGCAATTGAAGCTCCGCTGATACCCACCAGGATAGCAGATTTCAATAGATCCCTCTGCATCAAAGCTAGGATAGCCCCTAAAACTGCAGTTAGCATGAATAAATATTCAATCATCTTTATCCTCCCCATAATAGTAACCATTGGCTATGGCATGGGATGCGAAGGGTGTTAATATAAAGTAAACTCCAGCCAGTAAGGGTTCTCCCAGCACAAGTAAAGAAACCATACAGGCCACGTCAATAACGCCTAAAATATGTACACGGGCGTATAAAACCCTTTCCATATCGTCCTTGTATCTTATAATTCCAATAGCTGTCAGGATTACCAGAACTGCTGCTACGAGAAGTATTATTGATTTTATAATGGTAATTATATCATCCACGGGCATACCCCCTTAAGACTCGGGCAAAGGCTATGGTTCCAACCACGTCCATAATTAACAATGCCATGGCTATATCACGGCAAAAGGCAATACCGTAAAGGTTCTGCAACAGGATCAGGAATGTGGCTACGGCGATGGTAAATCCGGATAATCCCACCAATCCCATGGCTATTGTTTTGCGGGTGGCAATTCGGATGGTGGCCACTGCAAATATTGCCAGAGCCGCCATTAATACATATTGCGAGAATACAAACAAGTTCATTCTAACATCCCTTTAATGTATGGTTCAAATGGTATAACATCCTCGTTGGAACGTGGAGTTATGGTAGCAACCCTTAAAACCTGTTTTTCTGAGTCAAGGTCAATGGATAAGGTTCCAGGAGTCAGGGTAATACTGTTGGCAAGAATAGTTTGGGAGATGGGTCTTTTAAGCACTGTGGGGATTTCCACTACAACTGGATCCACTTTGCCGTTTACAGTTCTGATTGCAACGTCAATGGTGGCTTTGATTATCTCCCATATCAATACAATGAAATAGGCGATTCCGTAGAATATTCTGGTTATAAACATGGTAATTAGCCCCTTAATCTTTTAATATTGATGGATCATAAACAGTTAACACCGTTAAAGGATAAACGCTGTATTAGCTGTTATCACATGCATATTGATTCATCGTGACCATTAATGTATGACCATGATAAATTACAATTCATCATTATAAAACATGATATATAAAGATAACTAAATTTCTTCCAGCCCTAAATTAGACCTCCCTTTCAATTGAATATATTATAATTATTAATATTATTATTGAAGAAAAAACCCCTGAAAAAATTGGTGCTCTTTTTTATTCTAAATGAAATTATTCTTACTTGAAATTTTCCTTACTTCATACTGATCAAATTAATTCAATGATTCCCATTGGATTGAATGTAGTTAACTGAGGGAATGTAGTTAAAAAATAATTTAAAGATAGGTAGTTTTCTCCAGGATAAATATAAAGAACTGCCACACTGACCAGCCACAGGGCAATAATGAATAATCCCGTCATCTTACCATACCGATGTTTAGATAATGGATCGAAAAGTTTCACCCCACTACCGGTGAAGAGATCCAGGATCAGATGACTCAATGAACCTATAAATAAAGCTGTTGCCACGTAAAAAAAGTTAAAACTGGTTAAAGGTGTTAAAAATATCCCAATTGTTACCAGTAACGCGTATAAAATGAGCAATCCCCTATTTAAAACTATTATTCCCAGAATTAATGAGGTTAATAGGAAAGTAATCCGTGGATCTGGTGTTAAAATCATTAAAATGTTCTGAAAACTGATTACGAACAGAGCCAGGCATGCTGCAGCCAGAGCAGTTCCAGGAACAGAATGTACAAAACCCCGATGCTGTGCAACAAAGAAGAATAATGCTATGCTTATCAATAATATTCCAGTGAATGAAGTGATTTGAAAAAATGGGAGTATTAATGCCAGAATACCCCCGGCAAGTGCCATTAGAACCAGGTTTCTATAACGGAAACTGGTGTCCAGATCCACAACCGAAGCCCCTACCACAGCCAGGGACAGGTAATAAACATCAGGAAAGAAGGGGAATATCATTATAAGTGAGAATAATATGTGTTTTTTGTAAGAAGACATGTTATCAGTTTCTATGATTTCAGGAGAATGATCAAAAGTATATTTGTATTACAAAAGCATACCCGGGATTGAATTATAAAAGTATACCAAGATAATACATTGTTATAGGAATTAGGCGTCAATATAGGGCAAATTAACAAGTACTATTTTTTTCTAGGTAATTTATAGGTTTTGAAATAATAGAATTGGGAAATTATATCATATTAAAATAATCCAGGAAAGACTTCATCTGCATAAAAGACCTTTCAACACTCCCAGAATCTACTTTCCCATTTCTGGAGACTACTTCGCAAGTCACTGCAGGTATTCCGCTGATATTCAACTCGTCTTCCAGGGCACCGCCGTACAGGGTTCCGGCTCGTTCCTGGGAAATAACCTTAGAAGATGTCTGGCGGGTTATATGACTGGCTATCTTAAAACTCTCATAACATGGCTTTTTAGAGCAAAAAACACTTTCTATTCCAGGGTTACTCTGGGGTTGGGTGGAGTGAAAGTCGGCTGCTGCTTGGATTTTCAGTTCTTGGGCGGTTTTTAAAATGGTATTTGAAATGCATCCTTCCTTAAAGGTCTTCCGATTCATATCCCAACCATTAAATCTTCGTGAATTTTTCATGGTCGCATAGGGGATGGCTATGGGGATGGTGTAAACTGTTCCCTTGATTTTTTTACCATCTAACTGATTCAAGAGTTTGAAAAAAGCCACTTGAGGGGGGAGTTCGTTTCCGTGAATGCCTGCACATAAAAGAATATGGGGAGATCCTGATCCAAACTTTAAAAGTGGAGTCCCCTTTAACGCAGAGTCAATTAAGGGTTTTCTAATACTACCTTGTGTCAATTCTTCCATTAACTCCGTATTAAGGGAAATGTCACCTCCAGTATCCTGGGCAATAGTTATAACTTCACAGTCCATATCGCTCACCATACACCTAAATGTTTTTCTTCCATCAAATAGAGGCTTATCACTGGATAAAATATTATATAAGTCTCAGTTATTTTATATTAACCACCCACAGCTAAGGACTTAACTCATTTGAAATGGTTATGATGCCTGGTAACCCACTGGATAGATATATATGGGGGTCTCATTTGATGGTAACTTCAAAAGGTTTATCATCTGATCATCGTAGAAGGATCCAATGGCCACTGTGCCCAGACCACGAGAAACTGCTTCTAAATATATGTTCTCCCCAATATGACCTGCTTCAATATCCACAAATCGCGTGCTTAAATTTTCATCAGGATATTTATCTTTCATTTTCTGATAGTTTCCAGTGATCACCAGACTTATTGGTGCTTCATCAACCCATGTTTGCCCATGTGCTGCCTGTGACAAATTATAGGTTTGATCACCTTCCACTATTTTTTCTAAAGTGTTATTATAAGGATTATAACGATATATACCAGCTCCAAGGCCTTGAACACCGTTATCACCTGAAACTAGATAAACTTCCATGGGAAAAACATGACCCGCAGAAGGAGTGGTCCGATAATTCCTCTCAGAGTCTGTTATTCCCTGAGCCGCCCACAAAAGCTGTGAAGCATCTTGCAGAGTAAGGGAGGTTGCACTGAAATTTCTAACGGAACGTCTGTTTTGTATGGCCTGATCCACAGACATTCCACTGGTAACCTCAGCCAGGGGAAGGTTATATGTTCCTAAAACTACTTGGGTCTGATTTTGCACAACTGGCTGCATGAAAACTGCGTAGGTTAAGTAAAAAACTAGGAAAGCGGAAAGTAATATAATTACCACCAGAACATATTTACTCTTTTTTTGCATTAATCCCACCATTACCCCGAGTTCTTTGAGTTATCTCATTCTGTTGAATTACTCTCCATTGATATATTCAAGAACTTAAACTTGTCTTGAAAAACTTTAATATTCAGAGACATATTAAATTATCCTAAGTAAAACTAAACTATATTTATATATTAGAATTTTCTAGATTATGGATTCTTGGGAATTAAATTAATAAAATATATCTTAGATTGAAATCCTTAGATCGAATTTGAATAATTCTTAGATTAAAGATTTTAATTCACGATACCATGACCTACGATCTGATAACCATATCCATCACCCTTATAGCTGCCTATTTGGGAAGTTACATTCTTTACCATAAAAATTATATAAAAAAATCTATTCACATCCGTTTATGGAATATTCTTATTCTTTTAACCTTCCTTATATCTGCAGGGGCGGGTTTAGTGCTTATAAGCCTTGCAGAATATGGGGTTGCACTCCCTATCAGCCAGGGACTCCTTTACTGGCATGTTCAGTTTGCCATAGCCATGTTCTGGATTGCCATTTTCCACATACACTCTTACTGGATGTCTTCTCCTGGCAAAAAATCCGATGATTTGGGTGAAGCAGATAAATCCAACGAACCAGATAAATCCAGGGAAGAATCTGGTAAAAATTCAGGAGGAAATTGAGTGAAAAAATTGTATGTGGTTCTTTTAATTGCCCTCCTCACACCAATAGCAGTTTACGCATGGAATGACTGTCCTTACGGCTTATTAAACGATCCATTCCCTGGCCAGTGCCCCCGTTATGTGGACACTAATCAGGATAACCTATGTGACCACTCTGAATCTCCCAGTTCCGGAACCCTGACGAACAGTTCAACAATACAGTCTAATGATAGTGTTAATAGTAAAAATAATAGTAATAGTAGCTTTTCTGATATTCAGGATGCCAGTTCAGTTCCCCCTGAAAATTATAACTTGATACCATTGGTCACAACCATCCTTATTATTTATCTGATTACTTATCTCCTGTATCTGGAAAACCGTTTGAAAAGGAGTATTTATAATGCTATCTGGAAATATGTGCTTATGGTCAGCTTCATTTTAACTGGAGTTACCGGACTCATCCTGGGCATATTCATCAATTATGGAATTCAAACATCCTGGAATCTGACCATTGACTTCTGGCATGCAGAATTTGCAATTGTAATGGCAGTCAGCACATTAACACATATACATCTTTACTGGAAACAAGTTAAAAGGGTTTTCAGGATATATAATCATTAAAAAAGAATTTTAATCATGTTTTTTTTATTTTTCTCTTATCAAATCAATTCCCTATAATAATATGTCAAAAAATCATGTCAAAAAAAATCGGTCATTTATAATATAATAAAGTTTTTTATAGGCCTGTCATCATAACTTTATCAATATTTATTCTGTTACAAAATACCAATAATAGGACAATACAATAAATCAGGAGTATCAAGGAGATTTAAAAATGGAAAAAGTGGTTCTGGCGTTCAGCGGTGGGCTGGACACCTCAGTATGCATAAAATTACTGGAAGAAGAATATGACCAGAAAGTTATAACTGCTTGTGTGGATGTTGGACAGCCTGAAGAGGAAATCACACGACCTGCTAAACTGGCAGGTGAGATGGGCTTGGAACATTACACCATCGATGCCAAGGATGAGTTCGCACGTGAATTCATATTCAAAGCCATCAAGGCCAACGCAGTTTACGAAGGTTACCCCCTGAGCACTGCTCTGGCAAGACCACTCATTGCCATTAAAATTGTAGAACTGGCTGAGAAGGTTGGTGCAAAGGCAATTGCCCATGGTTGCACTGGTAAAGGGAATGATCAGTTCCGATTCGAGTCTATAATCCGATCACACTCCGATTGCAACGTCATCGCCCCAATACGAGATCTGAACCTCACCCGAACTGAAGAAGTTAAGTATGCCCAGTCCCATGGAATACCCCTCCCTTCAGATAAACTTTACAGTATAGACGAGAATTTATGGGGCCGTTCCATAGAAGGAGACATCCTGGAGGACCCCATGGTAGAGACCCCTGAAGAGGCCTTTAACTGGACTCGCTCCACTGAGGATGCACCTGATGAAGCAGAGATAATTGAAATATCCTTTGAGGAAGGTGTTCCCATTGAAATCAACGGAGAACTCATGGGACCCCTGGATATAATTCAGAGGGCCAATGAAACTGCAGGTACTCATGGAATTGGCAGGGTGGACATCATGGAAGACAGGATCATCGGCTTAAAATCAAGGGAGAACTACGAAACACCTGGTGCTGTTCTGTTAATCGCTGCTCATCGTGCCCTGGAACAGTTAGTTTTAACCAGGGAGGAGTTGAAGTTCTCTGAAATTGTATCACAAACCTATTCCGAACTGGTCTACAATGGATTATGGCATGAACCCCTCCGGGAAGATCTGGACCAGCTCATTGACAACATGCAGGGCCGGGTCTCCGGCACTGTCCGGTTAAAACTACACAAAGGCAGCATACGCATCCTGGGAAGAGAATCTCCTTTCAGCCTGTACCAGGAGGAAGCTGTTTCCTTTGAGGATAAAGAGATGGATCAAAGAGAAATGGCCGGTATGGTCAAAAACTATGGGATTCAAGCGGCCTGTTATCAGGATATATGCCGCAGGAAATGAATAAAAAATAATTTGATATTAAAAAAACTTTGGGGATAAAAATAGGATGAAAATCTGGGATGATTTAAAGAGGAACCCCTAATGGAAATCCTGACCCTGGTAATTATTGGAATAATCCTATTAGTTGTGGGCATATTCTTTGCCAGCATCCTGTTAAAGCTGGGAAAGGTTGCTCTGAGCATCCTGTTGCACATGATCTTTGGATGGATACTCCTCTTCATCTGGAACATCCTTCCCTTTTTCAAAATCCCCATCAATATACTCACCATGCTTGTGGCAGGTTTTGGTGGAATAATCGGGGTGGCTGTGCTTATTTTAGCTAAAGGACTGGGTTTATATTAAATTTAATTTGCCATTAGGAATTTTGTTTTATTTAACTCCGAATAAGCTGTAACAAATATTTATTAATAATTTTTAATTTATTTATCTTAATAAAATTTATTTATCTTAATAATATTAAAACATTTATTGCTTAGATTAAAGTTGGTTAAAAAACTCCTTTCTGAATGAATAGTTTTATAATTAAATTAAAAGCAAAGTATTATCAATTGATAAACCATAGTTTTATAGTAACTATAGTTTAGTTAATAACCATTATTTAGAGGTTGAAACCATGGCTATTCAGGACCGGAGGGAAAGGGAGAAGGAACAGCGGAGAAAAGATATTTTCAAGGCTGCTGAAAAATTATTTTTATCCAGGGGCTATGATGATGTTTCCATGAATGATATTGCCAGTGCAGTTGAGTTGAGCAAAGCCACACTCTACCTCTACTTTGATAACAAGGAAGAACTTTTTTTTGCCATAGTCCGGCAGGGCAACATGATCCTGAATTCAATGATCAAAAAGTCAGTTGAAAATGCACAGACCGGACTTGATAAAGTTTCAGCATTTAGGATGGCTTATCATGAATTCAACCGGGATTATCCAGATTATATCCGCATTTATAACTATTTTCAGTCTGGAAGGTTTGACATAGCTGATCACTATGATATGGCCGATATTACGAAATCTCTTAATCTTAAGCCAGGTGGCCCCTCTGGAAGTATGTATCACCTGGATGATTTTTTCATGAAAAATGCCAGTGAATATTTGAAGGATATCCTTAAAATGCGTAGCGAACGGTTTTCCATCATGTGCAACTCTGTGCAAACCGGGATAAATGATGAAACCATACGGCCAGATGTGGACCCTGCAGAAGCAGCTATTTTATTATCATCTATCTCAAAAAGCATGCCCGATATTCCTCAGGATCATGAAAAAATACTGGAAAACAAGGGAATCAACCACGAAAAATTTATTCTGGACGTTGAAGAGATGATCCGGCACATGATAAAAAACAAAGATAAATGAGTTCAGAGTATAAACTAGTTTATCTCGAATATTTACTCCATAATACTCCATTATAACATAATATACTATCTAATTTTTTTTTATTACAGTCTATTTTTTCAATATAACCAATAGATCCTCTGAACTTAGCTATTCTCTAAAATCCACTAAAACTATCTAATTACCTTGATAATTACCCTTGATTAATCTTTAATTATATTAAATAATATTTAAATCCCTAATTGCCATAATTAATTATAAAATTCTTATTTTAAATTATTAAACCATTTTAACAATATTATTCTCAAACTACTAAGTTTTAACATGTAAATCACAATTTTAACCATTAATTTAAATTTTAAGAATTCAATTTTAAAAGGCAACATTTATATACTACAAAATACTGGTTAGTTACTAACCTATAGTCATTAAATGACCATTAATAATTTAAAGTCATGAACTTTACTCAAATAAACATTAGGTCACCATAAAGGAAATGACAAGAATCCAGTTTAAATTTGATTTTGATGATTGTAGGGGATAAATAAAGTGAGAGGTGAGTTTAATGGGAGAATATGTTCAAAATGAATCTGAACTACAGGATAAAGTTTACAAAAATAAAAATGCCATCCTAATCACAGTTTTGATAGGTATACTGATGTCGGTGCTGGATGGATACATGGTAACCATAGCACTACCCACCATCACCACACAGTTTAATATTAGCTTATCATCATCACAGTGGATTATAACCGGTTATCTGGCAGTAATGACTGGTCTCTTTATTTTCTTTGGAAAAATTTCCGAATACACTGGAAAAACAAAACTATTCATAGTCGGATGGATTTTATTCACCTTAAGCTCTTTAGGATGCGGTTTTGCCCCCAGCATTAATGCACTTATAATTTTCCGCATAACTCAGGCCATTGGTGCTTCAATGGTCGCAGGAGTATCAGGAGCCATAATCTTCCACTCCTTTCCACCAAATGAAATAGGAAAAGCAATGGGCTATTTTGGAGCTGTAGTGGCCATTGGATCTTTAATAGGCCCAGGACTTGGAGGTTACATAACCAACACCATTGGATGGCAATATATATTCCTCATTAATGTCCCAATAGGTATTTTTTTACTGGTTTATGCATTGAAATATCTGAAAATTCCTGAAATCACCACACCTCACCTTCACCTGGACTGGATAGGTTCTATTTCCATGGTTATCCTGGTGGCCGCCCTATTATTATTCTGCGGTGAACTTGCCAAAAACATGGCCATCAGCACTCCATTAATTACATATGGAGTTACATTCATTTTAGCACTTATTACATTCCTCTGGCAGGAATCCCGGTGTGAAAATCCACTGTTGGAAATAAGCTTATTCCACAATAGAATGTTCACAATGCCAGTACTGAGTGTTTTCATCTTCTCAGTAGCCTTAAACATGGCCATTGTAATCGGACCTTTCTACCTTCAGGGAGTCATGAATTACAGTCCATCACAGGTTGGATTATTATTCATGCTGGTTCCACTGGCAATGATGTTCGCATCGCCACTGGGAGGAAAACTGTACGATAAGTATCATTCTAAATACGCATCAGGACTCGGCATGATAATATCCTCTATTTCATTCATCTTATTGGGCTATGGATTCCTGAAAATGAATCTCATCACGATAATTATGTCATTATTGCTGTGGGGAGTTGGACAGGGCCTATTCACCAGCCCTAACAGTACCGAAACCATGATTTCGCTTCCCCGGGAAAAAACAGCCATAGCCTCCAGTGTTTCAACCACTGCCAAAAGTCTGGGAGGAGCGTTGGGGGTTTCCCTTGCCAGCACTCTTACCCTACTTGGGCTAACTATCGCAGGATATACTGGAAATACGTTACTGGCAGGATCACAACTACTTTCTAACTCCATAAGCACCATTATGTTCATAGCTGGAGGGTTATGTATCATAGCCACCATAACATCTATTTTAAGGAATTTTAAAGGGGTTTAAATGAAATCAGTTGAGTTTAAGAACAGTATTAACTCCAAAAGGAAAGTGTTGATGAGTTTATACTGGGTGAATAAAAAAGTCGCCGTGATGGAAGGATGTGCACCATTTTACATTGAAAAGATCATCACAGAAAGCACCATATATTTGTCCACTGATGATTCATCTATTAAACTGTCACAAGTTCTTTTAAAAGATATTTTAAAGAATATTGAAGCAGATAAAAAAGTTAAATTCAAAATTAATATAGGTGAAGAATGTATTGATACATTCATTCATAAGAATGTATTTTCAGTATCCACAACCAAAAATAAAGATTTAGAAATCGATATAGCTGAAAAATTAAGGGTAGAATCTGAAAAAAAGTGCCCGAGTGTGTGTTCAAAGTTTAAAACCAGAGTAGGAATTAGTTAAATCAATGGTTGAGATTTAAAGGACAATCACTAGTTTTTTTAGCCCATTTATTCGAATAGACACCGTTTAGAACCAGACTTATGAAAAAATGCGATGTGTGAAAAATGGACATTAAAATATTTCCTAATCGGCTTTTAATCTTCATCGGCTTTTAAGTGCTGATGTTGAATGATGTGCTGAGAACTAAGAACTCAAATTGAGAATTTTATGAAAAAAATAAGGTGGTACTTATGAAAAAAAATACAATAAATGGAGAAAAAGATACAAATGAAACTGAATCCCCCATTGCATTCACCGGTGGGAAGATAGTAACTATGGATCCGGAAATAGATAATCCTGAAGCCCTGATCATCCAAAATAATCGTATTCTGGATGTAGGTGATAAGGAAATACTGAAATCATATGATGAATTCGAGTTAATTGACCTCAACGACCAGACATTAATGCCAGCATTCATCGATGCCCATAACCACTTATCATTCGGATGTCTCCTGCAGAAAGGGGTTGATTTAAGAGGTATAATTAAAAAGGAGGATGTGCTTCAAAAGATTAAAGATTATGTTCTGGATCATCCCCGAACAGAATGGGTAATTGCATATCCCTGGATGGATGTACATCAGGGTGGCAGTGAATTCACCAGGGAAGATCTGGACAGCCTTAATATCGATAGACCTATTCTTTTGATACACCACAGCTTCCATAAAAGTGTGGCAAATTCCCAGGCACTTGAACTGGCAGGTATTAATAGTGCAACGGAAGATCCGCGTTGTGGAATGATAGTTTGCGACGAGGAACAAAATCCAACAGGATTACACATTGAATGTGCTCAAATTCCACTATTTAAACTAGCATTAGAATAGCTGCATCTGTAGCCAGGGAAAACTTCGAGATTAGACCACGATTAGAACATCTATTCCTTCTGAGTGAAGATCAGATTAAACGCCTTTCTGCAATGGGAGGTTGTTCCGCTGTGCAGGCCTGTTTTTTGGAAGGTTCACAGGGCTTGAAAGAAATTCAATTTGAAGATTTGGGCTGGTTTAGATTTAAAGATATGGCAGAAGAAGGGGTTATTCTGGCAGGTTCAAGTGATGCACCTGGGGGATTCATGGATGGAAGAGACCCAATCAAATCTGCTGCCATGGGATCTAAAATGAGCGACAACACTGGAAATATATTATTCCCTAATCAGGGACTGCCTTTTGAAAAATGGCTCTGGATGTATACTGCAGGAGCTGCCCATGCCGGTGGGCTTGAAAACGAGAGAGGGATGCTCAAAAAAGGTTTGGTTGCAGATATGGTTATTCTTGAGGGAGAGTTAAATCCTGAAGATCCACCCTTTGTAGTAGAGACTTGGAAAAATGGTAAAAAAGTGCACTCAAAGGATAAAAATTAATGTATATAGTGTTAGGAGTGCAATATCCTTGCATTAAAATATGCCACTTTAATTAATACTACTTTTATTATTTTTTTTGATTTTTATGCGACATAAAATCAAACCGAAATCCTTATAAGTTCCCACTACCGGTTACTAAATAACCGATAGTCAATTAATTATTATAAGTTATCATATAACTAAAAGTAATATTATCACTAGTAGTTAGGTTATCACTAACAGTTATATTATCACCATAGGTCTGAACAATAGCGAGAAAAAATAGCGTTCAGATCCCTTTATCACCAATCACGTTCCCCCCTACAGATTCGAAGATAGAGACCTTTGCCAGTCTCTTCTTCAACCCCCTATTAAAAAATTAAAGAGGTGTAAACGTTATGCCAACCTATGAAGACAAAATAGACCTATATGGCGCAGATGGAAAGCTTTTAGAGAGCAATGTCCCTTTAGAAGCAGTAAGTCCAATGTTAAACCCCACAATTGAAAATATTGTGCAGGAAGTCAAGCGATCCGTTGCAGTCAACTTAGCCGGGATTGAAAAATCACTGGAAAAGGCGGCTTACGGAGGTAAATCTAATTTTATTCCAGGAAGAGAATTAAAACTACCTATTGTAGAAAATGTCGACATCCTGGCAGAAAAAATTGAAAAAATGATCCGTGTTGATGATGAAGACGACTTCAATCTCAAACTCATCAACAAAGGGAACCAGCTTCTGGTACAGTTACCATCCCAGCGACTGAAAATGGCTGGAGATTACACTGTTTCCACTATGGTTACTGGATCAGCAGTTGTACAGGCTATTATTGACACTTTCGATGTGGACAAGTTCGATGCATCAGCCATTAAAACAGCTGTTTTAGGTCAATACCCGCAGACAGTTGATTTTTCAGGTGCAAATGTCAGTGCTTTACTGGGCCCACCTCAGATGTTAGAAGGTATGGGTTACGGTCTGCGAAACATCATGGCCAACCACGTGGTAGCCATAACCAAGAAAAACACCTTAAACGCAGTTGCACTATCTTCACTCCTAGAACAAACAGCTAACTTTGAAATGGGTGATGCCGTAGGAGCATTCGAAAGATTCCACCTATTAGGACTAGCTTACCAGGGCTTAAATGCCAACAACCTGGTATTTGATCTGGTTAAAGAAAATGGTAAAGGGACCGTTGGAACTGTCGTAACATCATTAGTGGAAAGAGCAGTAGATGATGGAGTTATAAAAGTGGCTAAAACCATGCCATCAGGATACAACATCTACGAACCAGTTGACTGGGCTTTGTGGAATGCATACGCAGCAGCAGGACTCATGAGTTCCGTTATCGTGAATATCGGTGCTTCTCGAGCAGCTCAGGGAGTTGCATCCACTCTACTATACTACAATGATATACTTGAATTTGAAACCAGCCTACCCGGTGTGGACTACGGTCGCGTAGAAGGAACCGGT